>JRYH01000186.1_pt1 | contig 27204 bp, 23 predicted proteins | sample 235351 | NCBI WGS metagenome assembly JRYH01 (sample SAMN03074221, study PRJNA261480) | activated sludge metagenome | biome: Wastewater Treatment Plant; feature: Wastewater; material: Activated sludge; isolation source: activated biomass of a wastewater treatment plant treating wastewater... ...
ACGATCTCGATCATCTCGCCGCCGCCTTGGTAGGGCGGCATGATGTCGAGGTGCTTCTTCTTGCCGTAGAGCACGCCGATGCCGGACGGCCCGTAGGTCTTGTGCCCGGTGAAGACATAGAAATCGGCGTCGAGATCCCGCACGTCGATGGGGAGATGCACGGCGGCCTGGCTGCCGTCCACCAGCACCGGAATGCCGCGCGCATGCGCGATCTCGATCACCTCCTTGATCGGCACCACGGTGCCGAGCACGTTCGACATGTGCGTCAGCGCCACGATCTTCGTGCGCGGGGTGAGGAGCCGCTCGAACTCGTCGATCAGGAATTCTCCCGAATCCGAGATCGGAGCCCACTTGAGCACGGCCCCCTTGCGCTCGCGGTGGAAATGCCACGGCACGATGTTCGAGTGGTGCTCCATGATCGAGAGCACGATCTCGTCCCCCTCGCCGATCTCGATCGCGCCGAACGACGAGGCGACGAGGTTGATGGCTTCCGTCGCGTTGCGCGTGAAGATGATCTGGTCTGCGGAGGGCGCGTTGAGGAAGCGGCGCACGATCTCGCGCGCTTCCTCGAAGCGCTGCGTCGCCGTGTTCGAGAGGTAGTGCAGCCCGCGGTGCACGTTGGCGTACTCGAAGCGGTAGGCGTGATCCATCGCCTCGATCACCGGCAGCGGCTTCTGCGCCGAAGCGCCGTTGTCGAGATAGACCAGCGGCTTCCCGTAGATGTCGCGGTAGAGGATCGGAAAGTCCGTCCGGATGCGCTCGACGTCGTAAGGCGTCGCCGCGGCCTGTTGTGGCTTCTTTTTCGCTGCCGTTGTCATCCTGCCGTCCCCTCTCCTGGCCGCGGTTGCGACGAACTCAGACTGCCGACCGGCCGGGAGCTTCCCGCTTGAGCCAGCCGCGGGCAAGGCCGCGAAGCGCTCCCTGAACCGTCTCGGGCTCCGCCTTGTCGATGGCCTCGCCGACGAAGCTCTCGACCAGCATCGCCTGCGCCTCTTCGAGCGGGATGCCGCGCGAACGCAGATAGAAAATGAGCTCCGGATCGATCTCGGCCGATGTCGAGCCGTGACCGCAGACCACGTCGTCGGCGTAGATCTCGAGCTCGGGCTTGCTGTCGAACTCCGCGTTCGGCGACAGCATGAGCGCCTGCGCCATCTGCTTGCCGTCGGTTTTCTGCGCGTGCGGCCGCACGATGACCTTGCCCTGGAACACGGCGCGTGCCTCGTCCGCGAGCACGCACTTGACGAGCTCGCGGCTCGTGCAATGCGGCACCGCGTGATCGACGATCAGCGTTGTGTCGGCATGTCCGTGCCCGTCAACGAGCTTCGCACTGCCGAGGTCGAAGGTCGAATGCTGCCCCCCGAAGGTCACGGCGAGGTCGTTGCGCACCACGCCGTCGCCCGCCACCATCTGGAACGGCCGGTAGCTGGCGTTCGCTCCGAGCCGCGCCACTGTGCGGCCGAGGTGGATCGACCCCTCGCGGCTGGCAACGAGCTTGATGTGCACGACCTCAGCGCCATCTCCGATGACGAGCTGGGTCAGCGTGTTGACCTGCCGCGGAGCCGTCGGCGCCAGGTGGCATTCGACGAGCACGAGCTTCGCGCCCTTGCCGACGCGCACGGCATTGCGCGTCACGACGGACCGCGCCTCCCCGCCCGCGTCGCCGAAGATCAGTGCCACCGGCGTTTCGATCTCGCGGCCGTCCGCGATGTCGAGCGCGATGCCCTCCGTGAAGAGCGCCGTGTTGAGCGCCAGCACGCCGTCGGTGACATGCCCGCCGACCTCGCCGATCTCCGCCTCGATCCAGGCCGGAGGGTGATCGATGAAGCGAGAGAGAAAGGCCCCGTCGAGCTTGGATATGGACGCGAGGCCGGCTCCGCCTGCACCCTGGCCGTCGACGATCGCGGCAAAGGCCTTCGTCAGGTCGGCGCCCGGCAGCGCGTCGCGCACCATGGCTTCGACCGCGGCCGGCTTCGGTGCGGCCGCGGGCGGCGCGAACGGGAAGGCGTCGCGCATCAGGGTCCGCAGGTCGGTGAACTTCCATTCCTCGACGCGCCGGTGCGGCAGCCCTTCGGCCGCAAACGCACCCGCCGCCGCGCGCCGGAGCTGGCGCAGCCAGTCCCCGCCGGGGAGCCGGCGCTCGACGGCTGCGAACGCGTCCGCCAGCGCCGTCTCCGCCTTGGTCCTGAGAACCTGCACGGGCGCGCTCCGGCCCTTGCTCTCGGTCTTGATCTGCTGCGCGATGCTCATCTTAGGCCGCCTTGCCCTGGTAGCCGGCATAGCCGGACGTCTCGAGCTCGAGCGCGAGCTCCTTGCCGCCGGACGCCTGGATCCGGCCGTTCGCGAGAACGTGGACGCGATCCGGCACGATGTAGTTCAGGAGCCGCTGGTAATGCGTGATGACGAGCATCGAGCGATCCGGCCCGCGCAGGGCGTTGACGCCGTCGGCGACGATCTTGAGCGCGTCGATGTCGAGGCCGCTGTCGGTCTCGTCGAGCACGCAGAGCGTCGGCTCGAGCACGGCCATCTGCAGGATCTCGGCGCGCTTCTTCTCGCCGCCCGAGAAGCCGACGTTGACCGGCCGCTTCAGCATCTCCATGTCGATGTTGAGCTGCTCAGCCTTGCCGCGCACGAGCTTCATGAACTCGGGCGTCGAAAGCTCCGCCTCGCCGCGCTTCTTGCGCACCGCGTTGGCGGCCGTGCGCAGGAACGTCAGCCCGGCGACCCCGGGAATCTCCATCGGATACTGGAACGCCAGGAACACGCCCTTCGCGGCGCGCTCGTCCGGCGCCAGCTCGACGAGGCTCTCGCCGTTCCACAGCACCTCGCCCGAGGTGATATCGTAGCCGTCGCGGCCCGCGAGCACGTGCGCGAGCGTGCTCTTGCCGGAGCCGTTCGGGCCCATGATGGCATGCACCTCGCCCTTGGGCACGGTGAGCGAGAGCCCCTTGAGGATCTCCTTGTCCTCGTCCTCGAGCTTCACATGCAGGTTCTTGATCTCAAGCATTCCAGTTACCTCAGTCGTCTTCCGGTTTCGGCCCGCCGTCGGCCGTCGTTGTTCCGTTTGTCTCCTCTCAGCTGTGCCGAGAGGTCAGTCCTTGCCGCCCCACCGCCATTTCCAAGCGCCGTCGGTCTTGATCTTCGAAAGCCAGACAAACCCGAGCGTGGCGACCGCGAGGATGGCGATCGTGGCCGCAATCCCCGCTGCGCTCGGTTGCTCGCTGGCGAGCGACGGCGAAAGGATCCAGGGCCAAAGGATGGCCCACGTCGCGACGATGAAGCCCGCCGTCGCGGCCCATCCCTTCCAGTTGGCCGGAGCGGCGCCGTATCCGTACGTCTTGGGTTTGAACCAATGGTCGCTCATTACCCGACGCTCCCTTCGAGGCTGACGCCGATCAGCTTCTGCGTCTCGGCCATGAACTCCATCGGCAGCTGCTGCAGCACGTCGCGTACGAAACCGTTGACGACCAGCGCCACCGCCTCTTCCTCCGAGAGCCCGCGCTGCCTGCAATAGAACAGCATGTCGTCCGAGATCTTGGAGGTGGTCGCCTCGTGCTCGAAATGCGCTGAGGCGTTCTTCGCCTCGATGTAGGGCACGGTGTGCGCGCCGCACTTGTCGCCGATGAGCAGCGAATCGCAGTTCGTGAAGTTGCGTGCGCCCGTCGCCTTGCGGTGCGCCGAGACGAGCCCGCGATACGTGTTCTGCGAGTGGCCCGCCGCAATGCCCTTGGAGATGATCCGGCTCGAGGAGTTCTTGCCGAGATGGATCATCTTCGTGCCGCTGTCGACCTGCTGGCGTCCGTTCGAGATGGCGATCGAGTAGAACTCGCCGCGCGAATGGTCGCCGCGCAGGATGCAGCTCGGGTACTTCCACGTGATCGCCGAGCCGGTCTCGACCTGGGTCCACGAGACCTTCGAGCGATGGCCGCGGCAGTCGCCGCGCTTGGTCACGAAGTTATAGACGCCGCCCTTGCCGTCCTTGTCGCCGGGATACCAGTTCTGCACGGTCGAGTACTTGATCTCCGCATCGTCGAGCGCCACGAGCTCGACCACCGCCGCATGCAGCTGGTTCTCGTCGCGCGTCGGCGCCGTGCAGCCCTCGAGGTACGAGACGTAGGAGCCCTTGTCGGCGATGATGAGCGTGCGCTCGAACTGGCCGGTCTCCTTCTCGTTGATGCGGAAGTAGGTCGAAAGCTCCATCGGGCAGCGCACGCCCTCCGGCACGTAGACGAACGAGCCGTCGGAGAACACCGCCGAGTTGAGCGCGGCATAGAAGTTGTCGCCCTGCGGCACGACCGAGCCGAGGTATTTCCTGACGAGCTCGGGATGCTCGCGGATCGCCTCCGAGATCGGGCAGAAGATGACGCCCGCCTTGGCCAGCTCCTCCTTGAACGTCGTCACGACCGACACGCTGTCGAACACGGCATCGACCGCCACGCGCGCCCCCGAGACGCCCGCCAGCACCTCCTGCTCCTTGAGCGGAATGCCGAGCTTCTCGTAGGTGCGGATGAGCTCCGGATCGACCTCGGCAAGGCTCTTCGGCCCCTCCGTGCTCTTGGGAGCGGCATAGTAGTAGAGGTTGTCGAAGTCGATCTTGGGATACGAGACCTTGGCCCAGCTCGGCTCGATCATGTTGCGCCAGCGCGCGTAGGCTTCGAGCCGCCAGTCGAGCATCCACTTGGGCTCGCCCTTCTTCTCCGAGATGAAGCGGACGATATCCTCGCTGAGGCCGCGCGGTGCCTTGATCGTCTCGATCTTGGTCTCGAAGCCGTACTTGTACTGGTCGACGTCGATCGTCTTGACGGTTTCGATCGTCTCTTTGACTGCAGCCATTGCCTTCACCTTCATGTGCGGCCGGGGGCCGTGTTGTTCTAAAGCTCACGCGGCGAGCGATGCGCCGCAGATCCGTGTCCAGGCGGCAAGGAACGCCGCGATATCCTGTTCCGTCGTCTCGGGCCCGAGGCTCACGCGGATCGCGCTGTTGGCGATCTCGGGGGGAAGCCCCATGGCGGCGAGCACGTGGCTCTCGCCGACCTTGCCCGACGAGCACGCCGCGCCCGCGCTGACCGCCAGTCCCGCCAGATCCATCCTGATGACCAGCGTTTCCGCCGACACGCCGGAACGCGCGATCGACGAGGTGTTCGGCAGGCGGGGCGCATCCCCGCCGACGATGATCGCCTCCGGTGTCGCGCGGCGGACCTCCGTTTCGAGCCGGTCCCGCAACGCGGCGATCCGGCCCGCATCGTCGAGATCCCGAAGCGCGGCCTTGGCCGCCGCGCCGAAGCCGGCGATGGCCGCCACGTTTTCCGTCCCGCCGCGCCGGCGCTGCTCCTGCCCGCCGCCGGCGAGCAGCGGCTCGAGCGGCACGCCGTGTCCGACCACCAGCGCGCCGACCCCCTTGGGGCCGCCGATCTTGTGCGCCGAAAGGCTCATCGTCGCTGCGCCGAGCGTCTTGAAATCGACCGCGATACGGCCGGGCGCCTGCACGGCGTCCGTATGCAGCCGCGCGCCGTGTCGTGTTGCAAGCCGGCCCGCCTCCGCCACGTCCTGCCGCACGCCGGTCTCGTTGTTGGCGCACTGGAGGACGAGGAGCGTCGCTGCGTCGAGGGGGACACCGTCGAGATCGGCCACGCCGTCGTGCGTCACGGGCACCTCGATCACACTGGCCCCGCGCGCCGCCGCAAGCCGTGCGGCCGGGATGCGCACCGAATCGTGCTCGATGCCGGCCAGCGCGATCCGCTCCCAGGGCAGAGAGAGCGCCCACACGTTGGATTCCGTTGCCCCGCTCGTGAACACCACTTCGCCGGGCTCCGCGTTGACGAGCGCCGCCACCGCTTCGCGCGCCTCGTCGATCACCGCGCGCGCCCGCCGCCCCTCGGCATGCACAGAGGACGCGTTGCCGAACGCGTCGAGCGCCGCCACGACGGCCTGGCGCGCTTCCGCCCTCAGCGGCGCCGTCGCGTTGTAGTCGAGGTATGTGCGCACAAGGCTCACTGCGCCGGTCCCTCCAGGGTTGCGATCGAGGATGAGGTGTGCAGCACGCCGCCGGCCACCGGCGCCGTGCCGGGAAGTCCTTCGATGACGTCTTTGAGGCTGACGCCCGCAAGGAAGCTTTCGATGCGTTCGCCGAGCGCCGTCCAGAGGTTATGCGTCAGGCACCGGCTGTCGCCGACGCAACCGGGCGTGCTGTCGCCGAAGCAGCGCGTCATGCGCGTGCCTTCCTCGACCGCACTCATCACCTCGGCGACGAAAATATCGCCGGCCGCCCGCCCGAGCTTGTAGCCGCCGTGGCGGCCGCGCACGCTGTCGACCAGTCCGGCGCGCCTGAGCTTGAGGAAGAGCTGCTCGAGATAGTCGAGGGAGATCTGTTGGCGCTGCGCGATGGCCGACAGCGGCACCGAGCCGCCATCGCCGTACTTCGCGAGATCCGCCATTGCCATGACCGCATAGCGACCGCGTGTGTTGAGTTCCATGCCGTTCACCGCCTGTCCGCCCCCGTAGGCCCCGGGGCGCATACTGCTTGCAACGAACTACCCCACGTGTGCTAAGAGACGCGGGCTGAGCGCCACATACGCTGGGTTGAGCGAGAAAGTCGGCCGCTCGAGAGAGACCGCTCTTTCGAACTGTTCTAATCTTGTAATCCGAATATGAAAATTCCGAGCGGGGAAATCAAGCATTCTCTTGGGCACGATGTCGTGAACGTTGGATAATGCGTCTTCGAGTGCCCGAGCGCCCCCGTCGAGCCCGCCAACCTCAAGAACCCAAAGCGAATAGGAACTGATGCCCGAGCTGATCATAAATGGGCCTGCGGGCCGCATCGAAGCCCGCTACCATCACGAGCCGGCGGCTGATAGCCCGATCGCCCTGATCCTGCACCCCCACCCGCAGTTCGGGGGCACAATGAACAACCAGGTCGTCTACAGCCTCTACTATACGTTCGCGCAGCGCGGGTTTTCGGTCCTCCGCTTCAATTTCCGCGGTGTCGGCCGCTCCCAGGGCTTCTGGGACGGCGGCCCGGGCGAGCTCGCCGATGCCGCCTCCGCGCTCGACTGGCTGCAGATGGTGAAGCCGGATGCGAAGTACTGCTGGATCGCCGGCGTCTCGTTCGGCACCTGGATCGCCATGCAGCTTCTGATGCGCCGGCCCGAGATCGACGGCTTCATCTGCGTCGCGCCGCCGTCGAACCTCTACGACTTCTCGTTCCTGGCGCCGTGCCCCTCATCGGGACTGATGGTCAACGGCGACAAGGACCGCGTCGTGCCGTCGAACTCGGTCGCCGAGCTGACGAGCAAGCTCAAGACGCAGCGTGGCATCAAGATCGACCACGAGATCGTTCCCGGCGCCAACCACTTCTTCGAGGACAGGACGCCGGAGCTGGAAACCGTCGTTGGCGGCTATCTCGACATGCGCCTTGCGAAGGCGCTCGCCGACCGCGAGAGCCAGAAGGAGCGCGAGAAGGAGCGCGAGGCGGCCCGTGAGCGGGAGCGTGAGCGCGAGCGCGAGGAAGCCGCGAGCGGCGCGGCCGATGTCGACGACGGCGACGACGAGTAGCGCCGGGGCAGGCGTCTCCATTTCCGTCCGCACGGCTCCCCATCTGCGGCAAGTGAGCCGCGGCATCGCGGCGCCTGCCGGATTAAGATTGCGATAATGTCTTCCGCGTAAGGCTCGACAGTGTGTCGGGTCGATGTGTTGCGTGATCGCCCGCACGTGCGAAGGGGGAAACGCAATGCTCAATCTGTTGGCGAGGCCGAAGGTATCTGCCGGAGGCCCGCGGGGCACGTCGGCCGCGATCGGTGCGGCCTGTGACTGGGACGCGCTCGCAGGTATGCTGGCAGCGCTGGCCGAAGGACAAAAGGTTGATACGGCAGGGGCGCCGGCCCCGCTGCGCGCCGCCATCGACAAGCTTGCCGCCACGCTCGCGGAGCGCGATCGCGCCGACCTCAGTCAGGCCGTTGCCCATTCGACCTCGGCCAGCGATGCGGTCGCCGCCGTGGCGCGCACGGTGGGCGACGTGCGCGAGATCGCGAGCCTGTCCGAAACCATGTCGACCGCCATCGCCGAGCTCGACGCCACCACGCACGAGATCGCGCGCCTCGGCAACACCTCGTCGCAGTCGATGGCGCATGGCTCGGAGCTGATGGCCGACGGCGCCAAGGCCGTCTCCGCCGCCCACGACTCCATCGACGCCATCTATGGCCGGGTCTCCGCCATGGGCGAGACGATCCAGTCGCTCGAGCGCGCCGCCACTCAGATCGGCGAGATCGTGGCGACCATCGAGGCCATCGCGCGGCAGACCAATCTGCTCGCGTTGAACGCCACCATCGAGGCCGCGCGTGCCGGCGAAGCGGGCAAGGGCTTCGCCGTCGTCGCCGCGGAGGTGAAGGGGCTGTCCAACCAGACGGCCCGCGCCACCGAGGATATCCAGCTCCGCATCCACCAGCTCCAGAGCGAGGTGATGACGTTGAGTGCGGCCATGAAGAGCGTCGACGGCTCCGTGGCCACCGGCCGCTCCGTGACCGCCACCGCGCACGAGAAGATCGGCGCCTTGAAGGGCACCATCGAGGAGAACACCGCGCACATGCGCGATATCGCCGGCATGCTGGGCGAGCAGGCCAGCGCCACCGGCGAGCTTGCGCGCAGCGTGACGACCATCGCCGACCGCAGCTGCGCCGCCGCCGTCAACGCCGGGCGCGCGATCGAGGCCGTCGCCGGCTCCGAAAAGCTGATCGCGGTCGAGCTCGACGCGCTCGAGGGCCGCGCCGTCGCCGATTACGTTCTGCACCGCGCCAAGGCCGACCACATGCTGTGGAAGAAGCGGCTGAACGAAATGCTCGCCGGCCTCAACCGGCTGAGCGCAGCCGAGCTGGTCGACCATACCGCCTGCCGCCTCGGCAAATGGTATCTCGGCGTCAAGGATGCGGAGCTGCGCGGGCTGCCGGCCTTCCGCGAGCTCGACGCCCACCACAGCGCCGTGCACAGCCACGGGCGCCGGGCCGCGGAGCTCTATGCGTCGGGCGACCGCGAGGGTGCTTATCGCGAGGTCGCCGAGATGGAGCGCGCCTCCGCCGAGGTGGTGCGTCTTCTGGACCGGCTGATCGCGCGCTGAACGCGGCGCACGGCACCACATGCGGGGCGCTCGCCTCGCCGGCGATCGGGCTTTAGACCATGATCACTTCAGGTCCTACCAGCCTGAAGTGTGAATCATCGGTCTCATCAAAGAGATAGAGCGTGATCCCTATTCAATCAAAAATGATCACGCTCTAGGCTGGGCCTCGTTATCGGATGGAGCACGAGGGCGGTTGCCGACGGCGGCGGCCCCCCCTCGCCGCGAGGGAGCCCGGGCCTCATGATCCCCACCAACAACACCATTCCGTACACGGCGACGCCGCGGATCACCTGGGTGGTGATCGCGCTCTGTGTCGCGGCTTACCTCTACCAGATGACGCTGTCTGAAGCCGACGCCGCGGCCTTCGTCGACGCCTTCGCGCTGGTGCCCGCGCGCTATACCGACGGCGCCTGGGCTGCGGCCCACGGCGCCAGCCGCGCCAACCTCGCCCCGTTCCTCACCAGCATGTTCCTGCACGGGGGGCTGATGCACATCGCCTCGAACCTCTGGGTCCTGTGGGTGTTCGGCCCGGCGCTCGAGGACAGGCTGGGCTCGGGACGCTTCCTGGCGCTCTATCTCGCCTCGGGCCTCGCGGCGGGTGTGCTGCACGTCGTCTTCAATCTCTTCTCACCCGTGCCGGCGCTCGGCGCCTCCGGCGCCATCGCCGGCGTCATCGCCGCCTACGCGCGCCGCTTTCCCTATGCGTGGGTCAACGTTCTGCAGCCCATCGTTTTTCTCCCGGTCTTCTTCATGATGCCGGCGCTCCTCTTCGCCGGTCTCTGGTTCGCGGCCCAGGTCATGCAAGGGCTCGGGTCTCTCGCGCTGCCCGGCGCCGGCGGCGTCGCCTGGTGGGCCCACATCGGCGGCTTCCTTGCCGGATGGGTTCTGGTGCGCCGCCTCGCGCCGCCGGCAAATGCCGTCGAGGAAACCCACGCCGCAACGCGCTCGGCCCTTTGGCCTTGGACGACGTGGATGCGTTGGATGACATGGTGGTGGCGCCGCTAGTGTGATGATCGAGAAATTCGCCCTATCAAGCGGCCTGCTCCCGAGCGAATTTCTCGATCTGAATCACACTAGCAAGTTCATGATTCTAGTGTCCCTTAATGATTTCGAAGTTCGCTATGGGACCTAGCCGCAAACTCAAGCGAACTTTGGAATCGGGACACTAGACGGTGCCGCAGGATTCCTGTCCGGATTTGTAAGGGACTTGTAATCGCCAATCGGCCGCCGCGTGATTGACGGCCTGCAGCGCATGCCGGTTACATCGCTTCCATGACAATGTGACGGGGAGCGGTTCATGCGGGAGCAGGTGAGCGCCGCGGTGTCGTGGCACTGGACGACGGCCGTGCGTCTCTTGCGGATGACGCCGCCGTGGGTGCTGGCCGTGCCGCTCCTCGGTGCGATCGTCATTGTGGCCTTGAACACGCTGCCTTGGCTCGCTCCCTACCTCACCAAGGACAGCGCCGAGATCATCTCCCCGATCATTCTCGCCGTCGGCGTCGTCGTCGCGGGGTGGCTCGCGGCCACGCGACCCGCGCCGTATTACAAATGGCTTGCGATCTTCGCGCTCTGCCTGTTCCTGCGCGAGCTGCATTTCCGCACCACCAACACGGGTTTCTACATCGCCATCGTCGTGCTGCTCTGGTGGGCCTCTCATGCGCGCGACCGCCTCGAGCCCTTCTTTTCCAACAGGACGATCGTCACGCTGCTGATGGCGGTTCTCTGGACCTACGCCGTCTCGAAGACGTTCGACCGCCACCTTTGGGATGGGCTGATGACCGGCAGCCTCTCCCGCGACCTGTTCGAGGAGAACCTGGAAATTCTCGGCCACCTGCTGTTCGTGGTTCTGGTGATGGTGTCCGGCGCGATTAGGATCGCATCGCCGACAGCATCGCGAGAGACCTGAGCCGGTGAGGTGCCCTACGCCCGGGCCTTCGCGAACGGCGCGGACGCGATCTTGACGGCCACTGCGGTCGCCGCTCCGGCGATAAGCCCGACGATCGCCGCGCCGAAGGCTCCGGCGAGCCACGCCAGCGCCTCGCCGGCAACCGGGGTGGCGGTGCGCGCCGCGTGCGAAAGCGCCTCGATCCAGTGCTCCGGCCCGCTGATGCCGTAGGCATGGAGCCCGTGCACGAGAATGCCGCCGCCGACCCATAGCATGGCGAGCGTGCCGACGACCGTCAGCACCTGCAGGAAGGGCGGCATGCCCCGCACCAGGGCCCGCCCGACCGGGCCCGAGACGGCACCGCCCCTCAGCGCGAGCGCGACGCCGAAATCGTCCGCCTTGACGATCAGCGCCACTGCTCCATAGACCGCGGCCGTGAGGAGCACCGCGACGGCGGCCAGCACGAACGCCTTGGTGAGGAGGTCCGGCGCGGTGATGTTGGCGAGCGCAATCGCCATGATCTCGGCCGACAGGATGAAGTCGGTGCGGATCGCGCCGGCCACGCGTCGGTCCTCAAGGGCTTGCGCGTCGAGCTCTCCGGCCGCCGACACGATCGTTGCGGGAGCCTCGTGCAACACCCAATGCAGGACTTTCTCGAAGCCTTCGTAAGCGAGATAGAACCCGCCGAGCATCAGGAGCGGCGTGATGGCCTGGGGCAGGAAGACGCTGAGCAGCAGCGCCGCCGGCAGCAGGAAGACGAGCTTGTTTTTGATCGAGCCGAGCGCGATCTTCCCGACGATCGGCAACTCGCGCTCTGCGGCAAGGCCGGTAACGTAACGGGGCGTCACGGCGGCATCGTCGACCACGACGCCCGCCGCCTTGCCCCCGACCTTGATCGCCTGGGCCGCCGCATCGTCGAGGCTCGCCGCCGCGACTTTGGTCAGCGCCACCACGTCATCCAGTAATGCCAGCAAGCCGCTCATCGTCGCGTGTCCCCTTAAAGTCCGTCCTGAACACCGGCCACCTTTCCTGACCCGCGAACGGCGCGCAAGATCACCGGGTACGGACGGACGTCCGGGACCGGAGGGGCGGGCGGCGTCAGGGGACGCGTGGTCAGGCGTCCGCGACCACGCCCCCCGTAAGCGCCTCGGCGACGCCCGTTGTTCCCGGGAACGTGATCGGCAGACCTAGGCGCGCACGCACGGCGAGGAACGCCCACGCCTCCGCTTCGACGCTGTCGCCGTCGATGTCGAAGGCTTCGGCGGGCCGCACGGGCGCGCCGACACGCTCTCCGATCATGTTCATGAGGCTCGCATTGCGCCGCCCGCCGCCCGCGGCGATCCAGAGGCGTGGCGCTTCGGGAAAATGCGCGCGCGAGGCGGCAACGGCCGCAGCCGAGAACGCCGTCAGCGTCGCGGCGCCGTCCTCTGGCGAGAGGGCTGCGATCGGGCCGGCATCGAACGCGTTGCGGTCGAGCGACTTCGGCGCCGGCGCGGCGAAATAGGGGTGCGAAAGCCAGCCGGCGACGATGTCCTCGCGCACGCGTCCGGAGGCGGCGATCCCGCCGCCGGCGTCGAACGGCTGTCCGAGCTTTGCCTTCACCCAGTCGTCGATCATCGCCGACGCCGGCCCGGTGTCGAAGGCGATCAGCGTGCCGTCGTGGCCGATCCAGGTCACGTTGGCGACGCCCCCGAGGTTGAGGACGACCAGCGGGCGCTCTGCGATCCCCGCCGCGAGCGCGCGATGGTAGGCGGGCGCGAGCGGCGCGCCCTGGCCGCCCGCGGCCACGTCGGCGGCGCGCAGGTCGTAGACGACGGGCCGGCCGAGGCGGCGTGCCAGCAGCGCCCCGTCGCCGAGCTGGACCGTCAGGCCTGCCTCGGGCCGATGCAACACGGTCTGCCCGTGGAACCCGACGAGGTCGATGCTGTCGGCAGCGATCTGGTGATCGGCGAGGTAGTGGCCGACGGCCTCCGCGTGCAGTTCCGTCAGGTACTGCTCGATGAGCTTGAGCCGGCCCGGACGCGCCGTGCGGTCGCGGAGCGTGGCCGCCTCGGCAAGCCCGGCGCTGAGCTTGTCGCGGAAGGCGTCGGAATAGGGATACGTCGCGGCGAACCCCCGGCCGAGGATCTGCTCGCCGTCGGTTTCGATCACCGCCACGTCGATGCCGTCGAGCGAGGTGCCGCTCATGAGGCCGAGTGCGCGCCAGGTCTCGCCCATCCGCTTGCTCACCGCGCCCTCCTCATGCATGTTCCAGCCCGCCAGGTCATGATCGCTTCGGACTCTACTCTACCCGTCCGAAGCGTAAATCACCGGCCTCACGAAAAAACTCAGCGCCCCGCGCCCGACCGGCGGCGCAGCAGAAGGTCTTTCCAGCCCATCATGACGAATTTCCGATCCGACTTTCTCAATATTCTGACGGAGCGCGGCTTCATCCACCAGTGCTCGGACGAGCAAGGGGTGGACGCGCTGGCTCGCGAGGGCAAGCTCGTCACCTACGTCGGCTACGATTGCACGGCCCCGTCGCTGCACATCGGCCACCTGCTGTCGATCATGATGCTCCACTGGCTGCAGAAAACGGGAGCGGGCAAGCCCATCGCGCTGATGGGAGGCGGCACTACGCGCGTCGGTGATCCGTCGGGTCGCGACGAGACGCGCCGGATCCTCACCCTCGAGACCATCGAGGACAACAAGAACCAGATCAAGACGGTGTTTTCGAAGTTCCTGTCCTTCGGCGACGGCAAGGCCGACGCGCTGATGCTCGACAACGCCGAGTGGCTCGCGAGCCTCAACTACATCGATTTCCTGCGCGATGTCGGGCGCCACATGTCGGTGAACCGCATGCTGTCGATGGATTCGGTGAAGCTCCGCCTCGACCGCGAGCAGGAGCTCTCCTTCATCGAGTTCAACTACATGCTGCTCCAGGCGTTCGATTACGCGGAGCTCGCGCGCCGCTACGGCTGCAACCTGCAGATGGGCGGCTCCGACCAGTGGGGCAATATCGTCACCGGCATCGACCTCGGCCGGCGCATGGGGATCGCGCATCAGCTCTACGCGCTGACCTGCCCGCTGCTGACGACCGCTTCCGGCGCCAAGATGGGCAAGACCGCCTCCGGCGCCGTCTGGCTCAACGAGGCCCAGCTCTCCGCCTACGACTACTGGCAGTACTGGCGCAACACCGAGGACGCCGACGTCGCGCGCTTCCTCAAGCTCTTCACCACGCTGCCGCTCGACGAGGTGGCGAGGCTCGCAGGCCTCGGCGGCGCCGAGATCAACGAGGCCAAGAAGGTGCTCGCCACCGAGGCGACGGCGCTGGTGCACGGCCGCGAGAAGGGCGAGGCCGCCGCGGAAACCGCGCGCACGACGTTCGAGCAGGGCGGACTTGCCGCCGGACTTCCGACGGTCGAGATCGGCCGCGAGGCGCTGGAATCCGGCGTCGGCCTCCTGACCCAATTCGTGGAGGCGGGGCTGGTCGCCTCGACGAGCGAAGCGCGCCGTCAGATCAAGGGGGGCGGCCTCAAGGTCAACGACAAGACCGTGACGGACGAGAAGGCGCAGCTTACGGAAACGGACCTCACGCCCGAAGGCGTCATCAAGCTCTCGCTCGGCAAGAAGCGGCACGTGCTGTTGAAGGCAGTGTAAGCGCCCGTGCGAGACCCGGCGTGAGGCCAACGGCCTGCGCATTTGCGCCGGCCCGCGAGATATCACGTACGACTACGGGTTCTTCTTCTTCTTCGCGCCCTTCTTCCCGTCGGTCGGCGTCGTCTCGGACGACCATCCGTCGACCACGCCGCTATCGGCGGACGACGCGCGGCGTTCCGGCTCGCGCGGCGCCTGCACCTGCGGATTGGGATTCGTCATTTCCATGATGGCGCGCAGGATGCCCGGCGTGAACATCGACAGCGGATTGACGAGCACCTGCGGCTGCGACATCGAGCCCTGGATGGCGTAGGTGATGCCGAACACGCCCTGGCAGTCGAAGCCGGATACGATCGGCCCGACCAGCGGGATCTCGCAGAACGCCGAGTTGATGCCCTGCAGGGGCACGTAGGTGCCGCCGAGGTTGATGGAGCGGCTGTTGTAGTCGACCTTGCCGCGGATCGAGGCCCCGAGCAGCGGGCCACGAACGTAGGAATCGTCGAGCACGAATTGACCGTGCCCGATCGAGAACGGCGCCTTGAGGCGCTGGAATTCGAACACCTCTCGCTCGACTTTCCGCTTCCGGCTCGTCGTGTCGGGAGGCGCGCTGCCGGCGCTCGAGTAAACCTCCGAGACGATGGGGTCGCCGAGCACGCGGAAATTATCGACCCACAGAACGCCGCTCTTTTCCGCATCGCCCCGCCCCTCGAGGTCGATTTCGAGCCTCAGGCGTCCGCCCTGCACGTTGGGATAGAACCCGACCAGCTTGAAGGCCTGACCGGCATCGTCTGATTCCGCCGTCAGCATCCGCGGCCCATTCGGCTTGAGCCGCACGGTCAGCGTCTTGCCGCCGTCAAAGGCGCCCTGCGCATCGACCTCGACAAGTTGGTCGCCGCGCTCCGAGATCTTCGCCGTGTAGCCTCTGAGCGAGATGCCGGAATGGCCGAGCACGGTATCGATGGTGGCCGAGACATCGACGCCGGCTGCCGGATGGATCTGCCGCACCGGCGCATCCGCCGCCTTGCCGAGGGCGAGCAGCGAACGGAACAGGTCGCGCGCATCGAACGTCGAGCCCTTGACCGTCATTTTCCAGACGCGCTGCGGGTTGATCTTGCCCGAGACCTGCAGCCGCGACACGACGTTGAGCGAGAAGTTCGGGAACGAGAACTCGCTCAAATCCCGCTTCTCGTTCATCGCGACCCAGCCGTCGAGGGCGATGGTGTCGCCGACGACGCGGAAGTTCTTGAGCAGCGTTCTCGCCGGGTCCGAGGTATCGACGTCGCATTCGAGCGACGCAGCGTGCCCCGGTGCCTTCCGCCAGGCGACGGTGGTGAAGAGGAGCTCGGCGTTGGTGAGGTCGGCGCGCACATGAACGTCGGACGGCGCGTCGGTCTTCGGCGTGATGGTGATCTCGACCGGCACGTTGCCCTGCACCAGATGATTGACGTCGAGCCCGAGCTGCGTGCGGTCGGTGTTGTCCAGCGTCGCCGAAATGCGGATCGGCGGCTGCATTTCGGGCGGCGCGTCGAGGATGCGGTGCATCTGGAGCTTGGCGAGCACGCCGTTGAGCATCAGGTCGCCCTTGGCGACCACTCCGGCGTCGGAGGCCTCGATCTCGATCGTGCCGCCCTGCAGGTCGAGGCCCCCCAGCTTGCCCCTTCCCTTGAGGTCGCTGATGCGCGCCTTGCCCTCGGTCTTCACAACGCTTGCACCGCTGACGAGCGGCATGGAGATCGCGATCTCGCCCTCGACCCGCCCGTCCACCCCTTCGATGGGGAGCGGCCCCTGGCCGGCCAGGTTGAGCTGGCTGTGATTGAGCGTATCGATCAGCGTTGCAAGGGAGGTTTCCGATTTCAGCGCGAGCTCCGCAACGGGGGCATCGTGCGTCACGTCGACCACGGTGAAGCGCCCGCCGCTGAGCGGAAGCCGGCCCGTCTCGCTGGCGATGATCTCCGCCTGGGGCACCGTGACCTCGAGGGTGCTGTTCTCGAGGCGAATGGTGGCCTGCGGCGCCTCGATCGGGAGGCTTTTCGGCAGCGGCTCCATCCTGAGGTCCGTGACCTCCATGATGGCCGAGAGCCGCTGCTGGCCGGAGGCGCCGGCAGGGTCGACATTTTCGGCGGGGTCGTCACTTTCGACGAAGCGTCCCGAAAGCAGCTTGAAGGAGGCCGATTGAATGTGCGCCGCTTCGACCTGCGATCCGACCCACGTGCGGGCGGCGGCAGCCACGGCCCGCGGCCAGAGCGCCTTCAGCGTCGCAAGCGGCATCGACGAGAGCGACGCCTCGATCCGGGTGCTCGGTCTGCCTCCGCCGCTGATCACTTCGCCGTTGGCCGTCACCTCGCCGTCGCCCGCCTTGAGGGAAAGCCCGCCGAGCTGCACCACGCCTTCGCTGGGGATGATGCGTCCGCGCGCCTCAAAATCGCCGATGCCGATCGGCGCCACACCGAACTCCTCCGCGGCGAGCGCCCCGCCGGTCGACCGGACGCCGAAATGCCACTGCGGCGCGCCGCCCGCCGAGGGGTCGTTCGCCACCGCGCCCTCGAGCGTGACGTGGCTCTCCCCCCAGTTGAAGGTCGACGGCGCGAGCGTGAGGCGGCGCGCGTCCGCGTCGTAGGCAAGCGCGAGCCGCCCCCCGTCGAGCAGCATCGGCGTATCGGAGGCCGACGGCAGCCGGACGAAGCCATGACCGAGATCGAGCGCCATATTTGCCGTCTTGAGATCGCCGTCGGTGGAAAGCTCGAGTGCGAGCTCGCCGGCGATCGGCGTGTCGAGCATGGCGAGCAGGCCGAATCCGGGGGAGATCTTGGCGAGCGTGCTCGGAACGAGGTCGCGTACCGTCGCGGCGAGCTTGAGGGTATCCCGCCGGCCGGCCTCGTCCATGCGGATCTCGAGCGACCAGGGCCCCTTCTCGGAGGCGATCGTCGCCGTGCCGGAAATGATGCTGCGCCGCTTGCTGTGCTCGAGGTCGACCGCGGCCTCGGGCACGCTGATCTCGCTCATCTGCCCATTGTAGAAGATGGCGACCGTCGCATTGCGGACCCCGAGCTCCCGGAGATGCGATGTGCCGCGCCGCGCGTGCGCCGAGCTTTCGGCCAGAATGCGCGCCACGTCGATGCGGTGGAAGGAGGGGGCAAGCGCGTCGTGCGCGCCGCCGTCGCGCGCCGGTGGCCGGGCGGGCATCGGGCGCGGCGGGACGATGGGCGTCTCCGCGCCTGCCGCGTCCGCGTCCGAGATGCTGAGCGAGAAGCCCTGGGTGTCCGTGTAGGTGACGGTCAGGCGCGGCTCGATCAGGTAGACCCGCGCCGGGTTGGCTTCGAGCCGCCAGAGAGCGCCTTTGTCGAGCTCGACGGCGGCCATCGGCGCAGAGGCTACGACGTCCCCGTCCGCATCGTTGAGGCGCAGGTTGATGAGGCGCAATTCGACCGTGTAGTCCTCGGCGAGCGTGAGCGCCGCGTCGTCGATATCGGCCCTGAACCCGTCGAGCTCCGCGTTGATGCTGGCCTCGATGCGCGTGCTGAAGGACTTGAGCGACACCGGGCCGTGGATGAGGCGCACGTAGATGACGGCGGCGGCGGCGAGCGATAGCAGCACCACGGGTCCGAGCACGAGCGCGGCGAGGTGGGCGATCCGGCCGAGGCGCCGGCGCATCGCGCTCGGGTGCGCGGCGCGGCCCGTGCGCAGCGCCGTGTAGCGCAACCCGCCCGGGGGCCTCGGAGGCGCCGGTTTTCCGCGCGTCGTGCCGGAGCGGTGTGTTGTCATCCCCAAACGGTCTCCGGCCGACGAAGTGCAAGGACGTTTGCGAGGCCCGGCGATATCCGAGGCCCGGCTATCTCAGGAGCGGTCTCGCCCCACAGCGGCGCCCGATTGGCGCCGCGCCCGGACACCGTCTATAAGCGCCGGTCGTGAGCGGAACGGCTTCCGATCGCGCGAGGGGCGTCGCCGCAGCCTGCGCCTCGAAGAACCCGTGGTCCGGAAATGCGGAGAAGCCCAGTGAATCCCTTGTCCGAGCAATGGATGTGTCGCACCAAAAGCGACGAAAGAAAGGCGCGTCCCGATGCTGAAGGAAGGTGATCCGGCTCCGGCGTTCGATCTGCCGTCGGATGGCGGTGGCAGGGCCGGTCTCAAGGCCGTCCGCGGCCGCTGGGTGGTGCTCTATTTCTACCCCAAGGACGATACCGAGGGCTGCACGATCGAGGCCCGGGAGTTCACCGCGCTCGCGGCGGAATTCGGGCATGCCGGCGCGATCGTGATCGGCATTTCTCCCGACAGCCCGAAGAGCCACGACCGGTTCAAGGCCAAGCACGAGCTGGATCTGCTGCTCGCCTCCGACGAGGAGAAGACGGTGGCCATGGCCTACGGCGTCTGGGTCGAGAAATCGATGTACGGGCGGAAGTTCATGGGCGTCGAGCGCGCGACGTTTCTGATCTCGCCGAAAGGCAAGATCGTCCGCATCTGGCGCAAGGTCTCTGCCAGGGGGCATGCCGAGGAGGTGCTGGCGGCGCTCGAGGCGGCCAGGACGTCGGCCTGAGGGCGATGGTCCGGGCCGGACGGCTCGGCACGGCTGTACACAGAAAGACGAGGGGAGGCGGGTGATTCTCTCGGGAGGACGTGGTAGGAGAGCCCTTGGGGATGGTGCCGGACGGGCGTGCTGAAGCACGCCGGTCGGGGGTTGGCTCAAGAGCCGCAGATCACCAGAAAGCCGAATGGCGGTCGGAAATTTCGCGCAGGTACGGCGTAACCGCGGAGGTTCAACGAATGCTGCCTCAACTCCGGAAATCGGACAACGATAGCCCCGCGAGGACGCAGCCAAGCGCCCTGCCGCCGAGCATGCCCAGTATGTCGAGCATGCTGAGCGCGCCGGCGTCTCCGCCGTCCATGCTGGGGTCGAGGCCGGCGAGCGCAGCGTTTCGTCCCGGGAGTTCCTTGATGACGACCGTGATCGGTGCCGACCTTGTCATCCAGGGCAATTTGATGTCGAAGGGCGAGGTCCAGATCGAGGGCGAGGTGCAGGGGGACATCCGCGCCACGCACGTCGTGCTGGGCGAGCGCGCCTGTGTCACCGGGGCCATCATCGCTGAGGAGTGCGTAATCCGTGGCCGCCTGCTCGGCACGGTCCGCGGGCGCCGCGTGCTGCTGCAAAGCTCGGCGCACGTCGAAGGCGATGTCTATCACCAGACCATGGCGATCGAGCAGGGCGCCTACTTCGAGGGCAAGTCGCGCCGGACGGACGATCCGCTCGCCGGCCTCACCCGCGCGTTGCCGGAGCCCACCGAAGCTGCATCGTCCGCCGATCCCGCAATGCCCCCGCCGCTCTCCTGAGCCAGATCCAGCGTCCGGTCCGCATTCGGTCTCCCGGGCCGTATCGGGACCGAGACCGGACCGTCGCCCCTCGCGCCGAGACGCACCCGACGATCTTCGGGGGGACTGCGTTCTTTCGTGTCGAGCGCCGCCGCCCCGAACAGAGGCTGAGCTGTTCGCGCCGGATGGTGTTCTGTTCTTGTTCTTGCCATCTGCAGAATTGGCGAGCTCTGTGGATAAGCTTGTGGATAAATCAAGTATCATATTGATATTATGATATATTTTAACGGACTCTAAGCGCTTGGGGCCGTTGGGAGCAACCTGCTGAGATCGAGGCCGTTCTCCGAACGAAAAGAGGGTGGCCCGTCGGGCCACCCTCTTGCCGGGCATACGATTTACGAGCCGGATCAGGGCGACGGGGCCGGAGCCGGTTCAGGCGCCTCGGGCGCCGGAACGGAGATGGTCGGGATCGGCTGGCCCTGCTCCTTGGCCAGGAAGGTGAGGCCGCCGAAGATCAGCAGGAACACGAGCGCCGTCACGATCGCGTTGCCGAAGCGGTTCGAGAAGGAGAGGAAGTTGCCGATCAGGTCGATGACGAACACCACGCCGGCGGCGATCAGGATGGGCTGCAGCCATCTATAGTCGGCGGGCAGGAACTCTACCGGGCTCGGTGGCACGTCGGCTTGCGAGAGGTGGTAGAGGACGCCGAAGATCACGGCGAACACGATCGCTGTCACGAGCGCGTTGCCGAAGCGGCTGGAGAACGAGAGTGCATTGCCGATCAGGCCGATGACGAACACCACGGCGGTGGCGATCAGTACGGGCTCGAGCCAGACGTAATCGGTCGGTAAGGACATGGTATTCTCCCCCAGTTTCGCGCCTCGGGATTCTGTTTCCGATGGCGGTCAATGCTTACCGCACGGGCCTGCCCTTGTCATGCCGCTTTCTGGCCGGGAAATTCCGTCAAAGCCCTATGGAACGGCGCGCTTTTGAAGCTTTCCTTCGAGCGATGACGACGCGCGCGACATTGCAAAGCAGAACAGCCAAAAGACGGCGCCGGCAAAGAAATATCCCGTAGCCGCCGTTTGTGGCGACGACCATTTGGCATCCGCCTGCACGCTTTGCTCGACAATGCCGATGAGGTCGAAAAGTCCTATAATGAGTACAAGACTTGTATCTTTGAACAGCGAGATGAACGAATTCACGATTCCCGGAATGACGAGCCTTATGGCTTGAGGAAGAATGACAAGTCCCGTTTTTCGCCAATAGCCGAGACCGAGTGCGTCCGCGGCCTCGTGCTGCCCGCGCGGGATCGCCTGCAGTCCGCCGCGAACGACCTCGGCGAGGTAGGCGGCCGAGAAGAGCGCCACGCCGACCAGCGCGCGCAGGAGCTTGTCGATCGTGACGTCCAGCGGAAGGAACAGCGGCAGCATGACGGAGGCCATGAAGAGCACCGTGACGAGCGGCACGCCGCGCACGAGCTCGATGTAGGCGGTCGCCGTCCAGCGTACGAACGGCAGCTCCGACCGCCGCCCGAGCGCGAGCAGAATGCCGAGCGGGAACGAGGCCGCGATCCCGAAGCTCGCGATCACCAGGGTCAGGAGCAGCCCGCCCCACTGGTCCGTCGGGACGACCGCCAGCCCGAGCGCGCCGCCGTAGAGCAGCACGAACGCGAGCACCGGGAATACGAGCAGGAGAAACGCGAGAAGCGCCGCCTTGTGCGGCGCCCGTGGCACGAACAGCGGCACGAGCCCTGCGAGCGCCAGCAGATAGGTGAGATGCACGCGCCACAACTCGGCCTCGGGATAGCGGCCGTAGAGGAAGAGCTGCAGCTTGTGCCGGATGAACGGCCAGCAGGCGCCCGCATCCGGAACGCGGCAGGCCGATCCGTCGCTGCCCGTGAAAACCGCCCGCACGAGCGCCCAATCGAGAAACGCGATGGCGACGTATCCGGCGAGCGCGATCAGGATCAGGCTCGCGAACGCCTGCCCGACGCTCGGAAAGAGGGCATCGCGAATCCGCCTGACGACCCCGCGCGTTGTCCCCCGCCCCTCGCCCGCGATGTTCGCCGGACCCGCCATGCTCATCGCTCCGCCCAGGCCGTGCGCGCGTTGAACCAGTTCATGAGCAGCGCCGTCGCGAGGCTGATAGCGAGATAGACCGCCATCGTGATCAGGATCACCTCGACTGCCTGTCCGGTCTGGTTGAGCACGGTCCCCGAGAACACCGACACGAGATCCGGATAGCCGATGGCGACCGCGAGCGACGAGTTCTTGGTGAGGTTGAGGTACTGGTTGGTGAGCGGCGGGATGATGATGCGCAACGCTTGCGGCAGGATCACCAGACGCAGCGCCCGCCGCCGGCTGAGGCCGAGCGCGGCCGCAGCCTCGCGCTGTCCCTTCGGAACGCCGTCGAGCCCGGCGCGCACGATCTCGGCGATGAACGCTGCCGTATAGGTCGAGAGCCCGATCAGAAGCGCCAGGAACTCGGGCTCGATGGAGAGCCCGCCCTCGTGGTTGAAGCGGCCGAGCGTCGGAAACGTGACACAAGCATCGACCGCAAACAGAAAGACCGCAAGCGGCAGCAGCACGACGCCCGCCCAGCCGATTGGCCGTAGCGGCCCCGTCGCCGTAGCCTTCCCGGTCCGCCGCGTCTGCCGCCAGAGCCACGCCGCGCCGGCGAGCGAGAGGGCGAGCGCCGCTATGAGCAGCCCGCCGCCGGATTCGATCGCAACCCGCGGCAGATGCAACCCGCGCGTATCGAGAACGCTGCCGCCCGGCAGCGAAAGCCCCTCCTGCGGCATTGGAAGCGCGCGCAGCACGGCGACATACCAGACGAGAAGCTGAAGTAGAAGCGGCACGTTGCGCACCAGCTCGACGTAGGAAAGCGCCAGCCGCGACGCGAGCCAGTTCGGCGAGCCCCGCGCGATGCCGAGCGCAAACCCGAGCACCGTTGCGAGCCCGATGCCGAGGGCGGCGACGAGCAGCGTGTTCGTGAGGCCAACGAGGAAGGCTTGCCCGTAGCTGCTCTTGCTCGAGTAGGGGATCAGCGTTTGCGAGATGTCGAACCCCGCCGTGCGCGACAGGAAATCGAAGCCCGAGGCGATGTTCTGCTTCTCGAGGTTTGCCGCCGTGTTGAGCGCGATCCCGACAGCGAACGCAACCAGCAGGAGCGCGAGCAGCACCTGGAAGGCGAGCCCGCGCACGCGCGGATCGTAGACCGCATCGATCCATGTCTTGCGCTCGATTGAACGCTTTGGCGCCGTTCCCTGCATGCGCCTCACCGGACCGGCGGGGCGTACATGAGCCCGCCGTCCTTCCAGAGCGCGTTGCGGCCGCGTGCGATTTTGAGCGGCGAATCCCGGCCGAGATTGCGCTCGAAGCTCTCGCCGTAGTTGCCGACGGCCGTCAGGATCGACACCGCCCAGTCCGGATCGAGCCCGAGCGCCTTTCCGTAGTTGCCTTCGGTGCCGAGCAGGCGGCGGATCTCCGGATTGGAGGACGTACGGTCCGCTTCGACGCTGCGCTGCGTGACACCGAGCTCTTCCGCATTGATCATGGCGAACAGCGTCCAGCGCACGATGTTCGCCCAGACAGCATCGCCCTGGCGCACGGCGGGCCCGAGCGGCTCCTTGGAAATGAAATCGGGCAGCACGAGGTGCGCCTCGGGATCGGGAAGCCGCGAGCGCTCGGCGATGAGCTGGGAGCTGTCGGTCGTGAACGCGTCGCACCGCCCGTTCGCGTAGGCGGCGAGCACCTCGACCAGACGCTCGTAGACGACCGGCCGGTAGCTGAAGCCGCGCGTCGCGAAGAAGTCGGCGAGGTTGAGCTCGTTCGTGGTGCCGCTCTGCACACAGATGCTCGCGCCCCTGAGGTCCTCGGCCGATGTGAGGCCGAGCGCGCGGCGCACCATGAACGCCTGTCCGTCGAAATAGAGGATGCCGTTGAAGTTGAGGCCCAGCGACGTGTCGCGGCTCATGGTCCACGTCGTGTTGCGCGAGAGGATGTCGACCTCGCCCGACTGCAGCGCCGTGAAGCGCTCCTTGGCGTTGAGCGGCACGAATCGCACACGGCGCGCGTCGCGGAAGATGGCGGCCGCCACGGCGCGGCAGAAATCGACGTCGAGCCCCGTCCAGTTGCCGCGGTCGTCGGGTGCGCTGAAGCCGGCAAGCCCCGTGTTCACGCCGCACACGACCTGCCCACGCTTCTTCACGCTGTCGAGCGTCGGCGACTGCGCCGCTGCCGGCAGCGCACCGAGCACGGCGGCAAGCAGCAGGGCCGCAATGGCTGCTGCGATCCATCCGATCCTGCCCGCGTGTCTGGACTCCGGCCTGCGCCGGAGTGACGAGAGCAGGAGGCAGACCGCAGTGGAAGAAATCACCGTCATCCCGGCGAGGGCCGGGATCCAGACACGCATCCCCACGGCGCACATGCCCCGCCGTGGGGACTCGGCGTAGACAGCGTATGTTCCCATCGCACCGTCCATGTCAGTGCCCCAATATCTGCGACAGGAACGCCCGCGTGCGCTCGTGCTTCGGCGCCGCGAACAAGGCGTCCGGCGGGCCGCTCTCGACGATCTTGCCCTGGTCCATGAACACGATGCGGTCGGCGACGGCGCGCGCAAAGCCCATCTCGTGCGTGACGACCAGCATCGTCATGCCCTGCTCGGCGAGCGAGCCCATGACGTCGAGCACCTCCTTCACCATCTCGGGGTCGAGCGCGCTCGTCGGCTCGTCGAACAGCATGATGCGCGGGTTCATGGCGAGCGCGCGCGCGATCGCCACGCGCTGCTGCTGGCCGCCCGAGAGCTGGCCCGGAAATTTGTGCGCCTGGTCGGCGATGCGCACGCGTTCGAGCAGCGCCGTCGCCGCACGTTCCGCATCGGCCCGCTTGACGCCCCGCACCCACTGCGGCGCCAGCGTGAGATTATCGAGCACGGAGAGGTGCGGAAACAGGTTGAAGCTCTGGAACACCATGCCGACCTCGGACCGGATCGTCTCGAGCGTGCGGAGGTCGCGCGTAAGCTCCGTGCCGTCGATGACGATACGCCCGCCGTCGTGCGTCTCGAGCCCGTTGAGGCAGCGGATCAGCGTCGATTTTCCGGACCCGGACGGACCGCAGATGACGATCTTCTCGCCTTCCGCCACCGAAAGCGAGATGTCGCGCAGCACGTGGAAGTCGCCGAACCACTTCTGGACGCCCTCGATCAGAACCGCGGGCGCTCGATCCGCGGGTGTCCCGGCGGGGGAATGGGGAGGGGTGTCGGGCATCGAGTCTCGATGTGTTGCGTCTCGAGTGCGGTTATGCCGAGAGACGCGTCCCCGCTCAATGCTTGGGGCACGCGTGCGCGCGATTGCCCCACCGCTTTCGGGCGAAACTGCACTCAAAGATCGCGCCCGAGGAACAGAAGCTCGTGGCCGTCGCCCTTGGAATGGCCGCGCGTCGCGAACCCGTTGGCAAGGTAGAAGCCGACGTTGCGCGCCCCCCGGCTGGTCACGACATGGACGCCGGGGCAGCCTGCGGCTTGTGCCTGCCGGACGAATGCGGTGACGAGCTCCGCGCCGATGCCGCGTCCGCGCCAGGCCGCGTCGAGATTCACGTGAAGCTGCGCCGGATAGCGGTCCGTGAGCGCGCTGAAACGCGCAAAGTGGGAGAGGTCGGCGAACAGCGGATCGCGCGCCGGGTCATCGAGGCTTCCGACGAGATAGCCGACCACGCGCTGCGCCCCGTCGAGCGCGACCCAGGCGTACTGCGGAAAATTCACGAGATAGCGGCCGAGCCAGCGTTCGCGGAACGCGGCCTTCTCCTCGGCGCTTGCGAACGACTGGCGTGCGCTCGACGAGAAGAACACATGATCGAGATCACCCAGCCATCGGTCGCGCTGAGGCCCCGAGGAAAGCTGGTTCCAGCGGCAGATCTGGACATCGGGCATGGCAGCGGCAGACATGACAGTGTCGCGGGACAGCGCATATTGGGAGCGGTGCCGCCGGCCGCCCAGCTCCATGGCCCCGCCTGATCCCCGCAACCTCTACTCCGCAGCGCCCTCTCTGTTCGACAGAGCCCCACTCGGCAGGGCCCTCTACGCGGCAGCGCCCCTCACTCGGCAGCGGTTGTGCGGATCACGTCCGGCGTGGCCGTGGCAAGTGCGGCGACAGCAGCCGACCAATAACGCCCTTCGGCCTCCGCCGCGAGCTTTTCCCGGCGGAACGCGTCGATCCATTCCCAGACCAGCATCGGGTTCGTCTCGGCGAGGGCAGCGAGGTCCTCGGGGGACTTTGCGAGGACGGTGCTGGCAAGGCGCCGGAGCTGGGTGGCCTCGATGACGTCGGGCGCCGGGTCGAAGTCCGAATCGCGGACCCGGCATCCTGTGTGCGCTGTAATGAGCCGATGATGACGCATGGCTGTCGCCTCCATTTGCAGACGATAGTAGCGTCGCCAGCGCCTGCAAATTGGGCAGATCGCAGCACTGTCCACAACTATCCCATGTTGCGGCGCAAGATTTGCTTGACATCTTTTCGTGTGCTTCCGCGAAAGGCGAGCCCCATTTCGACGCCGGTCTGCTCACGGTGACGATAAGCAACCTCAGGCAAGCACAGCCAGAATCGCGCGCGCCCGTGTATGCGGGCGCGCAACGGGCAGCGCAGCACAAATGGCTGGGAACGGGGCGTAGAAAAATTACTCGCTGGCTGCTTTCGCGGGCCGCGGCGGCCGCCGCAGGAATGCGGGCACGTTTCCGGCAAAGGCGCCGACGGCGGCTTTGCCGGCGTCGCTCTCCTGGGGCCGTGGCGTGCGGGCGCGTGGCACGGCGGGCGCGGGCCGCTCCTCCTGCTTTGCGGCGGCTGCGACCGGCTTTTTCGCCCTGGCCGCCTGAGGCCTGCGGGCATCGTCGGGCCTCCGAGCATTATCGGGCCTGCGGGCTTCGTCTGGCCGACGGGCGTCGTCGTGGCGCGCCTCCTGCTCGGCGCGCGGCACGCGATCCTTGGGACGGGCCCCGTCGCGGGCCTGCTGTGGCGGTGCCGAGCCGGTTCCCGGCTGCTCGCTGCGCCGGGCACCGCCGGATGCCCGCCGTCCGCCGCTGCGCGCACTCTCGCCGCGCCCGCCGCTCTCGCGCTCGGCGCCGGACCGGCCACCGCGTCCGCCGCGGCCCCGGCGGCGCTTGCCGGCATCGGCGAAGTCCTGCTCGGTCGGCGGCTCGCCGATCCAGACCACGTCCTCGCCGAGCATCTTCTCGATGTCCTTGAGGCTCTTGAGCTCGTCGGGCGTGACGATCGACTGCGCCG
>JRYH01010088.1_pt1 | contig 27203 bp, 26 predicted proteins | sample 235351 | NCBI WGS metagenome assembly JRYH01 (sample SAMN03074221, study PRJNA261480) | activated sludge metagenome | biome: Wastewater Treatment Plant; feature: Wastewater; material: Activated sludge; isolation source: activated biomass of a wastewater treatment plant treating wastewater... ...
TGCTCGCGCTCGGCATGGCGGTCGACGCCAACATCCTGATCAACGAGCGCACACGCGAGGAGCTCGGCAAGCGCAACGGCGTCATCGCCTCCATCGAGACCGGGTTCCGCCGCGCCTATACGACCATCATGGACGCCAACCTCACGACGCTGATCAAGATGCTGATCCTGTTCGTCGTCGGCGTCGGCGCCATCCGCGGTTTCGCCGTCACCATCAGCCTCGGCATTATCGTCTCGATGTTCACCGCCATCGTGCTCGTGCGCCTCCTGACCGCCTGGTGGCTGAAACGCACGCGCCCCAAGACGCTGACCATCGGCACGAAGCTGCGCTTCTTCCCGGACCACACCGCGATCCCCTTCATGCGCGCGCGCTACTCGGGACTGGTCGTATCCGCCCTGATCAGTCTCGCTTCCCTCGGGCTCGCCTTCCATCCGGGCCTCAAGATGGGCATCGACTTCGCGGGCGGCGTGGTGATCGAAGCCAAGACCCCGACCTCCGCCGACGCCCCCGCGTTGCAGAGCGCCCTCATGAACGCGGGCCTCGGTCCCGTCCAGGTTCAGCGCTTCGGCGCCGACACCGACGTGCTGCTGCGCTTCGAGCATCCGCACGGCACGCCCGAGGAGCAGCAGGCGGCCATCGCCAACGCCCGTCAGGAGGTCGAGAAGGCGGCGCCGGGCGCGGAGATCCGCCGCGTCGAGGTGGTCGGCCCGTCGGTCGGTGCGGAACTGCTGAGCGACGGCCTCTGGGCCCTCGGCCTCGCCGCCGTCGCCATGTTCGCCTACATCACCTTCCGCTTCGAATGGCCGTTCGCGGTCGGCGCCATCGTCACCATGTTCCTCGACCTGACCAAGACCGTGGGCTTCCTGGCCTTGACCGGCTTCGAGTTCAACCTGACGTCGATCGCCGCCATCCTGACCATCATGGGCTTCTCGATCAACGACAAGGTGGTGGTCTACGACCGCGTCCGCGAGAACCTCGTGCGCTCGAAACGCGAGCCGCTGCGCCAGGTCATCGACCGCAGCATCAACGAGACGCTGTCGCGCACCATCGGCACCTCGGTGGCGCTTTTCCTGGCCATCGCGCCCCTGGCGCTCTTCGGCGGACCGGCCCTGCGCGAGTTTGCGCTCACGCTGCTCTTCGGCCTCGTGCTCGCGACCAGTTCGTCGATCTTCATCGCCGCGCCGATCCTCCTCAACATCGGCGAGCATTACCTGCGCCGCGGTGGCCCGGCACCGGCAGCGGCCGGGACCGCTCCCGCATCGCTGAAAAAAGCCTGACCGCGAGGCTTCGAAACACGCCAACGACGCACGCGGAGCCTCGTCGCTCCGCGTGCTTTTTTTGCCGGTCCCGGCAAATGCGGAAGGCCGCCGCTTCGCCCGCCGCCGGTCGCCCCTCGCCGGGGAACCCGCAAGGCCGCTCCGGCGTTTTTTGTTCTTGCCGCTGTCGGCGGGAGATGGTTGACCTTCGTGTTAACCTCGGCACGAGCGAGAGGCATCCATGGCAAGATGGGCTGCAGCGCTGAAGGGCGCGCTGCCCGGCCGCTCGGGCAAGCACGCGAGCCGGTCCCGCGCCGAAGCGGACGACCGTCACGCGAGCGGGCGCGGGGACGGGCCGGAGCCTGCTGACGGCGATCCCGACGTGTACGCGCCGGTCGTCTGGCTCCTCGGCAAGGTCCAGAGCGGCAAGACCTCCATCATCCGCGCGATCACCGAACAGAGCGACGCCGAGATCGGCGACGGCTTTCGCCCCTGCACGCGCACCTCGCGCCTCTACGCATTCCCGGACGACAGGCCGGCTCTGCGCTTCCTCGATACGCGCGGCCTTGGCGAAACCGACTACGATCCGGCCGAGGATCTCGCCCTCGCCGAGCGCGCCGCACACGTGATCCTCGCAACCGTACGCGCTATGGACGCCGACCAGAGCGCCGTGCTCGAAGCCCTGCGTCAAGTGCGGACGCGCCACCCGGACTGGCCGGTCGTCGTCGCCCAGACCAGCCTCCACGAGGCATATGCGCCAGGCGCGGGACACATCCTCCCCTATCCGTTCGAGCCCAACGCGCCGCCCGACGTCATCGCCCGCATCCCCGTCGATCTGATGCGGGCGCTCGCCCACCAGAGATTGCTCTTCGACAAGCTGCCCGGACGGGGCGCCCTTCTCTTCGTTCCGGTCGATCTCACGAAACCCGACGACGGACTGCCGCCGGCCGACTACGGGCTCGACGCGCTGACGGAAGCGCTCGCGACCGTGGCGCCTGCCGGCATGCTGGCGGCCCTGGGATCGATGCCGGGCTTCAGGGTCGATCCGAAAGCCCGCTCCGCGAACCCGATCGTGATGAAGCACGCCATGGCCGCGGCCGGCAGCGACCTGGTGCCGGTGCCGGTTGCCGGCGCCATCGCCGCCTCGACCGTCCAGGCCCGCATGCTGCGCGAGCTCGGGCGGCTCTACGGTATCGCATGGGACCGGCGCGCCTACGCCGAGCTGGCCGCCGCCATCGGCGCCGGCACGGTCGCCAAGGTCGCGGCCGGCGTGGGGTTGCGCCAGATCGCCAAGCTGCTGCCGGTCTACGGCCAGACGGCTGGCACGGCCGCGTCCGCCGCCGCAAGCTTCGCCGTCACCTACGCCCTCGGCAAGGCGGCGGTATATTACCTGCACGGCCGCCGCCTCGGCATGAGCGACCGCAGCGGCATCGCCGAAGCCTACCAGCAGGCCCTGCGGGACGCCTTCCGCATGGCGCGGGAGCGCAAGGCCGCCGGCGAGCCGCCGGGAGCCAAGCCATGAGCGAGAAAGCCGCCGTTCCCGCGCACACACGGCGCACGGCCTCCCTCATCCTCCTCGCCTTCGGCTTGCTCATCCCCACCCTGTCGCTCGTTCTCCTCGGCAGCGTGTGGCTGTGGCAAAACGGCTATCTGCTCCACTGGACGGCGTTTGCGCTCGCGAGCGTCGCGATCGTCTACGTCGCCCAGCGCCGCCTTCTCCCCGAGCGTGTCCCGGAGTCCGCCGAGGAGGATCTCCCAAAGAGCACCGACGAGGAGGCATTGCAGCACGGCTGGTCGCCGCTCGAGGAGCAGGCATGGGCGGACGTCCTGGCCCTTGCCCGCGCCACCGATCCGGGACGCATCTCGAGCCCCGAGGCTCTTCTGACGCTCGGCCAGGAGACGATCGCCACCGTCGCCAGGTGCGTCCACGCCAGCCGCCGCGATCCGGTCTGGCAGTTCACGACGCCCGAGGCGCTCGCGATCGTCGAGCGCGTCAGCCGCCGCCTCCGCCTGTTCGTCCTGGAGAACGTCCCGTTCGGCGACCGCCTGACGCTGGCGCAGGCGCTGGCGCTTTACCGCTGGCGCAGCGCGCTCGACTGGGCCGAGCGGGCCTACGACGTCTGGCGCGTGGTCCGCCTCATCAACCCCGCGACGGCCGCCGCCAGCGAGGCGCGCGAGCAGTTATCGAAGGCCATGATGCAATGGGGACGCGATGCCGTCGCCCGCCAGCTTACGGACGCTTACATCGAGGAGATCGGACGCGCGGCCATCGATCTCTACGGCGGCAGGCTGCGCGTCTCGTCGCGGGCGCTCACGGATTACGTCTCGGACGAATCCGCCGCCGACCGAGCGGCCCTGAGCGAACTTCGCGCCGAGCCGCTGCGCATTCTCATCGCCGGCCAGACCGGCGTCGGCAAATCGGCCCTCGTCAATGCCCTCGCCAAGGAGGCCAACGCCGCGACGGACGCGCTCCCCGCGACCTCGGCGTTCACGCCCTACCTCATCGAGCGCGAAGGAATCCCCGCCGCGCTCGTCATCGACAGCCCGGGGCTCGGCGGCACCGGCAAGGATCTCGCCGCGTTGATGGAGCGGGCCGCCGACAGCGACCTCGTGCTGTGGGTCGTGGCCGCCCACCGCGCCGACCGCGACGCGGACCGCAAGGCTCTCGACGCGCTCCGCGCCCACTTCGCCGCGCGCTTGAACCGGCGCCGCCCACCGCTCGTCCTCGTCGCGACCCATGTCGACCGCTTGCGGCCGTTCGGCGAATGGGATCCCCCCTACGACAGCGACGGAGGCGACAGCCGCGAGAAAGCGCAGGCCATCCGCGCCGCCGTCGCCGCCGCCGCCGGGGATCTCGGCTTTGCCGCCTCCGAAGCCGTCCCCGTCAGCCTCGCCGAGGGCCGGGATCCCTACAACATCGAGCGCCTCTGGCAGCGCATCGCCACCGCCCTCCCCGAGGCGAGGCGCGCGCAGCTTCTGCGCAGCCTTCACGACCTCAAGGATCGCTGGAGCTGGAAATCCGTCTGGTCGCAGGCCGTCGGCGCCGGACGCTCCGTCGCCGGTGCCCTGCGCAAAGGGGCCACGCGAGACGCTCCCGAAAAGTGAACGAGCCGCGCCGGGATCGCCCCGGTTGGCTGATGCTCCGCCGTGAAACCAAAGGCGCGGGATCGGCGTTTAGCGCCTGATCGCAACGCCACCTCATCTCAAAAAGGAGCTTCGTTTCCGATGGCACAGTCAGCATCGAGCACCAATACGCGCAACGCTGCCAACGAGCTTGCCGACAAGGCGGCCAACCTCGCAGAGCGCACCGGCGAACAGTTCGAGCGTGTTGCCGAGCAGGGCCGGGTGGCGACGGAGCAGATTCAGGTCGTGGCGGATAACTTCAAGTCCGCCGTCGACAAATCGGTGAAGGAGCAGCCGTTGACGACGCTCGCCGTCGCGGCCGGACTGGGCTTTGTAATCGGCGCGCTGTGGAAGTCCTGAGTCCTGCAAAGAGAGCGTCCGGCCGGGACTTCCGGGCCGCAGCGGAGAACGATTGATGTTCCAAGGTCTCTTGAAGCGCGCCGAGCGCTCGATCGATTCCGCCGTCACGAAGGTCGTCGACCGGGCGCTGATGGCTGCACCCCTCGTCGTGGCGGGCGGCTTCGCCACCGCGGCGCTCACCGTATGGCTCGTGGAGCACTACGGCCACGTCACGGCCTACGCCCTCATGGCCAGCGCGTTTGCGCTGATCGGCCTGATAACGATGGCGGTTCTCGGAGTGGGCAGCGCCGCGAAGGCCTCGTCCGAAAGTGCCGCGCCCGAACCGGAGCAGGCCCGAGGCGCATCGGACGACGCCGATGCGGCGTCCGACATGGACCTCACCGCCCTCCTCACGCCCGAGGTGAGGGCGATCCTGGCCTCTATCGCTCCGGCCGCCGTGCCCGGCATCGCGCGGGGCGTGACCAGGAACCTTCCTCTCATCCTGCTCTTGGCGGTCGTCGGATTTGTGATCTCGCGCTTTACCCAGACGTCATCAGAGCCCCAGACCTCATCGGAAGGGGGGAGCCCGTCCGAGCGAACCCCAGCGTCGCCCACCGGCGTGCAACGCGAGGCGCCGGACGTGGACGCCCCGGCCCCGGCGGCCGCCGCCTGACACGGGGGAGAGCGGGCAGACGCACCGCGAGATCGTCTCCGCCACGCGCCGACGATCGCGCGCAAAGCTTACAGGAAATGTAAGGCGGCCGACATGCGAGGGTAAGCTTACTTGCCTAGTCTGGGCCTGGGCAGTCCCTGAGAGTGAGCGTCCTCTGGACGCTCACAGCCAGCTCCTGAACAATTGGTCCCCCTCGCGGACTGCCTTATCGATACCCGAGCCTTGCCGGGTATCCGGAGCCCGAATGCCTTGCGCGTTCGGGCTCTTTCGGTTCTTGGGCCTCGGTTTCTCGGCCGGCCGCGATTGGTGCTATAGACCATGAACACTTCAGGCCCTATCAGCCTGAAGTGTGAATCATCGGTCTCATCAAAGAGAGAGAGCGTGATCCCGATTCAATCCGAAATGATCACGCTCTAGAGCCGGGATCAGGGCGGAACGGGCCTCAAAGGAGCCTCATGATGCGGCTGCTTCTCGTCGAGGACGATAAGGAGACGGCGCGGTATATCTCGAAGGGGCTCGTGCAGGCCGGGCACACCATCGATGTGGTCTCCGACGGGAAAGACGGGCTGTCTCTCGCCATCCGCGAGAGCTACGACATCGTGATCCTCGACCGCATGCTGCCCGGCATGGACGGCCTGTCGCTCGCGCGCACGCTGAGAACCGCCGGCAGCCGCGTCTCGATCCTCTTCCTGACCTCTCTCGGCGGCGTCAACGATCGCGTGCAGGGCCTCGACGTCGGCGGCGACGACTACCTCGTGAAGCCGTTCGCCTTCGCCGAGCTCTTGGCGCGCGTCAACGCGCTCGGCCGGCGCGCGCCCATGCGCTCGGAGGGCGACATCCTGCGCGCGGGCGACCTCGAGCTCGACGTGGCGAGCCGTAGGGTCACGCGCGGACACGATCGCATCGACCTTCAGCCGAAAGAGCTGGTGCTCCTCGAGACTCTGATGCGCAACAAGGGCCGGGTCGTGACCCGCACCATGCTGCTCGAGCGCGTATGGGGCTTCCACTTCGATCCGCGCACCAGCGTCGTCGAAACGCACATCTCGCGTCTGCGCGCCAAGATCGACCGTCCGTTTGCGAGGCCGCTGATCCACACCATTCGCGGCAGCGGCTACTCCATCAATGACAATCCGTGACCTGTTCCGGCGCACGCAGGTTCGCTCTGCCGCCGCCTTCACCCTCATCATCACGGTCGCCGTCTCGGTGATCTTCGCCATCCTCATCGTTCGTCTGGCGGCGGGCATCGAGGAGGGCTTGCACGCCCGCATCTTGAACACCCGCGACGCGCTGCTCGCCATCGACCGGCGCTACGGATTCGACGAATTGGTGAGCGTCGTGGCGGACGAGGTCGAATCCGTCCGCGAGACGGACAGCATTTTCGCCGTCGTCGATTCCAATAACGCGTTCGTCGCCGGCAATATCCGCACCGAGCAGCCCTTCGAGGGCTGGCGCGTGCTCTCGCGCAGCAGCCTGCCCGACATCGCCGTCGGCGGAACCGGCCCGGACCGCTTCTTTGCCGTCTGGGCGCCGGTTTCGAAAGGCATGCTCCTGATCGGCCGGTCCGATCGCGAGGTGCAGCAGGCGCGCAGCATCCTCATGCGCAGCCTCGGCTGGGGCTTGCTGGCGACCGCCATCCTGGGCGTCGGGTCCGGAATCTACCTCGCGCGCGGCGCGCAGAGGCGGATCGACGACATCGCCGCCACGCTGTCCGCCGTCTCCTCCGGCGAGCTGAACCGCCGGGTGCCGGTCAAAATCCCCCATCACGACCTCGACGAGGTCGCCGAGCGCATCAATGCGATGCTGACCCAGCTCGAGCGCCTTGTGCAGAATGCCAACCAGTCTTCGACCGACATCGCCCACGATCTGAAGCGCCCGATGACACGCCTTCGCCAGCAGTTGGAGAGCGCGAGCGAGATCGAAGGCGAGAGCCCGGCCGTGAAGCAGGTGCTCGAGAACGCCATCGCCGAGGCCGACAGCATCGTCTCCACGTTCGAGGCGCTTTTGAATATCGGCCAGCTCGAAGCGGGCGACCGCCGGGCGCGCTTCGTGGATCTCGATCTTTCACGGGTGCTGGCAGACGCCGTCGAAGCCTACAATCCGGTGATCGAGGACTCGGGCTTCCGCCTCGTCTGCGCGCCCGCCCGTGAGCCGGGACCGTTCGTGCGCGGCGACCACGAGCTTCTCGTGCAACTGATCGCCAATCTGATCGAGAACGTCCTCCAGCATTGCCCGGCCGGAACCACCATCGAGCTTGCGGTGCGACAGACCCCGCGCGGTCCGGTGCTGAGCGTGGCCGACAACGGCCCGGGGATCCCCGAGAGTGAGCGCGAGAACGTGTTCCGCAGGTTCTATCGGCTGGAACGCGAGCGCACGAGCCCCGGACACGGCCTCGGCCTGAGTCTCGTGCGCGCCATCGCCGATCTCCATGGCGCGGCCGTCACGCTGGCGGCAAACGACCCCGGGCTTAAAGTCCGGATCGCCTTTCCATCGCGCGCCTGAGGCGGCCGCGAAAGCGCCACGGACTTTACGGGATTTGTAACGCCACCTCCAGGCCAGCGTAATGCCGCCCCGACATAGTCGCGCAGGGTCCCGAGAGGTCCCGAATGGGCGCATCGGACGCCCAGGCTTGCGCAATCCATGCACATGAGAGGACGGAGACGCAGATGACAAAAGTGAAGCTCCTGTCGACCACACTGGCGACTCTGCTGGCTTTCGGCCTTGGGGGCGCCCCCGCGTTCGCCCAGGACGAGCCGGCCGCCACCACCGAGGCACCGGCGGCCGACGCACCGGCCGATCCGGCGAGCGAAGCGTCGAGCGACGCGGCGCCCGCGGATGCGGCACCGGCTGGCGAAGAGGCTCCCGCCGAGCAATAATCCAGCGGCAGGGGCGGGCGTAGACCCGCCCCTGCCGGCCGCCGCGTGGCAGGGTCGCGCAAGGCCGGTCGCCCGCCCCGATGACGCGACGCGCATGAAAGACATCGACGAGGTGTTGGCACGACTTTCGAAATCCGCCTTCCGCCGCCGGTTCGAGTTGCGGAAATCGGACCGGGCCTACCTTGTACGTAAGGGTTTGCCGGCCGTGCTCGCCCATGCACGGGGCTTCATCGGCACGCGCCTTGCCGCGGCAAACCCGGTGAACGACGGCCGACAGACGCCGTTCCGCGGCCACCCCGTTTTCGTCGCCCAGCACGCGACGGCCACCTGCTGCCGCGGATGCCTCGAGAAATGGCACGCGATCCCGCGCGGCCGCCCGCTGCAGGCGTCGGAGCAGGACTACATTCTCGCCGTCCTCGAGCGCTGGCTCCAAAGTGCAGCGGGCGAAATGCCTCCACCCGACGAGCCGCTCCTCATCTGATGCCGATTTTCTGCCGGAATTGCCGACAATAAGTGCAGAAAAGCAACACTGCAGGCGGGCAGATCCCCCTTACGGATAAGCCCGTGCTTGCATGCGACAACCGCCGATAGCACCTTGTCGCACATCCGCGTTGCGCGTCGCAGCAGCCTGAACCAGAAGGGGGGCCTTCCCGCATGACGACCGAGCGTTCCACGAGCCGGAGCCTGCGCAAGGACACATGGCGCTTGGCGGTTCTGTCCGCAGTGGCGATGAGCGTTGCCGCTCTCGCCCCGTCGCGGGCGTGGGCGCAGGATATGTTCTCGTTTTTCTGGGACGGCGGATCGCGTTCGGTGATCCCCTTCAGCCCGCAGTACGCCCCGCGCCAGATCATCGTCTCGTTCGGCGACCGCAAGCTCTACTGGATCCACAAGAAGGGCCAGGCGATCAGCTATCCGATCGCGGTGCCGAGGGAGCAAAGCCGCTGGTCGGGCGTCACCAACGTCTCCGACAAGCGCGTCAACCCGGCCTGGACGCCGACCCCCACCATGCTGCGCGAGAACCCGCGCCTCCCAAGCTGGGTCCCGGGCGGCCATCCCATGAACCCGCTTGGCGTGCGCGCGCTCTACCTCGGCTCCTCGACCTACCGCATCCATGGAACGGACGCGCCCTGGACCATCGGCACCGCCGCCTCCAAGGGCTGTATCCGCATGTACAACGAGGACGTCCTGGATCTCTATCCGCGCGTTCCGCTCGGCACGAAAGTGACGGTGACCTGGCAGCGCTTCAGCTAGGTCCTGATCGTTTCGGACCCTGTCCGTCCGAAGCATCGCGATCTCGTCAAAAGCGTGGAGCGGGTGCCGTTCGGCTGAAAGCAAACGTGCCCCAAACCCGGTTGGAGACGCCGGAAAAACGAGACGTTTGGCCCGTACCGAGTTGTAGGTCGCCACAAACCTCAAGCCTCGCTCAAGGCAAATCGTGGAAGCTTGGTTGTCCGGCTTCCTGCGTGAGGCAAAGCGTTCGAGTTGCATTGCGCACTTCCGGAAGTTGCGATTTCGAGCGGCCCCGCGCGGGCTTTGGCAGACACGTCTCCAACGATGGCATCTTGAACGACCGATGACCCAGGCGTACGCCGAGAGACGATCGAGCCGGGGCGACGACGCCGAGCAGGCCGAGCTGACGGGCCCCAAGAAAGTGGCGGCACTGCTGCTTTCGATGGACAAGAGGGTTGCCGCCCGCATCCTGAAGCACTTCGACGAAGACGACATCAAGCTCATCGCGCAGACGGCGACCGACCTTGGCGCGGTGACCAAGGAGACGCTCGATGCGCTCGTCGAGGAGTTCGCCCAGCATCTGCGCAGCGGCGGCGATCTGATCGCCACCGCCCATGAGGTCGAGGCGCTTCTCTCCGGCGTCGTCCCGCCCGAGCAGATCGCCGAGATCATGACTCAGGTGCGCTCGAAGTCGCTGCAGTCGATCTGGATCAAGCTCGGCGAGGTTCCGGAGCTGAGCACGGCGCAATACCTCGCGAAGGAGCATCCGCAGGTCTCCGCGCTCGTCCTGTCGCGCACGCCACCTGTCTACACGGCCGCCGCCCTCAAGATGCTGCCCGCTCCCCTCCGCAACGAGATCATGCGCCGCATGCTCGCGCTCAAGATCGTGCTCGAGAAGCCGATTCAGATCCTGGAAGGCGCCGTAAAGGAGGAGCTGCTCTACAAGAGCGCCAAGAACGCCGGCCCCACCATTCACGCCCGGCTTGCCGACATCATCAACAAGATGGAGCGCAAGCAGATGGACGAGATCCTGACCGACCTCGAGCAGCATCGCCCCAAGGAAGCGGAGCTCGTCCGCAGCCTGCTGTTCACCTTCGACGACCTCTCCAAGCTGTCGCAGCCGGCCCTCGTCACGCTGTTCGACGGCATCCCCGCCGACCGCACGATCACGGCGCTGTTCGGCGCCGAGCCGCGGATGATCGACATGATCCTCGAGGCGACGCCCACGAGAGCCCGGCGCATGATCGAGCAGGAGCTCACCACCGGCAAGAGGGCCACCGCGCGCGAGGTCCAGAAGGCGCGCCGCGCCATCGCCGACGCGGCGATGGAAATGATCGAGAAGGGCATCATTGAGATCGGCAATCCGGACGAGGACGAGGAATGATGCGGGAAGAGCATGTCGAAATCCGCGAATCCGGCGGCCAGCCCGCGACCGAAAAGCTTCTCGAGCCGCCGAAGCTCGAGGTCGAGCGCCTGCACGTACTCAAGGGCGTGCTCGAGCGCCTGGTGACCACGCTGGCCGAGCGTTTCCGCGACTATTGCAACGTCCCGTCGTCGTTTTTCGTCAACCAGATGGAAAGCGGCAACGCATGGGACGTCCTCGAATCCTACGAGGACAGCATCGCCGGCATCTACTATTCCCGTCAGTGGGACTCCAAGATCGTGATCGGCCTCGACCGCCGCTTCATCTTCTCGCTGATCGACGCCGCGTTCGGCGGTGACGGCAGCATGCCGCCCTTCGAGTCCGACCGCCCGTTCACCTCGCTCGAGGCGCGTCTCGCGCGCAGCGTCTTCGGCATCATCATTCCGGAGCTGGAGGACCTCCTCACCCCGATCACGCCGGTGACCTTCGAGCTCGAGAAGCTGGAAACGAAACTCGACTTCCAGATTCTCGGCCAGACCGACATTCCCGTCATCGCCGTGCAGGTTCTGTTTCAGATCCTCGACAACGGCGGGCGCATGTTCATGATCATCCCGCAGGCCGCGCTGCACCCCATCCGCAAGCTCCTCGAGCGGACGCGCGCCCTCGACGGAACGACCGTTGATCCCGAGTGGCAGAAGAAGATGCAGGACGGCCTGGCCTCCTCGGACATGCTGCTCAAGGGCGTCCTCGAAGGCCCCGAGATGACGTTGGACCAGATCGCCGCGCTCGAGCCGGGGCAGATCCTCCGCCTCAACGTCGATACCAAGAGCCTGATCCCGCTCGAATGCCAGAACGAGCGCATCTTCATGTGCCGCTTGGCACAGTCGAAGAGCCAGTTCGCCCTCGTCATCGAAAATCCGGTCGATCGCGAGAAAGAGCTCGTCGCCGATCTGATCTCGGGCTCCCAGGCCCGCTGAGCCGCAAGACCTCTTCGAACGACTTGCCTCTGCATCGCACGCCCGCGTCTTCCCCGGGACACGCGCTGCGTCGACCCGGCGACGGGCCTGACGGAGCAGCGGTGCCTGCGATGCCCCCGCCCCCCGGACCTATCCTTCTGCTCGTAACAGATTTTTAGGTATCACCGTGGAGTATCGTCGAATAAGCGGATCAAAACTCCAGCGCGGGCGGCGAAGAGATGGACATTGCTGATACGGGGACTGGGCCTCACGAGGCCGGTGCTGGCGAGACGCTGGAACGGCGCGCGGCGAGCCTCGTCAATCCCGCATCTGGAATTGCGAACGACTACCTCAATCATTTCAACGAGGTTCTCCTCCTGATCGAGAACCTGCCGACCCTGCTTCCGGAGATGCTCGACGAGCTGCTTGAGTGGAGGCCCGTGACCTACCGGGAATATTTCGCCAAATCGCAGCTCCCGGGCAGCTCGGACGCCCTCGAGATCTACGAAGGGCTCGACGAAGGCTTCCGCCGCGACTTCGAGTGCATCATCGACGGCGTCAACGCGATGGCCACGGCGTCGATCGACGTCATCCGCGCCCATCGCGGGCCCGACGGCGAGGTCGACCCCGCGCGCGTGTCCGACTTCTGCGAGAACGCCTCGTGCGCCATCCGCAGCGCCCTCAACCGCGCCTCCGATCTCGTCAACAACGGAAGAGACAAGCCCGTCGAAACGCCTCAAGGCATGGCGGATCGACTGATTCCATGCGTCGCGTAAAAACCAACAAGATATCGCTGGACGCCAAGGGGCACTTCCAATGGATGAGCTGCTGAAAGACTTTCTGACCGAAACGACGGAGCATATCGAAGGCGCGGAGACCCAGCTCGTCCATTTCGAGCGCAACCCCTCCGACGCGTCGCTGATCACCAGCATTTTCCGCCTCGTCCACACGATCAAGGGCACGTCGAGCTTCCTCGGCCTCGAGCGCCTGGAGCGTGTCGGCCATGCTGCCGAGTCCGTCATGGGCATGCTGCGCGACGGCGTTCCCCCGACGCAGCATTCCGTCACCCTCATTCTCGCTGCCATCGATCGCATCAAGACGATCATCGAGGAGATCGGCATTCACGGCGCCGAGCCTCCTGGCGACGACAGCGCGATCATCGACTCACTCGAAGCCTATTACGCCGCCGGCACCGCTACAGCCTCCGCACCGGCCGCAGATGCTGAGCCGCCCGCACCCGCCGCTGAGAGCGAGAGCACGCCTGCGCCGGCGCCCGAGCCGTCCGCTCCCATCGCAGCCGCATCCCCCGAGCCCGAGCCTGCCCCCGTCAAGGACGCCGCCAGGGCGGCCGATCCCGGTGCCCAGTCGCAGGAGAAGGCCAAGGGCGGCTCCACGGCCAACCAGGAATCCATCCGCGTCTCGGTCGATACCATCGAGCGCATGATGCAGCTCGTCTCCGAGCTCGTCCTCTCGCGCAATCAGCTTCTCGAGCTGGCGCGCCACCGCGAGGACGATGCGATCAAGACGCCGCTTCAGCATCTTTCGACGCTCACCAGCGACCTGCAGGACGCCGTCATGCGCGCCCGCATGCAGCCCGTGGGCCGTCTCTACGCGAACCTTCCCCGTCTCGTCCGCGAGCTGTCGACCAGCCTCGGCAAGAGCATCGACCTCGTCACCGAGGGCGCCGATACCGAGCTCGACCGCCAGCTGATCGAGGTCATCCGCGATCCGCTGACTCACTTGATCCGCAACTGCGCCGACCACGGCATCGAGCGCCCTGAGGAGCGACTGGCAGCCGGCAAGCCCGAGCGCGGCGAGATCCGCGTCTCCGCCGCCCACGAGGCCGGCCAGATCACCATCGACATCGCCGACGACGGCAAGGGTCTCGACACCGAGCGCATCAAGAAGAAGATCGTCTCGCAGGGCCTCGCCACGGAGCAGGAGCTCCGCGCGATGAGCAACGAGGAGATCTACCGCTACATCTTCGAGCCCGGCTTCTCGACCGCCCAGGTCGTCTCCAACGTCTCGGGCCGCGGCGTCGGCATGGACGTCGTGCGCTCGAACATCGAGGCCATCGGCGGCTCCGTCTCCCTGTCCTCCGTGGAGGGCAAAGGCAGCCGCTTCTCGCTCCGCATTCCGCTGACGCTCGCCATCGCGCCGGCCCTGATCATCGAGGTGGCCGGCCAGCGCTTCGCCCTGCCGCAGACCTCGGTCGTCGAGGCCGTGAGCCTCGGGGCCAACTACAAGGAGCTCATACAGAACGTCCAGAACGCGCTCGTTCTCAAGCTGCGCGAGGAGGTCATTCCCGCGGTCGAGCTGCGCAACGTGGTCGGTCTCGGCGCCGAGGCCGGCGAGCCGAGCGAGAAGCTCGCCGTCGTCATGCGGGTGGGCACGGATTCGTTCTGCATCATCGTCGACGGCGTAGCCGATATTCAGGAGATCGTCGTCAAGCCGCTTTCGGCTTCCCTGGCGCACCTCAAGGTCTTCAGCGGCCACACCATCCTCGGCGACGGCTCGGTCGTCCTCATTCTGGATCCTTCGGGCCTCGCCTCGAACCTCGGCATCGAGAAGTCGACCGAGAAGAAGCGCGAGACGGCCCGCGACCAGAACGCCCTCGAGCGCCGCCGCCTCGTCATGTTCAAGGCGGGCTCAGGCGCGGCGAAGGTTCTGCCGCTCTCCCTCGTCTCCCGCATCGAGATGGTCGAGACCAGCCGCATCGAAAGCTCGGACGGCCGCCTGATGGTGCTACTCCAGGATCGTCTGATGCCGATCGTGCCGATCTCCTCCGAGATGGATATGTCGCAGCCGGCCTATCCCGTGCTGGTGGTCGCCGCCGACGGCCGCGCCATCGGTCTCGTGGCCGACGAGATCGTCGACATCATCGAGGAGAAGCTCGAGATCCAGCTCGCGAGCTCCAACTCCGCGCTCGTGGGGTCGGCCGAGATTCGCGGCGAGGCCGTCGAGCTGATCGACGTTTCGCACTTCATCCGCCTGGCCGAGGCCGAAAAGAGGATCATGACGCCCCAGCGCGTCCTCTTCGCGGCCGACGATCAACTGGTGCGCGACATGCTCTGCCCCGCGCTCTCCGCCGCCGGCTTCAGCCTGGTCGCCACCGCCATCCCGTCCGACACGGGCGAGTTCCTCGCCCAGATGGCATCGTACGATGCGGTCATCCTCGACGCGGACGCATCGAGCCTCGCATCGCCCGCCATGCTCCGCGCCTTGAAGGACAGGAAGGATGCCGCCCGCACGCCGGCCATCGGCATCAGCCGGAACCCCACGCCGCGCGCCACGCGCATTGCAACCGACAACGGCATGGTCGCCCTCCTCAGCAAGCACGATCGCGACACGCTGATCGAGACCCTGGCCTACGCCCTCGACGCCGCGGCAGACGCCAAGGCCGCAAGCATGGAGCTCGCAGCATGAGCGCCGCCGCCGCCCTTCCCTCGACCTCGGACGTCCCGACCGCCGGAGAGGAAAGCTATTTCACGGTGTTCGCCGGAGGCGAGGCGTTCGGCCTCTCCGTCCTGCACACGCAAACGATCTTCCGCATCACCAACGTGACGCCGATCCCGCTCGGCCCGGCCGACATCGTGGGGCTGGTCAACCTGCGCGGCAAGATCGTGACCGCCGTCAGCCTGCGCCGCCGTCTGCGCATTCCCCAGGATGACGTCCAGAACTCGCTTGCGATCGGCATCGAGCACAAGGGCGAGAACTTCGCGCTCATCGTCGACGAGGTCGGTGACGTCATGACGCTCGACGGCTCCATGAGGGTGCAGATCCCCGCGCACTTCGACCCCGCGCGGTCCCGCTTCATGTCGGGGCTCTACAAAGTGGGAAATCTTCTCGTCCCGGCCCTCAATATCGGGACGCTCTTCGATTTTACGGCTTAGGCGACCGCCGCTCGCGACTTCCTTGAAGCGACGGGCGTCGGGATATGATGTGACGCGTATAGGTGAGTGACATGAAGAAAGCGCTCGTGGTGGACGATTCCGGCTTCATCCGGAAGATTGCGAGACAGATCCTCGAGAACATGGGTTTCGAGGTTGCGGAAGGCAAAGACGGCGCCCACGCGCTCGAGCAGTGCGAGACCTCGCTGCCGGACCTCGTTCTTCTGGACTGGAACATGCCCGTCATGAGCGGGCTCGAGTTCCTGACCAAGCTCCGCAAGATGCCGGGCGGCGATGGCCCGCAGGTCGTCTTCTGCACGACGGAGAACACGCGCGACAAGATCCTGACCGCGCTCGAGGCCGGCGCCACCGAATACATCATGAAGCCGTTTGATCAGGAGATCATCCGCACGAAGCTCGAGCAGATCGGAATGGTCTGAGATCGCGGCGACCTGCGGCGCTCGCCGCTGCCCTCGCTCCGCAATCGGCTCCCCATCAAGAAGTTGCAAGGTATCATGTCCCAAGCGTTCGACGCCCTTTGCGAGTATCTGCGGCGCAACTCCGGCCTCGTGATGGAGCAAAGCAAGAAATACCTCGTTGACAGCCGCGTCATGCCGATCGTTCGGCGCGAGAAGCTCTCAAGCCTCGACGAGCTCGTGGCCTTGCTGATGAAGGGCCAGTCCCCGAAGCTCGCAAAGGACGTCATCGAGGCGATGACGATCAACGAGACCTACTTTTTCCGCGACAAGTCTCCCTTCGACCAGTTCCGCTCCTTTATGCTCCCGGCCCTCCTGGCCGCGCGCCAGAACGACAAGCGGCTACGCATCTGGTCGGCGGCCGCATCGACCGGCCAGGAAGCCTACTCGCTAGCCATGATCCTCGACGAGTTTGCCTTCCGCACGCCAGGCTGGAAGATCGAGATCATCGCCACCGACCTCTCGGAGCAGGTGCTGGAGAAGGCGCGCAAGGGCGTCTATTCGCAGTTCGAGGTTCAGCGTGGCCTGCCCACTCCGATGCTGTTGCGGCACTTCAACCAGATCGGTGAAAGCTGGCAGCTCTCCGACCACATCCGCTCCAAGGTGACGTTCCGCCCGCTCAACCTGCTGTCGGATTTCAGAACGCTCGGCCGTTTCGACATCATCTTCTGCCGCAACGTGCTGATCTATTTCGACGCCGCCCGCAAAGCGGACATCCTGGGGCGCATGACCCGGAGCCTGGCGTCCGACGGCTATATGCTCCTCGGCGCCTCCGAGAGCCTGATCGGCCTCAAGACCGATCTCATCTCGCACCCCGAGCACCGCGGCATCTTCCTGCGCACGGGGACGGCTCCGGCGGCCGACCCCGCCCCGCTCCCCCAGCGCCTTGCGCAACCGGCCCCGACATTGCCCGCTGGCTTCGCGGCGACCGCCATGGCGTCATCCGCCCGCTTCCGCACCGCCGGCTGATCGAGATCGCGATCCTGGATGCAGCGCGGCGGCTCACACCCGCCGCGTTTCGCCGTTTTGCCGTTCCTTGTCGGACCTAGCGAGCTCGCTGCCTCTTTTGAGCTGAGCCACCCGGGCGAGGTCGGCCGCTTCCGCGCCCTTGAGGTCGACATCGACGAGCGCGGCAAGCGCGGTGCTCGCCAGCGCCTCCCGGTGTCCGCTCCGCCCCGTCGGCTGGAGACGGCCGAAGCTCGTCGCCTCGCCGCGTGCGGGCTCGACGCCTGTCGAAGCGGCCGGCCGTGCGGCGATCATCTGCTGGAGTGCGGAGATGCTCCGATGGGCAGTGCCGATTCCCGCTACCCGGCCGTCGCCCGCGAGGGTTTGAGCGGCCTGCGCGAGATCCCCGTTAGCCCCGGCCGCACCCGCGTTGCCGATCCAGAGCGCCTCCCGCGCACGCCGGCTGACGAGCCCGGGCAACACTTCTCCACCGGCCTTGTTGTACTGCTGGAAGATATCGCGCACGGCATCGAGGTCGCCGCGCCGCGCCGCATCTCCGAGCCCGCTCCCGATCCAGGCCGTGCCGGCGTTGTAGGTCAGGGACGTGAGCGCGGCCTTGGTGCCCTCGTCGAGATGAGGCGCCGCCTTCTCGACGATCGAACGCGCCGCGGAAATCTCGTTCTGAAAGCGTCGCTCGGCCTCGGCGCGGTCGATGACCTCGCCTGCGAACTTCGCCCGCGTGCCGTACCCGTTCGAGAACTGCGCGTAGTCCCAGGACGCCTGGGGCGTGTAGCCCTCGAAGGTACGGATCGCATCCAGATAAAAGCTGTGCATGGCAGGGATCGCTCTCCTCCGGCCTGCCTTGTTAACCCGGCGCCCTTGCGCAAGGCTGACGGGACCTCGCACGATCGTCCCCGCGCAACGAGAGGCGCCCCCGAGCGGGGGAGCGCTGTTCTGGCACGGCAATTGCGTAGGGATCAATGTGTCCTTGTTTGGTACGAACATGCAGCTTTCGGTAAGCCTCCGCGCACGAATCTCGGCGCTCGGCGAGCTCTCCCGCCCATTGGGGGAGACGCGGGCCGCGACCCTGGCCCGTGCCCTCGCCGCCGCGGTTGCCGCCGACGTGAGCCAGGGACGCAACCCCGATCCCACCATCGATGCCTGGATCCGCCGGCTGGCCGCGGAGATCGCCGAGAAGGCCCCGGCACCGGACGCAGGCGCACGACGATCGGGCATACGCCGCATCGGCGACGTGCTGCCGGAAATCCATGGCAAAGCATGATTGAGGCCGCCCGCGCCGGGTCTCGGCAGACCCGCGCCCCGAGCCCCAAAAACCCATAAAATTTGAGCCAATTTTTGCGCCGGCGTCTAAGCCGACCTCAACAGGCCCTGGGGTAAAAGAATGAAGCTGCCCGCCGAGAAGAGGCAAGCAAAAGCAGGGATCAGGGTCGTTCAATCATGCAGGACAAGTCTCAAGCCACCGTACTGCGTCAGCGTCGCGACAACATCCGCGAGTGGCTCGACGAGGAAGCGCCTTACACCGAGGTCGATCAGCGTCACCTCGACGCCCATACGCCCGAGCGCGCCTACTGGCACCACGGCTATCAGGCCGCTCTGACGGACATCATGGCTATGCTCGCCCTTGAAGGCGAAAAAACCGACACCTCGGGCATTCCCAATTAGTGCCGGCCGGACGGTCGGGATGCATGCGGTTACCGGGCGGCTGGAACTCGTGGAAGAGCTCGCACTCCGCGTGGAAGGCCGCCTCGCCCGTCGTCACGCACCGGTACTTGAACAGGTTGCCCGAGCCGATGAGTTGCAGAAGCTTGTCGCGGATGTCCCCATCGGCGCGGCCGACATAGTGGACGTAGAATCGGCCGTCGGGCCCCTTGTGGCCGAGCACGAAGGCGCCGGGCGCAACGCGCGGGATGGCGTTGGTGATCTCATCGTACGCGAGCCGGAAGGGCCCAAGAAGTCCAGTGCTTGTCATAGTTCTCGCCCGTCTGACATCCGATAGGTAGATCACGTTCATTTTCGGACTCTCACGCACGACACTGACACTCTTCAGGCGACGCTAAACATAGAGGCCGTCGCCACCCCTGCGAAGACCTCCGCCACCGGTATCCTTATCATCAGGTGGGGGACGATACGAGGGATGACCACCCCCGGTCTCTGCCGAGCCGCCCTGACCGCCCGATGAGCCCGCAAGTCCCTGCCCCGGACCGGACGACTGCCCCTGCGGCGCAGCCGAGCCCGGATTGCCGAGCCCGGCGAAAGCCCCGCCGAGGGAGCGGCCCGCTTCGCTCTGCGGCGCGGCCGTGATGCCGTCGACGGAATAGCCCGCTGCGGAGAGGGCGTTGGTGAGCGCCTGCCGCTCGCGCTCGATGACCTGAAGCGTCTCGCTCCGCTGCGCTTCGAGATGGACGACGATCGCATTGTCCTTGAGCGCGATGCGTATCGTGACGGCACCCATATTGGCGGGCTTGAGCTCGAGATTGAGCACCTTCACCACGCCGTCCGACGCCTCGCCCAGTCCGGCCGTCTTGACCTCGGCGCGCACATGCCGGGCGATCTGCTCGCTGATGGGCTCCGGAGCGACGTCGGCGCCGTCTGATCCGCCCACCGCGCCGGCCGGTTGCGGCGTGGCGCCGGCGAGCGCCATGAACACCGCCGAACCCTGTTGCTGCGCGCCGCCACCGGACGCCCCGCGCCCATCCGCCGGCCGGCCGTCATGCCCGGCGATGCCTTGATCCGCGAACGCCGTGGAGCCGCCCTGATCCGAGGCCTCTGCCGTCGCTGCCACGCGCGGTGCAAGACCGCCCTCGGGCTTCGCCTCCACCACCGCTCCCACCCCATCGCGCAGCCGCACGAGCCTCGCCGCCTCGTCCGCCGATTGCGAGAGACCTGCGGCCTGCGTGATCGCGTCTGCCGTCCCCTCAGCGCCCGACAGTGCCGCGAAAGCCTCCGCAGATGACCGATCGAGCGCAAGGTGCGTCTCCTGGCCAGTGACCGTGACCTTGAGGGTCATGGCGTCCGCCGGAAGGTCGCGGGACACGGCCTTGCCGGATCTCAGGAGAGCCAGCAACTGCGCCGCATCGAGCGTCTCGCCGCCGTCTGCGGAGAGCCCGGCGTGTTCGCTGCCTTTATCCCCCGTTCCGGAGGAAGCGCCCGGAGATCCTCCGGCACCGGGGAAATCCGCCGCATCGCCGTGCGAGCCCGGCCCGGCACCGAGCGCGACCAGCATCGCCGAAAGCTCGGCCGCCGTGGCCGGCTCCGCCCGCGGCACCTCCGTTTCACCGCCCGGCCGGTCGCCCCCGCGATCCTGGCCCGCATCGTTGCGTCTCCGGCCGTTCTCGCGCGTGCGATCCGACGCGACGCGGCTCTCCTGGGCCGGTTCGCCCGAACGTGAGGCCGTCTCGAGCGCATCGCGAAACGAGGGCGCGCCGCTCTCTCCCGCAGAGCCGCCCGATGACGACGGCCGCGCACCCGACGCCGGGGCGATGGGGCCTGAGCTCAGGGCCTGTGCAGCACTCATGGCGACGCCTCTTCCAGAAGTGAGTTGACCTTGCCGAGCAGCACCTCGGCCCTGGCGACCGACTCAGGCGCCGGCTCGTCGAGCGCGGCCGGCGGCGGCGACGGCCACCGTCCCACCGCCCCCGCGACCGCGATCGCCGAATCGCGCACCTCACGGTCGGGGATCGCCAGTTGCGTCGCGTCCACTGCATTCAGGATCTCGAGTCCCTGTCCGAAATCCGGCGTCGCCGCAAGGGCTGCGCCTTCGAACAGCTTCGCGCGCTGATACGACCGGCTGCCGGCCTGCGAAAGCTCCCGCGCCTTTCCGGCCGCAAAGCGTGCGATGTCGATGTTGCCGCCTTTCGTCGCCTCCTCCGCGATCGCGAGATAGAGCCCGACACGCTCCGCCGCGGGGACCTTCATGAGCTCGGTCTCGGCGCGCGAGATCCAGTCGGAGGCGCGCTTGAAGTTCTGCTTGGCGACGCCGGCGAAGAACTGGCGGCGGAAGCTATGCGCGAAGAGCGAATTCGGGAACCGCCGGGAGTATTGCGCGGTGAGAAGGTCGAAGCGCTCGAGATCGCCTTCCCGTGCCAGCAGCAGGATCTGCTGGCGTAGCGCGGCCTCCTCGATCAGCGTTCCGGGCGAGAGGAGACGCGCCTCGTCGAAGAACGCGATCGCCTTGGCGGCATCCTTCCTGCTGGCCAGCGTTCCTTGAATGAGGGCGACGATCCCGCCCAGGAGGGGATCGAGCGTGCGCGCCTCGAGCTTGCCGAGGAGACCCATCGCATCGACGACGCGGCCCTCTCCATAGGCTAGCGCACCGCGCAGCGCGCGCCGCTCCGTATGCGCCGTCTTGGGGCGATCCAGAATGGGCTTCAGGACGACGGGATTGCCGCCCGAGAGAACGAAGAAGATCACCGCGCGCACGTTGCGCACGTCGTCCCAGACCGCAACGGGAAGCCCGCTCATCTGCGCGCCGATGTCGCGCATCATCTGGCGCTGCTGCTCATGCGCCGAGAGGCTGCCGGATGCGACGGCATCCTGCACCGAGCGCAACGAGCGGATCAGCATGTAAGGTTGCTGCGCGGTCTCGACGGGCGCGGCTTCAGGCCAAAGCGGCGGCAGCGCGGGCGTCTCTCCGCCCTCGCTCGCGGCCGTGTCATCGCCCGCCGCCGCGTGCGGGGCCTCATGATTCGCCGCGGCCGCGGCCGCCGTCACGAGCGGCTGGGCCGCGCAAGCCGCACCGACGAGGAAGCCGGCGAGAAACGGGAGCATCCGCCGCAGACAAGGGTCGATCACGGCTTGGGCCTCACCAGGATCTCGATCCGCCGGTTCTGGGCCGCGGCCGGATCTGACGCGATCTTGAGCGCGCGGTCCGCGTGCCCCTCGATACTTTCGAAGCGCACCTCGCTCACGCCGCCGCGCACGAGCATGTAATAGGCCATCTGCGCGCGCTCCATCGACAGGCGCCAGTTGTTATTTCGCTCCGTCCTGAACGGCCGGGCATCCGTATGGCCGCGCAAGATGATGCCGCCGTCGTAGGACGCCAGCACCTTGGCCACTTTTTCCATGACGACGACCAGCTCCGGCCGCGGCTGTGCGGACGCGCTGTCGAACATGCCGAAACGGAAGTCGTCCGTCAGACTGATCAGCACCCCCTCGTCCACCCGCTTGACCTCGATCTCGGGTTTTTTGTCCGAAGCGAGCCCCTTGAGCGCGTCGGTGAGCGCATCCGAAAGCGCCTCTACGGTCTTGTCGATGGCCGCCGCAGCCGCGGACGCCGCGTCCTTGGCCGCCTCCGGGCTCACCTCGAGCGACGGCTCGAGGCCCGGCGGCGACGGATGCCGTCCGGGCTCTGCGAGCGTCAGCTGCTCGTGCTCGCTCTGCACCGATTTCGGCGGCGCTCTCGCCTGGCCGGCGAACGGGTCGAACGGGTTGCTATAGCTGTCGCCGCTGCTGAGCGTCGTGTCGTCTTTCGACACGTTCGTCTGGCTGGACTGGCCTGCGGCCGTCGCGGCAAGACGCGCCAGGACCCCGTAGGGATCGTTGAACAGCTCCTCCTCGGCCTGTTGCGCGGACCCCTCGGGACGCACGCCGTCTCCGCCCGACGCCGCCCCGCCCTTCTTCTTGTGCGTGCCGTCGACAGCGCTGAGCTTGGCGTCGTCGTCGGCGGCGTTCTCGGAAGGCGCGGCTTTCGGGGTTTCCTGCGACTCCTGGATACCCTTGACCGTCGGCCGCTTCGAATTGAGCTTCAGCGGGTTGAAATAGGTTGCGATCTGCTGGATTTTTTCCTTGTCCGAGACGTTGAGCAGCCACATGACGAGGAAGAACGCCATCATCGCCGTCATCAAATCGGCGAACGCGATCTTCCAGGCGCCCCCATGGTGCCCGTCGTCGCCCTCGCCGCCGCGCCGGCGGACGATGACGACCTCGTGCGCAGCCGTCGCATCGCCGTCGGCACTCATCGTTCGCTCCCCGAAATGGCGTCCGCCCACGCCCCGATCTCGGTCGCGAGGACCGTCTCGTCAGCGTTGACGGTGACATCGACCCCCGCCCCAGCCACGAAGGACACGCCGGCATGGCCAGCGGCAAGGCGCGCCTCGATGCGCTCCAGAAGATCGGCCGGGCCGGTGATCGCGATCCGGGCGTACGTGCCCTTCGAAAGCATGTCGTTCAGCACACGAGACAGCGCCTCGACCGCGCGCGCCCGCACCTCGGCGTGGAGCACCGGCTTCAGCGCGTCGCTCACGAGATCCGAGATGCGCCTTTCGAAATCCGCGATCGCCCCGGCAAGCAACCCGCCGAGACGCTCGCCCTCTCCGGCAGCCCACGCCTGCCGCTCTGCCGCGAGCTTCTGCGCGAACGCCTGAGCCTCAGCGGCAGCCCCCGCCTCCTGCTCCGCCTGTAGCGCGGCGCGCCCCTCGAGAACACCGCGCGCATGCGCTTCCTTGATGCGGAAATCAAGATCGGAGGCATCCTCCGTATCGATCGCGCCAAGGCCGCGCCGGCGGGATGCATCTGCAGAGAGGTCCCTGAGATAGAAGGCAACCGGAAGGGCCGTCATGCGATGCCCTCACGCATCCACGCCTTGAGGATGTTGGCGGCCTGCTCTTCGTCGAGGGCAACCATCTGCTCGAGCCGCCGCTGCGAGAGCCGCATGACGTCGTTGGTGATGTCCGCGATCAGGTTGGGATCGCGCTTGATGCCGAGCAACTCGGCCGTCGCGACCGTCGAATCGAGAGCCGGCACCTCGGGCTCATCGGTCGCCGTCAGCAGCGATCCGTCGTCCGCATCCTCCGCCACGGAGGTTGCAAGCGCGCCGCCCGCGACCTGCCCCTCGCGTTGCTCGAGCAGCAAGCGTATCACCGGCCTCAGTCCGAACGTCACGACGATGAAGACCAGCCCCAGCACCGTCAGAGCCTTGATCAGCCCGGTTGCGAGATCGATCAGCGGCCCCACGAGGTTTGCGGAATTGAAGCTCGCGTCCGCATGCGCGGTCTCCGCGAACTCGACCGCAACCACGCTGATCTGGTCGCCGCGCTTGAGGTCGACGCCGGCCGCCGTCCCGACGAGCCGCTCCACCTCTTTCACCTGGGCCTGGACGGCCTCGGGCGTGGCCGACTCGCCGAGCGTCTCGAGCAGTCGCTTGCGGTTCAGCACGACGGCGATCGTCAGGGCTTCGATGCGGTAGCCCTCGCTCGTCGTCTGCACTGTCTTGGTGTTGAGCTCGTAGTTCGAGAGATCCTCGCGCTTCTCGTTCGTGCGCTTCGACTGATCACCCCCGGCGCCGTCCGCGGCCTGGTCCGGAACATTCTGCTCGACGCCCACCGGCGAGCGGCTGGCGGTATTCTCCTGCTTGCCGGTCTCCTTGACCACGCGCAGCGAGCGCTCGACCTTGGAATCGGGATCGAAAGTTGTCTCGTTGGTCTGCCGCCTGTCGAGATTGAGGTTGGCCGCGACGCTGACCTCGAAGTTGTCGAGCCCGAGGTACGGCGTCAGCGTCTTGCGGACGTTATCGCTCAAATCCTTGCTGACGGTCTTCTCGAGCTCGATCTTACGGCTCGACGTCGAGGAGCTGGCATCGCCGGCCGAGGCGAGCACCGTGCCGTCGGTGTTGAGCACGCTGATGTCGTCGACCCCGAGACCCGGCACGGCCGCCGACACGAGATGACGAATGGCTTGCGCAGTCGAAGCATCCGCCGCCATTTCCGTGCGGATCACGACGGACGCCGACGCCGGCTGACGTCCGCGGCGGAAGGAGCCCGTCTCCGGAAGCACGATATGGACGCGGGCGGCCTTGATCCCCTTCATGGCCTGGATCGTGCGGGCCAGCTCGCCTTCGATGGCGCGCACGCGCGTGACCTCCTGCATGAAGGAGGTGAGGCCGATGGGGCCGAGCTTGTCGAACAGCTCGTAGCCGGCGTTGGAACTGGACGGCAGCCCCTTTTCGGCGAGCAGCATGCGGGCCTGCGCCGTCTCCTCGCGGCGAACCATGACCTTGGTCCCCTCCGCGTTGACGTCGAAGTCGATCCCCGCCTCCTTGAGCACGGCGCCGATCCGGCTGACGTCCTGCGCGTTGAGCCCGGCATAGAGCGTGTCGTAGTCGGACCGGCTGAGGTAGTAGCTGCCGAACGCGACGGAAGCGAACACGGCGAGCCCCACGATGCCGAGCGCCGCCAGACGCTTCATTCCGAGCGCAAGCAGGTTTCCCCAAAGCTTTTCGAGTTGTTCGAGTCCGAGCATTGCCGACCCAGTTGCCTGCGCGCATTTACGGATTGATGCCGAACGATATTTTGAGAAATCAAGCTTGCGCGGGAATTGCCATGGCCGCGCGCGGCGCGCCCGTGGGCCCAAAAGCCGAAGGCCACGTCTTATGACGTGGCCTTTGCGCAAGCCTGACGCCGTTGAGGCGGGAAAGGATGGACCCCGATCGCTCCGAACCTACGGGTCCGAAGCGTGAGATATCGGTTCCATCAAAATCTGGCGTATGGCTCCGTCGGGATCAAACCCAACGCTCTAGCTCTGGAACAACCGCAGAATCATCTGCGCCGACTGGTTGGCGATGCCGAGCGCCTGCACACCGAGTTGCTGGCGCACCTGCAAGGCCTGCAGCCGTGTCGATTCCTCGTTCATGTCCGCATCGACGAGCTGGCCGATGCCAGTATCGATTGAATCCATCAGCTTGTTGACGAAATCCTTCTGCTGGCTGGTGCGCGACTTGGCGGCACCGAGCAGCGTCGCCGCATCCGTCATGGTCTTGAGGGCGGCATCCACCCCTTCCGCCATCGCAACAAGACCGGCGAGGTCCACGGGATCGTCCGTTATGCCGCTGATGTCGATGCCGTTGCCGGCTCCCGCGATGGAAAAGCTCGCCGTTGTGCCGGCGAGCGTATATGAGGCAACCGAATCGAGGATGCCAGCCGCCGCCCCGGTGCCGGTGTCGAACAGCATCGTGCCCGTTGGCCCGACGTTGAGCTCGATCGTTCCGATCACGATGGACCCGGTGCTATCGCGGGAGAACGAGGCGACGATCGTCTTCGTGCTCGGACCAGCCACCGAATCACCTTGCAGCCAGTTCTCGCCCGAAAACACCGCCGAGCTTGCGGTGTTCCTGAGCTCCGCCTGCAGCTCCGAGATTTCTTTCTGGATCTTGCCGCGGTCCAGCCCGGGCGTGTAGGCGGCGACCAGCTTGGCCTGGATCTTGGTGATGGTCTCGATGGCGCTGTTCAGCGCCGTGACGGCGACCTCGATGGTTGCAGCCCCGAGACCGAGCGCGTCCTCGACGGTCGAGACGGCGGCGCGATCGCTGCGCATCGTCGTGGCGATCGACCAGTAGGCGGCGTTGTCGGACGCATCCTTGACCTTGAGGCCTGTCGAGACGCGGTTCTGCGAGACCAGCAGCTCCTTGTTGGTCTGGGACAGGGTTTGCAGCGCGGTCATGGCCGCGACGTTGGTGTTGATACTGCTCATTCCAGTGCCCCTTCACCGATTCGTACGACATTGTTTCGTTCGAACCTTGTGCGGGGATTGCGGACGGGCCTCCCCCGAGGACGCCTGCCCAGCGAATCAAAAAAAAGCCGCGACCCTGGGCGGGTCGCGGCCTTCGCTGAAGCGGAGACGCCTCTCGGCGATTACTGGAACAGTCTGAGAATCTGCTGCGCCGACTGGTTGGCCATGCTGAGCGCCTGCACGCCGAGCTGAGAGCGAACCTGCAGAGCCTGCAGCCGGGTCGATTCCTCGTTCATGTCTGCATCGACGAGCTGGCCGACGCCGGTATCGATGGCATCCATCAGGCTCTGGGCAAAGTCTTTCTGGATATCGATGCGTGTCTTGATGGCGCCGAGCGCCGTCGCCGCGTCGGTCATGTCCCTGACGGCCGTATCGACCGTTTCCCACATATCCTTGATGAGGTCGAGATCGGCGGTGTCGTCAGTGAGCGCCTTGATATCGAGATTGAGCACGGTAAAGGTTGTCGAACCCACCGTCTGCTCGGTGTTGAGAATGCCGCTGGCGGAACCCGAGGCGGTGTCGATAAGGCGGGTCGTGTCGAGATCGACGGTGATGGT
>JRYH01000128.1_pt2 | contig 27174 bp, 31 predicted proteins | sample 235351 | NCBI WGS metagenome assembly JRYH01 (sample SAMN03074221, study PRJNA261480) | activated sludge metagenome | biome: Wastewater Treatment Plant; feature: Wastewater; material: Activated sludge; isolation source: activated biomass of a wastewater treatment plant treating wastewater... ...
CGCGCTCACGGGCGATGCCGCCGCCATGGCGCGGCGCTTCGACGGACCGGTGCGCGCCCTCGATCCGCTCCAGCTCGAGAGCCTGCACCTCGTCATCGACGCGCTCTACGGCGCCGGGCTGTCGCGGCCGATCGACGGCGTTGCCGCCGAGGTCATCGCGGCGGTGAACGACTCGGGCACGCCGGTGCTCGCGGTCGACGTCCCGAGCGGCCTCGATGGGGCGACGGGGATGGCGGCGGGTCCGGTGATCCGCGCCACCGAGACGGTGACGTTCTTCCGCCGCAAGCCGGGGCATCTGCTGTATCCCGGCCGGGCGCTCTGCGGCCGCGTGCACGTGGCCGACATCGGCATTCCGGAGCGGGTGCTGTCCGAGATCGAGGTTCAAACGTTCGCCAACGCCCCCGCCCTCTGGCAGGCGCAGTTCCGCTGGCCGACGCACGAGGGACACAAGTATGCGCGCGGCCATGCGGTGGTCGTCTCGGGACCGGCGCACGCGACGGGTGCCGGCCGGCTCGGCGCACGCGCCGCACTCCGCGCCGGGGCGGGCCTCGTGACGGTGGCGAGCCCGCTCGATGCCGTGCAGGTCAACGCCATGCACCTGACGGCGATCATGCTGAAGCCGTTCGAGGGGCCTGAAGGGCTCGCGGGGGTGCTTCAGGACACGCGCAAGAACGCGGTTCTGATCGGCCCCGGCGGCGGTGTCGGCGAAGCGATGTGCCGGCTCGTTGAGGCGGTGCTGCGCTCTCCGGCCTCCGCTGTGCTCGACGCGGACGCGCTGACATCGTTTGCGGGCGACCTGGGGCGGCTGCGGGCCGCCATCGCGCAGCGCCCCGAGGGAAGCGTCGTCCTCACGCCGCACAACGGCGAGTTCGATCGCCTGTTCGGCGCCGTTTCGGGCTCGCGGCTCGACCGTGCGCGGGCCGGCGCCGAGCGGTCCGGCGCCATCGTGCTGCTCAAGGGGCCCGACACAGTAGTGGCGGCGCCCGACGGGCGCGCGGCGATCAACGCCAATGCCTCGCCATGGCTCGCGACCGCGGGCTCCGGTGACGTGCTCGGCGGTATCGTCACGGGACTGCTCGCCCAGGGCATGCCGGCGTTCGAGGCCGCAGCGGCGGGCGTGTGGCTGCATGGCGACGCCGGCACGGATTTCGGCCCTGGCCTGATCGCGGAGGATCTGCCGGAACGCCTGCCAGCCGCGCTGGCGCGGCTGCGGAGTGTGACGCGATCTGCGTGAGAGGAGTTGGCCTCTTGGGCGTCGCATGTGCGGCAGCTTGTGTGGGTGCCGGCCTTCGCCGGCATGACGTTGGTATTGTGGCAACCGGAGCAAGCGGCCCCTGGATGGCCGCCTCAGGGGCGGCCATGGTGTGAGAAGCGCAGACGGCTCACTCTGAACCGTCGGAGTACTGTGATCGGCCGGCTTCGCGCATGGCGCGGTCGGCGGCGAGGAAGGCTTCGAGATCGGCGGGGGCAGGCGGGCTCGCGGCGGAAACGCCGATGGCCGCCATCATGTCGCGGACGGGCACGTAGCGTCGGGCCTTGCGGTCGTAGAGAGCGCCCTTGACCAGCGCGCGGGCAGCGACCTGCCCTTCGCGCGCGCCTCGCGCGAAGACGAACGTCTGCTCCATGAGCACGGCCTCGTCCAGCCAGCCCAGGACGCGCGTTTCGAGGCGGTAGCGCTCGAAGGCGCGCAGCTCGCGGCGGAAGCGGATCAGGACCGCGTTGGCAACCGGCGTCCAGGCGTTCCGCCAGACGGCACCTGCAAGGCCGCTCCGCACGAGCAGGTCCAGGCGGCCGAGATCCATGACCGCGAGATAGCGGCCGTTGTTCATGTGGAAACTGAGATCGAGGTCGTTCGGGAGCACCCGGAGCGTCAGCGCGCCGACGTCGCCGGGGAGGGCGAGGCGGGGGCGGAACGGCGCCGACAGCAGAAGCCACACGAGGCGCAGCCAGAGGTTCATCGAGCACGCGGCTCCCTTTGGGCCCGCGTCACGCGGGGCGGGCCTGATCATCCGGCCTTCGCGCCCTTGCTTCAGCGCGTCGCAGCCACAATTGCCCTTTATTGACCGGGAGGCCAGAGTCAGGGGAAGATTCGCGGCAGCAGGCAGTCTACCATGCGACCGGCCGCGACTGGCAAAGAGGCTCCATGACAGCGCTGCGTACCGTTCGTCCCGTTCCCGTCCGGGTGGCCCTGGCGCTGGCGCTTCTCGCCGGCGGCGCGGGCACGCCTGCGGTCGCAGCGCCGGCCCCGGGCGCGACGTCCGCCGAGGTCGCGGAGGAGGGCGCGGGCGCGCTGGTGCGGGGCGAGGCGCAGGCCGCGGTGCTCAACTACACCGTGGCTCTGAAGGATACCTCGCTGCCCAACGACCGGCGGGCGGCCATCCTCAACGACCGCGGCGTCGCCAACATCAAGCTCGGCCAGACACGCCAGGCGTTCGAGGACTTCAATCTCGCCGCGCAGCTCTTTCCGGAGTTCGCTGCCGTCTACAACAACCGCGGCAATCTTCTCCTGTCGCTCGGGCTCGCCAAGGAGGCGCTCAAGGATTTCGACCGTGCCCTGGTGCTCGCCCCCGGATACGCCGCGGCCTACAACAACCGGGCCGGCGCATTGATGCGCCTCGGCGAGACCGAAGGCGCGATCGCCGACTATACGCAGTCGGTCAAGCTCGCGCCCATGAGCCCGGCCCCGCTCAGCGGGCGCGGGCTCGCGCACCTGGCGCTCAACCGGCCTCATGCGGCGATCCGCGACTTCTCGCGCGCGGTCAAGGCGGATGCGCGCTATTCCGTCGGCTATCGGAGCATGGCGGAAGCCAAGCTCGCGGTCGAACGGTACGACGAGGCGATCGAGGACCTGTCGCGGGCCATCGCCTTCGACGCGACCAACGCGGAGAGCTACCTGCTGCGGGGCAGGGCGTATCTCGCGCTGCGTAGCACCGCGTCCGCGATCAAGGATTTCACCAAGGCCACCGAGCTCGACGGCAAGAGCGCAACCGCGTTCGCCGAGCGCGGCTTTGCCTACTCCCTCGCGGGCGCCCCCGAGGAGGCGTTCCTCGACCTCAACAAGGCGATCGAGATCGATCCGCGCTCGGGGCTCGCGTTCGCCTACCGCGCCTATGCCTACAAGCAGACGGGGCAGACCGACATCGCCGTGCGCGACATCGAGGTGGCGCAGAAGCTCGATCCCGCCGCGCCGGAGGTGCACTGGGTGAGCGCGGAGATCGCCGAGGCGCAAGGAGATACGGTGCAGGCCATTGCCGCCCTCAAGAAGGCGCAGGCGTTGCGGCCGGGCTATCGCGAGGCGAAGGAAGCGCTGCAGCGCCTCGGCGCCGCGCCGCTGCATCCCGAGGAGCGGGAGGTCGCGGGCGCGGGTATCGACACGTGGCGCGTGGTTGTCCGCGGCGCGCAGTATTTCGCCGTGGACGATCGTTATCCCCGTCTCTCGGTTCCGCTGGAGATGATGGGCGCCGGCGAGCCCAAGCTTCTCGAATGGCAGCTCAAGGAGGCGCCGTTCAAGGGCATCGGCACGCTGCGCTTCTTCGGCGGAAAGGTAGCCGGCAAATCCGGCACGGAGGCGCTCGAGCTGATCGCGGTGGTCGATCTCGAGACGAACCAGGTCGTGGCGATCGAGCCGCACAAGCAGGGCGACAAGGTCGCCGCGTGGACCTGGGCCAACGGCAAGGCGACGGTCGCCAGCGTCGATGGCGTCACGGACGAGATCGACCTCAGGATCGGGCGCGAGAACGAGGTGGTCGGCGCCGGGCCAGGGCGTCGCTACACAACGACGTTGGAGGGCGGCGGCAGCCGTGGCGGCAGCGGCTGGGCGCCCTGGAACTCGCCGTTCGGCGGCTCGTACGGGGAGCAGGCGCCGACGCAGAAGCGCGTCAAGAAGAAGTCGAAGTCGTTCTTCGACCTGCTCTTCAACTGAGCGGCCCCCATTCCGGGGCGGACCCCTGGGTCGGCATTGGGTCAACACTCTCCTAACGCAAGTGTGCTTTCCTCGCACAAGTGTGCTTTGCTGCTCCTCCGGGCCGCGTCCGTGGCCCGATGCACATCGTTTTTTGTCTGGAGTGAGAAAGAGATGCGTTTGGTCCTGCTCGCGATCGCGCTTGCGGCCGCAACGGCATTCGTGCCCGTCGCGGCGTCCGCCGATGTCGTTGCCCGTATCAGTACGAGAGGCCAGACCATGGACGTCTACGTTCATGGAATGCACTACTACAGCTGGCCGGTTTCGACGGGACGCGGGCCTTACGCGACCCCGACCGGGTCCTTCCGGCCGAAACGGCTCGAGCGGCGCTGGTACTCCACGAAGTACAACAACGCGCCGATGCACTACGCCGTGTTCTACAGCGGCGGGTATGCGATCCACGCCACCACCGAGGTCGGACGGCTGGGGCGACCGGCGTCGCACGGCTGCATACGGCTCGCGCCGTCGCATGCGGCGCAGTTCTATACGCTGGTGCGCTCCCACGGGCCCGCACGCACGCGCATCACCATCACACGATAGACATAGCAAAGCGGGCGGCTCTAGAGCCGCCTGCTCCGATGACCTCTCCTCGAGCCGCCTGCATGTATGCGTCGTCCTCAACTCTTCCGGCCTCCCGCTTCCGCCGCACGTGGCGGGCCGGGCTCGCCGTTGCGGCGGTCATCGCCTATCCGGCCTGGACCCATCAGGCCCGGGCGGAGACGGAGATGGCCCGCGGCGACGGCGCGGAAAGCGTCCCGATCGTCACCATCATCAACAAGGCGCCGGCCGCAGCAGCGCACGAAGCGTTGCAGCCCGAGGCCACGCCGTCGGCTCCGTCACCGGTGCGCACCGTCCCTTCTGCGTCTGAGCCTACCCCGCACGCCGCTCCCGGCTCCGGGCCCGCGTCGGCCGGGGGCACCGGGATAGAGGCCGGCGATCGAGCGCCAGAGGCGGCCGAAAGCGTGGCGCCTCCACCGCCTCCCTTGCCGCCCACGCTTTCGATCGACATCGACCTCTCGCGCCAGCTCATGACGGTTACCGAGGACGGGGCGCGGATCCACACGTGGCAGATCTCATCGGCACGCTACGGCTTCCGCACGCCGACCGGCACCTTCCAGCCGACGTGGATGGCCAAGATGTGGTACTCGCGCCAGTACGATCTCGCGCCCATGCCGCATGCGATCTTCTTTCACAAGGGTGTCGCCATCCACGGCACCTACGCGACGCGCGCGCTCGGCAATCCGGCGTCGCACGGCTGCGTGCGTCTCGGGCTCGCCGACGCGGCGGCGCTGTACAAGCTCGTGACGCGACACGGCATCGAGCGGACCCGGATCGTCGTGCACGGCGCGCCCGATCATTCGACCGCGGGACGCGTGACGCGGATGGAGAGGAGGGCCGCGACGGAGGAGGTGGTGCGTTTCCGCCGCGCCTCACCCTACCGTTATCTGCCGCCAAGCTACTACGGGCGCGGGGTTGCCGCCGATGTCGGCGCCGCGCGCCGCGCCTACGGCGCGCCCCGGAACGGACCGCGCGGCGCGCCGCGGGGATATTCCTACGGCTACGGCTTCTAGACCATGATCACTTCAGGCCCGGTCAGCCTGAAGTCAGAACGGGTTCCAGGTCGGGCGGGGGGAGAAGCGCACGTAGCCGATGTTGGCGCCGAGGCGGAGACCCAGCCCCGAGCGGATCGGAGCCATCGTCACGTCGCCGCCCTGGAGCAGCGTCATGCCGACGCCGCCCACGAGATAGGCCGAGCCGTCGATGCCAGTGAAGCGACGGAAGAGCGCGTCCGGCTCGTGCAGATTGTAGATCAGGAACAGCGTGCGCGAGCCGGCGGCGCCGACGTCGTAGCCGATCGAGGGCCCGTGCCAGTAGACCCTCTGGCTGCCCCCGTTGCGCAGGTAGAGGGTCCCCTCGCCATAGCGCAAGCCGGCCAGGAACGCGCCGCCGCCTTCGGTGCCCAGCACATAGGCCGTGGGCCGGCCGGCCTTCTCGAAGGCGTGCTCGATCACGCTCGCGAGCGAGGTCGAGACGGTGCCGAAGAAGCCGCGGGTCGCCTCGCGGATCTCGTCGATGGTGTAGCCGCCGCCGTCGGCGTCGAACGACGTGGTGCCGTCGCCGTTCTCCTCGGGCGCGGGCAGCGCGTACGGCGCGCCGGGAGGCGGGACGTCGTAGTTGGGCTCCGCGGGCGGCATCGGCGGCGGCGGAATGATGGCCTGTGCCGTGGTCGTGCTCCAGTCCGAGACGCGGTCGGCGTCCTTTTCCGCGACGTCGGGCGCGGGTGCGGATGCTGCTGGCGGGGTTGGAGCGGGCTCGGCGGATGGCGCGGGCTTGGCCGCCGGCGCCGGGCTCGTGGGCGGCGCCTCGTTCGTCTTCGGCGTTTCCGCCCGGCGCAGCGGCGAGAGGGCCTCGGTCACGTCGGCTGCGGAGGGCTCGGCGGGCGCGGGAGCGGGTTTGGGCGGCGCTGCGGCGGCGCTCCGCTCGGGTTCGTCCTTGGCCACCTGCGTCGGCACGGCTGCGGCCGGCGGGGCCCCGATCTCCTGGTCGATCTTCGAGATGAGGTAGGCCGACTTGGCGCGCATCACGGCCATGAGCTCGCTCGAGGCCGCCTTGAGCTCGGTCAGGTTCGCGCAATCCCCGCTCGCCGCGCCGTCGGTGCTTTCAGGGCTACCAAGCGTATCGATCCTGCTCAGAAGCTCGCCGGCCTCGGCATCGAAAGCGTCGAGCTTGGGATCGCGGACCAGCTTGAGCCCTTTGGTCTCGTAGTCGGCATCGGTCCATTTCTTGTGGTCGCGGAGCGCCTGCAGCTTCGCCTTGAGCTTCGGCTGCGTCTCGGCGCTGAACGCGCGCAGCTCGGCAGCCGACGCATCGACGGCGTCGCCGAAGCTGTCGGCCGTGCAGGTCTCCGCGCCCGCGGAGCCGGCCATCAGCGCCAGCGCCATGGCCCAGCCTGCCGAGGCTGCGGCGAGTTTCCGTCTCATGCCCATCGAAAAGCTCTCTTTCGCCAGTTTTTGGCGTTTTTCGGGAGTTTAGCGACGAAAGCCCCTGAAACGGGATATTTTTTTGACAGGCGCGCCCGGGCTTTAGCCGATCCGGCTGCCGCCCGCCGTACCCCCTCGGCTCAAGGAACCGTACGCACGACGCTCGACATCGGCCGCTCGCTGCCCGCCGCGGGCAGGCCCTTCACGTCCTTCTCGATCATCTTGTCGTACTCGGCCAGCGTCTTGAGATCCTCCTTGGCCTTCATCTGCACGACTTTGTAGCCGCCGGCCTTGAGGGCCGCGAGCAGGGCCGGCATCGCCTTGGCCGTATGCGGCTGGATATCGTGCATCAGGATGATGCCTTTGCCGTTCTTCTCGAGCTTCTTCATGATGGTCTCGACGAGCTTCTCGGCGGTCTGGCGCTTGAAGTCGAAGCTGTCGACGTCGGTCGAGAACATGGCGATGTTGCGGCTCGCAAGATGGGCGAGGGTCGCCTGGGAGTCACGCAGATAGGGATAGCGGAAGAACGGCGAGATCGGCCCTCCGACCGCGCGGCGCACGCCGCTGATGCCCTTCTCGATTTCGTCCTTGGCCTCCTGGTCCGATTTCTTGCGCAGATCCTGATGCGACCAGGTGTGCGTGCCGACGGTGTGTCCGCGATGGGCGACGTCGCGAATGATCTCGGGCAGGCCGAGCGCCATTTTGCCGAGGCTGAAGAAGATCGCCTTCGTGCACTGTTCATCGAGCGCGTCGAGAATGGCCTTGGTCGTGCGCACCTGCGGCCCGTCGTCGAACGTGATGACGACCTCCTTGGGTTGGAGGAAGTCATAGGCTTTGTAATGGTCCATGCCGAAGCCCGGGCCGCCGGTGGTGTCGATCTCGACGGTGCGCGCGACGCCGAGCGCGTCGGGGTTGGCGCATGCGGCCTTGGGCGCTTCCGGCAGCGCTGCCGTCTCGGGAGGGGCCTTGGCGGTGGTCTTCTGCGGGGGTGTCTGAGCGGCCGCCGCGGTTGCGATCAGAACGAACAGCGTTGACAGCGTGGTGCGCATCGTGGGGTCCCTCCCGATTTGTGGCGGCCTTTCTAGCAGCAAAAGGTGGCCGCGGGGAGGTCGGCGGACGGACCTGGGGATAAGGTGGAGGAAAGCGGGAACGGGCGAAAGGCCCGCCGGCTCAGGAGCATTTGGCGGCGAGCTTGGACCGGAAGCGGGCAACGTCGACGACGATGCGGGTGTGCGTCGCCTTGCCGATCGATTCGATCGAATCCCACGCCTCGATGAGGAACGATAGCTTGCGCCCCTCGACCCCGGTGAGGGTCGCGCGCGCCGAGACGCGCTCACCCGGCGGGCTTGCGGCCGTGTGGCTCAAGTCCAGGTGGACGCCGAGGGAGGCTTCGCCGGCGGCCAGATGGAGTTCGACACAGGCAACGGCGGCCTGCTCCATGAGGGCGGCGAGGCTCGGCGTCGCGTAGACGGCGACACTGCCGCTGCCGACAGCGGGCGCGGTCATGGCCTCGGTGACGACGGCGCTGGCGTGGCCTTCGAGGCCCGCCCGCAACGCGCGGACCTCCGGTCGGTCGGTGGGGCTCATGCAGATCCTTTCAGGGCGCGGACATCCAGGATCTCACGGCCGCGCGCGCCTGTCACGCCAGCACCCTGTCACGCCAGGAACAGCGAGGGCGCGCGGGCCGGCGTAGGGTCCGGCCATGAACCACACGGGCCCGACCGATCGGCCCCATCATCCCGGAGGCTTCCAATGACCCGCACGCTCCGCAACGCCGCTCTCGCCACGCTTGCCGCCGCCACGGTCCTCGCGCCTTTCGCGCCCGGCGCCTTCGCCCGGGGCGGCAAGGAATATTTTTCGCAGACGTACGTCTTCGACAAGCCGATGAACGGCTACCAGGGTTTCTCCGGCGCCTATCACTGCTCCTACGTCAAGACGCCGAAGACGGTCTGCACCCGCGCCGGCTCGTGCAAGCGGGTCTGGGAGCTGCTGCAGACCTGCCAATAGTCTGCGCGCCACGCGTTTCGCCCGTTTCCTCCTCCACATCCATCCTGGCCCCGGTTTCGGGGCCTTCTTTTTTGGAGCACGGGACGGAAGAGAATATCAGCGGATGACACGCAGCTCCACGCGGCGGTCGAGCTGATAGAGCGCTTCGGCCGGGTAGCGTGAGCGGTCGACGCCCATGTAGGGCTCGGACTTGCCTTTGGGAGAGAGCGTGAGCGTCCCCGTGTAGCCGCCCTTCTTGAGCAGGCTCGCGACCGTCTCGAGCCGCTCGCGGGAGAGATCGTAATTGTACGCGTCGGTGCCGCGCTCATCGGCGTGGCCCGTGAGCTCGACGACGTTCAAGTGCTTCAAGCTCAGGTATTCGAGCAGGAGCGCGGCCGCGCGCTCGCCATCCGGCGTGAGCGTCGCCTCATTGTAGACGAACATGATGGGGACCGGGATGATGTCCGTCTTCACTCCGGCAGACGGCGGATCGGGCGCCGCTGCGACCGTGGCTTCGCCCGTGGATGTCCGCTCGGCGGGTTCGGCCGTCGGCGCGCTCGCGTTCGGCTGCACGTCGAGGACCGGTGGGGCTGCTGCTGCGAGGCTCTGTGCGTCGGATGCCGCCGCTTTTGGAGCTTCGCCGGCGGACACGGATTTCGCGGCGTCCGCGGTCTCTTGTTTCGCGTCCTCGCGGGCCTGCTCGACGAGGCTCTCGAACTTGCGCATGACGTCGCCGGCAACGCTCTCTGCCGACGACGGCGCCGGCTGCCCAGCGCTCGCGGTCCGAGGGGCCGGTTTCTGGGGCGCCGATTTCTCCGGTTCTGCCGGAGGCGTGCGGCTCACCTCATAGGTGAGGCTCGGGTCGGCGCTCGCGAACTTGTGTTCGGTCGAAAGCGTCCATTCGCCGTTCTCGTCCGTGCGCGCGGTGCCGGCTGGCTTGCCGTTCTCGAGCACCGTCACGTAGCTGTCGGCCGCAGCCCGGCCGGCGAATACGGACGTTCCGTCCGGAGAGATGCGCGAGATGTCGATGGAGACATCGCCGGGGGCGGAGGAGGACGACGATGATGAGGTGGAATCGCCGCCGAGAGCTTTGGCCGCCGCGTCGATGGCGGCTTCCGGAGAGGGCGGCGTCTCTTGCGGCGCATCCGTGGAAGCGGCCGCCTTGGCGGGATCCTTCGCGGCCGGCTCCTCATCCGTGACGGCGAGAGACCACGGCAACGGGATGCCGAGATGGCCGGCCGCGAAAATCGCAGCCGCACCGGCCGCGGCCAGCAGGACCAGACCAAGCGCAACGCGCCTGAGCATCGCCACTCTCCACCTCGATCGTAGCACCATGTCCGCGCACGATGAGCCAGCTTTGGCGCGTTATCAAGGCTCCGCGGCTATTTCTCCAGTCCGGGAAATGATTAGAGGCGCAGAGCGGCAATCGCCCTGCGCCTCGCGATGTCGTCACATCAGGCCAGCCGACGGCTCACCCCTTGTTGTCGGGGGCGGGAGCCTCCGGCTGCGGTCCGCGCTCGTCGGCCGGGCCGCGGTCACGGTCGCGCCTCCAATGCCCCTTGCCCTTGCCGGAACGCCCGCCGCGGTCGAGCTTGGCCTTCTGCTCGTCGGAGAGCGCGGCGTAGAACTTCTCGGCGGCGGGACGGAACGTCTTGAGGGCCTCGAGCGAGGTTTCGAGGCCGGCCTGCGTCTGGGCCAGGCGCTCGATCGGCGTGCGCTTCTGGCGCTGGCCGTCCTCGGCCGTGTCGGGACGCTTCGGGCACGCTTCGCTGAGCTTCCCGGCAGCCGCGCGCGCAGCGGCGCTGAACTCGTCGAAAGCCGCCTTCTGGTCGTCGGTGGGCTTCACGCGGTGCTCGATGCGAACCAGCATGTGGTCGGCAAACTCGGCGGCGTCGCCCCGGCAGATGCGGTGGTTGGGGCCGCCGAACGACAGACCCATGATGCCCGCTCCGCCGCCCATGTGGCGGTGCTTGTGGCCTTCCCAGTAGTTTCCGCGCTGGGCCATGGCGCCCGCGGCAACGAGCACAACCGCCGTCGCGGTGACGCCTGCCAGGATGTACTTGCCTTTCCGTGTCATGTGATCCGTCTCCTTGCTCGATCGGCGCCGAAGGCGTTGTTGCTGTCCGGGGGGAGCCGGAGCGCCGTCTTGCAGGGAGAACGGCGGAGGCGCGCAGTTCCGTCGCGCCTCCGCGTCGTTTACTGGCAGACTTTCTGGCGGGCGTGGCAGTCGGTCGCGATGACGCCGGTCTCGCACTTGTACGTCGTCGCGCCCGAAGGCTTGGCGTAGCCCGCGTTCTCGCGGATGTTCTTGAGCGCGGCATCGGCCATGAACTTGGCGATGTCTTCGTTGATGCCGGTGCCAACGGCGCCGATCTGCTTGCAGGCCGCGTTGGCGGTAGCGGGCAGGGTTGCGAGCAAACCGAGCGCGAGTGCGGTTGCCACGCCCTTGGCAATCAATCTCATGTTCATCCTCCATGACAGACGTCGGCCTTCGGGCGACATGCCTGCGGCCTCGGCGCGGGGACGCTGCGCCTTGCCCGGGGTTGAATTGTGGCGGAAAGGCGTCCGCGCCGCTGAATGGCCGGCGGGTGTGACGCGGAAGTCAACGGCGCGTGCAGCGCCGGTCTATTTGCACAACAGGAGGTCGCGGGCACCGGTATCGTCGGTGACGGTCAGCGTGCCGCCGGAGACCGTCAGCGTGAAGTCGTAAGGTTCGGCGCTGCCCTCGACCGTGCACTCCGACGTCACCTTCCACTCGTTGCCGGTGCCATCGACGGAGGTGAACCGGCAGTGCGTCTCGTACTGGTCGTAGCCGTCCTTCGACAGCATGAGGGGCGCCTCCTGGCGTTCCTGCGGCACCTTGCATTGCGCGAGGTCGGACGCCCAGGTGCCGACATAGGCCGGATCGTCTGCCGGATCGTCGGCATGTGCGGGAAGGCTCGCCATGAGGAGCGCGGCCAGAGCCGCCAGGGCCAGAGCGTGTCTCGGTCCGTGCGTGCGCATGCATTGATCTCCCGGATAGGTTCGAAGTCCAGGCAAGCGTTTTCGTCGCACGCCTGTCAAGGGGCGTATCGGGTGGTCCGGTGCCTGACACAATGCTATGCCATCCAGCCTTCGGGCCGGACGCATCGCCGGTCGCACGGGAGTGATCATGCTGAAACGGGTTTTGCTTGCGGCCCTCGCCGCCGTCGTTCTCTTCGGCGCCTACGTGGCGCTGCAACCTTCCGCCTACCGCATCGAGCGCACGGCGATCGTCGTTGCGCCGCCCGCCGCCGTGTTCGCCGAGGTCAACGACTTCCACAATTGGGCCGCATGGTCGCCATGGGCCGGGCTCGACCCCGATGCGAAGACGACGTTCGAGGGGCCGGTCGCGGGCGAGGGCGCGGTGTTCCATTGGTCCGGCAACGCGGAGATCGGCGAAGGCCGCATGACGCTTGCCGAGAGCAAGCCCGACGAGCGCATCCTGATCGACGTCGACTTCGTCAAGCCGTGGGCCGGCAGCCAGTCGAGCGAGTTCACGTTCAAGGCGGATGGCGCGCGCACCATCGTGACCTGGACCTCGTCCGGCGTGAAAGATTTCATCGGCAAGGCGATGTCCCTGTTCATGGACACCGACAAGATGATCGGCGCTCAATTCGAAAAAGGGCTCGCCAACCTCAAGGCCGTGACCGAGGCCAAGCTCGGCCACGCCCAGCCGGACCCGGTCGCTGACTGAGGAGGGCAGGCGTCAAGCCTTCTTGTTCTGCCCGCGCGGACGCCGCGCGCCGGTCGTGTCCAGCCGCGGCGCCACCCCGCCGAGAGCCGCGATGAAGGCTTGCGCGCCGGCGGGCGCACGCACTTTGCCGCCGTGGATGAAATAGACGAACACGTCGCGCGGGCCCTTGTCGCCCGTCGGGGGCGGAGCCACGCAATGGCCGGCCACCCGTTCCGGCACCCCGCCCTCGGCCCATGTTTGAGCGGCCGCGGCCCAGGCCGAGATCTCCTGTGCGGGATAGCAGGTCGGCACGTCGTCTGTGCCCTTCTGCAGACGCGCGTAGACGAACGTGCCCGAGGGATCGGCAATCGCCGGATACGTGGGATGATCCGCATACACGACCGGGACGCCGAAGCGGCGCACGAGCGCGACGAACGCTTCGCACTTGAACGAGGGATGGCGCACCTCGACGGCGTGGCGCAGCGTGCGGCCGTCGAAGCTCGCGGGCAGGAGCGCGAGGAAGGCGCCGAAATCGGCGGCGTCGAACGCCTTGGTCGGCGCGAACTGCCAGAACATCGGGCCCAGACGATCGGCCAGCATCGTGGGGCCCGAATCGAGGAAGCGCTTGATCGAGTCGCCTGCTTCGGCGAGCACGCGCCGGTTGGTGGCGAAGCGCGGGCCCTTGAGCGAAAACACGAAGCCGTCGGGCACCTCGCGCGCCCATTTCGCGAACGTGGCCGGCGTCTGCGAGCGATAATAGGTGCCGTTGATCTCGATGGAGGTGAGCGCCCGGCTCGCGAACCCGAGCTCCTTGGCGTGGGCGAGCTTGTCCGGGTAGAAAACGCCACGCCAGGGCTCGAAGGTCCAGCCGCCGATGCCGGCTCTGATGGCTCCACGCTCGCTCATGCGCTCCTCGACAGGATGTGCTCCTCGGCGCGCGCCCCCGTTGTCCCCAGCATAGACCGGCGGACGGCGGGGCGACAACCTGCCCGACCCAGCGGCTCCGTGCGCCAGGGCCGGCCGGTGTGGTAAAGCCGGTGAGGAAAGGAGCGCTGCGCTTCGTGGAATCGACCGACCAACAGACGGAAGCCGAAACGGCCAGCACGGAGACGGAGACCGAGCCGGCCGGCGAGACGCTTGCGCTCAGCGAGCGGCTGGTCGCGCCACCGGACAGAAACCAGCGGGCGTTCCGCCTGGCGCTGGTGGCCGCGCTCCTGGTCCACGCGTCGCTGCTGATCGAGATCGGGCGGAGTATGCCGCGTGCGATCGGAGACCGGTCGGGGGTGTCGGATGCGATCGCCGTCGATCTCGTGACGGAAGCCGATCTCCGGAGCCGCGAGACCGTGTCGCTGCCTGCCGCCGGCGCACCTGTGCCCCCGCCCGCGGCCGCACCGCAGCCGGACGAGCCGCAGCCGCCTGAGCCCAAGCCCCAGGCAGAGGAGCCGCAGCCGCAAGCGGAAGCCCCCGCTCCCAAGGCGCCAGCCCCAGAGGAGAAGCCCCAACAGCAGGCAGCGCTGCCGGATTTCGAAACCATGCTGCAGGATCTCGCGACGACGCCCTTGCCCGAGGAGGCCGCCAAAGAGACGCCGCAAGAGAAGCCCCAGGAGGCTAAAGAGGCCAAGGAGACCAAAGAGGTCAAAGAGACAAAGGAGACGGCGAAGCCCGCCGAGAAGGCGCCACCTTCTCCACCCCGCGAGAAGGCGCAGAAGCAGGCGCGGCTTGAGCCCACGCCGCGCGATCTCATGTCGGCTCCGCCGGGGCGCTCGGCGGCGGCCTCGCGTCCGCCGGGCATCACGCGCTCCGGTGAGAACGACGAGTTCGGGCGCGCCGTCGTGCGCGCGTTGCGCCAGACCATGCCGCCGCCGCGCGGCATCCTCGGCCGCGTCACCGTGCGGCTCATCCTGACCCAGAACGGAGACCTCGCAGAGGTGCGCGTGCTCGACGCGTCGGGCACGAGCCTCGACCAGAGCGTCGTCTTCGCGACCAAGCAGACCTATTTTCCGCTGCCGCCCTACAACGCCACCCTCGCGGACCGGACGTTCCTCATCACCTACGTCTACCGGTGAGGCGGCTCAGTCCTTGTTGAGGGTCTTGTCCAGGTCCGTATCCTGGCCGGCGAGGTGCTTGTCCTTGTCGGGCAGCACGTCGGCGACCGCCGAAAGGCGCTTCCAGGCAGGCTCCTGCGTTTCGGCGCCGGACTTCGGAACGAACGCCGATTCCTCGACCACGCTCATGCGGTGGATATAGCGCGGGCAGTTCGTGAACACGGATTCGATCGTGACGCGCACAATCATCTGCGCGCCGGGATAGCGCTCGAGCAGGGGATCGCCGTCGGCGATGCACGCGGAGCCGAGCACGCGCATGCGCGCCTGCCGCTCGAAGTCCACGAACAGCAGGCTGACCTTGCCGGTCTCGTTGATGTTGCCGGTCGAGAGGTGCATGCCGTTGCCGTTGTAGTCGGGAAAGGCCAGCGTGCGCGCGTCCGCGACGGTCACGAAGCCGCGTGCGCCTCCTTTGTACGAGCAGCTCGGCTGGCCGTAGGCATCGGCGGTGGCGAGGAAGAACATGTTCTGGCGGGCGATGAAGGCGGCATCGACGGCGCTCAGGTGGTCGTGAACGAGAACGGCCTCAAGGCGGTCTGCGAGCTTGCGGCTGCCGAAACGGTCCTGCAGGTCGCGCTGGCTGTCGGAGAAGAAGTCCGCGCGCTCGCCGGGCCCTGCCGGCCGGGCCGCGACCTCGTCGCAGGCGGCGACACAGGCAAGCTTGCCGACGCATTCGGTCCAGCTCACGCGGTAGATCTCGGCGGCGTCGCGCGCGGCGAGCTTCTCGTGCGTCAGCGTCAGCTCGGTGACACCGGGCTCGAGCTTTCTGAGCTCGGCCACAACGATCGACGTGCCTCCCCGCAAGGCGGGAACCGGGCCGTCGTAGATCCACGACAGCGCGACGCGGCGATCCTCGACGAGATCGAGATAAGTTCCGGAGAAGGCATAGGGCTTGCCGTCGCCGTTCACGCCTTCGAGGCGGAAGCTGCCGCCCGTCCTCAGGTCGACGGTGACGGAGGTGACCGTATCGGCTCCGGGCGCCAGCCACCGGGCGAGCAGCCTCGGCTCCGTCCAAGCGGCGTAGACGGCGCCGGTGGTCGCCTCCACCTTGCGCACCATCGTGACGGAAACGGTCCTATTTCTGTCGCGCACCGCCACCCTTGCCTCCAGTCCCCTCGGAAAGGACGCTTTCCAGCGCGTCGAGACGCTCCTGCCAGAACCTCTCGTACCCGCCGAGCCATTCGAAGGCTTCGCTCATCGCATCCGCATTGAGGTGGCAGACGTGGTTGCGGCCGACCACCTCGCGGTCGACGAGGCCGGCGCGCTCGAGCGTCTGCACGTGCTTGGATACGGCCGCGAGCGACATGGCGAAGCACGGCACCATCTCGCTGATGTGATGGGGCCGCTTGGCGAGCAAGCTCACGATCTCCCGCCGCGTCGCGTTGGCGAGGGCGTGAAAGAGGTGGTCCAGGTGCTCGTCGTTTCGCTCAACCATTTGATTGAATCTTTCATCGTGCGGCCGGATTGTCAATTCGAACCGCGGCTGTTTGTCAAACCGCGCGGCTTAATAACACTTCGAGCATTTTTGGCTTCGCGATTAAGTCCGTGCGCGTCGCGTTCACTGCAGCCGGCTCGCGATCGCCGGGCCCGCGTGACTTTCCCGTCCGCGGCAGGTATGACGCGGCTCGCTCCTCCGGCCGAGGGGTATGGCGGACCCCGGGGGAGGCTCGTTCATCGATGGCAGACGACACCCTCGTCCGGAGCGGAAAGGCCGAGGCGCGCGACTGGATCGGCCTCGCCGTTCTCGCGCTGCCCTGCATCATCTATTCGATGGACCTCACGGTGCTGCACCTCGCGGTGCCGCAGATCGCCGCCGCGCTGAGGCCGAGCTCGTCGGAGCTCTTGTGGATCGTCGACATCTACGGGTTCATGGTGGCGGGCGCCCTGATCACCATGGGAACGCTCGGCGACCGCATCGGGCGTCGCCGGCTGCTTCTGATCGGCGCGGCGGTGTTCGGCGTGACGTCCGCGCTCGCGGCGTTCTCCACGACCCCCACGTCTCTGATCGCGGCCCGTGCGCTCCTCGGCCTCGCGGCGGCGACGCTCGCGCCGTCGACGCTCTCGCTCATCCGCAGCATGTTCCATGACGACCGGGAGCGGGCGCTTGCGATCGGCGTGTGGGTGGGGTGCTTCTCGGTCGGCGCGGCGGTGGGGCCGGTCGTCGGCGGCTTCATTCTCGCCCATTACTGGTGGGGGGCGGTGTTCCTCATCAACATCCCGGTCATGCTTCTGCTGCTGGGGGTCGGCCCATACCTGCTGCGGGAGTTCCGCGACCCCGACGCGGGGCGGATCGATCTTCTGAGCGCAGCGCAGTCGATGGCAGCGGTGCTCGCGGTCATCTACGGCTTGAAGCGCATCGCCGAAGCGGGCCTGGCGCCGCTGCCGCTGTTCGCCGTCGGCGCGGGCGTTCTGATCGGCGCCTATTTCTTTCAGCGGCAGTCCGCGCTCGACGATCCGCTGATCGACATCGGCCTCTTTCGCATCCCCGCCTTCTCGGCGGCGCTCGGCACCAACATCGTGGCGCTGTTCATGGTGTTCGGCACGTTCCTGTTCATTGCGCAATACCTGCAGCTCGTGCTCGGCATGGGGCCGCTCGAGGCCGGTCTCTGGACAGCGCCTTCGGGCGTCGTCTTTGCGCTCGGATCGGTCGCGACGCCGTTTCTGGTGCGCCGCTTCGAGCCTTACGTCATCATCTCGGTGGGCTTCGTCATCACCGCCGCCGGCTTCCTCGTGCTGACGCAGCTCGGCGCGGCCGACGGTCCGTGGGTGCTGTTCCTCGGCATGATGATCCTGTGCCTCGGCGTCGCGCCGACGGGTGCGATCACGACGGACATCGTCTTGGCCAAGGCGCCACCCGAGCGCGCAGGCGCGGCCTCGGCGATCTCGGAGACCAGCTTCGAGTTCGGCGGCGCGCTCGGCATTGCCGTGCTCGGCAGCCTCGTCACCGCCGTCTATCGAAGCGCGATGGCCGGTGAGCCGCTCGCGGGCGTTCCGGTGCCGTCGATGGCGGCGGCTAGGGATACGCTCGGCGGCGCCGTTGCTGTGGCCGCCGAGCTCGGCGATCCGGCCCGGACGGCGCTTCTCGGCACGGCGCGGGAGGCGTTCGTGTCTGCCTTCGTGGCCGCTTCCGCCGTCTCGGCCGCGACCGCCCTCGGCGCGGCCGTGCTGGCGGTAATCACGCTCCGCAACGGGCGGCGGTGACGGTTCGGGGAGCGCGGGAAGTGCGCACGGTCCTCCGCGCGGACCGATCCTAATCGCGGCAGGGCACCGATATCACGCGGCCGACGTAAGGGATCTTGAACTTGCATTTGCGCTCCGGGACGACGCTTTCCACGTCCGCGTCCGTATCCGCGACCGGCGCAGCGGCAGTCGTCGTTGCGGGCGCGGCTTTCTCCGTCGCAACCGGCTGCGCGGAGATCGTGCCGGCCGCCGGCGCGGGTGCTTCTTCCGCCGCAGGTCTCCGCTTCGGCGCGCCGATCAGGGCCAGCGATGCGCTCGTGGCACCGGTGAACGTCTCGGTCGTCGCCGCGACCTGCGGAGGGGGCGTTGGGGCCTGAGGCGCATCGGCCTTTGCGGTCTCGGCCGGCTTCGCGGGCACGGCGGCCCTCTCCTCGCCGCAGCGCGCGATACTGTCGGGCGCGCGCTTCCAGGTGAAGGTCTTGCTGAAGAACGAGCCGGCGTTGCCGACCACGCGCAGTTTGTCGTCGCTCAAGCGGGTCAGCGCCACGCTGTATTTCCTGCCGCGGTCGGGGCTGTAGATCCAGCCGCCGCCGTCCGGCGTGACGTTGCCGAGAATTTGCATGCCGCAGCGCTTGGCGTTGGCGGCGTCCGTGATGTGGACCACGGTGCCGCAGAGGCCCGGACCGCCGGCGCACGGCGCAATCTCGACGGCGCCGCGTCCGTTGTGGTCGAACCAGATGCCGGTCGGGTCGCTCGTCGCGGCCTCGGAGCCCGAGGTCCAGATCAACGCGCCCGCGGCCGCGAGCGTCAATGTGCGAATGCTTGGAAACATGGCCCATCCTCTCCGTATCGCAAGGGTGTCTCTCGCAATGTCGATGGGGGATCTTTGGCGGCGGCGGCCGGGAGGCGCTATTCCGCGGGGAACAGGCCGGAAGGGAGAAGGCGCGCGCAAGGCGGACTGATCCGGGCCTCGCGGCCCGTCCACAGGGCGCGTTTGAACTCCGGGGAGCGTTTGATACGATCGGCCCGCAGCGGCCGCTGTGGCGCCTCTCCCCGAGGTGCCGCGGCCGCAGCGCGTCCTCGTCCATTCGCGTCGCACCTCGATACAAGGTTGCAAAGAGACGCGGGATCCCCGTTCGATCTGACCGCCGGAGAGCGGCACGTGTCACTCAAATCCCTCCGTCACCGCTGCGAGTACGGCGCCCTCGTGCTGGCCATGAGCGCGATGCGCCTGGCCGGCGTCGACGCGTCGGCCAGCGTCCTGGCCTGGCTCGCGCGGCTCATCGGACCGCGGACGCGCCGTCACGGGCAGAGCCTCAGGAACCTCGCCATTGCCTTTCCCGACCGCAGCCCCGCCGAGCATGCACGCATCGCGCACGCGATGTGGGACAACATGGGCCGCATCGCCGCCGAGCTCATGCTCATCGACCGCGTGATCGCCGACCCAGCCCGCATCGACATCCGCGGAACCCAGGGGCTCGAGGCGGCCGTGCGGGAGCGCGTGCCGCAGGTCGGCGCGACGCCGCATCTCGGGAACTGGGAGCTCACGATCTGGCCCGTGAAGCTGCTTGGCGGCGATCCGGCCGCCGTCTACCGGCCGCTGGCCAACCCGTACATCGACAGGCTCGTGCGGTCGCGGCGCACCGCCCTGTTCAGCGGCGGCCTTTTCGCGAAAGGCAAGGAGGACGGGCCGCGGGCCGCGAAGGGATTGATCGATTTCGTGCGCGGCGGCGGATGGCTCGGCTTCGTCTGCGATCATGTGGACCGGCGCGGGGTCGACGTGACGTTCCTCGGACAGTCCGTCCGCGTCTCGTACGTCCCGGCGCTGATCGCCCGCCACACCGACGCGTGGCTATGGGTGGCGCGGACGGTGCGTCTCGGGGCGCAAAGCCGGTTCCGCCTCGACGCCGTCCGCCTCGACATGCCGGTGAGCGACGACAAGCGGCGCGACGCGCATCGGGCGACGGAGTTGATCTTCCGCCAGTTCGACGCCTGGATCCGCGAGCATCCCGAGCAGTGGCAGTGGTGGAACATCCGCCCGCCAAGGGCTTCCGGGGGGCGCACGGCGACAAAAGCCGATGCAGGCCTGCGCGCGCTCGGATGACAGGCGTCGAGCACGAGCGTGGCCCGCGATCTCCCGCGAGCCGCGCCCGTCCCGGCCTATTTCACGTCGAGAAGCTCGACGTCGAACAGAAGCGTCGCGTTGGGCGGAATGACGCCGCCTGCGCCGCGCGCGCCGTAGCCGAGCTGCGGCGGGATGATCAGCGTGCGCTTGCCGCCGACCTTCATCGTCGACACGCCTTCGTCCCAGCCGGCAATCACCTGTCCGGTGCCGACCGAGAACGCGAAGGGCTCGCCGCGGTCGACGGAGCTGTCGAACTTCGTCCCCTTCTTGCCGTCCTCGTAGAGCCAGCCCGTATAGTGCACGACGCCGGTCTGGCCCTTCTGAGGCGTCGCGCCCGTGCCGACCGTCGTGTCGATGATCTTGAGGCCCGAGGCCGTCGTCGTTTCTTCCGCCGCGGCAGGGGCCGCCGCACCCGCGGCGAGGGCGCTCAGCGCCACGGCAAAGGCAAACGCCACAAACGCACCGGCGCGCATTGGTATCCGCATACGTGTCTCACTTTCTTTCTGCAGCCTTGGAAATCGCGGCCGCGAGCCTACTGGTTCTTGGCCTGCGCTTCCATTTCCTTGAGGTAGTTCTCAATGTCCTCCTGCGTGACCTCGTTGTTGGTCACCAGCGCCTTCAGGCACTCCTTTGACAGGTCGGTGGCCTTGGAGCGCATGCAGGCGCGCAGCTCCTCGCTGCCGACCTCGAGGCTGTCGCAATGCTTGTGGTAGTCGTCGCGGCAGGCGTTGCGCACCGCGTCGTTGACCTCGGCAATAGCGGTGCCCGCGGCGAGGCTTGCGGCGAGCGACGCAATGGCGAGAATTCGTTTCATGGCATGGATCCCTGTTGGCTGGCCCTCTCTGAAGCCGGCAGCTCTTTAGCACGACTCCCGAGGCCGTGGTGTGGCGCGGGCTGAGGGGCGGCCTCAGGCCGCGCAAAAACTTTCCGATCCGAAGCGCAAACCGACATTGTTTGGACCTAAACGGAATGCTAGCTCGCGCACGCGGTTCGCGCCTGCCGTTCCAGGGGGCGCAAAGCCGCGCCGGGAGACCCGAGGAGACGTTCGATGCCGAAAAGAATTCTGCTTGCGATCGTGTCGGCGGTCGCGCTTTTGATGCCTCTCGCGAGCGCCGAGGCACAGCGCCGCTCCGAGGACTGGCGGCCGGACAACCGTGCCGATTGGGACCTGTTGGGCACGGCCCAGATCGGTACCCGCATCGAGCGCGACACGATCGACGTCGGGCGCCGCGAAGGGCGGTTCAGCTCGATCGGCTTCACCGTCACGGGCGGCGATGCCCGCGTGGAGGAGCTCAGGATCTATTACGGTGGCGGCGGCGGGAGCGACGTGCTCCGCGTCGGCGAGGTGTTCAAGGCCGGGTCCCGGTCGCGACCCATCGACCTTCCGGGGCGCGCGACCGTCATCGAGCGCATCGAGATCGCCTATCGCGCGTTCGGGCCGGTGAAGATCGATTTCTATGGCGAGCGGCAGCGCGAGGCGCGCTGGGACGTGCTCGGCTGCCAGCGCGTGGGCTTCCTCGATACCAGCGACACGATCCGCGTCGGACGGCGTGAAGGCGCCTTCCGGGCCATCAAGCTGCAGGTCAAGGACGCGACGCTTCGGCTCAACAAGGTGCGCGTCACCTTCGGCGACCGCTCCACGCAGACCTTCGACGTGCGCGCCGCGATTCCGAAGGGAACGGAGACGCGGCCCTTCGATCTCGACGGACGCCGGCGCGTGATCGAGCGCATCGACCTCGAGTACATTCCCTCGCTCGCGCTCAAGAAAGGCCCCGAAGTGTGCGTGCTTGCGACCGAAGGCGGCGGCGGGTTCGGGGGCGGCCCCGGTCCGGGCTCCGGGCGCCGGTAGGCAATCGATTTCCTGATCCAGAAGCGGCCGTTCGGCGACGGCCGCGAAGCTGAAATCTCCCATGGAGGACCACTTACGATGCGCAAATCGACTGCCGCCGCAGCGGCCTTGGCGGCCACTCTGACGGTCGCGCCCGCACTGGCGGCCCCGCCGGCCGACCAGGATGCCTGCAACCAGCTCGCCTACAGCTACGCCGAGAAGGCCGCGGGACAGAAGCTCCCCGAGGCCCAGGCCATAAAAGTCGACGAGTTGATCGGCAAGCTCGAGGGCCAATGCAGCGAAAGCAAGTTCGCGGAGGCCGAAGCGACCGCGAAAGAGATCGACGCTTTGCTGAAATAAAGCGCCGGCGGGCTCGGACGAGCAGAAACGGAGGCGGGGTTCCCTTGCGGTGCCCCGCCTTTTTTCCGTTCAGTGCTCGGCCGGCTTGGGCCTCGCGTGCGCATGGCTGAGGTGATCGACATAGGCGATGCCGATGGCGGACAGGATGAAGGTGACGTGGATGATGGTCTGCCACATCACGCCAGCCTCTGTGAGCTTTGCGCCTTCCATGCCGAGGTTGCCGGCCTCGATGAACGTCTTGAGCAGGTGGATCGACGAGATGCCGATGATCGCCATCGCGAGCTTGATCTTGAGCACGCTGGCGTTGACGTGGTCGAGCCATTCCGGCTGGTCGGGATGGTCCTGCAGGCTCAGGCGCGAGACGAAGGTCTCGTAGCCGCCGACGATGACCATCACGAGCAGGTTCGAGATCATCACCACGTCGATCAGGCCGAGCACGATCAGCATGATCTGCTGCTCGCCGAAGTCCGTGGCGTGGGCGAGGAGGTGGATCAGCTCCTTCATGAACAGGAACACGTAGACGCCCTGGGCGATGATCAGCCCCAGGTAGAGCGGGACCTGCAGCCAGCGGGATCCGAAGATCAGCGTGGCGAGGGTGCGCAATGGCGAGCGGTCGAGATCGGCAGACATGCGTGTAGGCCCTTGCGGTTGCTGCGGCGAATATATGCCGCGGGCGGCCGGATAGCATTGCGCCCGGGGGGTCTGGTATGCGGCATACAGGGGCGCCACGCACGTCTGTAATTTTCCCGATGGGGAGAGAAGGCGGCCGGAGGCGTGAAGCCCGGGGAGATCGAGGGAAGCCGGCCGGGGGCGGCTCGGGAATGCGGGATTCGGACGGATCCGAGGTAAGCGCCCCGCCTGCGGGCTTGCGCGCACGCCGGCTTTTTGCTCATACCGAGGGGACTTGCGGCGTCGCGCCCCTTCGGGGGAGGGCGGCGTCGGCCGCAACGAGGCGAGAACGGAGTTCACGACATGACCGACACGACATCCACCGACGAGGCCATCGCCGAGCTCAGGCGCCAGGTCTCCGAGCTCTCCGGGCTCTCGCTCGCGACGGGCGTGCTGCTGACGCAGCTCCTGCAATCGATGACGCTCAAGGAGCTGAGCCCGCAGCGGGCGGCGACCAAGATCATCGCCAACGCGCGCGAGGCCGTCGAGGGGTTCACCTCGATGCCCGGGCATGCCGACCCGGTCATGAAGGCGCGCGCGCTCGATGCAGTCGAGCAGTACGAGACGCAGATCCGCAGCGTGTTGCCGGTCTGAGGCGCGCGTACCCGGAGGAAGGCGACGATCTACGCCTCCTCCGGCCCGGTCAGCGTTACGCCCGGCGCCAGCTTGGCGCGCCGGATGGCGAGCATCGTCTTGACGCTCGCCACATTGGGAGCGGCCGTCAGCACCTTGAGTACGAAGTCCTGAAACGCGGGCAGGTCGGGCGCCACGCACTTCAGGATGTAATCGCTCTCGCCGGAAAGCATGTACGCCTCGCGCACGATGGGCCAGCCGAGCACGCGGTTCTCGAACGCGTTGAGGTCGGGCTCCGCCTGGCTGTACAACCCGACCATGGCGAACGCCGTGAGCGCGAAGCCGAGCGCGCGCTCGTCGACCAGCGCCGTATAGCCCTGGATGACGCCCGCATCCTCGAGCGCCCGCACGCGCCTGAGGCACGGCGGGGCTGAAAGCCCCACGCGCTGCGCCAGCGCCACGTTGGTCAGGGCACCGTCGGCCATCAGCTCACGCAGGATGCGCCGGTCTGTTGCGTCGAGACGAAGCGCCATGAACGGTCTCTCCTGATGGTCGAAACTGAATCCCAAGTCTCGTCAAAAGCTTGGCGCGCGGATCCGATTCAATCAGCACCAACCGCGCTTAAGGCACCTGCGCAACGAATGCAAAGATTTATCACAACTTCCGTGCGTACAATTGCGCAATGTGCAGCCGTAGCCGGGACTCGACAGCCGGCGACGGACCGCAGAAGGTGGCCGGCATGAGCAGCCCCACCCCCGTTGCCGGCCCGACGCAGGACAGCCCCGCGCGACCGCTCGCCGGCGCCAAAGCCTGGATCATCAGCGACGGCAAGGCCGGCCACGAGGCGCTCTGCCGGGGCGTGGCCGATGCCCTCGAGCTGTCGGTCGAATGGAAGCGCGTGGCGCCCTCCGGCCTCTGGAAGGCGATGGCCCCGTGGGGCCCGGTCGCCCCGCGCGAGCGCTTCGGCGAGCCGGGATCCCTCTTCGCCCCGCCATGGCCCGAGATCGCGCTCGCCGCCGGCCGCACGACGACGCCCTACATCCGCGCGCTGAAGCGCAAGGCGGGCTTCAAGACCTATACCGTCGTCATGATGGATCCCAAGACCGGGCCGGGCTCGGCCGACCTCTTCTGGGTGCCCGAGCACGACAAACGGCGCGGCCCGAACGTGATCGCGACGCTCACTGCCCCGCACCCGCTCTCGCCGGCGCGTCTCGCGGACATCCGCGCGCATCCCGACCCCGCGCTCGATGCCCTCCCGGCGCCGCGCGTGGCCGTCCTGGTCGGGGGGCCGAACGAGCGCTACCGCTATCCCCCGCCGGTCGTCGCCGGATTTGCGCGCCTCGTACACTCGCTCGCAGACCTCGGCGCGGGGCTCATGATCACCACCTCGCGCCGCACGCCGCCCGACCTCATCGCCGCCCTCGAAGCCACCGTCGCCGGAACGCCAGCCGTGCTCTGGAAAGGCGAAGGAGACAACCCGTATCCGCAGTTCCTCGCCAAAGCCGATGCGTTCCTGGTCACCGCCGACAGCATCAACATGACGGGCGAAGCCGCGGCGACCGGCCGGCCCATCTACGTCTTCGCCCCCGACGGGGGAGCCACGAAGTTCGACGCCTTCCACGCAGCGCTCGAAACCAGGGGCGTGACGCGCCCGGCGCCCGAGCGCTTCGCCGCGCTCGAGGTTTGGAGCTACGCGCCGGTCTATGCCGCGTGCGCGATCGCCGACGAGATCGCGCGCCGCTGGCAGCGCCGCCGCACCCTGTTTCCGGGCTTGACGTGACCGGCGCGAATGCACCCCCGCGTGGAGACCCGATGACCGCCATGGCACCGGCGCCGCCTCTCATCCGGGCCGGCGGCACGCGTTCCGGCACGCCCGCGCCGTCGCGTCCTCTGCGCCTCTGGCGGTGGATCGAGATGGCGATCCTGTTCGGGCTCGCCCCCGTCGTCATGCGCTGGCTCGTGCACGGCGAGCGCATTCCGCTGCTCTCCGACTACATCCCGCCAGGAACCAGGATCCCGATCTTCGTCGCCCTCGTGCCGGTGCTCGTCGTCGCCGTCGTCCTGCTCCTGATCGATCCGACGTTCCGCCTCCGCGACGAGCTCGCGCGCGGCATCGGCAGGCGCAACGCGCTGACGATCGCGATGATCTTCCTGATCGCCGGCAGCGCCGCCGCCCTCTGGGTGAGGCACGCGCATCCAAGCTGGTTTCTCGAATTCCCCGCCAACCGCCCCGAGACCTATTGGCGCATCATGATCGCCTATCCATTGTTCTCGGTGGCCGCGCAGGAATTACTCTACCGCTCGTTCTTCTTCCATCGCTACGGACCGCTGTTCGGCCCGCACGCGTGGCTGATCGTGATCGTGAACGGCCTGCTCTTCGGCTTCGCGCACATCGTGATGAACTCCGCCTTTGCCATTGCCGCGACGGCCCTCGGCGGCCTGATCCTGGCCGCGCGCTACGCGGTGACGCGCTCGTTCTGGGCGGTGTTCGTCGAGCATACGCTGTGGGGCTGGCTGATCTTTACCATCGGCCTCGGCCGCTACTTCTTCACCGGCGTCTCGAATGTGTGAGGCCGGACGGCGCTCAACTGAAGAGTTTGAACATGCCGGCGATCATGGCAAACGCAGCGATAGTCGCAAGCGTGTGCTGGAGGAGCCGGACATCGAGGTGATCCTTGGTTACGAGATCGGCCCGGCCGAGATCGTTGACAATCCGGCTGACCGCCTCGGCCTGGGGCGTGGGAAGCCCTGCCTTTTCCAGCTGTTGCGCGACCTTCAGCGTACCCATGCTCAACATACTACCCCCTCCTCCGATGCAGGTCCATGTACCGTCGAAGAACTGAGGCTGACGTTGAGATCCGTCGCGTGATCCGCTAGAAGACGCTCCAATCCCGAATTCTTCGACCAGAGAGGCGCCCCCAATGGCCGCAGCCCATCAGTACGTCTATCACATGCACAAGCTCTCCAAGGCCTATCCGGGGGGCAAGCAGGTCCTGAAGGACATCTCGCTGTCGTTCCTGCCGGGCGCCAAGATCGGCGTCGTGGGCCTGAACGGCGCCGGCAAGTCCACGCTCCTGAAGATCATGTCCGGCACCGTCGACGACTTCCTCGGCGAAGCGCGCGCCGCCGACGGCATCAAGGTCGGCTATCTGCCGCAGGAGCCGGAGCTCGATCCCGAGAAGGACGTGCTCGGCAACGCCATGGAAGGCGTCGCGGAGAAGAAGGCCATCCTCGACCGCTACAACGAGATCGCCGCCAACTACTCTGAGGAGACCGCCGATGAGATGACGGCGCTCCAGGACCAGATCGACGCGCTTGGCCTGTGGGACCTCGACACCCAGGTCGAGCAGGCGCTCGACGCGCTGCGCTGCCCGCCGGGTGAGGCGGACGTAACCAAGCTCTCGGGCGGCGAGAAGCGCCGCGTAGCGCTGACGCGGCTCCTGCTGTCGAAGCCGGACATCCTGCTGCTCGACGAGCCCACCAACCACCTCGACGCCGAGAGCGTCGCCTGGCTCGAGCACTTCCTCAAGGAGTACACGGGCTGCGTGATCCTCGTCACCCACGACCGCTACTTCCTCGACAACCTCACCGACTGGACGCTGGAGCTGGACCGCGGCCAGGGCGTGCCGTGGAAGGGCAACTATTCGAGCTGGCTCGAGCAGAAGGCCAAGCGCGCCGAGAGCGAGAAGGCCGCCGAGGAAGGCCGCCAGAAGCA
>JRYH01000998.1_pt1 | contig 27142 bp, 24 predicted proteins | sample 235351 | NCBI WGS metagenome assembly JRYH01 (sample SAMN03074221, study PRJNA261480) | activated sludge metagenome | biome: Wastewater Treatment Plant; feature: Wastewater; material: Activated sludge; isolation source: activated biomass of a wastewater treatment plant treating wastewater... ...
GGCGCCGGCAATTACGGCATGTGCGGACGCGCCTACTCGCCGCGTTTCCTCTGGATGTGGCCAAATGCGCGCATCAGCGTGATGGGTGGCGAGCAGGCCGCATCGGTGCTGGCTACCGTGCGCCGCGACGGCATCGAGGCGCGCGGCGGCAACTGGAGCACGGCGGAGGAAGAAGCCTTTCGCGCGCCGATTCGCGAACAGTACGAGATCCAGGGGCATCCGTACTACGCCAGCGCGCGACTCTGGGACGATGGCATCATCGACCCGGCCGACACGCGCATGGTGCTCGCGCTGGCCATGTCAGCCACGCTGAACGCACCGGTGCCGGAACCGCGCTTCGGTATCTTCCGGATGTGAACGCTGCGGCTGGAAACGGCCGGGCGGCAACGGGCATGTTCACGGCGCGACTGGAACAATGGAACGGCCATGACGGACGACGAACGGATCGAGTTGGTGCGTGAGGGGGCAGTGGCGCATCTGTGGCTGAACCGGCCGCAGCGACGCAATGCCTTCGACGACCGGACGATCACGGCACTCGACCGCGCACTGGACACCGCCCTTGCCGACCCCGGCGTGCGCTGCATCATCCTGGGCGGACGCGGCAGTGCCTTCTGCGCCGGCGGCGATCTCGACTGGATGCGGCGCGCGCGCGACTTCACGGCGCACGAAGCACATGAGGACTCCCTGCGCCTGGCGCGCCTGCTGCGCCGCATCCACGACAGCCCGAAACCGGTCATCGCACGCGTGCACGGCGCCTGCTTCGCTGGCGGACTCGGTCTGGCCGCAGCAGCACATCTGGCAGTCGCCTCGGACGACGCCCGCTTCTGCCTGTCCGAAGTCCGCCTCGGTCTGGTCCCGGCAGTCATCAGCCCATATGTCGTCGCTGCCATCGGAACACGCCAGGCGCGCCGCTATTTCCTCACCGCTGAGGTTTTCGACGCCGCCGAGGCGCGGCGCATCGGCCTCGTGCACGAAGTCGTGCCCGGGGAGCGTCTCGACGAGCGTCTCGCCTCCTTCGTCGAACGACTCAGCCAGGCCGGACCGGACGCGCTGCGCGAAGCCGGGCAGTTGATCGATTCGGTGGCCGGGCGTGCGCCGGATGACACGCTGCTCGACGAGACGGCGGCCTGGATCACGCGCCTGCGCACCAGCGACGAAGCCCAGGAAGGGATTTCCGCCTTCTTCGGGAAACGTGCGCCGCGCTGGAGGAATGACGACGGCTCAGGCACCGCCGCCTGAGCCAGACAAGCCGATGTTCACAAGACTGCTGATCGCCAACCGTGGCGAGATCGCCTGCCGGATCGCCAGGACCGCACGACGCCTCGGCATCCACACGATTGCCGTCTTTTCCGACGCCGACGCCGACGCCCGCCACGTCGCGCTCTGTGACGAGGCCTGGCGTCTCGGCCCGGCCCCGGCGGCCGAATCGTATCTGCACATCGAACGCATTCTCGAGATCGCGCAGCGCAGCGGCGCTCAGGCCGTCCACCCGGGTTACGGCTTCCTCGCCGAACACGCCGGCTTCGCGCATGCCGTGACGGAGCACGGCCTGGTGTTCGTCGGCCCGCCCGCCGATGCCATTGCCGCGATGGGCGACAAGCTGGCGGCCAAGCGGCTGATAGAGCAGGCCGGGGTGCCGCTGGTAGCCGGTTACCACGGCGACGACCAGTCGACGGCAGGACTGGCACATGCAGCGGCAGCCATCGGCTATCCGGTGCTCATCAAGGCGGCGCTGGGCGGCGGCGGCAAGGGCATGCGCGTCGTTCGCACCGCAGCGGAATTCGAGCCCATGCTGGCTTCCTGCCGGCGCGAAGCGAAAAACGCCTTTGGCGATGACCGGGTACTGCTCGAGCGCTATCTGGTCGGTCCGCGCCACATCGAGATCCAGATCCTCGCCGACCGGCACGGTCATTGCGTGCACCTGTTCGAGCGCGACTGCTCGGTGCAGCGACGACACCAGAAAGTGCTCGAGGAAGCGCCAGCGCCGGGACTCGATGCCGCACAGCGCCAGGCGATGGCCGAGGCGGCGATCGCCGCTGCGCGCGCCGTCGACTACGTCGGTGCCGGTACCGTCGAATTCATCGCCGACGCCAGCGGCAGCTTTCATTTCATGGAAATGAACACGCGCCTGCAGGTCGAGCATCCGGTCACCGAGATGATCACCGGCCTCGATCTGGTCGAGTGGCAGTTGCGCATCGCCGCCGGACAGCCGTTGCCCGAACGGCTTGCCGATCTGCGCATCGGCGGTCATGCGATCGAAGCACGTATCTACGCCGAAAATCCTGAACGGGACTTTCTGCCGTCCACGGGCACGCTGCGCTGGCTGAACATGCCGGCAGCCGTCGAATTCGCTGCCCGGGAAGCACCGGACATGTCTGGCAGCGTCGCACCGGTACGCATCGACAGCGGCGTGCGCCGGCACGACACGATCGGCCCGCACTACGACCCGCTGATCGCCAAACTCATTGCCCACGGCACCGATCGGGCCGAAGCGCTGGCACGCCTGAGCCGGGCGCTGGCCGCCTGCGAGATTGCCGGCGTCACCTCGAACGTGGAGTTTCTTGCGCGCCTGTGCCGCACGCCCGCCTTCGTCGCCGGCCGGATCGACACCGGCCTGGTCGAACGCGAGCGGAAACACCTGCTGCCGGCACCAGGCGTGCCTTCGCTGCAGCGGCGCGCACTGGCGGCCGCCGCAATCCTTGCATGCGAACAGGCAAGCAACTCCGGACATGCTCCCGGACGCAACGCCGGAAACCGTTCCGGGTCCGAAAACGGGGCCTGTACCTCGTCAGCGGCCGTCGCAGATGCGGGACGCAGACGGGCGGCCTCGTGGCCGGCGGATCCCTGGAACATCCGCAACGGCTGGCGCATCGGATCGCGCCTGCTCCGGACACTGGCGCTCGTGCACGCCGGAACCCCCTGCCCGGTGCAGGTTGAATATGCGGGCGACCGCTGGGTCGTACGTGAGCCGGCACCGCCTGCGGAAACCCGGGCTTCATCGGCTACAGCCGACGACAGCGTCTCCGTGGAGGCCGTGCATTGGCAGGCAGCGGGGTATCCTGACCGGTGCGGCCCGATCGGCGCAGTACGCTGCACACTGGACGGGCAGCGTCTGACGGCCAATGTCGTCTTCGCCGGCGCGGCCCTGCAGGTCTTCAGCATACTCGGGCACGATCGCTTCGACCTGGCCGATGTGTCGGCCGGAGCCCGCGACGGCGACGTCGATGCGCCGCTGGTCGCGCCGATGCCGGGCAAGGTCATTGCCGTGTTCGTTCGCGTCGGCGCGCAGGTCGAACGCGGCCAGGCACTGCTGGCGATCGAGGCCATGAAAATGGAACACACGATCGTCGCACCGACGGCGGGACGCGTCGAAGCCCTGCCTTTCGGCGTTGGCGACCAGGTCACCGAAGGAGAACGACTGGTGCAATTCACGGCAAGCGGATCCGGTGCGCACGAGGCGGCGGCGCAATGAGCCTGCGCATCGTCATTACCGACGCCTTCGTGTCGACGGCGGAATGGGTCGATGCCCTGTCGGCGCTGCTGCCGGACGCGCGGGTCCGGGCGCTGGACGCCTCCCGCGACGGTGAGGCGGACAAGACCCGGATGCCGACGGACGGATCGACCTCTACAGGACGACACGCCACCGCCATCCATCCCGCCGGCGCTGATGACCCATGGGACCCGGCCGCGGTCGACTATGCGATCGGCTGGAATCCGGGGACGGACTTCTTCCGCGCGCACCAGGGCCTGCGCGCATTCTTCACGATGTCGGCCGGCGTCGATCGCCTGCTGCGCACACCCGGACTGCCACCACAACTGCCGATCGTCCGTCTGGAAGACGGCGGCATGGCGATCCAGATGGCCGAATACTGCCTGTACGAAGCCATCCGCCAGCAGCGCCGCTTCGGCGAATACGACGCGCAGGCCGGACAGCGGATCTGGCGCCGCAAGCGGATCGAGGAGAAGCAGGCGTGGCCGATTGGCGTCTTCGGACTGGGGGCGATCGGCGCGCCGATCGCCCGTACCCTGGCGCAGGCCGGATTTCCGGTGCGTGGCTATGCACGCTCATCGAAGCAGCTCGCCGGCATCGAGTGCTTCGATGACCGCCATGGTCTGCAGACCTTCCTGTCGGGCGCCCGCATCCTCGTCATCGTTGCACCGCGCACGGCCGACACCGAGGGCCTGTTCGATGGCGAACGCCTGCGCTGGCTGCCCGAGGGTGCCTGGCTGATCAATATCGCCAGGGGTGCGCTCGTCGACGAACCGGCGCTGCAGGCGGCCATCGACGACGGGCATCTGTCAGGCGCCACGCTCGACGTCTTCGCCACCGAGCCGCTGCCGGAGTCACATCCATTCTGGCAGCATCCGCACATCCGCATTACACCGCACATCTCCGGCATCACGCCGATCGCTGAATCGGCAAGGCAGATCGCCGACAAGATCCTGGCGCTCGAACACGGGAAGACAGTGACCGGCACCGTCGATCGCGGCCGCGGTTATTGAATCCACACCGGGCATGAACGGGAAAGAAACACGAAACACGGCCGACGAACCGTCGGCAGCGGTCGCGGTCGCATCGGCCGCCAGGCTGCCTGCACGCGCATTCCTGACCGAAGTCGGACCACGCGACGGACTGCAGAACGAAGCGGCGAACATATCGACGGCGACCAAGATCGAGCTGTGCGAACGTCTGCTCGCCGCCGGCGTGCACCAGCTCGAAGCGACATCTTTCGTTTCGCCGGAATGGGTGCCGCAGATGGCCGACGCAGCCGCGGTGATGGCGGCCATTGCGCGGCGCCCGGGCGTGCGGATCTCGGCACTGACACCGAACCGGAAGGGGTTCGACGCCGCCCTCGCCGCCGGTGTCGACGAAGTCGTGATTTTTGCCGCTGCCAGCGAAGCGTTCTCGCAGCGCAATCTCAACTGCTCGATCGATGAAAGCCTTGCCCGCTTCGCACCGGTGGCCGAAGCGGCGCGCACGCATGGCGTGCGCCTGCGCGCTGCGGTATCGGTCGCCTTCGGCTGCCCGTTCCAGGGCGAAGTGCCGGTGGCCGACGTCGTCGCACTGGCCAGGCGCCTGGATGCGCTCGGTTGCGACGAGATCGGCATTGCCGACACGATTGGTGTGGCCACCGCGGCACAGGTGGCGCGGGTGTTCGAAGCCGTTCTGGCGGTGATCCCGGCCGAGCGGGTGTCGGCGCATTTCCATGACACGTACGGCCAGGCGGTAGCCAACGTCTACGCCAGCCTGCAATGCGGCGTCTACCGCTTCGATTCGTCCATCGCCGGCCTCGGCGGCTGCCCGTATGCGCCCGGTGCCACCGGCAACGTTGCCACGGAAGACGTCATCTGGCTGCTGCACGGCCTGGGCATCGAGACCGGACTCGATCTCGATGCGCTCGTCGACACCGGACAATGGATCTCGCGGCAGCTCGGGCGCCCGTGCGCGGCCCGTGCCGGCAACGCAATCACGGCGCGCCGGCAGGGCGGACAATGAACGCAGGTGGTACCCGGCCGGTTGCCCTGCCGCCTTCCCTGCGTTTCGTCGAGCGCGACTGGCTGTCGTCCAACCAGATCATCGGCATCGACGGCGACCGGGCGACGGTCGTCGACACGGGCTATCCGAAACAGGCTGCCCGCACGGTCGCGCTCGTGCGCCAGACCCTGGCCGATGCCGGTGCGCACCTGACCCGCATCGTCAACACCCACCTGCATTCCGATCACTGTGGCGGCAACCGCGCGCTCATCGACGCGTTCGGCTGCACGGTGACGATCCCGCGCGGCAATGTCGACGACCTGGCCTCCTGGGAGAAAGCGCGCCGGCTCTTCACCGTGACCGGTCAGGATTGCCCGCCCTTCGGCTTCGACGATACGCTGGCCCCCGGTGACACGCTGCGCCTGGGCGGGCTCGACTGGGACGTCCACGCTGCCCCCGGTCACGACCCGAAGAGCCTGATCCTGCACTGCGCGCGTGAACGTCTGCTGATCTCGGCCGACGCGCTGTGGCCGGACGGTTTCGGCATCATCTTTTCCGAGTTCGACGGGATGGCCGGCTTCGCCGGGCAGGACGAGGTGCTCGCACTGATCGAACGCCTCGAGGTGGAAGTCGTCCTGCCCGGACACGGCCCGATGTTCAGCGACGTCGCCGCTGCCGTCGCCCGCGCCCGCGCACGGCTGGAGGCCATGCGTCGCGATCCGGCCCGGCATGCGCGCTACGCGCTCAAGGGCATGACGAAATTCCTGATGCTCGACTACGGCCGCGTCGAGGAGCGGTGGCTGCGCGAGCATCTGCGCGCGGCGCCGGTGGTGCGCCACGCCGCTGCCCAGGCCGGGATGGGCTACGACGAAGCCTTCGACTGGACGATCGCCGCCCTGATCAGGCAGGGCCTGCTGGCGCGCGAGCCTGGGCAACTCGTTGACGCAGGGACGTAGTTCAGTCCTGTGCGCGAACCGGAGCTTCCGTCAGGAAACCAGTGTCGACGAGACGTTTTTCCGCATGCTCCGCTCCTTTGTCCGGGCAGCGACCGTGCCGGCATATTGGCCCGACGGCGTGACACCCGTCATCAACGAGTCCGGATCACAGCCAGTGCCGGCGCCGGAACCAGGCGATCATGCCGACGGCAATCGTGCTCATGATGCCCAGCGCGTAGAAATAGCCGAAACGCCAGCGCAGCTCGGGCATGTTCCACGGGCTGTCCGGGTCGAAATTCATCCCGTACAGACCGGTGATGAAGGTCAGCGGCAGGAAAATCGTCGCGATGATCGTCAGCGTCTTCATGATGTCGTTCATGCGCTGACTCACCGCCGACAGCCAGGTGTCGAGCAGGCTTGCCGCCATCTCCCGGTAGGTCTCGACGAAGTCGATCATGATGACGCTGTGATCATGGCAATCACGCAGATACAGGCGGGTCGTCTCCGAGAGCAGACGCTCGCCGTCGCGCAGGAGTGTGGCAATCACTTCACGCTGCGGCCACCAGGCGCGGCGCATGGCCACCAGTTCGCGCTTGATGAAATGGATGCGATTGCGGGCATCGGCACCGGCGCCTTCGAGAATCTCGTCCTCCAGGGCCTCCAGCCGATCGCCAAGCGATTCGAGCAGCGGGAAACCGGCATCGACAATCAGGTCGACGAGAGCGTAGAGCAGGAAATCGGCGCCATGCGCGCGGACCTTGCCCATCGTGCGGATCCGCTGCCGCACCGGTTCGAAGATGTCGTGGCTTCCCTGGACGATGCTGATCAGATAGCTTCTGCCCAGGAAGAAGCAGACCGGGTCACTGGCGAAACTGCCGTCTTCGCCCCGGTACGCCTGGTCGAGGACGATGAACTGCTGCCCGTCGTAGGATTCGACCTTGGCCCGGCTCTCGCGGTGAAGCACGTCTTCGAGGGCCAGCGGATGCAGACCGAAAATCCGGCCCAGCGCCTGCAGTTGCGCGCTGTCCGGAGAACCCTGCAGATGCAGCCAGGTCACCTCATCGGCATCGCGCCCGGGCATCCGGCAATCGTCCACCGTGATGTCGTCGCGCTCCTCGATCGGTCCGCTCCTGCCGTAGCGGATCAGGCGCAGCGCCGCCGACGGTTCCGGATCAAGGTCTTCGACAGCCACCGCATCCAGCGACCCGGCGGGCGTGCCAGGCCGGATCGCCCGACTCCCCGCACGTGGTCTGCGGCTGCGCCGGGAATGTGCGCGCGTGGTGCGGCTGGCCGTTTTCCGTCCCATGACGGCACGCTATCACAGCCACCCGAAAATCTTTACCTGCGCTCCGGCGACGCCGATCGCCGACAATGCAGGCCATGAGCACCGTCCGACCTGAACCCGGCCGACAGGACTTCGTACCGGATCGACAGGCGCGCCCGCTCGTCACCATCCTGATGCCGGCCTTCGAGGCCGAAGCCTGGATCGGTGATGCGGTCGCCGCCGCGCTGGCGCAATCCTGGCAACAGATCGAGGTCGTCGTTGCGCCCGACGACGGTCATGCGTATGCCGGCCTGCGCGCACGCTGTACCGATCCGCGCCTGCGCATTCTCGCTCCCGGCCCGCATCGGCGCAGCGGCCCCGGTCCGGCACGCAACCGGGCCATCGACGCTGCCCGCGGCGAATTCTTCACGATGCTCGACACCGACGACCTGATTCCGCCGAATCACGTCAGCGACCTGATGCGGGTCGCGCTGCGCGACGGAGCCGCCATCGCACCGACCCGCTATACCGACTGGGACGTCGACCGGATCATCCGGATTTCGCCCACTGCCGGGGACGACTCTCCCGGGTCTTCAGCGATGACGACAGGAGCCCGCCCGCCGGCTCATGACCACAGATCGCTGACCCTGAAGACCTACTCGCTGCTGCTTGCCTCGCTGCATCCATTGCAGCACCGCAGCCTGGAGCCGGGTTATTGCAGCGGTTTTGCCGAGGACGTGGTGCACGACGGGTTCGTGCTCGCGCGTTGCGGCTCGATCCGCCTCGTCGGATCGACGGCATACCTCGCGCGACGCCGGCCGGGCAGCCTGTGCAACAGCGGACCGGAAGCGGAACAGGCCATCCGCGCTTCGTACGACGCGCGCATCGAACAGATCCTGCATCGCCCGACCGAACTCGGCCTGCAGGTGCTCGATGCCCGGGACCGCGAGGACTTCGCCGAGCTGTTTCGCCTGCGTCGCCATGTCAGCGAACGCTTCCCGGCCGGCGCAACGGACGATTACCAGACCTGGATCGCCGGCAGGGAAGCCCTGCTGTACCGCGAATATCTTGCCGGCCGCACTGCGGGCAACGGCGATCGCGCGGCCGCCGACCGAAGTGCGGGCCCCGACGTCGACCCCGACGTCGACCCCAACGTCGACCCGGAGGTCAAGCGCGTGGACGCACGCTGACGAAATCCCAGCGCGGACGCTGCCGGTCGGCCTCCACCTTGTCCAGGGGCGCGCTCGCCACGATGCCGCCGGCCAGCGCGCGCTTCGCGAGTTCGATGTAGAGCGCCGTGCCGCGCCGCTTCCAGGCAACGTCGTCGTCATTCAGGCTGCGCAACACCCGGGCCGGTGTTCCGGCAACGAGAACCCGCTCCGGCACGACCTCGGCCACCTTGACGAAGGAATTGGCGGCAACGACCGATTCGGCACCGACGCGCGCGGTATCCATCACCATCGACTGGATGCCGATCAGGGCGTCACGACCGATGTGCGCGCAGTGGATGACTGCGCCGTGCCCGACGTGCGCCTCCTCTTCGAGCACGCAGTCGAAATCCGGCGCCGAATGCATGACACAGTTGTCCTGCAGGTTCGATCGCGGTCTCATCTCGATCCGCCCGAAATCCCCGCGCAGAACCGCACCGGGTCCGACATAGCAACCGGCACCGATGATCACGTCACCGATCAGCACGGCGGTGGGGTGGACGTAGGCCTGCGGGTCGATCACGGGCACAACGCCTTCGAAGGCGTAGACGGTCATGGACATCGGCGGATCACGGAAAGCGGGACGGGAAAGGCAGCGATCCTACCACCAGCGCAGACAAACGCCGGCGATGCCGCGATCACATAAAGCTATCGCCCGCCTCCGATCCGCCCGCCTCCGGCTTTCGCAGACAGCCCGGCCGCAGGGCCATCTCCCGCCGCCCGAACGCACCGATGACAGCCGCGCTCAGCCGTCGTAGCGGTAGAAGCCGCAACCGGTCTTGCGCCCGAGCAGGCCGGCATCGACCATTTCGCGCAGTAGCGGCGCCGGCCGGTATTTCGGATCGTTGAAGTTGCCGTAGAGCACTTCCATGATTGCCAGTTCGACGTCGAGCCCGATCAGGTCACACAGTGCCAGCGGACCGATCGGCTGGTTGCAGCCCAGTTTCATGCCGGCGTCGATTTCCTCGGCGCTGGCCAGTCCGTCCTGCAGCGCGAAGATCGCTTCGTTGATCATCGGTGCGAGGATCCGGTTGACGACGAAGCCGGGCGCATTCTTCACGCCGATCGGCGTCTTGCCCAGCCGGGTCGCCAGCGTCGTGACCGCCGCCACGGTTTCGTCGGACGTGCGCAGGCCGCGGATGACCTCGACCAGCGCCATCACCGGCACCGGATTGAAGAAATGCATGCCGACGAAGCGCTCCGGTTCCTTCATCACGGCGGCCAGTTTCGTGATCGAGATCGACGAGGTATTGGTTGCGATGATCGTTCCCGGGCGCACGAGTGCATCGACGTTGCGCAGGATCTTCTCCTTGAGCCCCTCGTTTTCCGTGGCCGCCTCGATCACCAGGTCACAGGCCGCCAGCGCCTGCGGATCGGTCACCGGATGCACCCGCGCCAGCATCGCGTCCCTTGCCGCCTCGTCGATCGAGCCCTTCTTGACGAGTCGTGCGAGCGAACCCGCGATGGTCTTCAGGCCGCGCGCCGTGGCCGCCTCGTCGATGTCCTGCATCGTCACTTCGATGCCGGCCTGTGCGCATACCTGCGCGATACCGCTGCCCATGGTGCCGGCACCGATGACACCCACCGTCTGAATGGTCATTTCCCCGAATCCTGTACATCGTTTCGATCAGGCGGCATTCTAGCGTTCACCGCCCGGCCCCGCAGCCTGCCGGTCGGCATGCACTCTTGCCGCAGACCGCCCGCAATCCGCATTCGATGACGACACCGGCCCAGCCAGAACTGTCGACGCGTTTCCAGCAGACGCGCCAGCGCAGCGTCGCCCTGATCGATGGCCTGTCCGAAGCCGACGTCACCGTGCAGTCGATGACCGAGGCCAGTCCGGCGAAATGGCATCTGGCGCACACGACCTGGTTCTTCGAGACGCTGGTGCTGGCACCGCATCTGCCCGGATACCGGCTCTTCGATGCGCGCTTCACCTACCTGTTCAACTCCTATTACGAGACCGTCGGCGCGCGCCATCCACGCCCGCAGCGCGGCATGCTCACCCGCCCCGGTCTCGCCACCATCCTGAAGTACCGCCAGCATGTCGACGAAGCCATGGCCTCGCTGTTTGCACGCATGGCGGATATGGCGCCAGACGGAGCCGGGACTACCGATGCGGCGATGGCGCTGCAGGCACTGATCGAACTGGGCGTGCAACACGAGCAGCAGCATCAGGAACTGCTGCTCACCGACCTGCTGCACCTGTTCTCGTTCAACCCGCTGGCACCGGTCTATCGCCCGCTGCCCGACGACGTGCGCCCGGCCGCGACCAGTGCCCGAGCAGGGCAGCGGAGCACCGGCACCGCGGCGCCCGGTTCCGGTTCCGCACGGTTCATCCCGTTCGAAGGCGGCCGGCACACGATCGGTCACGACGGCAGCGGCTTTGCCTACGATTGCGAGATGCCGGCGCACGAAGTCTGGCTGAGCCCGTTCGCACTGGCCGACCGGCCGGTGACCAATGGCGAATGGCGCGCCTTCATCGACGATGGCGGCTACCGCGACCCGCTCCTGTGGCTGTCCGACGGCTGGGCGCGGGTATGCACCGAACAGTGGCAGGCGCCGCTCTACTGGCGCGCCGGTGACGGCAGCACCGATCTGCCGCCGGCGCAGGTTGATGCCGCGGCACGATCCGGCATGTGGACGGCGATGACATTGCACGGCCAGCGCGCTCTCGACGACGACGCGCCGGTCAGTCACGTCAGCTACTACGAGGCCGATGCCTTCGCCCGCTGGGCGGGCAGGCGACTGCCGACCGAATTCGAGTGGGAGATCGCTGCGCGCGCGTGGCTGCGCGAGCGCACGACCGGGCGCCCGTCCGGCGAAGCCGGCGGCGATCCCGGGCTGCAGGTGTTCACCGACGGGCAGTTTGCCGACGACGGCCTGCACCTGCCGGCCTCCACTGCTGGCACGGGCCTGCGTCAACTGGCGGGCGGGGTCTGGGAATGGACGTCCAGCGCCTTCGCGCCCTATCCCGGCTTTCGTACCGTGCCCGGCGCCGCAGGTGAATACAACGGCAAGTTCATGTGCGGGCAGTACGTGCTGCGCGGCGGCTCATGCGCCACACCACGCGGCCATGCACGGGCGACCTACCGCAATTTCTTTCCACCCTGGGCACGCTGGCAGTTCTCCGGCGTGCGCCTGGCCGGAGATCCGGCATGACGATCCGCTCGATGGCATGAATGACAGACAGGCAACGCACGGCAGTCCGGCCACGGGCGTCGGCCGGACGCCGGCGCGGCCCGGCCCCGGAGACACCCTGAACGGCAGCGGCCAGGCGGCGCGGCCACGACAACGGCCGGGGCGTGCACAACCGCCGGACGAAGCGTTTGCCGCCGCCGTACTGGCGGGTCTCGGCGCGCCACGCAAGTCGATTCCATCGACCTGGCTGTATGACGAGCGGGGCTCGCAACTGTTCGAAGCGATTACCGACCTGCCCGAATACTATCCGACGCGTACTGAAATCGGCCTGTTGCGCGACCACGGCGCGGACATCGCGCGCCACGCCGGCCCCGATGCCGTCCTGATCGAGATCGGCAGCGGGTCGAGCCGCAAGACACCCTTGCTGCTCGCCCGCATGGAGCATCCGTTCGCCTATGTCCCGATCGATATTTCGCGCGCATTCCTGCTGCACTCGGTCGCCTTGCTGCGCGATCAGTTTCCGCATCTGCACATCCTGCCGACGGTAGCCGATTTCACCGGGCCGCTGCAGCCGCCGCACGCCTTCCATTGCGCGCCGGCGCGCGCCAGACGGGTCGTGTTCTTTCCCGGCTCGACGATCGGCAATCTGGCGCCCGACGAGGCCGTGTCCTGCCTGACACGGCTGCGTGAACTGTGCGGTCGGCGCGGTCTGATCGTCCTCGGTGTCGACCAGAACCGGGAGGAAACCACCCTGCTGCCGGCCTACGACGATGCCGACGGCGTCACGGCGCAATTCGACCTGAACCTGCTTGCGCGCATCAACCGCGAACTGGACGGCACGTTCGACCTCGACGCCTTTCGCCACGAAAGCCGCTATGACCGCCAGCGGCACCGCATCGAAATGCACCTGGTCAGCCAGCGCGAGCAGAGCGTGCGTGTACTCGGGCACTGGTTCCATTTCACGGCGGGTGAGACGATCCACACCGAGAATTCGTACAAGTTCGATCGTGTCGACATCGAAGCGATGGCCGCACGCGCCGGCCTGCAGCGCATCGACGGCTGGAGCGATGACGACGATCGCTTCGCGATCCATCTGCTGGCACCGCCCGAAGCGGTGAACTGAAACGTCCCGGGTCTGCTGCCCGATCGGCAGGGTGTAGGCCGGGGCGCCCCTCGGCCGTACTCAGCCAAGCGGACGACCAGGGTCGTCGTCATGCCAGGAAGACGATCCCGCGAGCCAGTCACGCCGTGAATGCGCGGTGATCTGGGCGCCGAAGAGGAAGACGGCGGACGAGAAATACAGCCACATCATCAGGACGGCGAGCGAGCCGGCGGCGCCGAACGCGCTCGCCGTACCCGCGTGCGACAGGTACAGGCCGAACAGGTTGCGACCGAACGTGAACAATACGGCGGTCGCCAGCGCGCCGATGGCCACATCGCGCCAGCGCAACTGCTGCGCCGGCAGATATTTCATCAGCGCCGCGAAGGCAAAGGTCAGCATCCCCAGCATCGTCAGGCGCTGCACCCAGGAAATCCAGTGACGGGTGTCCTCCTCGGTGCCCAGCAGCCCCTGAACGGCGGTCGAGACGGCCGCATCGAGCATCAGCAGCACGACGAGCAGGAAACCGATGCCGATCACCATGCCGAACGACGTCATGCGCACGCGCACGAGATTGATCCAGGCCTTCTGTGGCGGTTGCTGTTTCCAGATCACGTTCAGCGCGTGATTCAGCTGTGCGAAGGTGACCGAAGCGCCCACGGCCACGCCGACCGCGGAAATCAGTGCGCTCAGTCCGCTCTTGCCCGACTTCCATGCGTTGGCAAGCATTGCCTGAACCACGCGTGCGCCATCCGCGCCGATGAGCGCGTCGATCTCGTCGAGCAGCCGCCCCTGGACTGCGTCGGCATCGACGAAATACCCGGCCACGACAATGACGATGACCAGCATCGGCGCAAGCGAAAAGGCGGCATAGAAGGCCAGCGCGGCAGCCATCGTCGTGCAGCGGTCGCCCGCGAAACCGGCGATCGCGCCGGTGAGCGCACGCACGAAGCGGAAACGGTACAGGCGTTCGAGCATCCGGCGCATTGGCTACGCCGGAGCACACCGGAGCACGACGGCGCGGCGATCCGGTCGGCGGAGACGGCTGTGGAACCGTTCAGGTCTGTTCATGCCGGTGCATGGTGTCGATCGCCAGCGCCGAATGTGCATAGGCGCCGCCGGCACGCATCTCGGCGGCCACCCAGATCGCCTCCATGATTTCCGCTTCGCTCGCGCCGTGACGCAGCGCCGCCTCGGTGTGGCCGCGGATGCAGTACGGGCACTGGGTGACGTGCGCGACCGCCACTGCGATCAACTGCTTGGTCCGGGTCGGCAGTGCACCCTCGGCAAACACGGCCTCGCTGAACTGGCGGAAAGCGGCCAGCGGCTTCGGAGCCAGTTCGCGCCGCTTGCGGGCCACTTCGGCATTTGATTCGGGAAACATCGGATCCATGGCGAAATCTCCTTCGTTCCGGTACGACCCGATAGTGCCGCCCGTACGGGGAAATGACGCCAGATCCATCACCGGCGACGCGTGAACGTCGGACGCGCCGCTCTACCAGCCCCACAACAGCGACTGTGCGATCCATCCGGTGTTGCCGGCGGCCGTGCGCACCTGCACCCAGTCGCCCCGGTGTTCGAGCGTGCGCAGCACGTCGCCGTACGCCGCCTTGGCAACGATCCGGTTGCCAGTCCCGGGGCCGCTGCGAATGTTCGCGACCTTCACCTTGACCACGTAGTAAGCGGTCTTGCCGGTGAGCGGCCGGTACACCCAGCCCTCGTCGCTCTCGAAGTCCCGGACGTGCAGCCAGTCACCCTGCTGGCCGATCACTTCGAGCGGGAAACCGCGACTGAGCAGCCAGTCACTCTGGTGATTCGTCCCCGGTCCCTGGCGCAGATTGATTTCGGGGCGATCCACACTGACCATCTCGCGCGCACCGACCGGGGCTGCAACGAGCGCGGTCGAGAGGAGAACGAGGCAGAAAACGAAAAAAACGGAAAAACGCTTGTACAACCAGGCCATCAGCTACGGGCTTCCTTCTCGTGGCAATTGCGGCAAACGTGAAGTTCGATCATTCCTGCGCGCCTGACACATGCGGGCAGGACATCGTTGCACACGTTCGTCGATGGCGACACGATGTCGCCAGACCCGAACCTAACAACCTCGCGCGCATCCGTCGAGTCGAAATGTTCCACGGACGCGCGAACCGCACGCACGAGGCGCGCGGCCGGTCCTCAGCCGAACTTGTACAGCACCCCGTAGCCGCCACGCGGATGCGCCCAGTCGATGTTGAAATGCTCGTTGCACACGAGCCGGCAGGTGCCGCATTCGAGGCATCCGTCGGTCGACAGCGTCACGGCGCCAATCTCGTCGATCGTGTAGCAGGCAGCCGGACAGGCCCAGGTGCACGCCGGCGTCTCGCATTTTTCCAGGCAGATGTCGGGATCCTTGATCCGGATGTGCGGATTGCCCTCATCGACGTGATACCGGTTCTCGAACAGTTTTTCCTCGACCTTGATCATCGTAGTGCCCTCATCAATTTGATTGCGTCTCCGAACAGACCGAAGCGCGAGCGCTTGTCGACGAAATCGCGCTTGATCTGCTTCTCCTTTGTCAGTTTGTCGATGCCGTCGACCTTGAACAGCGTGTGCGCTGCGCGCGACATCAACTCCGGATACGTCGTCAGGAACTGGCGGTTGCCGTGCAGGATTTCCGGAACGTCGCGATATTTCTTCAGGTCCTTCATCACGAAACTTTCCTCGAGCGCCTTGCGGTAGCGCTTGAGGTGATGCGCGGTGTACTGCCTGTTCTCCTCGCGCAGCTGGATGATCGTTTCCGCTGCCAGCCGGCCGGTCGTCATCGCCAGGTTCGAGCCTTCACGATGCACGGCATTGACGAAACCGCCCGAGTCGCCGCAGATGACCCAGCCATTGCCATGTACGGCCGGAATCGCGTTGTAGCCACCTTCGGGAATCAGGTGCGCCGAATATTCCTTGACTTCGGAACCGGCAATCAGCGGCTTGACCGACGGATGCGCCTTCAGCTCTTCGAGCAGCTGATAGGGCGTGACGCCGCGCGCCTCGCGGAAATCGGCAACCATGCAGCCGATCCCGAGCGAGATCGAGTCCTTGTTGGTGTACAGGAAGCCGGTGCCGACCATTCCTTTCGTGATCTTGCCGAGCATTTCGATCACGACACCGTTGTTGCCGGAAATGTTGAAACGCTCCTCAATCGTCGCCTTCGGCAGGAAATGCATCTCCTTGACGGCCAGCGCCACGTCCTTGGCCACAACCGGCGAGCGCAGGCCGGCCGCGGTCGCCACCATCGAGTTGACACCGTCGGCGAGCACGACGACATCGGCGAGCACGTCGCCGTTGGCCCGATCGGTGCGCACACCGATGACGCGGTCGCCTTCCTTGATCAGGTCGAGAACCGTCGTCTCGCAGATCAGCAGCGCCCCGGCCTCCTGGACCTTCTTCGAAAACCACTTGTCGAGATTGGCGCGGATCACCGTATAGCGCGTCGGTTCCTCATCGGGATCGACTGCTTCGCGGAAATGCGTGCCGATGTGCGAGCGCTCGTCCATCAGCCACATGCGCTGCTCGATCACGGCACGCTCGACCGGTGCCTGCTTGCGGCAATTCGGAATCACCTGCTCGAGCGCGTCGACATACATGATCGCGCCCTGCACGTTCTTCGTGCCCGGTGATTCGCCGCGCTCGATCTGCAGCACCTTCATGCCCGCCTTCGCCATCAGATAGGCGGCGGTGTTGCCCGACGGTCCGGCGCCGATGACGATCACGTCGAATTTTTCGGCCATGTCATTCGCTCCTGCAGCCGCTGCCGGCCACTTTATGCCGTTTCGCCCTGGGCGACGGCCAACCCCACATGCCGCGCCTTTCGCTCACGCAGTGCCTCGGTCAGTGCCGGCAGGATCTGCAGGGCATCGCCGACGATCGCGTAGGTCGCGAAGTCCATGATCGGCGCATTGGCGTCGCTGTTGATGGCGATGATGACGTCCGCACCCTCGACGCCGACCCGATGCTGGATGGCACCGGAAATGCCGGCGGCAATGTACAGCTTCGGGCGGATCGTCTTGCCGGTCTGCCCGATCTGGCGATCGGCGGCAATCCAGCCGGCCTGGGCCACCGGGCGCGAACCGCCGTAGTCACCGCCGAGCACTTCCGCCAGTTCGCGGATCAGACGGAAATTTTCCGGCTTGCCCATGCCGCGCCCGCCGGCCACGACGATGTCCGCGTAGGCCAGTTGCGCCTTGTCGGTATCCGCGTCCGGGATGTAGGACAGGATCTTCGTGATGACGTCCGCTTCGTCGAGTTCGACCCGCTCCTCGACGATGCCACCCGAGCGGGTGTCGTCGGGCTGCGGCATGGCCATCACGCGCGGACGCACCGTCGCCATCTGCGGACGGTATTCCAGCGTCTGGATGGTGCACAGCAGGGTGCCGCCGAAAGTCGGCCGGGTGGCCGCCAGGCTGCGCGTTTCATCGTCGATGCGCAGTTCGGTGCAGTCGGCCGTCAGTCCGGTGCGCAGGGTCGTCGCCACCGCGCCTGCAAGGTCGCGCCCGAGCGTGGTGGCGCCCAGCAGCAGGATTTCCGGCCGGCGCGACTGCACGAGACCGGTGAGCACCTTCGTGTAGGGTTCGGTGCGGTAGTGCGACAGCACCGGGTGACGCGCCACGTGCACGGTGTCGGCACCGTAGCGGATCGCATCGGTGACGGCCGCGGTGGTTTCCGGCTCGTCCGGCCCGAGCACGATGCCCGACAGCGGCACGCCCAAGTGATCGGCCAGCTTGCGGCCCTCGCCCAGCAGTTCCCACGAAACCGGGTGCACGCGGCCGCGCTCGAGTTCGATGTTGACCCATACGCCATGCCAGTCGGTGAGATCCTCGCCCGACTCGCGCCGGGGTGCCGAAGCCGCCGCGCCCGTCTGCGCCTCTTCTTCCGGCACGGGTTTCCGTTCGTCCACACCGCCACTCATGTCGACATCTCCGCCTCGAGCATCGGATGCTCGCTGAACAACTGGCCGAGCAGGGCATCGACCGCTTCGCGCGGACTCATGTCGGTCGCATCGACGGTTTTCGCCTTGACCGGCCGCGCCGAAGGGGCGAACACCTTCTTCACCACTGTCGGCGATCCCTTGAGCCCGCACCGGGACAGATCCTCGATGCCGGCGGCCTTGTGATCCCATTCGAGCACGGCGATCCTGGCCGCGCGGAACATGTCATCGAGCCCGGCGAAGCGGATCGTGTTGGCGCCTTCCATCATCGTGATCAGGCACGGCAACTGCGTCTGCAGCACCTGCACGCCGCCCTCGGCGCGGCGGTGGACGACGATCTCGCGCGCCACCGGATCGACACGCTCGATCTTCGAGATATACGTCAGCTGCTCGATCCCGAGCCGGCGGGCAATGCCCGGGCCGACCTGTGCCGTGTCGCCATCGATCGTCTGCTTGCCGCAGAACACCATGTCGACCGGGTCTTCGGCGCCGATCGTGCGGATCGCCGAAGCGATCGCATACGAGGTGGCCAGCGTGTCCGCGCCGGCAAACACGCGATCGGTGACCAGGATGGCGTCGTCGGCGCCATACGACACGCATTTGCGCAGCGCATCGGCCGCCATCTTGGGGCCCATGCTGATCACGGTGACACGCGCGCCGAACTGATCGCGGATCCGCAACGCCTCTTCGAGCGAAATGAGGTCGAACGGATTGACGACGGCGGGCACGCCCTGCCGCATGATCGTGTTGGTGACAGGATGCACCCGGATCTGACTCGAATCGGGTACTTGCTTGATACAGACGACAATATGCATCGACCGACCTCCGGTATTCCGGTACCGTTTTACCATTATTCGGTACAAGCTTCGATCCCCGACAAGCACAGATGAGGGGAACATGCTTGATGCACATCAATGAACCGCGAACGTGGCCGTCCGTCAAGCAGCTATAGTGAGTGATCACTTGCAAAAGTGCCTGGCGAGCGGCTGAACCAGGCAGCCGCGGTTCCCCGGTACCCTGTCTCCGCCGGCGTAGCGGATGGCCACGGACTCCTTTCCGTGGCCGGATTCCACTGGCCGTTTCCGTCAACCGTGCAACCCGGACCCATGGCCCAGTACGTCTACACAATGAACCGGGTGGGCAAGATCGTGCCCCCCAAGCGCGTGATCCTGAAGGATATTTCGCTCAGCTTTTTCCCCGGCGCCAAGATCGGCGTGCTCGGACTGAACGGTTCGGGCAAGTCGTCGCTGTTGCGCATCATGGCCGGCCTCGATCGGGAATACGAAGGCGAGGCCACGCCGATGCCGGGACTGCGCATCGGCTACCTCCCGCAGGAACCGCAGCTCGATCCGGCGCTCGACGTGCGCGGCAACGTCGAACAGGGCCTCGGCGAAACCCTTGCACTGCTCCATGAGTTCAATGCGATCAGCGAACGCTTCGCCGAGCCGATGGATGACGACGAGATGAACCGCCTGCTCGAGCGCCAGGGCGAGCTGCAATCGGCGATCGATGCGGCCGGCGGGTGGGAAATCGAGCGCCGACTGGACGTCGCCGCCGATGCACTGCGCCTGCCGCCCTGGGACGCCGACGTGAGCACGCTGTCCGGCGGCGAGCGTCGACGCGTGGCCCTGTGCCGGCTGCTGCTCAGCGAGCCGGACATGCTGCTGCTCGACGAGCCGACCAACCATCTCGATGCGCTGTCGGTACAGTGGCTCGAGCAATATCTCGAACGCTTTGCCGGCACGGTCATTGCCGTCACCCACGACCGCTACTTCCTCGATAACGTCGCCGGCTGGATTCTTGAACTGGACCGCGGCCACGGCATTCCCTGGCAGGGGAACTATTCCTCCTGGCTCGAACAGAAAGAGCAGCGTCTGCAGGTCGAGGCAAAGCAGGAGTCGGCACGCATCCGCGCGATGCAGGCCGAACTCGAATGGGTACGGTCGAACCCGAAGGCACGCCAGGCCAAGAGCAAGGCGCGCCTGGCGCGCTTCGGAGAGCTTGCCGCGAGCGACGTGCAGCAGCGCAACGAAACCAACGAGCTGTACATCCCGCCCGGGCCGCGCCTGGGCGACGTCGTCGTGGAAGCCGAAGGGCTGCGCAAGAGTTTCGGAGAGCGTCTGCTCTACGACGAGCTGAGCTTTCGCCTGCCGCCAGGCGGCATCGTCGGCGTGATCGGGCCGAACGGCGCCGGCAAGACGACGCTGTTCCGGATGATCATGGGCGAGGAGCAGCCCGACGCCGGCACCCTGCGCATTGGCGAGACGGTGCAGGCGGCCTGCGTCGATCAGAGCCGCGACGCACTCGACCCGGCCAAAACGGTCTGGGAAGAAGTCTCGGACGGGCTCGACGAAATCGAGGTCGGCCACTGGCGCACGTCCAGCCGGGCGTGGCTGGCGCGCTTCAACTTCAGGGGCGCCGACCAGCAGAAGCGGATCGGCGAGCTCTCGGGCGGCGAGCGCAACCGGGCGCAGCTGGCGAAGGTGCTGCGCGCCGGCGCCAATCTGCTGCTGCTGGACGAACCGACCAACGATCTCGACGTCGAGACGCTGCGCGCGCTCGAACAGGCGCTGCTCGATTTCCCCGGATGCGCTCTCATCATCTCGCACGATCGCTGGTTCCTCGATCGCATCGCTACGCACATTCTCGCCTTCGAGGGTGACAGCCGCGTCGTCTGGTTCGAGGGCAACTTCGCCGAATACGTTGCCGATCGCCGGCGCCGGCTCGGCGATGACGCCGACACGCCGCACCGCATCCGTTACCGCGCACTGAGCTGAATACGCCTGACGACCGGCGCGGCCGGCGCGAACAGCGCGACTGTCACGCCGGCCTTGCCGGCAACGATCGCCGTGGCGCACACGACCCGAAGTCATGACCGGTGATTCCGGGAAGCAGCGCTGCCCGCACACGCTCGCGGGTGGCGCTCCGGCTGCGGTCTGCGCCGTTCATCGGTGATATCCCCGATCCCATCGTGCCCATCCGGATCCGGAACCACCCTGAACCATCGAATGAGGTAGGGTAGAAGTCATCCGGCCGGCAACCGCCGGCCCACATCAGCGCATTCGCACGATGGCGCATCTGCAGCACGCGCCGTCGACGGAGCAGCCGTTCATCAGGAGGTCACATGAACCTGTTCGATGCGTATCGCGAGACGTATGTCCGGGGGCGTCATGAAGAGATGTCGCTGCCCGAGTATCTCGATCTTTGCCGCGACGAGCCGCTCGCCTATGCCACCGCCGCCGAGCGCATGCTGGCCGCGATCGGCGAGCCCGAGGTGATCGACACGCGCAACGATCCACGTCTGTCGCGACTGTTTTCCAACCGCGTGATCCAGCGCTACCCTGCATTCGACGGGTTCTACGGCATGGACGACGCGATCGCCCAGATCGTCTCCTTCTTCCGCCACGCGGCGCAGGGTCTGGAAGAACGCAAGCAGGTCCTGTACCTGCTCGGTCCGGTGGGCGGCGGCAAGTCGTCGATCGCCGAACGCCTGAAGGCGCTGATGGAGAAGCACCCGATCTATGCGCTGAAGGGATCGCCGGTACACGAATCGCCGCTCGGCCTGTTCCATCCCGAACGCGAAGGCGCGCAGCTCGAGGCTTCGTACGGCATTCCGAAGCGCTATCTGACCGGGATCATGAGCCCGTGGGCGGTCAAGCGGCTGGCCGAATACGACGGTGACCTGACGCAGTTCCGGGTCGTGCGCCTGCAGCCGTCGGTGCTCGAACAGCTCGCCATCTCGAAGACCGAGCCGGGCGACGAGAACAACCAGGACATCTCTTCGCTGGTCGGCAAGGTCGACATCCGCAAGCTCGAATCACTCGCGCAGGACGACCCCGACGCCTACAGCTATTCGGGCGGCCTGTGNNTTCGTCGAGATGTTCAAGGCGCCGATCAAGATGCTGCACCCGCTGCTGACCGCGACGCAGGAAGGCAACTTCAAGGGCACCGAGGGTCTGTCGGCGATCCCGTTCCAGGGGATCATTCTTGCGCACTCGAACGAAAGCGAGTGGCAGGCGTTCCGCAACAACCGCAACAACGAGGCGTTTCTCGACCGGATCTACGTCGTGAAGGTGCCGTACTGCCTGCAGTTCTCCGAGGAGATGCAGATCTACCGCAAGCTGCTCGCCGACAGTTCGCTGGCGAGCGCGCCGTGTGCGCCGGGAACGCTGGAGATGATGGCGCAGTTCGCCGTCCTCACGCGCCTGAAGGAGCCGGAGAACTCGAGCATCTACGCCAAGCTGCGCGTCTACGACGGGGAAAACCTCAAGGACGTCGAGCCGAATGCGAAGTCGGTGCAGGAATACCGCGACTATGCCGGTATCGAAGAGGGCATGAGCGGCCTGTCGACGCGTTTCGCCTTCAAGGTGCTGTCGGCCGTCTTCAATCACGACCAGAGCGAGATTGCCGCCAACCCGGTGCACCTGATGTACGTGCTCGAGCAGCGTCTGCTGCGCGAGGGCCTGCCTGAGGAAACGCAGCGGCGCTGGCTCGACTTCATCAAGAGCTGGCTGTCGCCGCGGTACGCAGAATTCGTCGGCAAGGAAATCCAGACCGCCTATCTGGAATCCTATTCGGAGTACGGCCAGAACATTTTTGATCGCTACGTGACCTTTGCCGACTACTGGATCCAGGACGAGGACTACCGCGACCCGGAAACCAACGAGAGCTTCGATCGCGCGCAGTTGAACGCGGAACTCGAAAAGATCGAGAAACCGGCCGGCATCGCCAATCCGAAGGACTTCCGCAACGAGATCGTCCACTTCGTCCTGCGCGCACGGGCACAGCACGGTGGTGCCAACCCGGCCTGGACCAGTTACGAGAAGCTGCGTGAAGTGATCGAGAAGAAGATGTTCTCGAATACCGAGGAGCTGTTGCCGGTGATCTCGTTCAACACGAAGGCGTCGAGCGACGATCAGCGCAAGCACGACAGCTTCGTCGCCCGCATGGTCGACCGGGGTTACACCGAGAAGCAGGTACGGCTGCTGTGCGAGTGGTACCTGCGGGTACGCAAGTCGCAATAAGGCGCACCGGCCATGTCCGTCGTCATCGATCGCCGCCCGAACGATCGCGCCGGCAGTGCCGTCAACCGCGAGCGTTTCATGCGCCGCTACAAGGCGCAGATCCGCCGGGCCGTGACCGACATGGTCGCGGGCCGTTCGATCCGCGACCTGGAGCGCGGCGGACAGGTCTCGATCCCGGTGCGCGACGTCGCCGAACCGGTGTTTCGCCACGGTGCCGGCGGTGACCACGAATATGTCCTGCCGGGCAACCGCAGTTTCGAACCGGGCGACCGGCTGCGCCGGCCCGACGGTGGTGCCGGCGGCGGCGATGGACAGGGTTCCGGGGAGGGCGGCGGCGACGGCACCGATGCATTCGCCTTCACGCTGTCGCGCGAGGAATTCCTGCAGATCTTCTTCGACGATCTCGAACTGCCCGACATGGTGCGCACGATGTTCGGCGACATCCGCGAGCCGGTGCCGGTACGGGCCGGCTACACGTCCAGCGGCTCGCCGACGAACCTGTCAGTACGACGTTCGCTGCGCAACGCGATCGGGCGGCGCATCGCATTGCGCAGCGGCCCGAAGCGGGAGCTTGCCCGGCTCGAGGAACAGCTTCGGGCCGCGCCGTCCGATGCACCGGAACGCAGCCAGTGGCTGGCCGAAGCGGAGTGTCTGCGCCGACGGATCGCCGCCATCCCGTTTCTCGACGAAATCGATCTGCGCTACCGCTACCGGACGACCGAATACCGACCGATCAGCCAGGCGGTCATGTTCTGCCTGATGGACGTCTCGGCCTCGATGGATGAACGGCGCAAGGACCTGGCCAAGCGCTTTTTCGCCTTGCTGCACCTGTTCCTCGCACGCCGCTACGAGCGCCTGGAAATCGTCTTCATCCGGCACACCGACGACGCCGAGGAAGTCGACGAACAGCGTTTCTTCCACGATCGCAAGACCGGCGGCACCATCGTGCTGTCGGCACTGCTGCTGATGAACGAAATCATCCAGGCGCGTTTTCCGCCCGAATCCTGGAACATCTACGGCGCACAGGTGTCGGACGGTGACGCCTTCGGCGCCGACCCTGAAAAAAGCCGCGGCTTCCTGGAAACCATCCTGCTGCCGCAGGTGCGTCATTTCGCGTACATCGAGATCTGCGATCCCGGTGCGCGCCTGTCGACGCTGTCGGCAGCGTACCGGCGCATCGAAAGCCCGGCCTTCGCGATGCGCGAAGTGCATGGCGCACGCGACATCTGGCCGGTCTTTCGTGGTCTGTTCCGTCGACAGCAGTCGGCAGCGTCGCCGGGCAGGTGAACACGCGGGAGGGCCAGCAACCATGCGCAAACCCCTGTCGACCGGCGCCGAATGGACAATCGAGCTGATCGCCCGCTACGACCAGGCGATCGCGCAGATCGCCGTCGACGAATTCGGGCTGGACTGCTACCCGAACCAGATCGAGATCATCACCAGCCGGCAGATGCTCGATGCCTACGCCTCGACCGGCCTGCCGATCGGCTATCCGCACTGGAGTTTCGGCAAGGCGTATCTCACGCACGAGCACCTGTACCGACGCGGCGCGCGCGGGCTGGCCTACGAGATCGTCATCAACTCGAACCCGTGCATCGCCTACCTGATGGAAGAAAACCCGATGCCGCTGCAGGCGCTGGTGATCGCGCATGCCTCCTACGGGCACAACTCCTTCTTCAAGGGCAACTACCTGTTCCGCCAGTGGACGCAGGCCGACGCGATCATCGACTACATGGTCTTCGCGCGCCGCTTCGTCATGGACTGCGAAGAACGCCACGGCGCCGGGGCCGTCGAGGAAACACTCGATGCCTGCCACGCACTGATGGACTACGGCGTGAGCCGCTACCCGCACCCGCGCCCCCTTGCACCGCAGGCCGAACGGGAACGCCAGCGCGCGCGGCGCGAACACGCCTGGCGCCAGCACGACGAGATCTGGCGCACGCTGCCGCGGCGCAAGCGGCCCGGCGACGGGTCGGCGCCGACGCCGCCCCCGGAGCCGCAGGAGAACCTGCTCTACTTCATCGAAAAGAATTCGCCGAGACTGGAGAGCTGGCAGCGCGAGCTGGTGCGCATCGTGCGTCGCGTCGCGCAGTACTTCTACCCGCAGGGCCTGACCAAGGTGATGAACGAAGGCTGGGCGACGTTCTGGCATTACACCATCCTCAACCGCCTATTCGACAAGGGACTGGTCGACGACGCCTTCATGCTGGCGTTCATCGATGCGCATACCAGCGTCATTGCACAACCCGGTTTCGACGAGCCCGGATACAACGGCTGCAACCCCTATACGCTCGGCTTTTCGATCTTTTCCGATATCCGCAGGATCTGCGAGCGTCCGGATGCCGAAGACCGTGAATGGTTCCCCGACATCGCCGGCGCCGACTGGCACGAAGTGCTCGACTTCGCGATGCGCAACTTCAAGGACGAGTCGTTCATTGCACAGTTCCTGTCGCCGCGGCTGATCCGGGAATTCCGTCTTTTCGCCATTGCCGATCACGAAGACGAGCCCGAACTCGAAGTCGACAGCATCCACAACGAGGCCGGCTACCGGCGCGTACGCAGGCTGCTCGCGGCGCAATACAATCGCGACACACGTCTGCCGGACATCCAGATCATCGGCTACGAACGCGACGGCGACCGCAGCCTGACGCTGCGTCACACCCGCCATCGCGGGCGGCCGCTCGACCGGGACGCCGGGCGCGTGCTGGCTTCGCTGCAGCGCCTGTGGGGCTTCACGGTGCGACTGGAAGCCGTCGACAGTGAAGGCCACTTCTGCGCCGAGACGATGGTGGCGGACTGAGCCTTCCGAGCCGCTGGCGCTATGCTGCGCAATCATGAGAGTGCTGCTCGTCGAAGATGACCGGATGATCGGCCAGGCCGTCCAGACCGCCTTGCACCAGGACGGCTATGCGATCGACTGGGTACGCGATGCCGAGGCCGCCGATACGGCCTTGAGCACCGTCCGTTTCGACCTCGTGCTGCTCGATCTCGGTCTGCCCGGACGTGACGGCCTGTCGCTGCTGCGCGCGCTGCGCGCGCGCGGTGACGCGACGCCGGTACTCATCGTCACCGCCCGCGACGAAGTGCAGGACCGCATCACCGGCCTCGACATGGGAGCGGACGATTACCTGGTCAAGCCATTCGATCTCGAAGAACTGGCCGCACGCATGCGCGCCCTGTCGCGGCGCAGCGCCGGGCGGGCCTCGTCGACCTTCGAGTACGGCGACATCCGCATCGATCCGGCCACGCGCGAGGTCACGCGCGGAGGCGAACCGGTGGCGCTGTCATCGCGTGAATACGCGGTGCTCGAAGCGTTGATCCTGCGCCCCGGTGCCATCCTGTCGCGAGCGCAACTGGAAGACCGCCTGTACGGGTGGGACGAAGCGATCGAGAGCAACGCCGTCGAGGTCTACATCCACGGACTGCGGCGCAAGCTCGGCCACGAACTGATCCAGAACGTGCGCGGCGTCGGCTACTTCATCCCGAAACCCGCCAGCGCACAGGGACCGGACGATCCGGGTGACGGGTGATGCGCAGGTCGATCCGCGCGCGACTGCTGCTGTCGCTGCTGCCCCTGTTCATCCTGGCCGAAGCCGTCATCGGCATCGTCACCTACCGCTACGTATTGCGCGACAGTCACGAGCTGTTCGACTATCACCTGCGCCAGATGGCCCTGTCGCTGCGCGACCAGGGAGCGGTACCGTTGCCGCCGGGCGCTGCCGAGGAACGCGAGCAATTCGATTTCGCCGTCCAGATCTGGAGCGCCGACGGCTCGAAGATCTATCTGTCGCATACCCGTTCGCGCGCGCGCCTGCCCGATCGTGCCACCCTGGGCTTTTCCGACGTGGTCGCCGACGGCGAACGCTGGCGCGTCTACAGCATTCTGGCGCGCGGCCGCGTCATCCAGGTCGGCCAGCCGTTCGAGGTGCGGGAACGGATCGCGGCATCGGCGGCGTTGCGCAGCCTGACGCCCCTGCTCTTTCTCGCACCGCTCGTGGCGCTGGCCATCTGGTGGCTGGTCGGACGCTCGCTGGCGCC
>JRYH01004731.1_pt1 | contig 27057 bp, 20 predicted proteins | sample 235351 | NCBI WGS metagenome assembly JRYH01 (sample SAMN03074221, study PRJNA261480) | activated sludge metagenome | biome: Wastewater Treatment Plant; feature: Wastewater; material: Activated sludge; isolation source: activated biomass of a wastewater treatment plant treating wastewater... ...
GGCGTGATCGGCAAGCGTGTAGCCGAGGCAGTGGCGAAGCAGGAGGACATGCGGCTGGTCGGCGTTGTGGATGTCGCCAGCGACTGGCGGCCGCGCGTCGCCCTCCAACGCGGTTTCGCCTTGTACGGCCCTGCTAGGGAGCAGGTCGAAGCGATGCGCAACGCAGGCTTGGCCGTGGCGGGTACGCTCGAGTCGTTGCTGGACGATGTAGACGTCGTGGTCGACTGTACGCCGAAGAAAGTTGCGGCGACGAACGTCGAGACGTACCGTGCGCGTGGCATCAAGTTCATCGTCCAGGGTGGAGAGAAGCATTCGGTCACGGGGCACTCTTTCGTAGCGGAATCGAATTACGCCAGCGCGCTCGGCCGCGAATCCACGCGGGTGGTCTCGTGCAACACGACGTCGGTCGTGAGGACGCTCACCTCGCTCAAGAACGCGGGGCTCTTGCACAAGGCGAGAGGTACGCTGCTGCGACGCGCCACCGACCCATGGGAGAGTCATCAGGGCGGGATCATGAACACCTTGGTTCCCGAGGAGGACATTCCGAGCCACCAGGGGCCGGACGCGCAGTCGGTAGACCCCGATCTCGACGTCGTGACGATGGCGGTGAAGGTGCCCGAAACGCTCGCTCACCTGCACTATTGGGTGGTCGAGATGACCCGACCCGCCTCGAAGGACGAGGTGCTCGATGCCTTCAGCGCCTCGTCGCGCATCAAGTTCATCCGCTACTCGGACGGGCTCTCCGCGCTCAACACGGTGAAGGAGTTCATGTCGGACGCCGGCCGGCCCCGCGCGGATCTGTACGAGGTCGCGCTGTGGGAAGACATGCTGAAGGTGCAGGGCAACGAACTGTTCTACGCGTACATGGTGGACAACCAGGCGATCGTGGTGCCCGAAACCATTGATGCGATTCGTGCCTTGACGCAAGCCGAGAGCGAGGCGAAGGCCTCGATCGCCAGGACGGACGCCGCCATGGGAATCGGGAAGCTGCCGCGATGACGCGGGGGGCGAGTTTTTGCGGGCGAATTTCAACAGCCTGCTAACTCAGGTGACGGCCAGCATGTCCACTTACCGTACCCTCGACGATGTGGACGTTACCGGACAAGCGGTACTGGTCCGGGTCGATCTGAACGTGCCAGTCAAGGGCGGCAAGGTTACGGATGTGACTCGAATCGAGCGCATCCTGCCTACGCTAAGCGAGCTTGAAAGCAAGGAAGCGAAGGTTATCGTTCTTCTAGCCCACTTCGGCTGTCCGAAGGGCAAGGTCGTGCCGCAGATGAGCCTGGAACCGGTCACCGACGTCCTGCAATCGATGATCGGTCGGCCGGTCGAGTTCATCGCGACCGACTGGTACGACGGCCGCGCCGAAGACGCTCTCGGGCACGCGCACGCCGGCGACATCCTCCTCATGGAGAACACGCGCTTCCACCCCGGCGAGGAGACGAACGACCCCTCGTTCGCGGCGCAGCTCGCGCGCCTGGGGGATGTCTACATAAACGACGCCTTCTCGGCCGCTCACCGCGCGCATGCCTCGACCGAAGGCGTAGCGCGACTTATCCCCTCGGCGGCCGGGCGCGCGATGCAAGCCGAGCTCGAGGCGCTCACGAGCGTCTTCGATGCGCCTGCCCGCCCGGTCTTCGCCGTCGTCGGCGGCGCCAAGGTCTCGACCAAGATCGAGCTGCTGCGCAGTTTGGTGCGCGAGGTCGCGACGCTCGCCCTCGGGGGCGCCATGGCAAACACTTTCCTTGCGGCGCAGGGAAACCCCATCGGGAAGTCGCTCGCCGAGCGTGACATGCTCGGCACTGCGCGAAGCGTTATCGCCGCGGCCAGCGCTTCCGGCTGCGAAATCGTCCTTCCGATCGACGCCGTGGTTGCGCAGGAGTCAGACGCGGGCGCGGCGTGGAGTGTTGTACCGGTTCAGGCGGTGGGTGCGGAAGAAATGATCCTGGATATCGGACCCGATACCGTAACCCTCATTGGCGAGCGCCTCGCCGGCGCACGCACGCTCGTGTGGAATGGCCCGCTCGGCGCCTTCGAAACCACGCCTTTCGACCGTGGCACGACCGCGATCGCCCGAACGGTGGCGGGTTTGACGCGAACAGGCGCCTTGCGCTCGGTTGCCGGCGACGGCGATACGGTTGCGGCGCTGAAACATGCGGGGGTAGCAAGCGACTTTACCTTCGTGTCGACAGCGGGGGGTGCCTTCCTGGAGTGGTTCGAAGGAAAGTCGTTGCCAGGCATCGAAGCGTTGCGGGCGATATGAGCGGGATCGGTCAGATCGTTACGCTGTCGCCACGCGACTACGACGCCGTGTTGTTCGATCTCGACGGCGTGCTGACCAATACGGCGAGCGTCCACGCCGGCGCCTGGAAGAGGCTGTTCGACGAGTTCCTCGATCGCCGTGCGGCTCGCGCGGGCGAAGCTTTCGTGCAGTTCGACGACGAGACCGATTACCGGCTTCACGTCGACGGCAAGCCGCGGCTCGACGGCGTCACGGATTTTCTCGCTTCACGGGGCATCGCCCTGCCCTTGGGTACCCCGCAGGACGCGGACGATGCCGACACCGTGCAGGCGCTCGCTCGGCGAAAGGACGCCTATTTCGTCCGGCACATCGAGGAGCACGGCGTCGAGCGTTACGAAGCGGCGGTCGATCTCGTCAAAGCGCTGCGCTCGCAGGACATCAAGCTCGCCGTGGTGTCGTCGAGCCGGAACTGCAAGACCGTGCTGGAAGTCGCCGGCATCGCGCAACTCTTCGATGCCCGCGTCGACGGCGTCGAACTGGAGCGACTGCGCCTCGCCGGCAAGCCGGCGCCGGACATGTTCCTCGAGGCCGCGCGGCGTCTAGGCTCCGGTCGCGACAGAACGGTGGTCGTGGAAGATGCCATTGCCGGAGTTGCCGCCGGCCGCACCGGCGGATTTGCACTTGTGATCGGCGTCGATCACGTCGGCCAATCGCAGGCGCTGCGCGAAGCGGGTGCGGACGTAGTGGTCACGAGCCTCGCTCAGATCCGGATCTCGGCCGAACCGCCCTCTGCGTGGTCGTTCATTTACGAAGATTTCGATCCCGAACGCGAGGGGATGCGCGAAGCGCTGTGCGCACTGGGCAACGGTTACTTCGCCGCTCGCGGCGCGGCGGCGTGGTCGTCTGCGGACGAAGTCCACTACCCCGGCACGTATGTGGCGGGCGGATACAACCGGCTTCAGACAGCAGTGGCGGGCCGCACCGTCGAGAACGAAAGCCTCGTCAATTTTCCGAACTGGCTCGCGCTCGGTCTTGCGATCGATAGCGGTGACTGGTTTGATTTGCGCAAGGTCACAATACTTTCGTATCGTCAGGAACTCGACCTGCGGCGGGGCGTGCTCGTGCGGACCATCCGCTTCGAGGATCCTGCCGGTCGCCGCAGTACGCTGGTCGAACGGCGAATCGTATCGATGGCCGAGATGCACCTCGCGGGCCTCGAGCTCACGTTCACCGCCGAGAACTGGTCGGGACGTTTGACCGTCCGCTCTGGAATCGACGGTCGCGTGGTGAACGACGGCGCGAGGCTCTACCGCAAGTTCAACAAGCAGCATCTCGAGCCGGTCACAAGCGGCAGCGCTGGAAAGGACAGCGTATATCTTTGTGTACGGACCTCTCAGTCCAAACTTAAGGTGGCCCAGGCAACGCGCCTGCGCGCGTATGTAGGCGAGAACCTGGTCGAGTCGGAGCGACGTTCGATCGGTGAGCGCGACTATGTGGCGCAGGAGCTGGACGCCGAGCTCGCACAGGGCGAATCGATCGTTCTGGAGAAGATCGTCGCGCTGTACACCTCGCGCGACCACGCGATTTCCGAGCCCGTCGTGGCCGCGTGCAAGGCAATCGAGCGGGTCGGGCGTTTCAGTACAGTCTTCTCACGTCACGCTCTGGCGTGGCAACACCTCTGGCGACGCTTCGACGTGCACCTCGCCCCAAGTCTCGGTGCTTCCGCGCTGAATGTGCCGATGCTGCTGAGGCTGAACGTCTTTCATCTGCTGGAAAGCGCATCGATCAACTCGATCGGCCTCGACATCGGCATTCCCGCTCGCGGCTGGACCGGGGAGGCATACGAAGGCCACGTCTTCTGGGACGAACTCTTCATTTTTCCGACGCTGAACTACCGCATGCCGGAGATCACGCGCTCGCTCCTGATGTATCGCTACCGGCGGCTCGACGAAGCGCGCGAGGCGGCGAAAGCCGCTGGCTATGCAGGCGCGATGTTTCCGTGGCAGAGCGGGAGCGACGGGCAGGAACAGACGCAGGAAGTGAACCTGAATCCTTTTTCGGAGCGATGGGTTCCCGACAACTCGTACCGGCAGCGTCACGTCAGCGCCGCGATCGCCTATAACGGGTGGCAGTACTTCCAGGTCACGCACGATGTCGAGTTCCTGCAGTATTTCGGCGCGGAACTGATCCTCGAAGTGGCGCGCTTCTGGTCGAGCATCGCAACGTTCAACGAGCGTCGTGGACGCTACGAGATTCGGGGCGTGATGGGCCCCGACGAATTCCACGAGGCCTACCCGGACGCGCCCGTGCCGGGCCTTGACAACAACGCGTACACCAACGTGATGGCGGTGTGGGTGCTGTGTCGGGCGCTCGACGTCCTCGAGCTGCTGCCCGACCTGCGTCGGGCCGAACTGGCAGAGCGGCTGCAGCTGACTGCAGACGAAACGGCGCGCTGGGACGACGTGAGCCGCAGAATGTATCTGCCATTCCATGGTGACGGCATCATCAGCCAGTTCGAAGGCTACGAGCGGCTGGAGGAGCTGGACTGGGAACGTTACCGTCTGCGCTACGGAAACATCCAGCGCCTGGAGCTCATAATCGAAGCGGAGAACGACAGCGCGAATCGCTACAAGGCGTCGAAGCAGGCCGACGTTCTCATGCTGTTCTACGTCTTTTCGGCCGACGAGCTTCGCGAGCTCTTCGGGCGCCTCGGATACGAGCTGGCGCCCGAGGCGATACCCCGAAACGTCGACTACTACGATCGCCGCTCGTCACACGGATCCACGCTGTGCCGAGTAGTTCATGCCTGGGTGCTCGCACGGTCGGACCGCAAGCGCGCGAAGAAGTATTTTGCAGAGGCGCTCCAGAGCGACGTGGCGGACATCCAGCAGGGTACGACTGCCGAAGGCGTGCATCTGGGTGCGATGGGCGGCACGGTCGATCTCGTGCAGCGGGTCTGCACGGGGATTGAGATCACAGGCGACGTCTTGAGGTTCAGCCCCCGCTTGCCCGACGCCATGACGCGGCTCGATATGCGCATCTGATATCGCGGCCATACGCTCGATCTGAAGCTCACCGCCGGTGCACTCGAGGTGCGCTCGCACGAAAGCGACGCCGTACCCGTCCGTCTTCAGGTGAAAGACGACATTCGCCTACTTCCGAGCGGCAGCACGCAGGTCTTCCATCTCGGGACGCACCGTTCGGGATGAAGCGTCGACGTCGCCGGTGAGGTGCATTCCGAGATCACCTTGCAGCGTGGACCCGGGGAGACAATCGCACTGCCCGGCAAACATGGCTTACTTTTTGGCGGCGGATGGAGCGGGGATAGGGCCCGGATGGGCTTCGGCTCTGCGAGATGTCGTGCGCGTATCAGAACGTCGGGCGGCCGATTCCCGCTGCGCTTTGTGGCGCCGCTCTTCGTGGACGTCGGCACTGTCAATAGCAATTGGATCGCTGGCTGGAAAGGTCTCTTCCAGCGCCCTGTCCAGTTCGCGTTCAAGTGGATCAGGCTCCGCGTAGATGCGTCTTCGCCGTCGCTTGTTTGTCATGAGATCCCTTTTGTCGGAATATGGGCGTGTGAGCGCTCGGCCCGGATCTGACCGGTGTCGACAAGTCAAGCCGAGGGTGAACCCGGTGTGCCGGGAAACGCCTGCTCAAGCGGTTTGCCGCTGCGCCGGCTGCTCCGCACTCTCCGGAGACCCGACCGCGCCTGTCAACTCGCGCAGATTCTGTTCGTCCAGCGTTTCCTTCTCCAGCAGCAGCGCCGCCCCCCGGTCCAGAATCGACCGATGCGCTGCGAGAACCCGCATTGCGTTCGCGAACGCCGCATCGAGAATCGCCTTGACAGCGCGGTCGATCTCCCGCGCAACCTCCTCGCTGAAATCGTGTCGGCGACTCATCCCTTGGGGAATGTCCAGGAAGCGTGCGCCTTCCCCTTCGTACGATACGTGCCCGAGCTTCGCTTCCATCCCGTAGCGCATGGCCATGCTACGGGCAATGTCGGTGGCCTTCGCCAGATCGTCCGCCGCTCCGGTGGAAAGGTGGCCGAAGACCAGATGCTCGGACGCGCGTCCGCCGAGCAGAACGGCCATCTTGTTCTCGAGCTCTTCCCGAGTCATGAGAAACCGGTCCTCGGTGGGTCGTTGAATCGTGTAACCGAGCGCGCCGATACCGCGTGGAATGATGGAGATCTTGTGCACCCGGTCCATCCCGGGCAGCGAGAGAGCGACGAGCGCGTGACCCATCTCGTGATATGCGACGACCTTGCGTTCGAGCGGGTTCAGCAGCCGGTTCCGCTTCTCGAGGCCGGCAACGATACGCTCGATCGCCGCCGTGAAATCATCGAGTCCCGCCGCATCCGCTCCTCGTCGCGTGGCGAGTAGCGCCGCCTCGTTGACGAGATTGGCCAGGTCCGCCCCGCTGAAGCCCGGTGTGAGCGCGGCGATCTTCTCCGGATCGGCGTCGGAGGCGAGTTTCACCTTCTTCAGATGCACCTCGAGGATCTGCACGCGACCCTTGCGGTCGGGACGGTCGACGAGCACCTGGCGATCGAAACGACCTGCCCGTAGCAGCGCCGGATCGAGTACCTCTGGGCGGTTGGTGGCGGCGAGCAGCACGACCCCCGCACTGGGGTCGAACCCATCCATCTCGGAGAGGAGCTGGTTGAGCGTCTGTTCCTTCTCGTCGTGGCCGCCCATTGGAAATGCGCCGCGCGCGCGCCCCAGCGCGTCGAGTTCGTCGATGAAGATGATGGCCGGGGCCTGCTTGCGCGCCTGCTCGAACAGATCGCGAACCCGTGCTGCGCCCACGCCTACGAACATCTCGACGAATTCCGAGCCACTGATCGAGAAGAACGGCACACCGGCCTGCCCGGCCACGGCGCGCGCGAGAAGCGTCTTGCCGGTGCCCGGTGGACCCACGAGCAGAACGCCCTTGGGAACGCGACCGCCCAAGCGCCCGTACCGCGCGGGATCCTTGAGAAAGCCGATTACTTCCTGCAGTTCCTCCTTCGCTTCGTCCACCCCTGCCACGTCGTCGAATGTAACTTTGGTATCGGTCTCCATGTACACCTTGGCCTTGCTCTTGCCGACCGACATGAATCCCCCCATGCCTTGCGAGCCGGCCATGCGTTTGATGAGGAAGCTCCACAGGGCAAAGAAGACGAGCGCCGGAATCACCCAGGAAAGGAGCGCAGGCAGCCACTTGCTTTCGACACGACCCGCAAACGGTACTTTCGCCGCTTCCAGGTCGCCCACCAGCGCACGGTCATCCACCCGCACCGTGGTGAACGGGTGCGGTCCTTTCGATAGCGTTGCAAGGCGCTCGGCGGTCTTGGGCGACAGATCTTCCCCAGCGCCGTCGTTCGAGAGCGTTCCCGTGATCACGGCCTCGCCGAGCGCAACCTCCGTGATCTTCCCCGAGCGCAGGAACGACTTGAAATCGCTGTAGGGCAGATTGTCGACGTGCGGCGGCGCGAGATAGTCCTGCAGCGCGACGATCAGCAGCAAGGCCGCGAACAAATACCAGATCGAAAACTGCTGTTTCTTTTCCATGGCTCACCTGTCCGCGCTCAGCGGTCGAAACTGAATCCGGTCGTTGGGCAGCTACCTGAAGGAAATGTAATCGTCGTGAAACATTGCCGTTGGGGATGCATCACTACAGTGATAGCCGTGATGCACGAAAACGCATCGCTCGCAGCAGCAGACGCTGCGAACCACGAAACCTGAAAGGAGTAGCGAAATGTCCTCGAAAGCCTTGTTGTTCGCCGCAGCGGTGTTGTCGGTGAGCGTGCCCGCCTTCGCCGATAGCGGCGTCGAGTTCGTGAACAACGAGATCGGCTACCAGTTCGTCCATGTGACCCCGAGCAAGACGACGCGCGCGCAAGTGATCGCCGATTTGCAGGCTGCGCAGAACGCGGGGAGTATTCCGCTCTCGTTCGAGTTTCCGGGCGCGGAGAAGCCGATCGCATCGACGTTGACCCGCGAGCAGGTACAGCGCGCCGCTGCCGGCCAAAGCAGGGGCGAGCATGAGGCGAAACACCGCCTCTACGGACCGGTGCACGCACTCGGCTCCTGAATAGCGCTTCGGTCGCTGCGCCAGGCATTCAGAGCTCTCTCGAACGCAGAGCGAGCACTGCCCACGCAAGGCCCAGCGCAGCGGCAGCAACGAAGCCGACGATGCCGAGCACCGGGAGGCCTTCCCAATGTGGGCCCGCATGGGACGCGAGAAGAAGCGCCGAGCCGACGACGATCGAAGCGATGATCATCGCGAAGGCGAGCCGATTGCTCGCTTGCAGCAAGTGGCGCTCGACGGACCGGCCGCTCTGGTGGCGAATATCGAACAGCGGTTCGCCGCGTTCGAGGCGACCGGCGAGGCGGCGAAGTGCGATCGGCGCCTCGCCGGTAAGTTCGCGGACCGTCACGAGCGACCGGTACAACTTCGCAAACTGCGCTGCGCCGGCTTCGGGCCGCAACGCGCGCGCGACGAGTCGGCCGCTATACGCCTGGAAGGCCGCAAGCGAACTGAACTGCGGATCGAGCCGCTGAACGAGGCTTTCCAGCTCCGCGAACGCGCGCATCAGCAGCGTCGTCTCGCGCAACAGCCGGATATGATGCCTGCGACCCAGCCCAATGAACTCGTGAATGATGGCGCCGAACGAATGGCGCCCCGCTCCCGAGGCGCGATAGTAGCGATCGAGCGCAGCGGAGAGGTCGCTGACGAATGCTGCGCGGTCCAGTTCGGCGCTGGCCCCCCCCATGCCGATATAGGCGCTTGCCACCCAATCCGGATCGCGCGCCATGACAGCGAGAAACAGCTGCCGCAGGCTCTCTTGCACGCGGGGCGACAACTCGCCGATCGCACCGAAATCATGAAAGCACAGCCGACCATCGGGCAGAACGAAGACGTTCCCCGGATGCGGGTCCGCATGGAAGACGCCCTGCTCGAAGACCTGAGCCAGAAAGACGCGCATGAGCGACTGCGCCAGGGCGCGCGGGTCCTCGCTCGCGCCGTGAGGCGCATCGGCTCGCTGACCGGTGCTGTGCTCCATCGTGAGCACGCGACGGGTGGTGGCGTGCCAGAAAATCCGGGGCACGTACACGAGAGGTTCGTCGCGGTTGAGCTCCGCGAAGCGCTCGGCATTGCGCGCTTCCTGCTCGAAGTCCAGCTCGCCCCGCAGCGTGACGGAGAACTCGTCCACCAGCTCCGCAAGATTCAGTGCGCGAAGAGCGGGAAGCAATCCGGAGAGCATACGCACGAGGCGCTTCAGGACGGCAATGTCGGCCTCGACGGTCCGCTCGAGATCGGGGCGCTGCACCTTGACGATCACGTCCGTTCCGTCGGGCAGCACTGCGCAGTGCACCTGCGCCATCGATGCCGCAGCCATCGGTTCGTCCTTGAAACCGGTAAACAACTCGCCGAGCGTGCACCCGGTCTCGTCTTCGATGATCCGTCTTGAAACTTCGGCCGGGAACGATCCGACACGGTCCTGCAGCCCGCGCAACTCGTTCACGAACGCGTCCGGGAAGAGATCCTCGCGCTGCGAGAGCATCTGGCCGAACTTGACGAAAGTCGGCCCCAGCTCCTCGAGCGCCTCGCGCAGGCGGGTTGCGTCGCTTGCCGACCTCGAGGAGCGATCGCCTCGGTCGGCCCGGAAGCCGAGTTGCTCGGCGTAGTGTCCCCAACCTTTGGCGACCGCTACCCGCGCGATCTCCCGAAGGCGGGCCAGTTCGCCCGCATTCATTCGTACATTCCAGGCGCTCCGCGGCGGCTACACATTCAGCCGCGAAGCCAGCCAGTTGTAGAAGGCGCCGAGCGTGAACCCCGAGATCGCCAGGACGACGATTGCATAGAGAAAGCCACCCCAGGTGAACGCGCGCGGCCGCATCATGGTCGTGAAGTCGAGCCCGTGGAAAGGGCTGTTCATCCACGTCAGCGAGGCTTGTGGCGCCAGTGTCCAGATCAGCGCGCAGGCGAAATAGAAGACTGCGACCGTGATGGCAAGCGTGGATCCGGCGCGAAGCGGGGTCATGGCGAGATCTCCCGGAACGAGGTCGGCATCAGAGCGCGCACGCCGTCGGCGATCGCAGCACTGAGTTCGATGCGATTCGACGGATGGGCGATCGTGTCGCAACTGACGATCGTTCCCGCGCCAGCGCGCCTGAGGTCGTCGAACGCAGCACCGGCGAAGATCGCATGAACGCCCACGCACACGGGCGGCTCAGTCATCGCCTGCCGCAGGTGACGAACCGTTTCGATCATCGTCCGGGCGGTCGACACGATGTCGTCGACCAGCACCGGGGTGTGGCTGCGCCATCGGGCGACATCCGGCACCGACACCTCCACGTCGCGATCGCCGCGACGCGTCTTCTCGAGCACGATGAACGGCACGCCGGCGCGCTGCGCGACATCGGCCACCCACTGATTGCTTTCCTCGTCGGGACCCACGAGAAGGGGCCGCTCGACCTCGGAACCGACCCAGCGGGCAATGCTGTCGGCAGCATGCACGACGCGAGTCGGGATCGTGTATACCTCGGACAGCTCCTTGATCCGATGCAGGTGCGGATCGACCGTAACGAGCCAGTCGAACCGGCGCGAAATCCATTCGGCAAAATGTCGTGTACTGATCGTTTCGCCGGGGTGAAAGCGGTGGTCCTGGCGCATATAGGCAAGGTACGGCGCCACCAGGCCGATCGAGCGCGCCCCGCTGTCGCGCGCCGCTGAGGCAAGCAGCAGCAGCGCCACGAGCTTGTCGTCCGGTCGGTCGAGCGTGCATACGATCAGCGCATGGCGATGCTCGAGCGGAGACTCCACCCGGACGTGCGATTCACCGTCCGGAAAGCGTCGCACGCTGGCAGCGCCTCGATCGAAGCTAAGCACAGCGGCAAGCGCATCGGCCACGCGCTCGTTACCCGGCATCGCCAGAATGACCGGGTTCATGGTGCCTCCACTGGGCCGAGCGAGACGACCGGATGCGAGGCGAGGTACCGCTTCGCGTAGGCCAGCTCCCCAGGTGCTCGCGCATGCAGCGTGAGCAGCGGCGTATCGCGCTGCACGAGGTCACCGAGTCGGACATGCAGCTCCAGACCGGCCACCGGAACATTCGGCGCTCCCGCCAGTTTCGCGACGCGGGCGAGCCGGCGGCAATCGATGGCGGTGATGCGTCCGACCCGACCCGCCGGTATCGGGTCGATCAACGGCGCGACATCGGGCTCGCGAAACGCGCCTTGTGCCTGGCAGATCGCACGGAACTTCGCCCATGCCGCACCGCTGTCGAGCAGGCTGGATGCTCGTGCTTCGCCGGTTCCCGCAGGGCTGTCACCGCACAGTTCAAGCACCTCGGCGGCCAGCTTCAGCGCCCGACCGCGCAAGTCCGCCGGTGCATCGGGGCTGCGACGCAACACCGCGAGGACGTCGCGCGCCTCGAGTGCCGGCCCGATTCCCCGACCGACCGGCTGATTGCCATCGGTACGCTGCACGCTTGTCTGCAGCCCGAAAGCGGCGGCAACCTGCTCGAGCAGCACCTGGAGCCGATCCGCGTCGCTGGCGCTGCGCACCTTTGCCGTCGGACCGACGGGCATGTCGATCAGGACGTGGCTCGCACCGGCGGCGATCTTCTTCGACAACACGGAGGCGACAAGCTGCGCGTCGCCGTCGATGTCCAGCGGGCGTGCAACCCGGATCAGGATGTCGTCGGCCGGGCTCAGATTGATCGCGCCGCCCCAGACGAGGCAACCGCCTTCGCGGTCGACGACCTCGCGCATCTCGCGCGTGTCGAGGTCGACGCGGGTAAGCACGTCCATGACGTCGGCCGTGCCTGCCGGCGAAGTGATCGCGCGCGACGACGTCTTGGGAATCGTCAGCCCGGCCGCAGCCACGATCGCGACCACGATCGGCGTGGTGCGGTTGCCGGGCAGACCGCCGACCGAGTGCTTGTCCGCGATCGGAGTCTTCCCCCACGAAAGGATGTCACCGGCGCCGACCATCGCCCGGGTGAGGTCGACGGTCTCCTCCAGAGACATGCGCCCGCCGGCGCACGCACTGAGGAACGCGGCGATGTGCACATCCGCGTAATTGCCCGAGGCGATATCGCCGACGACGGACGCGAACGCGCGAGCATCGAGGCGGTTGCCGTAGATCTTGGAGCGCAACGCACTCAGCGAGTCGAGCGTGGGCGCGTGCGATACCCACACCGACTCCCGATCGCTCGCTTGCAGCGCCCGCCACGCGCTGGTTGATAGTCCCGCTTCATGCACACCGACGAGATCGGAGTCGACGACGTTCAGCGTAGCGACGATTCGCCGCTCGTGCAGCCTTACTTCGACGCGTGCCAGTGCAGTGAAGCCCTCGGCGCGGCAAACGTGGCAGTCGCGGTGCATGTAGACGACATGCTCGTCGTGCGTATCGATGCCGAGGGTTCGAAGACGCAACGCGTCCGACGAGGGCACGTCGACCGTATCGAGAGGCCGCACGCTCACGATTCGACCTCGATCGTCTGGCCGAGCCGCGGCGCGTAGGCATCCCAGCCGAGTTCGCGTTCGATACGCTGGCGCAGCGTGTCGGCTGGCCCCGGTTCGCCATGGGTCAGGTATACCCGGCGCGGTGGACGCTGCGCGGTGGCGAGCCACTGGACGATCTGACGGGCGTCGGCGTGCGCGGAAATGCCCTCCAGGCTCATCACCTCTGCACGCACGGGGATGTCCTGTCCGTGGATCCGGATGCTGCTCTCGCCAGCGACCATCCGTGCGCCGCGCGTTCCTGCCGCCTGGTACCCCGCAAAGACGACCGTGTTGCGGCGATCGGGCGCGAGTGTCTTCAGATGATGCAGGACGCGCCCCCCGGTGGCCATTCCACTGGCCGAGACGATTACGGCCGGATACGTCATCGCGTTGAGCGCACGCGATTCTTCGACGCTCCTCACCATCGTCGCCACTTTGCACATGCCGGCGCACTCGGCGTCGGATAATCGATGCTCCGCTCGATGCCGGTGGTAAATGTCGGTCATGTCGATCGCCATCGGGCTGTTCAGAAAAACCGGAAGGTCGGGAATGGCGCGCCTTTGCTTCAGGCGATAGATCGCGTAGAGCAGCGACTGCGCGCGACCGACGGCGAAGGCCGGGATGAGCACGGTCCCGCCGCGTGCGGCCGTGCGTCGTATCGTGTCGCCGAGGACCGCCTCGACATCCTGCGCTTCGTGCAGGCGATCTCCATAAGTCGACTCGACGACCACGTAATCCGCCTTTCCGATCGGGGCCGGTGCATTCATGATCGGGTCATCGGGTCGACCGAGGTCGCCCGAGAACAGTACGGAGGTGGCGTTCGCCGAAAGCCGGACCGAGGCGGCGCCGAGAATGTGCCCCGCGCCCTGCAGCCGCACGCGAATGCCGGTCGCAATCTCTCGCTCCTCCTCGAACGGCAGCGCTCGGAACAGGCGTAGGGATCGCTGCGCATCGTCTTCCGTGTACAGCGGCAATGCGGGTCGGTGTTTCGACGTCTTGCGCCGATTGGCGTACTCGGCATCCTCTTCCTGCAGCCGCCCGCTGTCGCGCAGCAGGATCTCGCAAAGCTCGATGGTCGCCGGCGTCGCGAACACGGGGCCGGTGAAACCCCGCTTGAACAGAAGAGGAAGAGCTCCCGAATGATCGAGATGCGCGTGCGTCAGGACGACCGCTTCAAGCGCGCCCGGGTCGAACGGGAAAGGGTCCCAGTTCATCAACCGCAGGTTCTTGTAACCCTGGAACAGACCGCAGTCGACGAGAACATTGCGGCCCCCGTGCGTCACCAGCGTCCGGGAGCCGGTGACCGTTCCGGCAGCGCCATGGAAAGCGAGTTGCATCACTACCTCAAGTGGATTTCGGATCTACGCCGATTTCGATGACGGCGTCGGAGACGAAGCGGTACGGAGGAACGACCAGATTCGTCGGCGCGGGCACGTTGCGATAGACGCGGGCGGCGAGATCGAAATACGAGCCGTGACATGGACAGAAGAAGCCGCCCGGCCAGCGGGGACGAAGGTCGGGCGCGTTGACGTCCGGGCGGTACGTGGGAATACAGCCGAGATGCGTGCAAATCGCCACGTAGACGCCGATCTCCGGACGAATCGAACGATACGGATTCGAGGCATAGGGAGGCTGCTGTTCGGCGCGGTGCGACAACGGATCGACCAGCAATGCGTGCAATTCCTGCGACTGCAGGCTTTCCAGCTGAGCGGGACTGCGTCGAAGGATCCATACCGGCTTTCCCCGCCATTCGACGGTCATCAGTTTCTCTTCCCGCAGGCCGGCGATCGACGCCGTAACCGGCGCGCCGACCGCCTTCGCGCGTTCGCTCGGCGCGAACGACGCAACGAACGGAACGCCGGCAGCGACCACTCCGGCGCCACCGACGCCGGTCGTCATCCAGGTGATGCGGCGGCGCGAAGCATCGGGTCGATCGATGGGTTTCGCTGGAACGGGAGGTTTCGCGGAATCGGCCATGGTGGTTCAACGCAAGGTTTCCGGGTCGCCGTGCCCCTGCACGGCAGCCCATTCGGGCGCCGCCAGCCAGTTCTCCGACGGAACGCCCATCGTCTCCGCCGCTCGCGCGAGCACATGGGCCCAGGTGCATCGATTCGCGAACGACATGCCGAACGTGTCCAGCGTTCCGCCGCGGTTGATGAAGCCAAGGTACGAGGTTCGTCGCGGACCGGTGTCGATCCGGCGAAGCGCGCCGGCGATCGGCTCAGGCCTCGTGTGCGAGACAACGATCCGCGCGTCGCTGTGCTCGGGAAACATCTCGGCGAGGTCGTCGTCCGTCAGGGTAGCGCCGGCCTGGGCGCTGTCGTGCGGCGTCTTGAATCTGCCGGGCTCGATGACGACGACCACTGCATGCGCCACGGCGTGCTGCGCCAACCGTTTCGATGCACGAAGCACCTCGACGAGTTGGTACGAGCCGACCGCCACCAGAACGAGCTTCTCTTCGGACGCACCAGAGCCGACCAGGCGCAACATTCCTTGTGCGGCAAGTCGCCGAGCCTGCGCCTCATTCAATACACTCGGCACGGGTCGCTTCGGCACGACCATCACCCATATCTGGCCCTGAGTGCGGTAGCAGGCATCCATGCAGGCGAGCGCCGCGTTCCAGTCGGGCGGAAATACAACCCGGGCACGATCGGGGGGCTCGGCCATCCACGCTTCGCATAACGTCGGATCCTGGTGCGACAGCTCATTCTTGCCGTTCTCCCAAGTGTGAGAACTGACGACGATTGGCACCGAAAGCCAGCGCGGTGGGCGTCCCGCCGCCGCCTGGCCGCGAGCGAAAATCATCTCCTGACGCATGGCGCCAAGCATCTTCACCGCAAACGCTTCGTAACTGACGACGAGATTCAGCCCCGCCTTGTTGGCGAGCGCCGCGCAGACGACCGCCTCCTCGTTGAGCGCGGTAATTACTGCGCCGTCGACCGCTTCCGGCACGTTCGCTTCCGGCTCGGCCACTCGATGCCGGAAGTGCTCGAGCGTGCGAGCCATGCCGTTGCTGCGCAATTCATCGGGGTTTCCGATCCGCACGCGCAACGTCGGATTTGCTTGCGCGAGCGCGATGAACGCGTCGTCGAGCGCGCTCATCGGCGATCGGGTCGCTGAGGAATCCGCATCGCGCCAGGGCAGCTCGGCCGGTTCGCAACGAACGTCGCGCACGGCGAGCGGGTGGTCGCGCTCCAACGGGCGCCGTTGCGACTCGTGATTGGACAATCGGCGCAGCGACTGCGAGAGCTCGTCCGGCGGCACCCAGAGTTCTCGTGCCGCCTCGTTGAAGCGGGTTCGCGCCTGCTCGTCGAGCGCAGGGTTCGCGCCCAACGGCAGGTTGTGCGAAAGATTCGTCCCGGCGCCGGGGAATCCGTACCCCTTGGGGGCCTGCGCAATCGTGTAGTGAAGGGCGGCGGGATATTCGAGCGCACCCGCGTGGGCGGCGGCCGCGCACGCAGCCAGGCGTGCTTCCGCCTCCAGGATGGCCCATGCAAAGGCAGCAGGATCGGTGCCGTCGATGACGATCGGGTCAAAGCCGTTCAGGCGCAAATGATCGGTGAACCAGGCGACGCCCCCATCCTGTTCCATCGAGCTGCGCTGCTCGATGCGGCGGCCGTTGAGGATCATGATCGGCACCGCCAGCCCCGTGTCCTGCGCCCGCCACCAGCGCGGAGCCCAGTCCGCACCCCGTTGCTCCTCGAACGAACCGTCGCTCAGGAAAGCGACGAGCGTTTCGCCCGGCATCGGCATGTGCACGTATTGAAGCTCGGCGAAACCGAGATATCCGCCTTCGATGAGACCTCCGGCCGTGTGCGCATTGACATGACTGCCGAGCGGCGTGCCCGGTTCGCCGTCGGCGTCGATCGCGTACGAGTAAAAATCGGCGCACAGGCGGGAAAGGCCCGTATCGGAGACGTCGTAGCGCGCTGACTGTTCGGGATGCAGGTTGCTCGTCAGCGCATTCACGGCCTCGATGGCCGCAACACTGTGTCCCTGCCCCATCAGCCATGAACGCGTCCGCCCGGTGAGCGCGTTGGCGAGCAGATAACCGACGTATGCGGGGACCATGTTCAGCGATCCGCCGACGTGCCCCTCGGGCGTCTTCTTGAAATCACCGGCTTGTACAGGCTCTCCGTCGAGTCGTACCTTCCGGGCATAGCTCATGTGCACGACGAGCCACATCGCTGCGCTGGCGAGGCGGTCGGCGGCGGCGAAGAGTCGCCACACGTCGGCAGACGCATCAGCGGGCTCGCGCTCCAGTGCCACCTCGTGCACCAGGCGACGAACGCGCAACTGCGTCTGATCGTCGTGACGTATCGCACCGAAACCCTTCGTCCACCGTGCGAAGTCTTCGTCGCGCAGTCGTGCCCTCGCCGCCGCTGCCGCGAGGCGGTGCATTTCATGCGTCGGCAGCGAGGCACCTGCTTCGTGACGGTACGGGAATGGCGGGGAGCCGTCGGAAACATCCCCGGTTCGATCGGTCGGGATCGTGCTCATTCTCGTTGTCTCCCTTTCACGCGGAACCTGCTTCGGCGATTGGGCCAACCCTTGGCCAGAAGCGCGGGGTACGCTGCGCGTACTCACGCCATTGCGCGCCAAAGCGCCGCTCGACTTCGCGCTCCTCGGAAAGCGCCAAACGCAGGTACATCACGCACAGGATCGGGAACATCGCCAACGTGAGAAGCGTTGGCCACTGCAGCAGAAAGCCGAACATGATCAGCACGAAGCCGGCGTATTGCGGATGACGCATTCTCGCGTAGGGCCCGGTCGTTGCCAGCGTTCCCGAGCGTTGGCTCGAATAGAGCACCGTCCACGAAGCCGACAAAAGCCAGAAGCCGCCGCCGATGAACACCGCGCTCAACAGGTGAAACGGTCCGAAATGCGGATTTGTGCGCCAGCCGAACATCATCTCGAGCAGGTGGCCGGCATCGTGCGACAGAAAGTCGACTCCGGGGAACTTCGAGCCCAGCCAACCCGACAGCAGATAGATCGTCAGCGGAAAGCCGTACATCTCGGCGAACAACGCGACCAAGAATCCGGAGAACGCGCCGAAGGAGCGCCAGTCGCGGCTCGACTGCGGCTTGGCGAAGCTGAAGGCGAAGATGATGAACACCAGCGAATTGATGACTACCAGGGACCACAGTCCATAGGCCGGTACGTTGTCGTGGGACATGCTCGTTCTCGTTGGCGTGTTCAGTGCTTGTGTGTCGGTTGCTGCGACGAAGAGCGCGTCGAAGCGTCCGAGCCGGAATTACCGCCGCCATGACCTCCATGTCCCCCGTGGAAGAAGTGCATCAGCGGACACAGCGCAAGCAGTAGGAAGGGAAGCCAGCCCAGCAGATGCGCGCGATGTTCGGTCCACAGGAAGAAGGCGCCGATGGCGAGGAAGCCGAAGAACACCCATGAGGCTGCACGTCGGCCGCTTTCGCCTCGACCGGGATCTCGTTGTGAGCGGTTCGACATGATTGCCTTTCCTGCTGCTTGATTTCATCGACCGGGCCTGGGACTGCACGAATACGTCGCGTTCGATCGTCGTTCTCGATTCCGCTAGCGCCAGTATGACGCTGAGGAAGTGGTGATCAGATGACGCGTGCGTTACATGTCCGTAATGCAAAGCGTGGGTTACATAGAAGTAATCCCGGGGTCATCTCAGGGCCGGGTCGAGGAAGGACAATCGATTCACCGGGCCTTCGTCTTGTGCCTGCCGTTGCTTCCCGGTACAGCGGCGAAGGAGCTTTCGATGTCGAATCCTGGAGTGGTCCTGTGCGCAGCTGTGCGCACCGCGATCGGAGGCTACGGCGGCGCGCTGAAAGACGTTCCCGCGACCGACCTCGGTGCAATGGCGATTCGCGAGGTGCTCTCGAGAGCGAACCTGAACGGCGATGACATCGATACGGTGGTCATGGGCCAGGTCGTTCAGGCCGGCGCGAAGATGAATCCCGCGCGCCAGGCCGCGATGGCGGCGGGTATCGCAGACGCAGTCCCCGCGATGACGGTGAATCGTGTATGCGGATCGGGCGCACAAGCCATTGCGACGGCAGCGCAGGAAGTCATGCTCGGTTTCGTCCAGTGTGCAATCGCCGGTGGCATGGAGAACATGGATCAGTCGCCGTACCTGATGAACGGCGGGCGATGGGGCTACCGGATGGGGGACGCGCAGATCCACGACAGCATGCTGCGCGACGGACTGAACGATGCGTTCAGTGGCCAGCATTCGGGCTGGGTGACCGAAGACCTGGTTTCGAAGTTCGAGATCTCGCGTGAGGCTCAGGATCGCTGGGCGCTGCGTTCACAAACACGATTCAGCGGCGCGCAGGCGGCGGGCAAGTTCGACGCGGAGATCGCGCCGGTCGAAATCCCGACGCGCAAGGGACGCGTCGTTTTCGAGCGGGACGAACACAACCGCCCCGATATGACGCTCGAGTCGCTCGCGAAGTTGAAGCCGGCCTTCCGCAACGACGGCACCATCACTGCGGGCAACGCTCCGGGCCTGAACGCCGGTGCGGCCGCGCTGATCGTTGCCAACGCCGCGTGGGCCGAGAAACGCGGTCTGGAGCCGATGGCACGCCTTGTGGCGTACGGCGTCGGGGCCGTCGAGCCGGGCATGTTCGGACTCGGCCCCTTGCCAGCCGTACGTCAGGCGCTGCAGCGAGCCGGTTGGCAACTTGCAGACATCGAGCGAGCGGAAATCAACGAGGCGTTCGCGGCGATCGCGCTCGCGCTCACCAGGGAACTCGGTTTATCGGAGGAGGTTGTGAACGTCGAGGGCGGCGCAATAGCGCATGGACACCCGATCGGCGCCACGGGGGCGGTGCTGACCACCCGGCTTCTGCATTCGATGCGACGCGACGGCGTCCGCCGTGGCCTGGTGACGCTTTGCATAGGCGGGGGGCAAGGGGTTGCACTCGCGCTCGAAGCGGTTCGGTGACGACTGAGTGAGAAACCGACGACCGATCACGGCCCGCACGGCGCCCGCACTACGCATGCCGAAGCGGCGCCGCCCATGCACGAGGGCGGGCACACGCGCGCGACGCCCATGACAAGCACGCCGGCTACAGCGTGTCGATGTTCCGCAACACGAGGCCGGCGACGTCGTGCTCGTGCGCAGCGATCCGCGCGACGTGCCGCGTATCGTGAATCTCTCGCGCGCGAGCTACCGCAAGATGATCCAGAACCTGTGGTGGGCTGCGGGCTACAACATCGTCGCGATCCCGCTCGCGGCGGGCGTGCTCGCGCCGTGGGGCGTGCTGCTCACTCCGGCGGTCGGCGCGGTGCTGATGTCGCTGAGCACGATCATCGTGGCGGTCAATGCGCAGCTCCTGCGGCGCGTGCGGCTGTGAACGACTCAACGCGACGCGTTTTCGGCAACGGCACGCAGCGTGCAAGTAACCAGGAAGGCATAGACGACACATGAGCACCGACGAAACGAAACCCATCCATTTCAATCCTCTCGAGCTCGGCGGATGGCGCCTCGCGCAGGCCGCGACGGAGTACGCCGTCGACGCCTGGCAGCGCGGCGCGCTGTACGCCGACGTGATGCGCCGGCGCGGCAACCAGTACCAGGAGCACCTCCGCGAGGCGGTGCCGCACGTACTCGACTTCCCCTTCGAGCCGGTCATGTCGGGACGCGATCTCGAGCGGCCGGTCAACTACTGGCTGGTCCGCATCCTGCTCTCCGAGGACGTGACCACCGATCCGCGCAAGCGGCCATTCGTGGTGCTCGATCCGCGGGCCGGACACGGGCCGGGCATCGGCGGCTTCAAGGCCGACAGCGAGGTCGGGGTCGCCCTGCGCGCCGGCCACCCCTGCTATTTCGTCGGGTTCCTGCCCGACCCGGTGCCGGGACAAACGGTCGAGGACGTGATGCGCGCCGAAGCGGCATTCCTGGAGCGCGTCATCGCTCTGCACCCGGAGAGCGAGGGCAAGCCGGTGGTGATCGGCAACTGCCAGGCAGGTTGGCAGGTCCTGATGACCGCCGCGATGCGGCCGGAGCTCTTCGGCCCGATCATCGTGCCCGGCACGCCGCTCTCGTACTGGGCCGGCTGGCGGGGCAAGAACCCGATGCGCTACGCCGGCGGGTTGCTCGGCGGGAGCTGGCTGACGGCGCTCACCAGCGACCTGGGCGCCGGCCGCTTCGACGGCGCGTGGCTGGTCGCGAACTTCGAGAACCTCAATCCCGCCAATACCCTGTGGACCAAGCAGTACGACCTGTACGCCAAGGTGGATACGGAGGCCGAGCGCTATCTCGGCTTCGAGCAGTACTGGGGCGGGTACGTCTTCCTGAGCGACGTCGAGATGCAGTGGCTCGTCGACAACCTGTTCGTCGGGAATCGCCTGGCGACGGCGGAACTGATCACCTCCGACGGCATCCGCCTGGACCTGCGCAACATCCGCTCGCCCATCGTCGTGTTCTGCTCGATGGGCGACAACATCACGCCGCCGCCCCAGGCGCTCGGCTGGATCATCGACCTCTATCGCGACGACGCCGACGTAAAGGCGCACGGCCAGACCATCGTCTACGCCCTGCACGAGAGCGTCGGCCACCTCGGCATCTTCGTGTCGGGAAGCGTGGGACGCAAAGAGCACAAGGAGTTCGGCGAGAACATCGACTACATCGACGTGCTGCCGCCGGGCATCTACCACGCCAGGCTGGACGCGAAGACGGAGCACACCCTCAACCCGGACCTCGTGGTGGGGGACTACGTGCTCGCGTTCGAAAAGAGCGGGGTCGAGGAGGTGCGCAAGATCGTCGCGCCGGATCCGGAGTCGGACCGGCGATTCGCGGCGGCGGCCCGCATCTCCGAGATGAACCTGGGCCTGTACCGAACGTTCCTCCAGCCGCTGGTGCGCGCAGCCGTCACCCCCCACTGGGCGGAGTCGCTGCAGCGGCTGCATCCGTTGCGCCTGTCCTACGAGCTGATGTCTGACGCCAGTCCGCTGTCGGGTCCGATCGCCAAGGGCGCCGACAAAGTGCGCGAGAACCGCGCGCCGGCGAGCGCCGACAATCCGTTTCTGCAGCTGCAGGAGATGTTCTCGCAGACCGTCGCGAGATCGCTCGACCAGTGGCGCATGATCCGCGACGACGCCTGCGAGAAGACCTTCGAGGCGATCTACGGCTCGCCCTGGATCCAGGCGCTCGCCGGGCTGAACGCCGATGACGGCGCCGCCCCCCGACCCCATCCGGGGGTGACGCCCGAGCATCGGGAGTACGTCGCACGGGAAGTCGAAAGGCTGCGCGCCAGCCTGGCCGAGGGCGGCGCGGTCGAGGCCGGACTGCGGGCGATCGGCTTCATCACTCGCTCGCGCGGCGAGGTCGACGAGCGCGGGTTCAACATCCTCCGCAAGTTCCGCGACGTCCATTGCTGCCGCATCCTTCCCCTTTCGGACTATAAGCAGATGGTTCGCCAGCAGGCGCTGCTCATGGACCTTGACGAAGATGCCGCAGTGGCCGCGATCCCTGCGCTGTTGGAACAGGCCGATCCGGCCGACATTCGGGACGTGGCCGCGATCGTCGAAGAGGCGGTGGCGGCTTCGGCGGAGCAGACGCCGGAAGAACGGCAGCGCCTCGAACAGATGCAAGCGCTGTTCGAGGCGGCGGCGCGCAGCCCGAAGGAGGCGCGCGCATCGAGCGCCGGCGCCGTCGCCGGATCGGACGGGAGACGCAAGGCGCCGGCGGCTATCACTAAGACTGCACAGCGAGGGCGTGGGACGCCTCGATGAGGCGGATCGAGATCACGTTCTGGCGCGCGCTCGAGCGATGGATCGGCGGCCTGGACAAAACGTACGGCTGCACAAGTGTCTCGGCATCAGCGGGCTGGCCCTCGCGATCACGCATTGGCTGTGGTCCGAGGGGCCAAAATGGGCTCGGGTGGCTGTGGCTAGAACGCCCGGAGCGCGGCCTGCGGCTCGTCCTGGGGTTCCGGAATGCTCAGCGCCCAATCAATCTCACGAATTCTCACGAATAACGTCGATACACTGAAGTCGTTCCGTCGTGTTGAACAAGCAGGACTTCGTAAGCATCCTTTCGGCCGCCATACTCCGGGCCGTCCATGCCGGGTGAACCGATGGGCATGCCGGGCACCGCCAATCCGATTGCCTTCGGCTTCTCGCTCAGCAAACGTCGAATGTCGCCGGCGGGAACGTGTCCTTCGATCGCGTATCCCGCGACGACGGCGGTGTGGCAGGAGCCGAGTTTCTGCGGGATCCCGACTCGAGCCCGCGCATTTGTATTACCGCTATCGTTGACTGTCACGCGAAAGCCGTTGTCCTGCATGTGCCTCACCCAATCCTTGCAGCAGCCGCAGGTCGGGCTCTTCCAAACCTCGACCGACGGCATCGACGCCTGCGCGGCGACCCAGCCTGGGAAGCCAGTGACGAACGCGCCGAGAGCGAGGGCCGGCATCGTGACGATCGCACGTCGAAACTTCTTCATTGGATGCTCCACACAAGCCGAGGTCGAGAGGAGGCGGCAGGGCGCGAATTGCGATGGCGCGCGATTTTCCGATCCGCGGGTCAGCTACAGCAGCATCCGCCTCGTGCGCCTTTCGACTGCGTCGTTGCGGCCGAGGAAGCAGGCGCGCCTGCAAGTCGCGACGGATAGCCGGCGTCGGTCAAAGCATTGATGAGCGCGCTGGCCGAAGGGCCGAACGTTCCCTCTACGCGCGCACGACCGGCCCCGAGGTCGACAGCTACTGTTGCAACGCCCTCGATGGACTCGAGCGCACGTCTGACCCGGGTGACGCACGAGTTGCACGTCATTCCGTCGACAGTGAGTTCTACCGTGTTCATGAAATCACTCCCTTGATTCAAGCGTTTGTACCCGTCGTGCTCGACGTTCTGATACGTATTCGACCTGTCCGCCTGGTTCCGCGATAGCGCAACTCATTGCTGTTTGTGGAATTTGCGGTGATCGTGCAGTGGCGGCCTGTCGGGTGGTGCGCGGTCCACGCCCGCTTCAGCCCGCGCGCAAGGTGTAAGCCACCTTGGCGCAGCGCCGCGTTCGACGCCATGATCGTGCTGCGACCTGGCTCTCGTGCACTCAACCGAAGCACGGGCACGGGCGGCGGAGCGGGCAGCGGAATCTGCCAACGGTTGCTCCTGCTCCGAAACGTCGCCGAGCCGAGCCACCCGATGTGGCAGCGTCGACGCCGCGTCGCCGTTTTCGGCAGCAATCTCGAAAACCGCGGGAACACTTCGCTCGATGCTCGAAAAGCCGGGAACACTCTGCGCAGTCGCAGACGTTGTGCTCGCTGTCAGGACGATCGCGGCGATGGTTAACATACTCAAGAACATTCCGACTCCCTCCTTGCGACGTTTCCATTTCTTTGCCGCACACGCATCACTCTATGCGTGCCCTGCCAACGGGAACCGGTCAGGGAGGTTACATTTCGTTCATGTTGCTTGCATGCGCGCGCTACAGCCACCCGTTCCGAAACCCGGCCCGTCGAAGTCCAGTCACGACGTATCGGCACGAGCGCATCAACCGCCAGAGAAGCTCGGAACGGTAGTTCTCGCACATCAATACGACCGGCCCCAGATTGATGCCGAAGTGGTACGGCGAGGTCCAGCCGATTCCGCCCTCGACGTCATCGGAAAAGGTCAGATTGAAGCTGCAGCGAAAGCAATACTGGCCCGTTACCTGCGGGTACACGTCCTGGAAATTGCGGACCGCCGACAGAACGATGTCGGGGGCGAACGGTAACGAGGCAACAATTGCCCACGGCGCAACGGTGCCGTCGTCCGGTCCGTACGGCGCGCCGCGAGCGACGTAATCGAAGAACGAGCGCTCGATGCCGTCGATGCGTCGTGTCGTCCAGCCGGGGCCGTCGCTCGCGGTGATACCCCAGAAATCCTTGCCGTAGCCGGCGAACGCAAGCGGATTGCGTATCGCGTACTCGCGCTGCACCTGCGTCGCACGGCGGCTGTTCTCGAAGTAGTCGATCCCCTTCTCATGCACGAAGGAGTCCTGAATGCCTCGAAAATCCAGCCAGACGTGCGAGTACTGGTGCATGAAGAGCGAACCGCCGTAGATGAACTCGCACCCGTAGATCGTCTTCCAGCGGTAGGTCGAAAGCCACGCAGCGTAGCTCTCGGCGGGCAGAGGATGCGTCGGCGAGCCCAGGCCCAGGACGTACAGCAGCAACGATTCGTCGTAGCCTTCCCAGCGGTACGGCAGGAAACCGCCCTCGGGCGTCCATCCATGCGTGACCGTCGCGCCGCCGTTGCATGCCCAGGTCCATTGCGCACGCCGATAGAGCGCGTCGGCGAGCCGACGTAGCTCGTCCTCCTCTTCGCACTCGCCATCGAAGAACACCGCGGCAGTCAGCACTCCTGCAAGCAGAAAGGCGGTGTCTACGGTCGACAACTCGCAGCGGCCCACCCTGCGGCCGGTCGACATGTCGCTGAAGTGATAGTAAAGGCCCTTGTATCCGGTCGCGTCGGGTTCCGGTCCCTGCGGGCTGTCACGCAAGAACCTAAGCAGCGCCAGTGTTCGCTCAACGGCATCGGCACGAGTCATCCAGCCGCGCGTGACACCCACCGCATAGGTCGCCAGCCCAAAACCGGTGGCAGCGATGCTTGCCGTCGACCCGGGATGCGAGGTGTCCGCGACGAGCCCGTTCGCTGGGCTGGTTTCCTGCAGGAAGTACTCGAACGCATGTCGTTGCAGCGAATCGAGCCGCGTCTCGCCGAAGTCACGAAGCGGCAGGTCGTGCGATGCGGGCATACGTGTTTGGTTAGACAGAAGCCGAAGGCGACTCCACCCCGGCGCTCTCCCTTCGAACGCGCTCGAGCAGGTAGTGCACCTCGCCGTACGGGTCGTCGCCGGCGACGACCTGCGCGCCGGCGTTGAGCAACTCCATCACGGTGCTCCCGCTCATCGGGCCGGCATTGAAGGACCCGCGCCGGGTTGGTCCGGTCGGCTGCGCATCATCTGCTCCATCATCATCTGCATCATGTCGAGCCGGCGCTCCATGCGTTGCAGGTCGGCGGAATCGGGCGCTCCGCTCGACCCGCGGCCCATCATGCCCGGGCACATCATCCCGGAGCCCATCATCCCGCTCATCATCCCCGGTCCCATCATCCCCGGGCCCATCGCGCCGGGACCCATCATCCCGCCCTCCATTGCCGGATGGCCGCCCATCATCATGCTGCGACCCAACATCATGTTGGCCTGCATCGTTCGCATGTGATCGGCAAGTGCCGCGCGGCGTTCCTCATCGGTCTTCGCTGAGGCGACGCGTTCCAGTTGCGACTGCATCCGACGCACGTTTTCCTGCATCTTCTCGACCGTAGTGTCCGTCTCCTGCGTCGCATTCGCACTGGCTGGCGGCATCGATCCCGCGCCCGCTTGCGGATGGTGCTCCTCGACGGCGCCTGCGGGCGAGGCGGCGAATGCGAGTACGAGCAATGCACTCGCTAAAAACGGACGCAGAACCGCCTCGTTGCCACGCGCAGTTGGTGCAGCGGTAGGCAAAGCGGGCCTAGACAATTTGTCGGTGGGCTTCATCGCAGTTCTCCTTCGGAAGGATGTGAGTCATGACAAGAGTCGGTCTCCGACGCTTGTTCCAGCACTAGCTCAGCTGCACCTGCACGAGCATTGTTGGCTCTGTGCCTTGCGTTGAAGAGGTCGATGGCGCAACAGTCTCCCTGCTGCCATCCACGATGCAGGGATCGGCGAGTTCGCGCAGCTTAGCGAGTGGAAACCAAACGAACGCGTTTCGATGCTCAGCAGAGCTGCGAAGGAGGGTAAGCGGATCTACATCTCGGCCTCTCGAGCTCGTGTCTTCCTGCTAGACACCCCACGGCGAACACGCCGAAGCGCCGTTGCCGCAAACGCGCGGCCTTCCCAACGAAGGCCCATAATAGGGGGACGTGGATGACGAGAGGCTTACGCGCTAATTACATTCACCCAAAGCGACAAGAGCAAGACACGCGCTGGGACATAACGCCTCGCCCTATCAAGTCGGCATTGACCACGAGCGTTCATCGACATACCTTCACTGCAATCACCGCGGAGACTGCAGTAGTACGAACCGCGTTAATCTACTTGTCGCCTCGTTCATGCTGCTTGGGCGGATTTCCCGCTGCAGGCTGATTGCGCCGTGACGACATCGTCGCGCTCTGGGTTCAAAGTCACCACGCCCACCGGCGTCCAGTTGCGGGTCTCACCTGACCCGTGTCGCGGGTTGCGCGCGCGGGCCTCGCGATACAGTTGGTGGCGCGCCGCACGGATCGTCGCGTCTTCACCCGCATCGCGCTAAGCGGGGCTGACATAGCGGACGCCGCTGTGATGGTACTCGTGGTTGTTGTACCAGT
>JRYH01001276.1_pt1 | contig 27054 bp, 27 predicted proteins | sample 235351 | NCBI WGS metagenome assembly JRYH01 (sample SAMN03074221, study PRJNA261480) | activated sludge metagenome | biome: Wastewater Treatment Plant; feature: Wastewater; material: Activated sludge; isolation source: activated biomass of a wastewater treatment plant treating wastewater... ...
TGCAATCGGCGGTGTTTGGCGGGCCATGCGGGATAGCGATGAGAACGATATCTACTCCATAGCCCTCTATTACCCTCCCAAATAAGCGGTCGATCGGACGCTTCTTCATCCGTGACGGGTTGTTGGGGATGATCGCGACAGCGCCAGCCTTGGTGATGGCCTCGCGGAAGTGATTTGCGCCGTAGGCGGCATCGGCCAGCCGCCCGTCGGGCCGATCCTCACCGAGCAGGGCAGCAGCCTGGGGCGCATCGCCGCGCTGACCGGCGGTCAGGATGATCCTGGCCGGGCAGTCAAGGCTGCGCACGGCCAGGTGGATCTTGGTGCTAAGGTCGCCGCGGGAGCGGACAATATACTGAATTATCAGACATTTTTGCGCCTACTGCGTGTCGGTGGGCCTGCGCGATGGTCCTGTCGAAGGTCAGGTAGCGAACTCCTTGCCGCTACGCCTCCGGCTCGCGAGGGAACGCAGCCAGCACCGTGTCGATGAAGTGCCGCAGCTTGGGCGTCATCCGGCGATCCTGCGCATAGAGAAGATGCATAGGGCGGGAAGGCCCGTCGTAGTCGGCAAGAACCTGAACCAAACGACCGGCTGCGATGTCGTCGCGCAGCGCAACCATTGGCCCGAGCGTCACTCCAAAGCCGACCAGCGCCGCATGGTGAAGGCCCTTCCAGTCATTCGCCCTCAACCTGCCATGGACGGGTATACGAAACAGCGTGCCTGCTTTCCGGAAAGTCCATTCACGCGCCATCGCCTGCGACCAGTAACTGAAGCCTAGGCATTCATGCCGGCTCAGATCGTCAGGTGTGGCGGGGACGCCGCGCTCTTCGAGATAGCCAGGTGCGGCGCAGGCAATCAATTTATAAGGGCTGAGCTCTCGCGCGCTAAGTGCGCTGGTTTCCGAAAGTGGACCGATACGGATCACGGCTTCGAAGCCGTCCTCGACCAGATCAACCAACCGATCTGACAAGACGACGTCCGCTTGTACTTCGGGGTTCTCCACAAGATATCGGGTGATGACCGGGAGGAGCGCATGGGTACCGAACGTCACGGGAGCATTGATCCGCAAGACGCCCCGCGCAACCTTGCGGACTTCGGTCGCCTCGGCTTCTGCGTCCTGGATATCGCCAAGGATCGTCCGGCAGCTTTCACAGTAGCGCTGACCGAATTCGGTCAGGCTCTGCCGCCGTGTGGTGCGGCTGATCAGGCGCAGGCCGAGGCGGCTTTCAAGAGCGGCAACATGCTTTGCCACCATCTGCGGCGATACTCCGAGGCTCTCAGCCGCTGCGGCGAAGGAGCCTAGTTCTGCCGCCTTGACGAAGGCGGCCATGCTTTCGAGCCGGTCAGGCATTCAACACCATTGGTTGTTTCTGTACGGTAGAAACTACGATTTATCATTACTGTTTGCCAATGTTAGTCGTGCCTTCGCAATAAAAGGACATCGATCATGGCATTCTATATCGTCACCATGTCTCATCCCGACGGACCGGAATGGAACCGTCACGTCGCTGAACATGTCGAATATCTGCTGGAACTGGTCGAGAAGGAAAAGCTGAAGGCCTCCGGCCCGCTGAAGGGATCGCCGTTGCGGTCAGGCTTTCTGATCATAGTCGCGAACAGCAGGACGGAGGTCGAAGCCCTGATCGAAGAAGATCCCTTCAGCCGGGAAAAACTGATCGTGTCGCTCTCCATTGAAGAATGGGATCCACTCTTCGGCGTCTTCGGCGAAGAATCCAGCAGAACTCTGCCGCCGGACCTCAATGCGATTGCCGAAAAACTTGGGTACGCCTGGGGTCGGCTCCCCGGTGCCGATCCACGCGACCCTGATCTAGGGCGGACAATGTGATAGCGCGCTCAGCCCTGCTCGATCTGCAAAGTGCGGGCTGCAAGTTTGAAAGCAACGCCGCGCCGGCCTCGGTGGGCGCGACGGATCGAGTCAGCGCGCCAGAAGCCGCACTCCTAGGCGCTCCTCCAGTCATCGCATCGCGTGGCGGAGTGTAGGAAGGGTGATACTCCGAGATCGGCCGCAGCAGTAGTAAAGCTCTGGCGGCGCACGACGGCGGCAAAAGCGGTCCGATCGTTGAGTGAGGTGCGAGTCATTCCTAGCAGAAACCTTGCTCGATCAGGTCGTGGCCCCGGTGATCTACCGGATATTGTTCACCAAAACCGCTCCAGCTGCCTGGCGCCGATTACGGCGCAGGGCTTTTCCGCGCCAGCCTCGCGCGGGGCTAATGCGTGACGGCCAGCGCCTCAAGCTGCGTGGGCGCCATTAACGCGAAGGCCGAACGCATCTCGCGTGCTTCTTCGCCCGGGGAACGGCCAAAGAGCCGCCTGAACTCACGGTTAAACTGCGAAGCGCTTTCATAGCCCACCCGCGCCGCCGCCGCCGCTGCCGTCAGATTGTCACGGATCATCATCAGCCGCGCCTGATGCAGACGCACGGATTTGATGTACTGAATGGGCGAGGTCGCAGCGACCGCCTTGAAATGCGCGTGAAAGGCCGGGACGCTCAGCCCTGCCTCGCCCGCCAACGTCGCCACATCCAGCGACTGGCCGTAGTCGTTGTGGATGCGCCGCAGCGCCCGCGCGATGCGCCCGAAATTACCATGACTTGCCAAAGCTGCGCGGATGGCCCCGCCCTGCGGCCCAATCAGCACCCGAAAACACAGCTCGCGCATGATTGCTGGCCCCAGTACCCGCGCCTCAAGCGGCGATTGCAGGGCGCGTAGCAGTCGCAAGGTGGTATCGGCCAGCGTGGCATCGAGCGGCGTCGAGAGGATCCCCACGGGCGTGGCAGGCGGCACCGAGGCGCTCTGATCGACCTCGATCACCAGATCGGCCAGCGCCGTCATGTCGAGCCGGACCGATACGGCCAGCAGCGGCTCCTCCGGGCTCGCCTCGGTTTCGGTCGAAAACGGCAGCGGCACCGAGAGCACCAGATAATGCTGCGCATCATAATGATAGACCTGATCCGCCAGATAGCCGCGTTTGTGGCCCTGACAGACGATGACGATGCTCGGCTCATAAAGCACCGGCGTGCGTCCCAAAGGGTGATCGGTGCGCATCAGCCGCACCCCGTCCAGCGCGGTTCTGGTGTGGCCCTCATGCGGGGCCAGTTGCTGAATCAGGGCGATCATCTCCTGCTGTAGCATTGGGTCGGGTGCATGCATGCTGCACGGTCCTGAAAATTTAAGTTCAAGATGAACATGGCATATTATATGCGTTTCAATCTATGAATTTATGAATACCAAATAGGATTAGGCAATTATGAAATAGCCCTCGGCCTAGTCCGGCCTTCTATCGCTCCTTAGGTTCCCACCATCGCAACACCGACCCCAGGCGGGCGCATCGCAGTGAACGAACGGAGCCTTCCATGCAAAACATCTCTCCCAAAAACATCTGGTTCATCACCGGGGCCGCACGCGGCATCGGCCTGTCGCTGGCCCGTCAGGTTCTGGCGCGGGGCGATGCCGTCGCCGCCACATCGCGCAATCTTGCCAGCCTGCGCAATGCGCTTGGCGAAGACAGCGCGCAGTTTCTGGCGCTCGCGGTCGATCTGGCCGATGATGCCAGCACCAAGGCCGCCATTGAGCGCACCATCGCCCATTTCGGCCGCATCGACCGCGTGGTGAACAACGCAGGCTACGGCCAGCAGGGCGCGATCGAGGCGCTGTCGGATGCCGAGCTGCGGCGCAATTTCGACGTCAACGTCTTCGCCCCGCTCAACGTGCTGCGCCATGCGCTGCCGCATCTGCGCGCCGCCCGTAGCGGGCATATCTTCAACGTCGCATCCATCGTCGGCTTTCAGGGCGGTTATGCGGGTTGGGGCAGCTATGTCGCCAGCAAATTCGCGCTGGCCGGTCTGACCGAAAGCCTGCGCGCCGAGGTGGCAGAACTGGGGATCAAGGCCACGGTGGTTTACCCCGGCCCCGTCCGCACCGGCTTCCTGTCGAAGGACAGCCTCGTCGTCGCCGAACGCGCGATTGCCGATTATACCGAGGCGCAGGCCTCGCTCGACCTGCATCTGAATGCGCTGGATGGCAAGCAGGCTGGCGACCCGGAAAAGGTGGCGGCACTGATTATTGAGGCCTCAAAGGTTGCCGAGCCGCCTTTGCACCTGTTTGCAGGCAAAATCGCCACCACGCTGGCTGATGAGAAGATGAACGCGGTGAAGACGGATCTCGACGCCTGGCGCACAGCCTCGGATGCCACTGATTTTGAGGACTGAACCTCAAGCACCGGGCAGGCCCATCCTGTACCTGCCCGGGGCCAACCCTGTGAGAGCTTGCCATGTTCGACGAAATCCCGCCAGAAAAAGCCTATCGCATTCTCGAATCCGGCCCCATCGTCATGGTCTCCACCCGCTCGCACGCGGGCAAGGCCAATCTGATGACCATGGGCTTCCACATGATGATCAGCCACGCGCCGCCGCTCGTCGGCGCGGTCATCGGGTCCTGGGATCACAGCCAGAAGGCCCTGCTGGAAACCGGCGAATGCGTGCTTGCGGTGCCGACCGTTGATCTGGCCGAGACGGTGGTCGATATCGGCAATTGCTCGGGCGATGAAATCGACAAGTTCGATCATTTCGGCCTGACGCCCTTACCGGCGCAGACCGTGGGCGCGCCGCTCGTCACAGAATGCTGGGCCAATCTGGAATGCCGCATCGCCGATGATGGCTGGCTAAACCGCTATGACATGGTGGTGCTGGAAGTGCAGCGCATCTGGGCTGACACCAAGCGCCGCGAAAAGCGGCTGATCCACCATCAGGGTGACGGACGCTTCAGCGTCGATGGCGGAACCATCGATCTTGGTGAACGCATGGTCAAATGGCGCTATCTCATGGACTGATCCCGCGGACAGAGATAGCGGAGCCGATACTGCGGCTCAGCGAGGTATCAGTTCCGCCGCCAGGACTGGACATCCATCCCGCCAAACAACATCGGCATCGGCAGTTGAAAGATAAAATACGGATTGATGACCGGCAGTACTCTGGCTGCATCAAGCCGCGCCCGGTGATCCTCGGACAGATGCAGCGAAAGCGCCGCGAAGTTCGCCGTTAACTGTGCAGGCCGGCTCGCGCCTAAGGACCGCCACGGAAGCGCTACGGCAGAAATGCGTGAGAGGCCTGCGCGTCACCGAGATTTCGCCTGGCTTCATAGATACGGGTTTTGCAGATGCGGCCATCGACGATCCTGCCGTCAAGGCAGCCATACTGAAGCGGAAGGAGGAAATGGCCGTCTCTCCTGACGCCATCGCACGGGCCATCGCCTTTGCCGTCGAGCAGCCCGACGATGTCGAGATCGGCAGCATCGTCGTGCGTCCTACTGCTCAGGATTGAGAAGCGCCAACAGGAACGCCGGCACCGACCTTACGAAATCGGCGTATCGTGCAGCAGTCGTGCTCAGCCGGCGTCGTGCACATGCAATGTGGGGGAATCCGGATTTGCCGGCAGCAGCGTATCGAGGGTCACCTCGCCGAACCGCCTGACGAACAGCGCTTCCGCCTGCGCCATCGTCTCGGAGAGGGCGGCGTTGACGTTCTTTTGAATCATACAATCCGTACGCTCGCTGCGATTACCTATGGCGAACAGGGTCGGGCAATTGAGCGCCTGATAGACATCCAGCAATGTGATCTCCGCCAGCGGACGCGCCAGCCGCCAGCCACCACCATGGCCTTTGCCTGAATGGACATGGCCTGCCTCGCGTAACCCCGCCATCGTCCTGCGGAACACCGCCGGATTGGTTCCCATGCTCTTGGCGAGCATCTCGGAGGTCAGCGGCTCGTCGACCTGCCCCATGTGGAGCAGGACGTGCAGCACGTCGGAAAGCCTTGTGTCCTTGTTCATCCGTATTTCCGTTTGCGAGCTTTCAGGCCGCAGACCGGCCTGATCCGGAGTTCATGTATCTGTTCTTGATACGTAAGGCGGCACTGGTTATATGTATCTTCGTCTGATACATGATCCGGTGCCCAAATGTCCAGCTTTGACAGTTCGACTTCGCCTGAAGACGCCATTCTTCTTCATGGTGATTCCTTGCCCGACCCTACGGTCCACGATCCCGCGCGACGCCGCAGCATCCTGATCACGGTCTGCATCGCGCTGATGGCGGTCATCGCCGCCGTGACCGGCCTCAATGTCGCGCAGCCGCATCTGGCGCTCGATCTCGGGGCCAGCCAGAGCCAGGTGCTCTGGATGATCAATCTCTATGCGATCAGCCTTGCCTCGCTGCTGCTGCCGCTGGGCGCGGTGGGAGACCGCTGGGGCCGCAAGCCGGTGCTGCTGATCGGCCTTGCGGTTTTCGGGGTCGCCAATATTGGCTCGGCTCTTGCCCCGAGCGTCGAGGTGATGCTCGGCGCACGCTTCCTGAGCGGCGTCGGCGCGGCGATGATCATGCCGGTGACGCTCTCGGTCATTACCTCGGCCTTTCCCGACGAGGAACGATCGAAGGCCATCGGCATCTGGACCGGCGTGGCCGGCGCGGGCGGCATCCTCGGCATGTTCCTTTCCGCCGTGCTGGTCGATTTCCTGTCCTGGCGCTGGCTGTTCGCGCTTCCTGTCGTACTGGTAGCAGTTGCCGCGGTCATGGCTTTGCGTGCCGTTCCCAATTCGCGCCAGTCCTCGGAACATCGGTTCGATACGGTCGGCTCTGTCCTGTCGCTTCTCGCCATCATGGGCGCGAGTTTTGTTCTGCATGAAGGCCCGGCGATTGGTTGGACAGCGGCTCCGACGCTGTTTGGCTTTGCGGTCAGCATCGCCGCCTTCATCGCTTTCGTCTGGTGGGAACTGCGCCATCCCGACCCGTTGCTTGATATCAGGCTGTTCAGGAAACGCAGTCTGACCAGTGGCTCGGTCTCTCTGACGACCTGGTTCGGCGTGCAGGCCGGCGTATTCATCGTCCTCTATCCATTCTTCCAGGCGGTCCTCGGGTGGTCGGGCCTGCGCGCCACGCTGGGCCTCATGCCCATGGCGTTGCTGATGATGGTTTTTTCCGGGGTCGCGCCGCTTCTGTCCGCACGAATCGGCCCGAAGACGACGATCGCCGGGGGCGTGCTGCTGGGTGCGACGGGGCTGGCACTGATGTCGCTCCTTGTGTCGGTCGATGGCGGATACCTCTCGGTTCTGCCGGGCATGGTCGCGATGGGCATCGGCATGGGATTGGCCATGGCGCCCTCGACGGAAGCGATCACGTCCTCCCTGCCACGCGATCAGCAGGGTGTCGCGTCGGCGCTCAACGATGTCACGCGCGAGTTGGGAACATCACTTGGGGTCGCTCTGCTCGGCGCGGTGTTCGCCGCAGGCTACACAAGCGCGATCGCTCCGCGACTGGCCGGATTTCCCGGCGATGCAGCCAGACTGGCGGGACAAAACATTGCCAACGCAATGGCCCTCGCGGACGGCGGGTTGCCTTACGCGGATAGCCTCTACAGGGCCGCGCAGGAAGCTTTCGTCGAAAGCTGGCAGCAGGCGATGTGGGTCGGCGTCGGTGTGATGGCGCTGCTTTTCCTTTTTATCGTCCTGCGCGGCCCTGAGCGGCCTGCGTCAACCGAATCCACTTCCGCAAAAGCCTGATGCGGGGAGAATTTCATGCACTATGATGCGATCATCATCGGCGGCAGCTTCGCCGGCCTTTCCGCTGCCATGTATCTTGCCCGCGCCCGCAAATCCGTCTGCGTTCTCGATACGGGTGAGCCGCGCAATCGCTTCGCCGCCGCATCGCACGGCTTATTTGCGCAGGATGGGAGCGATCCCAAACTCATGCTTGACACGATGCGCCAGCAGGTTGGCGCCTATCCGACCGTACGCTTTTTCAACGATGCCGCCGTCGAGGCACAGAAGGCAGACGGTTCGTTCTCCGTGACCTTGCAGAGCGGGGCGACCATCGCCGGAAAGCGCCTGCTGCTCGCCTTCGGCGTCTCAGACATTCTTCCCGAGATGCCGGGGCTAGCCGAACGCTGGGGCGCATCCGTCATTCATTGCCCCTATTGCCACGGCTACGAGTTCAGCGACCGCCTGCTCGGCGTGCTGAACGTCTCGCCAATGTCCTACCATCAGGCGATGCTGATCGCAGACTGGGGCCCGGCGACCTTCTACCTGGACGGCGGCGAGCTGGAGGCAGCGGCCAGCGAAGCGCTTTCCCGGCGCGGTGTGCGCATCGAGCCGGCGCGTGTCGAACATGTGACGGGTGACGGATCCAACCTTTCGGCAATCCACCTTTCGGATGGCAGCACGCAGCCCATCGATGCTCTGTTCATCAGTCCACGCAATCGTCTCAACAGCGAGATTGCCGGGACGCTGGGCTGCGATATCGATCATGGGCCACTCGGCTCAACCGTGAAGGTCGACCAGATGCAGATGACCAGCGTTCCCGACGTGTATGCCGCCGGCGACATTACCCGCATGGCGCACAACGTCACCTTCGCCTGCGCCGACGGGGTCATGGCGGCAATGGCGATCCATCGCTCCCTTGTGTTCGGGGGTGACAAGCAATGAACGACAATCTCACGCCGTTCCTGAACCCGACCTCTGTCGCATCTTACGCCGAGGAAACTTTGAAGAAAGTCCCCGGCCTCACCGACCTGCACCGCATGACCGAGCTGCTTCTCGCCGAGCACGCGCCGGACGCAGCGCGCATCCTCGTGGTCGGCGCCGGCGGCGGGCTGGAACTGAAGGCGATGGCGCAAGTGCGACCGGAATGGCGCTTCACCGGCGTCGATCCGTCACCTGCCATGCTGGACCTCGCACACAAAGCCGTCTCGCCGTTCGCTGGCCGCATGGACCTGAGTGCCGGAACTGTGGATGAGGCACCGCCCGGTCCATACGACGGCGCGACATGTCTTCTCACGCTTCACTTTCTCGACAGGGATGAAAGGCTGAAGACGCTGCGGGAAATCCGTCATCGCCTGAAACCCGGCAGCGCCGTCGTCGTCGCTCATCACACCGCGCCGGACGCCGCCTCGGAGCGATGGCTCGCTCGCTCGGCTCTCTTCGCCGACCGGGACGGGTCCGATCCGGCAAAGGCCGCCGCTTCCGCAGCTATTATGGCACAGCGTCTGCCCCTCCTGACGCCTGACGACGAGGAGACGCTTCTGCTGGAAGCAGGTTTTGTGGACCCGGCGCTGTTCTATGCCGCGTTTTCGTTCCGCGGCTGGGTCGCGATCGCCGGCTGAGTGGTGGGTTTGCCTGACCGGACATAGGAGCCGACATATTGGCCATCAAACTCTACAATTTTGCCTTCGGGCCTTATCCGCAAAGGCTCAACATCTACCTGGCCGAGAAAAAGCCAACCAATGTTGAGGTCACCCTGTTCGACGAGCCGGACAGACGGGCCGATGTCCCGCCGGCAGCGATCACGGCGCTTACTGTGACCGGGTCGATGCCTATCCTCAAAGATGAGGACGGCACGGTCATTGGTCAGTCGCTGGCGATCCTCGAATATCTCGAGGACAAGGCCTTCGGTCCCGACATGTTGGGAGCAATGCCTGCTGCGCGGGCGCGCACCCGGCAATTCGTGCATATGCTCGATGAAGCGCTGACGTTCTTCGGCCTATGGGGGCGTCATGGCAGTCCGCTCGGCCATGGCATCGTGCGGACCAGTCAGGACGTCGCCGAAATCTGCGCTATCAGGTATTTCGGGCAACTGCGTCTTATCGAGAAAATGATTGGCGGCACTGAGTTCATCGCAGGAGATCGGATAACCGTGGCCGACTGCGTTGCCATGGCGACCCTGCAATATGCGGCAGACTTCTACGCGGTACCGGTTCCACCGGAATGCATCAAACTACAGACGTGGTTCGAACATTTCTCCACGCGACCGAGCGCCGCTCGGCCCGGATACCCCGAGGATAAGCTTGCACGGGCGCAGGGCCTGGCCGCCTACTCGCTCAGCAGGCGCAGCAACCCTGATGACGCGATTGCCGATCTGCGCTGCCGCGAAGGTACGATCATGAAGCGAATAGGTTTCTATTTCCGCGATGGCAGCCGGACTTGTTCGCCCCCCGTGCCGGACGCAGTCGCTGAATGGGCTGCCGAAAAAGAATATGATGTCGTAGTGTGGACAGGGCTGCCCAGCAACTTCAAGGATAAGACTGGCAAAGAGTTCTCAGTCGCAGAGGCAATTAGTCACCTCCAATCGCTGACTAAAGACGGCAAGTCTATGGCCGCAACTTATGTTTGAAGCGCACCGGATCTAATCCGAACGCCTCTAAGGAATGCCTTACAAGTCGAGCCATGGTTTGCCGCGTTTGCAACCGCCGGGGATGCAGCACATACCAATGCATCCGTAGGCGACGGTGAGCCGCCCATCTAGCTCCGCTCGGCAAGTAGGTCTTTGAGGTTATTCAGAATGGCTGCGGACATGTCTCTTACTGAAATCCCATGCAGACGCGCCAATCCCTCGACAGCGACCCAAACATCGCTTGGTGTGGAAGGATTACCGCTAGTTTGTGTGAACGGTCCGTCCGTCTCTGTCAAAATGCGATCGAGAGGCAAAGATTTGGTTATTGCCGCCCGCTTTTCATTTACGAGCATCTCGGCGTTCACTGAAAAATAGCAGCCGAGATCTACCGCCCGCTTTGCCTCTTTCGCGGTACCGGTGAACCAATGAAGCACAACGCGTCCACGCTGGGGCGGCATGTATTGCTCGACCATATCGAGCACGGCTTTCGTCGCTCTGACGCTATGCGTCGTGACGATCTTGTTCCCCGCCGCCGCACAGAGCGTCAGCACACGAGCGAAAATCTCTTTTTGCGTCTCAAACGACCTGTAGAACCGCGGGCCGGCGTCCAGTCCGACCTCGCCAACATAGCGTGTTAGCGGAAGCAATTCCTCCCACAGCCCGATCTCGCGGGCGCGCTCGCCGACCAGTTGAGGATGCAGGCCGAGAGCCGCGCGAACGTGACGGGTGGCGGACGCCAGTTCATGGTTCCGCGGCCAAGCTCTAGGCGTGGTGGTCACGGCGAGGGTGAAAACGCCATCGCTCTCGCAACGCTCCACCGCGGCCACGTGGTCCGGGTAGAGATCGAGGTGGCAATGAAAATCAACGAGACTTGATCGCATGATGCCTCTTACGACGGTGCGGTGCGAACGCCAGTCAGCAAGCGCCCAACCTCTTCCAATCCGCGGCGGTAGACATCAGCCAAGTCATCGTGACGGGAAGGATCATCATAGAGCGGCCCTGGCTTGTGGATGAGGGCCTTGGCGAGTTCCGGACGCTTCGATAGCCGCGCGATCGCGATCTGAAAGGATCGGACCTGCTGACCTTCGGCCTGTCGGGTGTCTAATGTGGCAGTCTTCAGGTCTGGCACGCCGTAAATTGTCGAATCCTTGCCCTGTAGAGAGGCCCGTCGAATGAGACACGGTAGGCAGTATCCGCAGTGTCCCTGTGGCTTCTTGGTCCAGCGCCCCTTCGTCGGCGATGAACATGATAGCGACAGCGGGGCGAGCTGCTTCAACAGGGCCGGATTGGTGCATTGGGTGACCATCTCCCCCTTGGTCTTGTCCCAATAGGGATTTTCGACCTTCCCTCCGACACCGAGCGCCCGCAGCAGATCGTTCCACCGGGCCATGTAGAAGGGATGCGTCGTGCGGGTGCTGAGCGCGCCGAGCCGAAGTCTATCGAGCGGCACGTTGAGCGCGATCAACCCGTTTTCCGGAACCTTGAGCACGAAGTCGCGGCCGAGCGCAGTCCCGGCGGCCAAGCCCAGCGAGAAGAACAGGAACGAGCGGCCGCGTGTGGTGTCCTCCGATCCGACGTCCTCGACAAACCCGCTATCGAAGCTCATCCATACCCGCAGCCGATCGAAAGAAGAGGCTTTATAAGCGGCTTTCAAACCGTGGAAGCACTGCTCCTGCGACTTGCTCACCAGTCCTTCGCCGGCATGGCTGACCAGAAGCGGCGTCTCGCCGGCATTCAAGCTGTCGATCGCACCGATCAAACTGTCCAAACCACCGGAGAACAAGCTCACGCCATCGAACGGGGCGGGAATGAGGGTGGGCGCGGCAGGAGAAACCAGCTTCGCGTAGCCCTTGGCCCGTTTGCGGAAGCCCACATCCCATCTGTCGCCTGTCAGGAAGTTCAAGGCGCGGACCAAGATCGGCGCGGCGGCCGTCCATCGCACTGGATCGCTCACGGGGACGACTAATCGAATCTCGCGCGTCCAGGCATCCTGCGATTCCGTCGAGCGGGAGATGCGGGTGTCCGCTGCGTGAACGTGGGCCGCGACCACGAGCATGTCCGCGCCGATCTCGCTCGGGGTCAGGTGCAGCGCCTTGAGGTCAGCCAAGGCGTGGCCGATCCCATGATCGAGACGCTTGCCCGCTACCAACTGTAAGATCGATGCGACTTCGTCGCGCGCCTTTGGAACACGGGTCTTATCGTCCTCGCCGAAACGGCCAATGATGACATGGCGCCTCATTTCGCTGCCTCCCCATCGCCCATCGTCTGCAACACGTCGAAGGCGGATTGATAGACGTTAGTTACAAAGCCCATCACTGCATCTGGGGTCAGCGACTGAATGTTGACACCCGCGGCGTTGATCGCGTCGCTGACACCCCGCTGGATGAAATCACGCAATTGCGCCTGAACCCTCTCGGCCGCGCGCGGATCGGCAGGCAAGGTTACGACCTTGGTGCCGATGTCGTTACAGATGCGCGCCTCGATCGCGTGAGTCGCATATAGTTCGAAGACGGTCTGGATTTGCCCAGGTGTCAGCGCGTCGATGTCGGTAATGCCAGCACCGGCGAGATCGGCGATCGTCTCGACGAAGGCGTCTCGCGCGATTCCCTCATCAATAGACCCACCTTCGGGGCAGATATAATCGGCGAGACCCGCGAACACTTCCTCGATCGGACGCCCGGCGAGGCTTTCAAGGTTGAGCGTTCGTAGCGCCTCACGCACGCCATTCGCGCTGGCGTCGTTGAGGAACCTGACCAGTCCAGCACCCGCGCCCCGCGACGAACCCATCCGCTGCGCAGCCTGGCGTGAGCCGCCCGCTGATTTGGACACATATTGCGAAACCGCGCGGCCGAGGCTCCTACGGTCGCTTCCGCCCGAACTTGCGAAACGCGTGAAATTGTTTCGGGCGGAAGTGAAGCGATCCGACGCCCCTGCCGGCGCGGTCGGCCGAGGTGCTGGCGCGGGAGGAACTGCGGGCGGCGCTCCATCAGGAGCCGGGGATTGCGTTCCGTCGCTATCACCCGCGCCAGCTCCGCCGTCGCTGTCACCTTGCAACCAACTCGGAATGAGCGGCGTACCGCCTCCTGCACCCCCATAGGCGTTCGACGTGCCCATCAGCGACCACCCTTCCGCGTGCGAAGCGCGGCGCTCGCCGTGGGCTTCAGGAAGGACGAACCGGAGGTGGACCATCCTAAGAGTAGATTCTCGAAGCGCGCCACGGCGTCGGAATCCTTGACGACACCCTCCCAACCCGACGCGGGCCAAGGCCCGCACCGATCGGCGGGCAAGGCTTCGAGCAGGTCAAGAAGATTGGCTTGAAGCGTCGGATGCGCGCGAACTAGCACCGCGAGTCCGTCGATGCCGGGTGGCACGGTATCAAAGGTGTCTCCGCCCATAACGCGCCCGCGCAGTTCCTCGAAGACCTGCGCCGCCTCCGCAGGAACGAGTTGCTTGAGTTCGCCTTCGAACGCTTGGACCGCGAGTTTTGGGCCGAGCAGTTTTTCGACCACAGCGGCGAGACGCCCGAGGACGGAGGCCGCGCCAAAATAGTCTTTCCGATCCTTGGTGACGAACAGATAGGGGCGCAGATCGACCTCAGCCAAGGCCGGCGATAGCCGCGCCCAGGCCCGTATCGCGTCGGCCGCCTTCCATTCCGTCAGAACGGCACTGTCTTTGGAATCCGGCACGACGGTCGGCTTGGTGTCATCGATGACACTGATTTTCGGCCCGGCCCGCTTGGCCTTTGGAACTGGCTTCTTCTCCAACGCGGCGGCTTCAAGCGCCGCCAAGTCTGCGCAACGGCCGTCTGGATCACGGGCGGCGGCGCTGGCGATCTGATCGAATAGTCTGGAGAGGAACCGTTCGGCCAGCATTAGTTTCGCCAGGACGGGCAGCTTCACCTCTTCTCCGAAGCCGCGAGCGAGCGCGGTCTGATGGCGCAGCAGCAAGGTGTTCAAGAAGCGCTTGATCTGCCGCGGATTGCCCTGAGTACCGCTGGCCAGGATCGGACCGATCTGGTCGCTCAAGGTGAGCGCGTTCTGTACCTGGCCGGCTTTGTCGCCCAAGGCGGTCTTCACCGTCTGCGCGTCGAGCCCGGCCGTCTTCCAAGGCCGTTTGAGCAATTCACGCGCGACTGTGATGAGCGACGAGTAAGCGGGATCGTCGTCACCCAGCTCGGCGCCGATGAGCAACAGGGTGACGTAGATACGGGTTTCTGTTTCGCCCAAAGCCGGAATCCGGAATGGAATCTGGATCAGCTTTTCGAGATAGTTGCGCGCATAGTCACGGGGGCCAGTCGTGTCCGGCAACTCGGGGAAATGCTTGCGCACCGAATACTCGATCATCGCCTCGTCGGCCGCGACGATGAATGCGGTGCGAGCGGTGAAGACGAACAGTCGGACGGCTTCGAGCGTTTCGATCGCCGTGTCTGGCAGGCAGCGGTCAAGATCGTCGATGAGTACGATCAGTTGCTTGATGCCTGCCTGCTTGAGCAAATCGTCAAAAGCCTTCCTGAAGGCTTCGATCTCCTCCGGGACGTTCTTCGACTCTCCGGGCTTCAGCAGACCCTGCACACCATCGATCGCTTTGTCGTAATTCTCCTGCGTGGCGAGTTTCGAGGGATCGGAGAAGATTCCCTTCAAGGTGCCCACCACTGCGCCGATCTGATCGGCTGTGGGGATGCCGGTGAACGCGGTGAACGCGAGACCGCCCCCGCGCCGCGCGATCTTCAGCCAGTCGATCCGCCGAAAGATGTCTTTCACGGCCACGCCGGCCTGGGTGAGTAAGGGCCGCTTTTCAACGAGCCCGGTAACGATGCCCTCGATCAGCGCGATCTTGGCGTCTTCGAACCCCTGGAAACGCCACCCGTTGAATTTGATGCAGAGCACGTCCTCATCCGAACTGAGGCCATTCTCGATCATCTCAAGGATGCTGGATTTGCCTGCGCCCCAGTCGCCATGAACACCGATTGTCACAGCGCGGTCAGGCTTTTCACGCAGCAGTTCGATGATAGTTTTGGCGATCGCCTCATTGTTGAGGAGATCCACCTTTGTCTCATTATCCGTTAGAATCATTTCCCCCCCAATGCGCCTTTGCGGGCTTTATCCGCCGTTACGCGATTGCCCCCGCAAACATTCGACCGCAGAAGTTATTGCGGCATCATCCGGCTTGGCCGATCCCCATTCCTTCCAGAAATCTCGCGTCGCGCTATCCGGCGGCACTTTTGGCATGTCGAGCTTGATCCGCGTCGGTAGCAGAACAGCGTCACCCAACAACAGCGCCTCACCCGTATCAAGCAATGGCAAGATGCTCGTCAGCCCAGCCAGCGAATCCGGCATCAGGCGCTTGATGACGCCCTGATCGGTTTCGTTCGTCAGGCGCAAAGCCAAGAAATTATTGCACTGGCTCAGGATCGTCCGGCTGACATCCGACGGGCGCTGGCTCACCACGAGCAACGAGAAGCCGTATTTACGGCCTTCCTTGGCGATCCGCTCGAATGATCCGAGGGCCTGACGCTGGACCGCGTCAGCGTCATCGCGAACCGGAAGGTAAAGATGAGCCTCGTCGCAGAGCAGCGTAACCGGCGTCCGGGTCTTCCCGCTCATCCAGAACTGAACATCATAAAGTAGCCTCGCCAGCGTTCCCGTCACCACGGGGAGTACGTCGGCGGGCACTTCGGAGAAGTCGATAACCTTGATGCCTGTGTCATCGCCAGATTGCAGCAGTTTGAGCACCTGCGTTGCAAGCCAGTCGTATTTCATCGCAGCAGGTGGCGGTGCGAACATGAAGCCGTAGCGACGATCGTCCAGCTTTGCTTCGAGGCGCGACAGGAACCGGGTCAGCTTGTCCTCCCATTCCCCCTTCACCGGGCCGTTCTTACCCACCCCTTTTGTGGTGTTGTCTGTGTTCAGAAGCCCGACCAACTGTTTGACGTCGTAAGGAATCGGCGAATCGACAGTGTACGTTTTCTTGATATCGGCCTTCTTCTCAGCATCGAGTGTCTGCCCTTTTAAGGAGCGGACATGCAGCGTGAACCGCGACGCCTGATTTGGCGCGTTCTGGTCGCTGCGATCGAGGATCATCGACAGCATTTCATCACGGTTGAGCAACCAATATGGCAGGAACAGCGTGTCGTTTCCCGGATTTTCCAGATCGCCGGGACCAGCGACGCGGAAGCGCGTAGCGAATCCTCCGTTCGCCTTATCTGCCAACGGAGCGTATTCGCCGTGCATATCGAACACGATGATGTTTGGAAACTTCAGCTTGGCGGCCCGTTCGAGGATCAGTGCAACAGCCCAGCTTTTGCCGGACCCGGTGCTTCCGAGGATCGCTGCGTGCCGCTGAAAGAACTTGTCCCCACTGGCGATCGCATCGGCCGTGCGATCCGCAACGAACGTGCCGAGCTTGAGTCTTTCATCGGCGGAAAAACCGGCACCCAGGATTCCCATGAAGCGCTGAAGATTTCCGCCTTCAATGACGAAGCAGTCCCGGTCGATCTGCGGAAAGCTATCCGCACCGCGCTTGAATGTATTCCGCCGATCTCCCTCCACCGTTCTGAACGTACCGATCAACACGCCCTGGATCAGGTCGGTCGGCACCGCTGCCAAAAGCCCGCCATCGGCATCCTCATCGTCCGGGCCGGGCAATTCTTCCCTGATGCTGCGGGTAACGCGCTCTGTCATGGCGATGAGGTATTCGCGCTCCGTCGCGCCGCGAATGGCGATGAGCTGTCCGATGCCGATCCGCGTGAGCAGAACGGAGTTCGTCACATCGATCGCAACACGGCTGGTATCGACCGACGCGACGCGCCCGATTTTATCCTCGTCAGCAAATTGGAGAGCGGCTTCAGTCATGGTTCAAGCACCTCGGCAACGAATGAGCCCAGATCCCACAGGTCCAGACCAGGAAAGAAGGTCTCGACGCCAGCGACAAAGACGCCAGAGCCGGAAACACCAGCTTGTTCGGCGCGCTGAATCGCGATGACATTGCGGCACTCGTTTACGAGCTTCACCGCATTATCCGACAGTCCGTAAGTTAAAAGCAGCGTGGGCACGCCGCTGCGGATACGGGGCGTCAGGTGAGTTTCAAGGTGATCGTCGTTGAAACCATAGCCGATCACGAGAAAGCGGCTGGCACGGTCGATCGCCGAATTTGCCCGTTCCCGATGGCGGTCAAACGGGCTTTCGTAGCCGTTGCGGAACTTGTTCAACCCCGGCGTGATGATGAGCCTCGGTAGATCGAGATCACCAGAGTAGCGGACGGGCTTCCCGTCACGGTGATACCAGTCGAGACTGCCATGAGGTTTGAAGATATTGGCGCGCGGACGATAACGAAACTGTGCTCGTCCGGCCTTCAGCGTCACTTCCCGGCAGAAGCTCAGGCGGCTTTCCTGCTCGTTCAACTCTCCTGCAAAATGGCCGATAAACAACGTATCAACGCCGAGACCGGCTTCTTCCACGGCGACCTCAACCAGGCGATCATAGTTGGTAGTAACCACCGGAAGTCCGGTATGAGGTTTCAACAAGTGCTTGACGAGCCCGGTAAAACGCAGCGTCCGGGTCCGCGAGAAAACTTCGGCAACAATTTGACGCTCACGTATAGCGATCAGTTCGGCCGTGCGCGCAACGATCGCGATTTCCAGTCCTGTCGTCGGGGGCACTTCCAGAAGAGCCGCTTCGAGTCCCTTGGTTGGCAGGAGCGGTGAAATCGCTTTCCACCGATCTACCTCCGCTGCCGCCAAGCCTGCTGTCACTGTCGCATCGAGATGAGTGCCCAACTCGCCCATACCCGGCAGCCCTTCCGCGCATGACAGACCAGAGCCGACAACCGTTACTAGGCCGTCTGTCAGATGCTGTTGCAACAGTAGTTTAAGCTCGTGAATGTCCAAGCGCGTCTTCTCGTCTTTATATTTTGACATCTATTTGGCCAGTATGGCAGATGATCAATTCCTAAGCGATACCAACTATATCGCAACAGAATAACAAAAGCGGCGATCAGGATGCTCGGTCCTCGGGTTTTGGGGCTTTGCACATCCTGATCTAGCTTTGTACCCGTCCTCCGCTTCGCTCTTGCCGGGCGGGTGGCTTGGGGGCGCAGCCCCCTGGCGCGGCACAAGGGCAGCAGGGCGGTATCCCCAGCCTTCCGCGCGGATATGTGCTCCGCACTCTCGTCACGACTTCGATCCGCTTGTGCAGGCCGGGTGATCCCCCTCCGCCCGTCCGCCCTTGCGCCTTGCACCCCCCGGTCTCGGCGACGGCCAGGGTTGCAGCGCAGCGCTGCGCTCCAACCCAGACCAAAAGGATCAAGATCATGACGACCATTACACAGATCACGACCGTTCCAGAACATGGCGAAACGGTTTTCATCCCGCTCAACAAGCTTAAGAAGCATCCGAAGAATGCCCGGAAGACCCCGCACAGCGAGGCGTCTATCGAGGGGAAGGCCGCAAGCATCGCCGCCAAGGGGATGCTGCAAAACCTTGTGGTAGAGCCGGAAACGAACGCGGGCGGGGAACCGACCGGCTTCTATCTCGTCAGCGTCGGGGAAGGCCGCAGGTTGGCGCAGCTTCTGCGCGCCAAGCGCAAGGAGATCAAGAAGACGGAGCCGATCCGCTGCGTCATCGACACGGCGAACGACGCCGCCGAGATCAGCCTTGACGAGAACGTGAACCGCGAAAACCTTCACCCCGCCGACGAGTTCGAGAAGTTCCGCGAGCTTTCGGAAGATCGCGGATGGGGCGCGGAGGAAATCGCGGCCCGGTTCGGCAAGTCCGCGCATGTCGTGAAGCAGCGGCTTCGCCTCGGCGCTGTCAGCCCCAAGCTGATTCAAGTTTACCGCGATGGCGGGCTGACCATGGACCAGTTGCAGGCGTTCGCCATCACCGACGACTACGACCGGCAGGAACAGGTCTATGAGAATCTGTCCTACAACAAGGAGCCGTGGATCATCCGCCGCGACCTGACCGCTAGCAATGTGGCGGCTTCGGATCGGCGCGCGGTGTTCGTCGGCGCGGAAGCCTATACCGAGGCAGGTGGCAACATTATCCGTGACCTGTTCACCGAGGATCGCGGCGGCTTCTACGAGGACGCCGCGCTGCTGGACCGGCTTGCCCTCGACAAACTGGAAAGCACTGCCGCCGAGGTTCGGGAGGCCGAGGGGTGGAAATGGGTTTTGGCCTATATCGACTGGCCCCATGCGCACGGCATGCGCCGCACCTATCCGCAGCCGGTGGAGCTTTCCGAGGAACAGGAAGCCGCCTACGACGCCGCGCAGGAGGAACTTGAGCGCCTGTCGGCGGAATGGCAGGACGCAGACACAGACCTGCCGCCCGATGTGGATCAGCGCCTTGCGGAGCTTGAAGCCGAGATCGAGCGGATCGACGGGCTGCGCTACGCTTATGACGCCGACGAGATCGGGCGCGGCGGCGTGTTCGTGGTGTTGAACCATGACGGCGAAGCCCGGATCGAGCGCGGTTTCATCCGGCCCGAGGACGAGGCACCGGAACCGGAAGAAGAAGCAAGCACAGATGGCGAAACCATCATCGACGGCGTTCACGTCAACGGCGATGGCGAAATCATCGGAGAGGACGGCGAGTATGACGAGGACGGCAACCATGTTTCCGCGTTCGACGCCGAGGACGATGAAGCGGAGGAAGACGGCAAGCCGATTTCCGATCTTCTCATTCGCGACCTGACGGCCCATCGGACGCTTGGCCTGCGTCTCGCTCTTGGCGAACAGCCGGACATGGCCTTGATCGCCGTCACCCATGCGCTTGCCGCGCAGACCTTCTATCGTGGCGGCGGGGACGCCCACGCCCTCGAAATCCGCCCGATCAGCGCCAGCCTTGGCGGGCATGCGGACGGCATCGAGGACACGGCGGCGGCGAAGGCGCTGGCGGATCGTCATGCCGGATGGGCGGCGGACATGCCGCGCGACGTGGCCGACCTTTGGGGCTTCATCGCCGGGCTGGACCATGCGAGCGTCATGGCGCTGTTCGCCCATTGCGCCGCGCAGACCGTCAACGCCCTCAAGCTGCCATGGGAGCAGAACAAGCGCCACGCCCATGCAACGGCGGACAGGCTGGCGACGGCGGTTGCGCTCGACATGACGGCGCATTGGACGCCGACCGTTCGGGCCTATCTCGGGCGTGTCACGAAGGCCCATATCCTTGACGCCGTGCGTGAGGCGCTTGGCGACGAAGCCGCCGAGCGGATCGCGGACAAGAAGAAGCCGGACATGGCGGAAGCTGCCGAACGGCTTCTGGCCGGAACCGGGTGGCTCCCGCCGATCCTGCGCACGGAGCGGCCCGCATGGTTGGCGGTGGACGAGCAGCCGGAAGCCCTCGCCATGGAGGACGAGGCTCTGCCCGAAACCGACAGCGCCGAAACCGTGGAAGATGAGCCTTTCGCCGTCGCGGCGGAATGAACGGCGGGCCGGGATCGCGTCAGCGGTCCCGGCCTTCTACCCGTAAAATCCGGCCGCGCGGCTTCCCCGCGCGGCCGGATGACCTCGACAGAACAAGAACACATCGGCACACATCGGAACGTGCAGCCGCCATCATGGCGATTGCACGAAAGGCGGTGCCGTCAGCAAAGGTGAAACATCATGGTCGCCGTCATGTTCATGAGTGTTGCGCTGGTCGCGTTGCTCTGCGTCCTCGCCTACAATCTCGCCGTCTATGCCCTGCCTTTCATGCTCGGGCTGACCGCAGCGCAGTTCGCGTATCAGACCGGCTCTGGCCTGATCGGTGCGGGACTCGTCGGCTTGTTCTCGGCTTGTGCCGCCTTCGGCATTCTGGCCGGGCTGTTCGAGACGATCCGCACTCCCATCATCCGCCTGATCGTGGCGCTAATCTTCGCCGCTCCCGCCGCCGTTGCGGGCTATGCGCTGGTCCATGGCGTCACCAAGGAGGCCGTCCCGTCCGACATCTGGCGGCAAATCTTCTGTATCGTCGGAGGCGGTTTCGTCGGCTTCTCTGCCTTGGCGCGGCTGGTGAACGGTGTCGGCCACCCCGCGAAATAAAGGCGCGGAACCGGCTGGCAGAGCAAGGCGACGGCCAATCTTGACATGATAAGGAATATTCCTTACATTCCACTCGACCGATTTATGGAGGCCCGCCATGGGAGCGTTGCTGAAAGAAGAAAGCACCATCACCGCCAAGGGACAGACCACCGTGCCGAAGTCCGTTCGGCAGGCGCTGGGCGTTGACTATGGTGGACGCATTGCTTTTCTCATTGACGAGCAGCACCGCGTCTATGTCCAGAAGGCCGAGATTGAAGAAACCGCCGATCCCGTGATCGACCGCTTTCTCGAATTTCTCGCGCGAGACATGGCGAAGCACCCCGAGAAATCCGTTCTTCCGTTCCCCCAGTCCTTGCTCGACCGGGCTGTTGCCCTGACGGCGGGCATGACGGTCGATCTCGATGCCGAGATCGAGGGGGACGTTTCGATCTGATATGCCGACGATCAATGGCTGGACGGTCCTCGCACACCCTCTCTTTCTCGATCAGTGGGAAAAGCTGATCGAGGCGGTCGGCGCGCTCAAAGCGAAGAAACCGGACGATTATCAGAAATCCGCAGACGCCAAGTTACTCGCGTCCCTGGTCCAGCTCGTCACCGTCAATGTGCCATCGGACCCGACAGCTTCCATCTATCGCCAGGGCGCGACCCTTGGCGATGACCGCAAGCACTGGTTTCGCGCCAAGTTCGGCAATGGTCGTTTCCGGCTCTTTTTCCGCTACAGCAGCACCAGCAAGGTCATCATCTTCGCATGGGTGAACGACGAAAACAGCTTGCGGACCTATGGCTCCAAAACGGATGCCTACAAGGTCTTCAAGGGGATGCTGGATGACGGCAATCCGCCCGACAATTGGGATGCTCTGCACAAAGAGGCTTCCGACCCCAAGGCCGTTGCACGGCTGGAAAAAGCCTCGCCCCCGAATCCATGACGAGTGCTGTTGAACGTCACAGGATTGGGCGTTGCCCTCCGGGCCGGGCTTTCGGCTGCGCCGGAACCACGACTTCGCCGCGTTTCCGCCATTCGGCTTCAATCCCATAACGCAAGGGGCGGCGGCGGACATTTCGCGGGAAGCTCCCATCCGGTGAGGGAGGCAGTCTCGGAGGCCGGTCACGGTCGCCACGGCAGCCCCATGATGAGGTTAGGCTTTCCGTCCGCTTCGACGGGCGGGGCGGATCAGCGCCGGGAAGCTCGGATCATCCGCTTGGCGAGGTAGTGCATGCCGCCCCGCAAGCGGTCTTCCGGCCACACCGGGCACGCCAGCACCGGCGAAGGTCAGACGAAGCCGTGCCCGCCAACGCCCCGCTGGTATCATACGAACTGGCCTTGGCGGTCAGGGTGGAAAAGACCGCACCCAAGGCGACCGGCGCAGCGTCCCCGATCCCGGCGAGGCGCAGGACGGCCGCCATTGCCGTATTCCCGCGATTTCCTGAAACGGGCGCTCCATTCGCGTCCTCGATTGGAATGGGTCTGACCGAAGATCGGCTTCGCCTCGCTCGTCTTCCCGCAACGTCCGTCGCCAACTTTTTTCCGCCGCCTTCGGCTTTGCATCGCGAAGCAAAAAAGCTGTCGCCGGCCGCCTTCCACGATGTTCCAGCCCCTAGGGGTGCGGGGCCGATCGTCCCCGGTCTCACGACCACCATCGAGGTCGCAATGGTGCGGCCCGACAGGAAAAGGAATACGACAATGGCGACCATCGGCACCTTCACCCAGAACGAGAACGGCGCGGGCTTCACCGGCGCGGTCAAGACCCTGACCCTCAACGTCAAGGCCAAGTTCGTTCCCAGCGAGGGCGACAGCGAGCGCGCCCCCGACTTCCGCATCTTCGCCGGTGCTACCGAGTTCGGCGCGGCCTGGAGGAAGACCGCCCGCGAGACGCAGCGCGAATACCTCTCCGTCAAGCTGGACGATCCGAGCTTCCCCGCACCGATCTACGCCAGCCTGGTCGAAGCCGAGGACGGAAATTCCCACAACCTCATCTGGTCCCGCCGCAACGGCGACTAAGGCCAGCTCCCCGATTGCCCCGCTCAACCGAGCGGGGCTTCTTTTTGCTCATCTCCGCCGCCTTTCAGGAAACCAGGAGATCAGGATACGCGGCTTTCCGGTTTTCAGGCTTTGCGTATCCCGATCGGATCTTCTCCCCGTCCTCCGCTTTGCTCTGGCCGGGCGGGTTGCTTGGGGGCGCTGCCCCCTGGCGCGGCACAAGGGCGGCCGGGCGGTATCCCCAGCCTTCCGCGCGGATATGTGCTCCGCACTCTCGTCACGACTTCGATCCGCTTGTGCAGGCCGGGTGATCCCCCTCCGCCCGTCCGCCCTTGCGCCTTGCACCCCCCGGTCTCGGCGACGGCCAGGGTTGCAGCGCAGCGCTGCGCTCCAACCCAGACCCATAAGGATCAAGATCATGACCTATCATCACCTTGCCACCCGGTTCGGCCGCAACAGCCATCAGATCAGCGGGCGCGAAGCGCTCGACAACGAGGCGCTTTATCGGCACGTCCCCTCGATCTTCGCCCGCGAGGCCCATGACAGCCGGTCGGAGCGTTACGTCTATGTTCCCACCATTGACATTGTGGAGGGGTTGCGCCGGGAAGGATGGTTCCCGTTCTTCGCCGTGCAGTCGGTCCCACGCGACGGCAGCCGCCACGGCCACGCCAAGCATATGCTGCGCCTGCGCCGGGATGACGGCATCGGCAAGCAGGAGGCGGCGGAAGTCATCATCGTCAATTCCCATGACGGAACCAGCAGCTATCAGATGTTCGCCGGAATGTTGCGTTTCGTCTGCACCAACAGCCTAGTGGCGGGCGAGCGGTTCGAGGACGTGCGCGTTCCCCACAAGGGAAGTATCCAGCATGACATTATCGAAGGCGTCTATACCGTCGCGGAGGACTTCCCCCGGCTGATCGACGCCAGCGAGACCATGAAGGAAATCCAGCTTGGCGAAGATGAGCGCCGCGTTCTGGCGGAGGCGAGCCTTGTCGCCCGCTACGGCGAAGAAGAAAGCCCCGTTCGCCCGGATCAGATCATCCAGCCGCGCCGCCGCGAGGATGTCGGGCAAAGTCTTTGGATGACCTACAACACCATTCAGGAGAACATGATAAGGGGCGGATTGCATGGACGCCGCCAGACTTCGGACGGCCGTATTCGCCGCAGCCAGACCCGCGCTATCAACGGCATCGACCAGAACGTGACCCTCAATCGCGCGCTCTGGACGCTGGCCGAAGGCATGCAGCGCCTCAAGGCCCGATGACCGCCAAGCCGTAGAGCCGGAAAACCGGCTCTACGGATTTCCGCTTTTCAGGCTTTCAGATTGCCCAATTTTTCGCCGATCCGGCTCAGCGGATCGGCGGTGCGGCCATGCCGGGGACACGGCCGCCGCTCGCCGGGCTAGGCCCGGCTCGCGAATCCAGATAACCACTGTTAAGACAAAAATAACTAAGGAATTTATCGAGTTACCGACACCACTTATACCCTTGGCGCAGCTACAGTCGCCGCCTGACATCCAGCAGGCTTCCAGTTCGGGTCTGCCTTGTGCGACCCGCCATTGGGAGAGACGCCATGCTTAGCATCGACTGGCGTGTTCCGGCGGCTTACAAGCACACCAAGAATTTGCCCGCCGCCGGTTTCGCCTGGGAATATCTTCGTCGCAACGATGAGTATCGCCATGACTTCAACGCCATTGCCCTGACCGGAGAACCCGGCGCGCGGCAATTGGAGCGGTTCGCGCAGCGCTGGGGGTTGCGATTTCGCAAGCGACCCCGACGCATCGCCTGATAGCCATACCCCGTTCTGGTCTCCGCGCCTTCAGCCGCAGGCGGTCATGCTGTCGCCTGTCGAACAGGAGGCCGTAGAAACCGAGCCGCTGGTCGCTCTCGCCCATCTCGATGGTCTCGATCTGCGCCGCGCCGCCGATGGCTGGCATGGCGTCTGGCAGGTGGGCAACGTCGCGCACCAGTTCTGGTTGCCGGACGCGGTGCCCGACGCCGCAGCCTTCTATGCCGTGACCTTGCCGATGGATTCATTTCTGGAGCTTCGCGCCCATGCCGCACGCCGTCTCTGGCGATCTCTCACCCGGCGACCGCCGGGACCGCCTATCGGCATCCTTCCCGACCAGCTCCGGGAATGGCACATCCTGTCCCTGCGCGCGCTTGATGCTCGTCTGCGCGGTGAGAGCTATCGCGCCATCGCCGAAGTCCTGCTCGGCTTCCACGGCACGAAGGAGGATTTCGAAGGCGATCCAGCCAAGAACAAAGCCCGTCGCCTCGTCGCCCACGGCATCAGGATGATGCGCGGCGGCTATCGCCTGCTGCTGCATTATCCGATCAAACCCGGCAAAACCTGAATCCAGCCAGTATTTGCGGTTGCCGACGATACCGAGCGTCACGCCTTATTGGCGGCAGCCTGTTCCAAAATCCGTTTGTAGCCCTCGCGTGAGAGCCATTGTGCCCGTTCCAGATGGCTTTGCCAGCATCGCCGTGTCCGCAGTTCTTCGGCGACCGGATCGCGGTGCAGCACGATTCGCGCCACTTCCTTCCAGTCCGCATTTTCGGCCTTCGCATCGAGAAGGCGCAGATAGGTCACGAAATGCCGTTCGTCATAGGTGGTGATCTCGTCGCCAGTCGGCGCGATGTCGTCCACATCGGGATCAAGTTCGACAGGAACCCGCATCGTCATTCCCCTTTCTTCAGAAGAGTGCCTGCGGTGCGCCCCCGCAGATAAGACTCTCTGACTCCTGGTGATCGGGGAGTTCGAAACCGTGACTAGACGGCCCCATGGCCTTTAGCTCGGAAAGCCTGTTGTATACGCCACAGGCTCCCCGACCATAGGTCAAGGAGTGCGTTGCCGTTACGGCCGGCAACAACCACTAGTCAGGGGTTTCGACGCCCCGGAGCAGCGCGTCTGCTCCGCTTTCACCCTTAGCCGATGCGTGCGCAATTGTCTTGACCGAATCCGCGCCGCAGGCGGTGAAACGCTGAAATATCTCGCCTTTTCCGGCTGACTATCACCCGTCAGGGGGTGCCGCCAGCGCATAGGCGCAAATGCGGCACGCTACAGGCCGCCGATCCCTCGCCATCGTTCGCCACAGCCCGCTGTCGCTTCGGCAGCCGCCTGTCTGACGAATTACGAGGTGATTCCCCATGGCCGTTCGCAATCCGGACCTGCCACCGCGCCTTTTGCGCACAAAGGAAGCCGCACGCTTCCTCGGCCTGTCCATCCGCACTTTAGAAAAGCACCGCACCTATGGCACCGGCCCGACCTACCGCAAGATCGGCGGCCGCGTCCTCTACGCCCTGCGCGATCTGGAAGCATGGAGCGCCATCGGCACCCGCAAATCCACCAGCGACAAGAATACCGGCACGGTCTTCGCCGCTCGCCCGCTGACGCCGCAAGAGCGGGACGAACTGTAAATGCTGCGCGACGACGACCCCAGACCCGCACAGCCGAGCGAAGACAGTGAGCGCACCCGCCTGGACCCGTTCATCGTGGCGACCGGCGACGCCGCCCCGCGCGACCAGCGCGATTTGATGGAACGGCCCTTCTTCTCGCTGGCGAAGCGCCCCCGCACCACGCCGATCCTCTACCGGGCCGCCGATGTCGAGGTGCAGGTATTCGCCATGCCCGAACATGGCATGGCGACGATCTGGGACGCCGATGTGCTGATCTGGGCCGCTTCGCAGATCGTCGCGGCCGGGAACAACGGCATCCCCACGTCGCGGTTCTTCCGCTTCATGCCTTATCAGCTTCTGCGCTCGATCGGACGAGCTACCGGCAATCGGGAATATCTGTTGCTCAAGGCCGCGCTTGCGCGCCTGCAATCCACCGTCATCGCCACCACCATCCGCAACGGCAAGCATTGGCGGCGGCGGCAATTC
>JRYH01001545.1_pt1 | contig 26914 bp, 20 predicted proteins | sample 235351 | NCBI WGS metagenome assembly JRYH01 (sample SAMN03074221, study PRJNA261480) | activated sludge metagenome | biome: Wastewater Treatment Plant; feature: Wastewater; material: Activated sludge; isolation source: activated biomass of a wastewater treatment plant treating wastewater... ...
AATCTATGCAACAATTGGGTGAACCTGCCAACGCCATAAAAGTCTTATTTGCTCACAGCCGATTTGGAGACGATCGAGATGTTCAAACGCGTTGTCCTGTTCACCGCCACCAATCTCGCCGTGCTGATGGTACTCGGCCTGGTGATGAACCTGATGGCACCGTGGCTGCGCGCCAACGGCATCGCCCTCGACCAGGCCCAGACCTTGCTGTTCGCACTGGTCTTCGGGATGGGCGGGGCCTTCATCTCGCTGGCCATGTCCAAGCGGATGGCCCTGATGTCCACCCGCGCCCGGGTGATCCGCCAGCCGGCGACGGCCGGCGAACGCTGGCTGCTCGACACCGTCCGCCGGCAGGCCGATGAGGCCGGCATCGGCATGCCCGACGTCGCCGTCTACGACGCGCCGGAAGCCAATGCCTTCGCCACCGGCATGTCACGCAACAAAGCGCTGGTCGCGGTTTCGAGCGGGCTTTTGCAGCACATGGCGCCCGATGAAGTCGAGGCGGTGCTGGGCCACGAAGTCAGCCACGTCGCCAACGGCGACATGATCACGATGACCCTGCTGCAAGGCGTGCTCAATACCCTGGTCCTGCTGCTGGCGCGGATTTTCGGCCAGTTCATCGACCGCGCCGTGTTCCGCAGCGAACGCGGTTACGGCCCGGGTTATTTCGTCGCCGTCATGGTCATGCAACTCCTGCTCGGCATCCTCGCCTCGCTGCTCGTGATGGCCTTTTCGCGCTGGCGCGAATTCCGCGCCGATGCCGGCGGCGCCCGCCTCGCCGGACGGCACAAGATGATCGCCGCGCTGCGCCGGCTCGGCCAGCAGCACGGTGCGACGACGCTGCCCGAATCGGTCGAAGCGTTCGGTATCTCCGGGCGGGTCGGCGGCGGCCTGAAATCATTGTTCATGAGCCACCCGCCGATCCCGGTGCGCATCCGCGCCCTCGAAGAGCGGTTGGACTAACAGGTTGTTGAAAAACGNNGACTTGCGCTGCGCTCCCGAAATCAGCCACTGAGCAGCGCCTGATTTCGCCGCCTCAATCGGAGTTTCACCAAAAGTCGCGTTGCACGGTCAGACGGCGGCCGTGCCTTCGACCAGCGCGATACCATGTTGCCAGAGTTGGGCCATCGCCGTGGCGCCGGAAATACCGGTGGCAACGGCCCGGATTTTCGCCTGCCGCGCGCTCTGCGCGATGTTCTTTAAACGATCGAGTTGCGCCGCATCGTTCAACCGTTCGGTCAACTTCGGATCCAGGCGCCACCACAGCACCGGCAGGTGTTCGGCCAGGCGGCGGATTTCGTCGCTCGCCCCGTAGCGGTCGATGCCGAAGTTCAGCCCCTCCGGCCCGAGGTCTTCGATCAGGTTCTTGGCATGGCGCAGATCGGTGCTCAAGTCGTCGCCGTCGATCAGCAAAACGATCTGGGCCAACGCCACCTTGGCATCGAGCTGGCGGCCGCGCAGCCAGGCCGGAAAGTTCGGGTCGCGCAAGGTATCGGCGGACAGGCGCAGCAGGTGCACGGCCCGGGGTTCGCCGTGGGTCAGCACCTCGGCGATACGAAGCTGGTCGAGTCGAGTGGCGAGCGGGCTGTGGCGGACGCTGGCGATGAAGGAATCCTCGCCGCTGCGCTGGTCGCCTTCCGCCGCTTCCCAGACCAGCCGGTGAAAGACGATCTGCTCGCGGTCGTTGTCGATATTGGTGACCGGCGCGCCGGCGGTTTTCAGTTCGTTGTTGTCGACGGCATGACCCAGCCGGGTCAGCCACTGGTCGCGTTCGGTTTGATCGCCCCCCACCACAAGCCGCGGCCGGTAACGTTCGACGCGATTGCCGCCGGCGGCGACGGCATCCTGCCAAGCGCCGATCGCCTGGCCGATCAATACTTCTGGGTCGCGGTTCATTTCGCCGAGCGGGCTCAAGCCGACGCTGACCGTCACTGCCACACTGCTGTCTTGCAGCTCCAGGGGCTCGGCGGCGATCGCCGCGACCAGACTCTCGGCCAGTGCGGCGATATCCTCGCGCCGCTCGCGGATGACGAAAAACGTGAAGGTGTGGTCGCCGTAGCGGCAGATCAGGTCGTGCTCGGCGTTGAGCAGGCGCTGGAGCAGAGAGGCGATTTCGGCGACCATGGCGTCGGCGGCGTTGACTCCGAGGCGCTCCATCAAGCGATCGAAGCGATCGACCTCGACAAGCAGCAGGCCGGCGGCGACCTCCTTGCCCAGGGCGTGAAGATGCTGCGCCAGGTGCTGCATGAACGCCTGGCGGTTCAGCATGCCGGTCAATAGATCGGTATTGCGCAGGCGGTCCAGTTCCTGGTGCAGTTGCGGGTCGATCTCCTGGCGCACCTCGCGGACCAGCATCTGCACGCAAGACTCGCCGCCATAGCGCGCCGGGGAGAAATCGACGGTGACGTTGAACTTGTCGCCGGCGCCGCGGCGGGCGACAAAATTCTGCGCCGGCGGCAACAACCCCTGATCGAGATGGCGGAGCAGCAGCTTGAGGTCGCCGCCGTCCGCCGCCGGTTCGAGCAATTCGATGATCGACACGCCTTCGAGATCGCTGAAATACTGATAGCCGAACAGTTCGATATAAGCGCTGTTGGCATAAATGTGCAATCCTTCGTGGATGTAGGCGATCGCTTCGCGCGACGAATCGAGCAGCAGGTTGTAGCGTTCTTCCAACTCGCGCAGGCGGGCAGCATCGGATTGCAACGCCGTCAATCGGTTGCAGCGGTCGAGCAGCCGGCCGGCCAGCGCCGCCAGTTGGTCGTCGTCGTCGCAGTCGATCACGCCGTCCGGCGTCGCTTCGAATACCGCGCCCAACATTTCCAAGGAAACCGGCGGCAGCAACCTGACGATCAACGCCGTCGCGGGGTGGGTGGCGAGCAGTTTGCGCACCTGGTGCGGTTCGTCGATGCGCCCCTCGGCGGCGGTCACCAGCACCGCCGGCGTGTCCGGCTCGAGCAGGCGGGCCAACTCCTCGACCGTTTGCACGTGGCGGGTGTGGACCGCCAGCCCGCGGTTGCGCAGCAGACTGAGTGCGTGCTGCGCGAAATCAGGCGATGGATCCTTGATCAAGAAGGTCGCCGGTTTGGTCGTCTTGTGGTCCATGCTCCACGGTCCGTCATGCCGCCGGGGCACCCGATGCCCGGCCGATCCTAACAGGTTGTTGAAAAACGCCATCCTGGCGTTTGATTAGCAGGCTGTTTTTTAACAGCCTGCTAAGGCCTATGTTACCGCGGATGATTCATAAACCGCGCGATCGCCCGCCAGCGGGCCGCGCCCGGCAACCTGCCGGACTCGACCTGGCACGGACGGCTAACCCATCTGCCGCCAGCGCGGCAGCCGGCGGCACGGTCAGCCGCGCCAGGTCAGCCGCGTCCAAAAAGTCGTCCCGAGCAACCGGTAGGTCGCGACGTCGGTATTGGCCTGGTCGGCGTTGATCAAAAGCGGCGGCCGGCGGTCGGTCAGGTTGTCGATGCCGAACGCCACACTCGACCCGCCGGCGAAGCGGTAGGTGGCGTGCAGATCGTGGTACACGACGTGCGGCACCCGCCGCCGGGTGCCGGGAAACAACTCGCCGCCGGTTTCGTTCAGCGCCCCGATCCATTGCGTCTGGTAGCCGAAACGCCAAGCCTCGCGCTCCCACGCGGCGAGGTATTGGCCGCGCCAGTGCGGGATCGCCCCGAAGCGGTCCATATCGAAGCCGCCGGCGCCGACCAACGGCGCGCTGCCGGGAAAAGCGATCAGGTTGCGCTCATCGACATAGCTCAACAAGACGCGGTGCGTGAAAGCGCCGCCAAGCAGCCGCTGCCCGGCGGCGAGTTCGAGATCGACACCGCGCGCCGTTTCTTTGGCGATATTGAACAACTCGGCCCGGATCTGCGTCAGGCTGCCGTCGGCGGCGCGCTCGATCCGACCGCAGAAGTCGGCCGTACCGCGCCGCAGGCATTCGGCCAGCACCGTTTCGCCGCCGAGCGCGGCGATCGCGTTGTCGATCTCGATATCGTAGTAATCGACGTTGAGTTCCAGATCGGCGAACCACGGCGGCCGCCAGGTGAAGCCGGCGGTGACGATGTCGGCCTGTTCGGCGCCGAGGTCCGGGTTACCGCCGCCCATGACCGGGATTTCGTTGCCGCTTTGATCGAAACTGCCGTCGGCCGGCACGCCCTGGGCGATACAGCGTTCGATTTCAACCGCCGTCAGCCGCGAAAAATCGGCGCACGGATCGACGACGATCGGATTCGACTGCGCCACCCCGCCGAATAATTCGCCGACATTAGGCGCCCGAAACGCCTCGGAATAAGCGGCGCGGACGATGAACCCGCCGCCCGGCCGGTAGCGCAAGCCGGCTTCGAATACCGCCTCGCTGCCGAAATTCGAAAAATCGACGAGCCGTGCCCCGAGGTCGAGGTCCAGCGCCTCGATACCGGGCTGGCCGGCGGCGAGCGGCACGCCGAGTTCCAGATACCACTCGTTGCTGTCGAAGCCGCCGCGGGTGATCGCCCGTGCTGCGCCGCTGGTGTTGCCGCGCACGGTTTGCGCATCGGGCACGTCGGCGCCGTCCTCATCGCGGTATTCGTAGCCGAAGGCGGCGGCCAGCGGCCCGGCCGGCAAGGCGATGAGGTCGCGCTTGAGATTGACGCCGAACACGGTCTGCTCGTTGAAACCGTGATCTTTGAGATCGGTGACGATCGACGCCAGCATCTCGGGCGTGACGCTGCCTGCGCCGCCGAACAAGTCGAGCGGCACGCAGTCGGCAATCACGGCACCGGGCGTCCCGCAGCGGGCGGTGCCGGCGGCGTCGAAAAACGACGGGCCGAGGGCCAGCGCCAGGCGTTCGTCGAGCGCGTCGCCGGTCTGTACCTGATCGAGGGTATGGCGTGCGTGATTGACCGCGGCATCCCACCACCACCCGCCGACCCGGCCGTCGGCACCGAGCACAACGCGCCAGGTTTCGTCGTTTTGGATAAAGGAGCGCGGGCCGGCTTCGACCAGCCGGCGGCGGGCGTCGGCGATCTCCTCGCCGAACGAATTGAAGACCTGCGTCGCGGCGACGGCGAGATTTTCGCGGCTCGTGAACAACGGCAGCGGGGCGAGCTGGGTATCGCTGTCACGGCGCTGGAACAGCGCTTCACTGAAGACATTCAACGCCGCGCCGAAAGAATAATGCCCTTCGACGAAGGCGGTGAAGCGTTCGGCGTCTTGTCTCAGATCTTCGAAAGCGTTGAAGTTGAAGCGGTCGGCAGCGGTGAACGGCCTGAAGTCGTCCGGTGAAGTGCCGTCCTGGCCGTCGATCAACGTCAGCCGGCCGAGCGAGGTGCGGAAATTGCCGTTCGGCGGCGCCGAACTGCCGTCCGCCACGATCGTATTGTCCGGCCCGGCGACCGTCAGCAGGCGGCTTGAAAACCGGCGCTCGCTTTTGCCGACGTCTTCCTGCGTCAGGTATTGGACGCCGGCCAGCCAATCGCCGCCGCCGGCGGCGCGGCCATAGACAGCGCTGAACTGGCCGTCGCCATCGCCACGGCTCGTCACACTGCCTTTGGCCTGCACTTCCAGGCCGTCGAAATGCCGCCGGGTGATCAGATTGATTACCCCGGCCACGGCGTCGGCACCGTATTCGACCGAAGCGCCAGCCTTGAAAATTTCGACCCGCTCGATCGCCGCCAGCGGGATCATGCCGACATCGACGATGCCGCTCGCCCCGCCGCCGCCGGGGACGATACGCCGGCCGTTGAGCAGGATCAAAGTGCGCTCGGCGCCCAGGCCCCGCAGTTCGAGCGTCGCCGCGCCGCGTGCAAAGCCCCCGCCGGCGTCGCGCGCCCCGACGTTGCTGTTCAACGGCGAACCGGTGATAAACGGCAGCTCTTGCAACAATTCGCCGAGGTTGCTAACACCGGTTTCGAGCAAGGTCCGGCGGTCGAGCACGGTGAGCGGAAACGCGCCGTCGAGCGGCGCCCGCGCCAGCCGCGTCCCGGTCACGGTAAACGGTTCGAGCGCCGTATCCGGCGCCCGCTCTTCTTCCGGCGCCGCCCGGCACGGCAAAAGACCGATCAGGCAGGCAACCCACAACATCGCCGCACCGCCGGCGCGGTGCAATCCAACCATTCGAGGATTCCTTTTTTTATATGCCTACGGCAAAGCTCGCAAGCCGACCTCACGGTCCGACTCACTGTCGGCCGCCGGCCGGGCCACCGCCGGCAGACCAAGCGTTGCGGCACGTTCGTTGAAACGCGGCAGATCGTCGTTCCAGACCGCTTCGAGCTTGCCGAGTTCCGCCGCCACCGCGGCCTCGAGTTCGGCCGCCACTTGACGCATCGCCACGGTCGGCGCCGCGTCGCCGAAGGCGGCCAGGCGCATCACGCCGGCCAGCTTGTCGGTCAGCCTAATCGGGAAGTTCAGCGGATCCTGCGGGCTTTCGTTTTGCGTTTGATACAACGTTTTCTCGATCGCCTCGATCTTGGCGAGCACTGCTTCGGCCTCGGTCTGTAACGGCTGCCAGGCTTCATCGTTGTCGATTTTTTCTTTGACGGCGGCAAGCTGGCTGCGCACCGCGCGCAGTTCGGCAATCGCGCGGTGCGCCTCGCTCAGCCGCTCGCGCAACGCACTGACGAATTCGAACTGGGCGGCAAAATCGTCCGCCGTGGCGCTCGACCGCGGATCGGGCACGACCGTGAACTCGGCGACGCTTTCGCCGGCGCCGCGGCGCAGCACGGCGCGATAAACGCCGGGCACCGCGGTCGGCCCGCTGAGGTCGCGGTTCCACAACACCAGGCCGTCGAATTTTTCAGCCGCCGGCCATTTGAGATCCCAAACCACCTGCTGCACCCCGCGCTTGACGGCGAGCAGCCGGTTGTCGTCGGGGGTTTCAGGTTGGGCTTTTTTCTCGTCTTCGGTTACCGGCTGCGGCGTGAACGTGCGGATCGTCCGGCCGTCGGCGGTTTGGATTTCGAGTTCGAGCGTTTCATCGGCCTTGAGGTCGCTGCCCAGCCAGTAACGCAACGCGGCGCCGGCCGGCGGGTTTCTTCCTTCGTTCACCGGCTCTCGTTGCCGCCCGCCGGGCCGCTGGCGGTAAACCCGCCCCGGAGCGAAAAGCTGCGCCGCTTTGCCGGTGACCGAATCGTCCCAGGTGCGCAGCAGCGACAGATCGTCGAGGATCCAGAAACCGCGGCCTTGGGTCGCAGCGATCAAGTCGCCGTCTTTGAGCGCCAGGTCGGTGATCGGCGTGAGCGGCAGATTGGCCTGCACCGGCTGCCAGTTCGCGCCGTCGTCGAACGACAGGTACAAACCGCGTTCGGTGCCGGCATAAAGCAACCCGGCGCGCCCCGGATCGGCGCGGATGACGCGCGTGAAATGACCAGCGGCGATGCCGCGCGTGATTTTCTTCCAGTGTCCGCCGTAATCGGTTGTTTGATACAGATAAGGCGCAAAGTCGTCCTGTTTGTAGGCCGTCGCCGCCACGTACAACCCGCCGGGCTCGGCCGGGTGCGCCTCGATGCTGTTGATCTGGATTTCATCCGGTAATCCCGGCGGCGTCACGTCGCGCCAGGTCTTGCCGCCGTCGCGGCTCAGGTTCACCCGCCCGTCGTCCGAACCGGCCCACAACACACCGGCCTCGTGCGGCGATTCGAGCGCCGTGAAGATCGTGCCGTAATATTCGACGCTGGTGTTGTCCTTGGTGATCGGTCCGCCGGAGGGGGCTTGCTTGTCCTTCAGATCGCGTGTCAGATCGGGGCTGATCGTCTGCCAGGTACGGCCTTCATCAGCGGACTTGAACAGCACGTTGGCCGCAGCGTACAGCACGTGCGGATCGTGCGGCGAGAAAAAGATCGGGAAGTTCCAGTTGAAACGGTATTGCAATTCCGCCGCGCCCCAGCCCATCGGGTTGTCGGGCCATGGATTGACGGCGTTCACTTCACCGGTGCGGTGGTTGACGCGGATCAGGTAACCGCCGTACGAACCACCGAACACGATATCGGGGTCGTCGGGCCGAGCAACGACATAACCGCTTTCGCCGCCGGCGGTCGGTTCGAAATCGCGCACTCCGATCGCGCCACCGAAGGCCGAACGCGAACGGATGCGTAGCGCCGAATTGTCCTGCTGGCCGCCGAGCAGGCGGTAAGGGAAAGCGTTGTCGGTCGACACGCGGTAAACCTGCGCCGTCGGCTGGTTGTCCTGCGCCGTCCAGCTTTTGCCGCCGTCGGTCGAGACGTTGACCCCGCCGTCGTTGCCCTCGATCATGCGCCGCGGATCGTGCGGATCGATCCATAGATCGTGGTTGTCGCCATGCGGCGTCGCGATCGCTGCGAACGTCTTGCCGCCGTCGCGCGAGTGCAGGAACTCGACGTTGACCACATAGACACTGTCTTCATTAGCTGGATCGGCGTAAATCCTGGAGTAATACCACACCCGTTGGCGCAGCTTGCGCTCCTGGTTGACCCGCTCCCAGGTTTTGCCCGCGTCGCGCGAGCGGAATACGCCGCCGCCGGCCGCCTCGACGATCGCATAGAGGTTATCGGGATTGGCCGGCGACACCGCGATGCCACCGATGCCGATCGGCGGTTCAGGCAGGCCGGGATTCGACGTCAACTCGGTCCAGGTATCGCCGCCGTCGGTCGATTTCCAAAGTCCGGAACCCTCGCCGCCGCTTTCTAGACTGTAGGGCGTGCGCCTGACGCGCCAGGTTGCGGCATAGAGAATCCGCGGGTTGGTCGGATCGAAAACGAGGTCGATCGCCCCGGCCGAATCGTTGACATACAGGATTTTCTTCCAGCTTTTACCGCCGTCGGTCGAACGATACACCCCGCGTTCGGGATTGGGTCCGAACAAATGGCCGAGCACCGCGGCATAAACCCGCTCCGGGTCGTTCGGATGAACGCGAAGGCGCGGAATATGGCGCGACTCGGGCAGCCCGACATGGCTCCACGTCCGGCCGGCGTCGGTCGATTTCCACACCCCGTCGCCATGCGAGACATTACCGCGCACCGTCTTCTCGCCGGTGCCGGCATAGATCACGTTAGGATCGGACGGCGCGACCGCGACGGCGCCGATCGAGCCGCCGAAAAAGCCGTCCGACACGTTTTTCCAGGTCAGGCCCTGATCCGTGGACTTCCAGACCCCGCCCCCGGTCGAGCCGAAATAATAGACATCGCGGTCGCCAGCCACCCCGGTCACCGCCGCCGAGCGCCCGCCGCGATAAGGCCCGACCTCGCGCCATTGCAGTCCGGCCAACTCGGCCGCGGAGAGTTCGGCGAGCCCGGCCGCGACCACTGGCTGGAACGCCGCCGCCGCCAAAACCCCCGCCAGCGAAACCAGCGCCGCCCGGCGCCGCAAAATCAGCCACAAAGCCTGCATCGGATTTCTCCCGTCACACACAATCCATCATAGTACCCCACCTACCTTGACTTACCCGCCCGCGCACGGTGTAATATGCCACCCGCCGCGGCGACGCCCCCTCGGCGGTGAACGAAGTAACGTGTCTTACGGGGCCAGGTAGCTCAGTTGGTAGAGCAGAGGACTGAAAATCCTCGTGTCGGCAGTTCGATTCTGTCCCTGGCCACCATTATAAAAAGCCCAGCAGCCCTCGCTTGACCTCTTTGTCTTGCGCACTCCAGCGTGCTCAGGAGAAAACAGCGCGGGGAAGCACACGCCTGCGACGCTGCGCTATAACATCAGACAATTTGCGGAGATCGCCATGAGTGATATCTTTCTTGGTAGGGGCGAGCACGATGTGTACCTGCTGAGCCGCTACGGCAATCGCCATGGCTTAATCGCCGGCGCCACGGGTACCGGCAAGTCGGTTTCGCTGATGGTGCTGGCGGAAGGGTTTTCGCGCCTGGGCGTGCCAGTGTTCATGGCCGATGTGAAGGGCGATATCGCCGGCATGGCGGCACCCGGCACGCTGAACGACAAGCTGCAAAAGCGCATCGATACGCTGGGCATCACCGGCTATGCCAACGAAGCCAATCCGGTGGTGTTCTGGGATCTGTACGGCAAGCTCGGCCACCCGGTTCGCACCACGGTGTCGGAAATGGGCCCCACCCTGCTGGCGCGGGTGCTGGAATTGAACGACGTGCAGGAGGGCGTGCTGGAAATCGCGTTCCGCCTCGCCGATGACCAGGGGTTGCTGTTGCTGGATCTCGACGACCTGCGCGCGTTGCTGAACCATCTGCTGGAAAACGCCAAGGCGGTTTCCGGGCAATACGGCTTGGTCAGCAGCCAGTCAGTGTCGGCAATCATGCGCGCATTGCTGCGACTGGAAGTAGACGGCGGCCGGCATTTCTTCGGCGAGCCCGCGTTGGCGCTGGAAGACATCATGCGTCAGGACATGAGCGGGCGCGGCATCATCAACCTGCTGACCGCCGATCAATTGGTACTCAAGCCACGGCTGTATTCGAGCTTCCTGTTGTGGCTGCTGTCGGAGCTGTTTGAAAACTTGCCAGAAGTGGGCGACATGGAACGCCCAAAGCTGGTGTTCATTTTCGATGAAGCGCATTTGTTGTTCGATGATTGCCCGCCGGCCCTGCGCCAGCGTGTGGAACAGGTGGTGCGGCTGATCCGCTCCAAGGGCGTGGGGGTGTATTTTTGTTCGCAGAACCCCGACGACTTGCCCGAGCAGGTGCTGAGCCAGCTCGGCAACCGTATCCAGCATGCGCTGCGCGCCTTTACCCCGCGTGATCAAAAAGCGGTACGCAGCGCCGCCGAAACCTTTATCGCCAATCCCAAGCTGGATGTCGCCACGGTGATATCCGAACTCGCAGTCGGTGAAGCGCTGGTTTCGACCTTGCAGGACAAGGGCATCCCAATGCCGGTGCAGCGCACGATGATGGCGCCACCACGTTGTCGCATGGGTACGATCAGCGACACCGAACGCGCCATCGTGCGTGCGCGCAGCCCGGTCAGTGGCCGTTACGACAGCGTACTCAATCGCGAGTCAGCGTATGAGGTGCTGGCGCAACGTGCCAAGGCAGCGTCCGAGGCGACAGCGCCTAGTGCCACGACAATGCCCTCTCCCGCAAAAAACGGCGCACAAGAGCAAGCCGCCGGCAGCGGCATCGGTGGTTGGTTCAAGGACATGTTGTTTGGTACTTCACGCCGACAAGGTGCCATCGAAACGGTGGCCAAATCGACTCTGCGCACGGTTGGCAACCAGGTTGGCCGGCAGATCTTGCGCGGCGTGCTGGGCGGCATCGCCGGCACGAGGCGCCGACGCTGAGCCCAGAACAACATAACAGCCCAATTCAACATCGGCACATTCAGGTTCGTTTTCTACCGGTCAACATCGCCATGACGAGGTTCTCGCGGTGCGCCAGGCTGGAAGCGATGACGCCGCCGATGTGGAGCACTACCAAAAGCAGTGTCAGGTTGGCGAGCATTTCGTGCAGTTCTTCCCAAAATTCCTCGCTGGCGCGGTGCCGCTTTTCGCGCTCATCGTCTTCCCGCTCCCGATCGCGATCCTCATGCGCCGCCGCCGTGGCGATCCATTCCGGCCGGCGGCCGGCGTCAAGCACTTCGCCATTGGCCAGCGGCCCGGCGTTCTCTTCGATGGCATACAGTTCGAGCCCGGTGTAAACCGTGCCGCCCAACATCGCCAGAAGCGCCAGGATCATCCACCCGCCGGCCGGGGTATGACCGAGATAACGCGGCGCCCGGCCGGTCGCTAGACCTTTGATGTAGCGTACTGCCGCGGCCGGGGAATAGATGAAATCGGCGAACCTGGCGTGCCGGCTGCCGATAACCCCCCAGACGATGCGCAGCAGTACGACGGCACCGACAATATAGCCGGCCCAGACGTGAGCGGATAGAAAATCGTCTTCGGTAAAATAAGCGGTGAAGAATGCGGCGACGAGCGTCCAGTGGCCGATCCTGACGATCGGATCCCAGACGGGAACCCAGTCCCGGCTCGCCCACCGCGGTATTTCGGTGTTCGGCTGTTTCGGCATTGCATCGTCCTCCGGTTTCGGTGACTCGCAAAATGGCATAAGCGGGCTACCGGCGCCATCCGTCGGACGACGCCCGGCCCAAACGCCCCAAATTGAGTGTTGCATCAGCCTGGAAAGCGCAATGAATCCGCCATCCGACGAATCCGGCCGTTTCTTTACCGCCGTTTCGGCCGCGGCGCTGGCCGCGGTCGGGGCGCTGATCTTTTGGGATCTGATCGGGGATTATCTCGACGGTGTGCGGCTGCTGCACCTGACGATCGAAGGGCTGGCGCTTTTCATCGCCGCCACGGGCGCGGCGCTGCTGATCTATCACCTGCTCAAAACGCGGCGCAAAACCCGGGAACTGCTGCACAATCTGATAGCGGTCACCGCCGATTCGAGCCACTGGCGGCAACAATACCGGGCTCTGGTGCGCGGACTCGGGAAAGCGATCGGCGAACAATTTGCCGTCTGGTCCTTGAGTGCGGCAGAAGCCGAAGTCGGAATGCTGCTTTTGAAAGGCTTGAGTCTCAAGGAAATCGCCGCCTTGCGCCAAGCCAGCGAACGCACTGTCCGCGACCAGGCGCGGGCCGTTTACCGCAAGGCCGGCCTGGGCGGCCGCGCCGAACTTGCGGCGTATTTCCTCGAAGACCTGCTGCCGCCGGCCGAGCGCCCGGAATAAGGCGCCGGTGGACGTACAATGCCCGGCAGGGCATCGTTCACATTCACCTTCAGAGGAGCTTTCGATGATCGGTTACGTCACCCTCGGGACCAACGATTTGCCGCGGGCCGCCGCGTTTTACGATGCACTGCTCGGCGAGATCGGCGGCCAACGCTTCATGGAGACCGACCGCTTTATCGCCTGGTCGGCGGCGCCGGACAAGCCGGGTATCGGCCTGACCAAACCGTTCGACGGCAAACCGGCCTCCGCCGGCAACGGCACGATGGTGGCGCTGGCGGTCGAAACGCCAGCCCAGGTTGATCATCTGCACCGCAAAGCGCTGCATCTCGGCGGCACCGACGAAGGCGCGCCGGGCGACCGTGGCAATGGTTTTTACGCCGGGTATTTTCGCGATCCGGACGGCAACAAGCTCAACGCCTTCTGCATGACCGGCACCTGAGTGGCGCACGCTTCCCGCGCGTCTAGCAGCCTGTCGGACTTTACCAGTTACGGCGAAAATCCGTCTGCGCGAGGACAGATTCTCTCCGGATCGCCGACGCGTAGCACCCGCGGGGGATGCGGCAGGCAATCGGCTACAATGCGCGGCGATGAACACCTCCTCGTGGAGCGCGGATCACGCGCGGCGCGCCTACGCCATTCCCAACTGGGCTGAGGATTTTTTCGATGTCGGTGACGACGGCCGGCTCAATGTCCGGGTAGCCGGTGCCGCCGGCCCGGCGATCGCGCTACTCGATCTGGCCGGCATGGCGCGTAACGAGGGCCAGCGCCTGCCTCTTTTGTTGCGTTTCCCCGATATCCTGCGGCAACGGCTCCGCACCCTCAAAAACGCCTTCGACGAGGCCCGCGAGTACTACGAGTATCCCGGACAGTACCGGCCGATTTATCCGATCAAGGCCAACCAGCAACACAGCGTCGTCCATTCGCTGGTCGGCGAAGACGGCGCCGGGCTGGAAGTCGGCAGCAAACCCGAACTGATCGCCGCGCTGGCGATGAGCCGCACCGGCGGCTACCTGATCTGCAACGGCTACAAGGATGCCGAATACGTCCGCCTGGCGTTGATCGGCCGGCGCCTCGGGCTGCGCGTGATCCTGGTCATCGAAAAGCCCGGTGAACTGGAACTGATCGCCCGCGAAGCGGCCGAGTCCGGGGTCGAACCCGAGGTCGGCGTGCGGCTGCGCTTATCGTCGACCGGTAAGGGCAAATGGCAGGATACGGGCGGCGAACGGGCCAAATTCGGGCTGTCGGCGAGCCAGATACTCGATCTGGTGCAGCGCATGAAAAGCGACGGCCGGCTCGGCTGGCTACAACTTTTGCACTTTCACATGGGCTCGCAGATTTCGAACCTGCGCGACTTCCAGGCCGGGATGCGCGAGGCCGGCCGCTATCTCGCCGAACTGCGCGCCTTGGGGGCGCCGCTCGGCTTCATCGACATCGGTGGCGGACTCGGTATCGATTACGAAGGCTCCCGGTCACGGACCTACAATTCGATGAATTACACGGTCCGCCAATACGCCGCAACGATCGTCCACGCCCTCAGCGACCTTTGCCTCGAACACGAACTCGAACCGCCCGCGATCGTCTCCGAATCCGGCCGGGCGCTCGCCGCCCACCACGCCGTGCTGGTCGTCCCGGTCTCGGCGACCGAACAGGTGCCGTCGCTCACCGCCGATCCGCCGCCGGGCGGCGACGACGAACACGTCGTGCTGGCTGGCATGCGGCAGATTTTCGACGAACTCGACGAACGCAGCCCCGAGGAATGCTGGCTCGAAGCCAGCCATTACCTGGAAGAAGGCCACAATCGTTTTCTCTATGGCGATCTCAGCCTGCCCGAACGCGCCGCGCTCGAAAAGCTCTACTACGGCCTGCTGCTCAAGATCCGCTCGCGCCTCGCCCCCACCGAGCGCAAAAGGCATCGCGAACTCGAGGAAGAATTGGAATACCGGCTGTCCGATAAATATTACCTGAACCTGTCCATTTTCCAGTCGGCGCCGGATATCTGGGCGCTCGACCAGGTCTTTCCGATCGTGCCGCTCGCCCGTCTCGACGAAGAACCGTCGCGGCGCGCCGTGCTCGAGGATCTGACCTGCGATTCCGACGGCCGGATCGAAGGCTACGTCGATCAGCTCGGCGTCGAAAAGACCCTGCGCGTCCACCCCGTCGCCGGCGACGAAGAATACCTGCTCGGCATCTTCCTGGTCGGCGCTTACCAGGAAACGCTCGGCGACATCCACAACCTGTTCGGCGACACCGACAGCGCCGACGTGACGCTGCGCGACGGCACGTTCGAGCTGACCAATCTGCGCCACGGCGATACGGCGCGCATCCTGCTCGAATACCTCGGCTACAACCCGGCCGACCTGATGCGCGCCTGCCGCAGCAAGATCCAGGCGGCGCAACTGCCGCCCGCCGTCGCTGGCCCGGTCGAGGCGGCGCTGCAAGCCGGACTCGACGGCTACACCTATCTGGAGGATTGATGGCCCACCGCAAAACATTACCGCGCGCCGGCTGGATCGGTCTCGGCGCCATGGGGCAGCCGATGGCGCGCCACCTTGCCGCCTACGGCGCCCTGGCCGCCGTCTGGAACCGCAGTGGCGAGAAAGCCGCGGCGCTCGCCGCCGACTGCGGTTGCCGGCACGTCGAGCGCCTGGCCGAACTGCCGGCCGAGGTCGAGGTGATCCTGACCTGCGTCAGCGCCGATAACGATCTCGAAACCGTGATCGCCCAATTGCTGCCGGAACTTCGGCCCGGCCAGATCATCGTCGATCACTCGACCGTCGCGCCGGCCACGGTGCGCCGGCTCGCGGCCGAGGTCGCCGCGCATCTCGGCGCGATGATCGACGCCCCGGTCTCCGGCGGTGTCGAAGGCGCCGAAAACGGCCGACTGGCGGTGATGGCCGGCGGCGATGCCGAAGTGCTCGAAGACGTACGCCCGCTGCTCGAATGCTACAGCGCCAAAATCACCTACCTCGGGCCAAGCGGCAACGGCCAGGCGGCCAAAGCCGTGAACCAGGTGTTGGTCGCCGGCATCGCCGAAGGCGTGTGCGAGGGCCTGGCGCTGGCCGAAGCCCTGCAACTGCCGCGCGAACCCTTGCTGGAGGTGTTACGCGGCGGCGCCGCCGGCTGCTGGTTTCTGGACAAACGAGGCGCAAGCATGCTCGACAACCGCTTCACCGGCGGCTTCAAGCTGGCCCTGCTGCACAAGGATCTCGAAATCTGCGCCCGTCTCGCCGCCGCGATCGGTGCCGAGCTGCCGACCGTGCAAGCAGCACTCGCCGACTACGGTCAATTGCTGGCAGAAGGCCGCGGCGACGAAGAGATTTCGGCCCTGATCCGGCACAAGCGGCAGCAGATCCATGGTCACGGACAAACCAGCTAAGACAACGCCGCGGATCGACGCCCGCCAACTCCGCGAGCTGCGCACCCTGCGCCAACTCAAAACCCACGGTGTCGCCTTCGTCAGCCTGCTCATCGCGCTGACCGGGCTGGCCTACAACACCTGGCGCAACGAAACCTCCGAAGCGCACCGCAACATCCGCGAAGCCGGTTTCCGCGTTCTGGTCGAGCTCGGCGAATTGCAACAGATCATCGACCGGACCTATTACTTCAAATCGGCCGGCACCGAGCCCGAGGGCCGGCGTGACGGCGAACTGTGGACCGAGGGTTGGGGCAAGGTGGCCATGATCCGCGATCTGACCCGGCTGATTCCGGGGCCGGCACACGAATCGGGCGTCGAACTGTTCGCTTTATGGCAAAAACACGCCGCCAGCCTCACCCAGGGCAGCGGCACGGCGGCCGCCAAAAACGCCGAGAAGACCCTCTCCGGCGCGCTCAAAACCACCCGCGACCAGGTCGTCGCCGCCCTCGACCGGCTACGCTGAACAGCCCAGCGCTCCAGACCGCCGGAGCACGATTCAAAACCCCCGCTGGCGGGGAAGTGCTTTTATTTCTCCCCCGCAAGCGGGGGAGCAACGAGGGGGCGGAGAGTGAGTGGTGACGAGGGAGTGGTGACTGTCCCGATTCGTCCGCGGTTCAGGCATCGGCCATGGACGCGGCTTGTTTTTGAGCCGGTAGCTTGTAAGTACTCTATTTGTACTATATACTGGTGCCGTGAAACCGGTTGAACGGAAAATCCTGGATTACGTCACCGCGGCGCTTCGCGACCAGGGGTTCAGTCCCACGTTGCGGGAAATCGGCGAGGCGATCGGTTACCGCTCGCGCGGCTCGGTGCGCCATTACGTCAATGCCCTGATCGCCGCCGGCCACCTGCGCCGCACGGCGGCCCATCGCGCGCGCGGCCTGTCGTTGCCGGCCGCCGGGCGCGGCGCCGGTGACCCGCCGATTCCGCTGGCCGGACGCATCGCCGCCGGCCGGCCGCTCGAGGCGGTTCCCGAAAACGACTACATCGATTTCCACGACCGGCTGCGCCAGCCCGGTTTGTACCAATTGCAGGTCAGCGGCGATTCGATGATCGACGCCGGCATTTACGACGGCGATACGGTGCTGATCAAGCCGGCACGCGCGGCGCCCAACGGCGCCATTGTCGTCGCCCTGATCGATGGCCACGAGGCGACGCTCAAGCGCATCTACCAGCGCCCCGGCGGCATCACGCTGAAGGCCGAGAACCCCGCCTACCCGGTCCACCACTACGAACCGGGACGGGTCGAAATCCAGGGAATCTTGCATTCGGTACACCGGTTTTTTTAGCTCAACACCCCCATGAACTCGCCATGGCAACGCGCCATCGCCCTGGCCGATATGAACGCCTTTTTCGCCAGCATCGAGCAGCTCGACGACCCGGCGCTGCGCGGCCGGCCGGTGGCGGTGACCAACGGCCGGCGCGGCACCTGCATTATCACCTGTTCCTACGAGGCGCGCGCCTGGGGCGTGCGGACCGGGATGCGCCTGCGCGCGGGGCGCAGGCTGTGCCCGGACCTGGTGCAACGGCCGGCCAGACCGGAGCGCTACGCCGAGATCTCGACCCGCATCATGCGGGCGCTGACCGAGATCACGCCGCTGATCGAGGTATTCTCGGTGGACGAGGCGTTTTTGGATGTCACTGCCAGCCAGAAGCTGTTCGGCTCGGTGGCGGCCATCGGTGCACGCATCAAGGCGGTGATTCACCGCGTCTCCGGTCTCCACGCCAGTGTCGGTCTCAGCGAGGGCAAACTGACTGCGAAATGGGCGGCGAAACGGCACAAACCGGATGGTCTCACCCTATTGCCGCCGGAGCAGGTCAGGGCCGCGCTGGCGCCGCGCCCGGTCGAGGAAATCTGCGGCATCGCACGCGGTATCCGCACCCACCTGGCGCGCTACGGCGCCGCCACCTGCGGCGACGTCGCCCGCCTGCCGATCGGCGTGCTCGCCGGGCGCTGGGGCGATATCGGCCGCCGCTTGTGGTCGGTGTGCCGCGGCCATGATCCGGCCCCACTCATCCTTTCCGCCCCGGCGCCGAAGTCGATCGGACACGGCAAAGTGACGCCGCCGGACACGCGCGACCCCCGGCTTATCGCCACCTATCTGATCCACATGGCCGAGAAAGTCGCCGCCCGCTTGCGCCGCCACGACTATGAAGCCGGCCGCTTGCAGATCGGCTTGCGCACCCGCGACGGCTGGCTGGAACGCGAATACCGGGTCATGCCGACCGCGTGCAGTCATACGCTCCGCGGCCTGTGCCGGCATTTCGTCCAGCACTGCTGGCACGGCGAGGGCATCTTCCAGGTACAGATCACGGCCCACAACCCCCAACCGCGCGCCGGCCAGCAGGACTGGCTGCGGCCCGCCGGCGAGCCGCACCAGGAGATCGACAGCGTGGTCGACCGAATCAACCGGCGTTATGGCGAGTTCGCCATCGCTCCGGGCACACTCCTCGGCCGCTCGGATATGCCCAACGTGATCGCCCCGGCCTGGCGCCCGGACGGTCACCGGGCGACCGTTGAAGGCTACCGGCGAGACGAGTATCGCGGCCGCGATGGACCGGCGCAGAATTTTCCCATGCGGAACGCCCGGTGCGGCGTTTCCTGGCCATTTCCTGAAATTTAACGGCATTGGCCCTCGATCCGGACACGGCACAAGCCTACGCGGCGCAAGGTTTTCTATTGCAGGCGCGGGAACTCGCCGAGTATGCGGCTTCTGAGGCACCGCTGCGCCGAGTGCTGGCGGCAGCGCCTCATCGCCGCCCGCTCAATCGACGTACATCGAACTGACCGATTCGCCGAGGGCCATGCGGCGGATGGTTTCGGCCAGCATCTGGGCGACGCTGAGCTGGCGGATGCGGCGGCAGGCGCGGGCCGCGGGGCTGAGCGGGATGGTGTCGGTGACGACGATTTCGTCGATCGTCGACTTTTCGATGTTCTCCACCGCCGGACCGGAGAGCACCGGGTGGGTGCAATAGGCGACGACTTTTTCGGCGCCTTTGTCTTTCAGTGCGGCGCCGGCGGCGCACAGCGTGCCGGCGGTGTCGATCATGTCGTCGACCAGAATGCAGCACTTGCCGCCGACTTCGCCGATGATGTTCATCACCGTCGCTTCGTTGGCCCGCGGCCGGCGTTTGTCGATGATCGCCAGATCGACGTCGAGCCGTTTGGCGATCGCCCGGGCGCGGACCACGCCGCCGACGTCGGGGGCGACGACAATGTTCTGGTGGCTGTTCTGGCGCTGCCAGATGTCGGCGAGCAGCAGCGGCGAGGCGTAAACGTTATCGACCGGGATATCGAAAAAGCCCTGGATCTGGTCAGCGTGCAGGTCGATGGTCAAGATACGGTCGGCGCCGATCGTGCTGATCATGTTGGCGGCGACTTTGGCGGTGATCGGGACACGCGCCGAGCGCGGCCGGCGATCCTGTCGGGCGTAGCCGAAATACGGGATCAGCGCCGTGATGCGGCCCGACGAAGCGCGCTTCAGCGCGTCGATCATGACCAGCAGTTCCATGAAATGGTCGGCGGTCGGGGCGCAGGTCGGCTGCAGCAGATAGACGTCGCGGCCGCGGACGTTGTCCATGATTTCGATGTTGACTTCGCCGTCGCTGAAACGCCCGACGATGGCTTTGCCGAGCGCGATCCCGAGGTGCCGGGCGACCGCCTCGGCGAGCGGCAGGTTGGCGTTGCCGGCGAAAAACATGATTTCGGTGACCGACATCGGCAAAACTCCGGTGTGGTCCGGCGATCAGGGTGCTGCCGGGGCGTTATAAGGTCGATTGGCTGGGACGGCAGGATTCGAACCTGCGCATGCGGGGATCAAAACCCCGTGCCTTACCGCTTGGCGACGTCCCAGCATGGAACCTGAAGCCGGGTTCCTTGGCCATTATAGCGGCCTTCGCCAAACGCTTCAGACGGCGGGCTTCAACCGGGCGCTTTAACCGGGCTCACCGGCACCGGCGTATCGGCAGCCAATGCCCACTTCGCAATCCGGACCCGGATGCGGTATTTGCCGCGCTCGGCTTCGATGCTGGTCGGTAGTAACAGCGTCTCTTGCAGCACGTAATCGAGATAGCGCACCCGCCAGCCGTCGTAGCGCACTTCACTGAGCGTGCCGTTACGGCGAAACGAGGCGCGGGCCGCGGCGGGTGACGGCAGGCCGCGGACCCAATCGCGCAGCAGGCTGACCGGCAGTTCGAAGCCGAGCGCGGCGGCGACCAGCGGCTCGGGCTCAGGGCCGAACTGCGTTCCACCGTGCCCGGCTTCGAGGCGGGCGCCGCCGGGTTGGACCGTCAGGCGCCAACGCTCGCCGGTGGTGCTGAGGTTGGCGCGCCACTCGCCTTGATTGCCGTCCTCGACCGAAAAGCGCAGGCTGCCGCCCCGCCGGCCGTCGGTGATGGCCAGCCGGCCTTCCAGGCGCCACGAGGCGAGTTCCGCGAAATAGGCCTCTCGTTCTTTTAGCCAAGTGCCCGCGGGCGCCTCACGCTCCGGTAGAGCGCGGCACGCCGCAAGTCCGGCGGTCAAGGCGAGAAGCGCCACCAGCGCCGGCGCGGCGCGCCTGCCGGACGGCGGCGCGTGGCCGCTGATCACTGTCTCTCGACTCCCAGGCGCTCGAGGGCCTCGCGCAGCACGGGATGGTCGGCGTCAAGGGCAGCGGCCGCCTCGAAATAACCCCGGGCTTCGTCGCGGCGGTTCAATTGCCACAATACTTCGCCCAGATGGGCGGCGATCTCGGCGTTGCGTTCGCCGGCCAAGGCCCGCGTCAGGTAGTGTTCGGCCAATGCCAGATTGCCGAGCCGATATTGGACCCACCCCATACTGTCGAGGGTCGCCGGATCGCCGGGATTGAGATCGAGAGCGCGCTCGATCAGTTTCAATGCTTCCTGGTGGCGGTTGGTGCGGTTCGCCAACGTGTAACCGAGCGCATTGAGGGCCGCGGCGTTTTCCGGGTCTTCCTGGATGATGCGGCGCAGGTCCTGTTCGGCCAGCGCCAGGTCGCCGGCGGCATCGGCGAGCAGGGCCCGGGCGTAGAGCAGTTGGTGGTCGCCGCCCAGCGCCGCCAATGCCGCGCTCAGCCGGGCGAGCGCCGCGTCGGGCCGGCCGGCATCGCCGAGCAGTTCAGCCTCGGTCAAATAGGCGCCGATCGCCAGTTCGTCGCCCCCGCTTTTTTGCGCTTCGTGCAAAGCGGCGAGCGCCGTTTCGAGCGCGCCTTGCTTGGCGGTGACGATCGCCAGCCTGAGCTGGGCTGCGGTCGCTTGCGGTCCGGCTTGCACCCGGCGGTAGCAATCGCCGGCGTCGGCGAGCAGATCGAGCTGTTCGGCCAGCCGCCCGCAATAGAAATAATGGTCGAAACGGAGCGGTTCGGGCAGGCCGCCGGGCTCGTCTTCAAGCCGCCGCAGGTGGCGATAATCGGCGCGTGCTGTGTCGCCCTCGCCGGCGGCCAGGGCATAGAGCGCCATCGTGTACCACGCCGTGCTGTCCCTGGGCAGGCGGAGCAGAAGCTGCCGCGCTGCATCGTTCTCCCCCTGCCGGCGCAGCAATTCGGCGGCGGCCAGAATCACGCTGCGGGCCGCAGGATCGATCTTGAGGGCGTGCTGGTAATGGGCCAGGGCCGCCGCATCGTCACCGCCGCGGTGCGCGAGTTGCGCCGCCCATTGCAAAATTTCAAGGTCGTCTGTGTCGCGCGCGGCGCGCTCGGCCAAATCGTGGGCCGCGGCGGCGTCACCGAGGCGAAAGGCGAGGATGCTCTGGCCGTACAGGCTGTCCGGGCGCGTCTCGCCGCGATGCAGGTCGCTGAGTGCGGCGGCGACCTCGTCGCGCCGCGTGGCGTCGTCGACCGCATCGAGCAAGGCCCCGATCAGCGCCCACCCCTCGGCCGGCTGCCGATGGCCGGCGAGCAGGCGGTTCAACGTCCCCAGCGCCCCGCTGAGTTGCCCGGTCTGGATCTGGGCCAGGGCGCGAAACTGGAGCGCCTCGTGGCGTTCCGGCTCCAGTTCCAGCCAGCGCCCGGTGGCGGCGTTCATCTCCGGCCAGGCGTGCGCGGCGTAAGCGATGCGGCTCGCCCTCTCGGCGATCTCCGGATCGCGCGATTTCTGCGCCGCCTGGGTGTATTCCACCGCCGCGCCGGCCAGATCCTGGGCGGCGCCCAAGCGTTCGCCGGCCAGCACGTGATAAATCGCCTCGGGATCGACCGGCACCCGGTAGCGTTCGGCGGCGGGAGGTTCAGGCGCCGCTTCGGCGGCGGGCGCGGCGGGTTCGGCCGGCGGGCGGGCGGCGCAGGCGGCGATCAGCAACGCCGCCGGCCACACGACCGGCAGCAGCGAGCCGCGCCGCGCGCGGAGGATCGGGATCGGGAACAAGGACGATTTCTCCTTACAGCGCATGGATAGTGCTTGCCAGTGCGGAGCGCAAAGACGAAAATGGCACGCGATGCGTCCAAAACACTTCCGCCCATGCCGTTGATCGTTGCCGGCGTCAATCACGTTACCACGCCGATAGACATCCGCGAGCGTTTTGCGTTCGCCGCCGCCGAGACGGAGCCGGCGCTCACCGCGCTCGCGGCGCTCGACTCGGTGTCCGAAGCGGTGCTGCTCAGCACCTGCAACCGGACGGAAGTCTATTGCCGGACGAGCGGCGGCGACGGCGGCGAGTTGATCGCCTGGATGCACCGCTGGCACCGCCTGCCGGCCGGCGTTTACGACAGCCATTTTTATCGCCGCTTCGACCGCGAGGCGATCGCCCATCTGTTGGGCGTCGGCGCCGGTCTCGACTCTCTGGTACTCGGCGAACCGCAGATCGGCGGCCAGATCAAACAAGCATGGCAGGCGGCGCGCCAGGCGGGCACCGCCGGCACTGTGCTCGACCGGGCCTTTCAGGCCGCCTTCCGGACGGCGAAACGAGTGCGGGCCGAGACCGCGATCGGCCGCAACCCGGTGACCGTGCCCTATGCCGCGGTGGCCTTGGCCCGGCAGATCTTCGACGACCTGCCGGCGCGCCACGCCCTGCTGCTCGGGGCCGGTGATATGATCCGGCTCAGCGCCGGTTACTTACAACAACAGGGGCTTGGCCGCCTGACCGTGGTCAACCGCGATGCCGAGCGGGCGGGCGAGTTGGCCGGCGAGTTCACCGCCGCCTGCGGCGCCGGCCTCGACGCGTTGCCGGAGGTCTTGCGCGAGGCCGATCTGGTGATCGCTTCGACCGCCAGCCCGGAGCCATTGATCGACGTAGCGCTGCTGCGCCGGGCGCGCGCCGGCCGCCGCCAACCGCTACTGATGATCGACATCGCGGTGCCCCGCGATATCGCCCCGGAAGTGGCCGACCTGGACGATGTTTTTTTGTACACGATCGACGACTTGCAGGAAGTGATCCGCGCCGGACTGGCCGAGCGCACCGCGGCCACTGACGACGCCCGGCTGATCGTCGAGCAGGAAACCGCGGCTTTTTTGCGTTGGCTCGAAATCCGCCGCGCCCAGCACCGGCTCGCCACTTACCGGCAGCAAGCGGAAACCATCCGCGACCGGACACTGGCCGAGGTCCGCCGCCGGCTCGCCGCCGGTCTCGAAGCGGACGCCGCGCTCGACCTGCTTGCCGGCCGTCTCACGCAACGCCTATTGCACGGCCCGAGCCGCGGCTTGCGGGCGCTGGCCGGCAGCGGCGACCACTCGCTCGTCGAGCGCCTCTGCACCCTGCTGCTCGAAGCCCCGGAGGGCAGCGACCCGGACAGCGAGGCGGAGACAAATCACGGGACGCGGGACGCCGGCTCCGAGGCCACGCCGAACCGCCGCCGGCAGGCGTCATGAAATCTCTACTCGATCATCCGGGATTGCAGCGCCGGATCGAGGAACTGGCGCTCCGCCACGAAGAACTCGGCCGCCTGCTCGCCGCCCCGGAGACGGCCGCCTCGCGCCGCGAATACACGCGGCTAAGCCGGGAATATGCCGTGCTCGATGCCGTGGTCAAAGCCGTCGCGACACGCGCCGAACTGGCCGGCCGGCTGGCTGACGCCCGGCGCCTGAGTGCCGATCCGGACCCGGCGCTGGCAGCGCTGGCGGCCGAGGAAATCTCGGCGCTGGAACAACGTCTGGCGGCATGCGAACGGGAACTCGCCGGGCGCCTGTTGCCCCCCGAAACGCTCGACGACCGCGATTTGTACCTCGAAATCCGCGCCGGCACTGGTGGCGACGAAGCGGCACTGTTCGCCGGCGATCTTTACCGGATGTACGCGCGCTACGCCGAACACCAGGGTTGGAACGTCGCCACCGTGTCGCAAACGCCGGGCGAACACGGCGGTTTCCGCGAAATGATCGCCAAGGTCTCGGGCGACGGCGCTTACGGACGGCTCAAATATGAGGCTGGGACGCACCGCGTTCAGCGCGTCCCGCTGACCGAGGCGCAGGGGCGGATACACACCTCGGCCTGCACCGTCGCAGTGCTGCCCGAAGTCGAAGCCGTCGATGAGATCGTCATCGACCCCGCCGATCTCAGAATCGATACCTATCGCTCCTCGGGCGCCGGCGGCCAGCATGTCAATACCACCGATTCGGCGGTCCGCATCACCCACATGCCGAGTGGCATTGTGGTCGAATGCCAGGACGAGCGCTCGCAACACAAAAACAAGGCCCGCGCCATGAGCCTGCTCGGCGCCCGGCTTTTGGCCCGCGAACAGGAAGCGCAGCGCCGGGCGACGGCCGCGGCGCGCAAAACGCAGGTCGGCAGCGGCGACCGTTCGGAACGCATCAGAACCTACAATTTTCCGCAGGGGCGGATCACCGATCACCGCATCGATCTGACGCTGTACCGCCTCGCCGACATTCTCGACGGTGACCTCGAACCCCTCGTCGAACCGCTGCGCGCCGCCGCCCACGCCGATCGCCTGGCGGCGCTGGCCCATCCAGCGTAAACCCATCCCGCCGCCCGCAGCGGCCGGGCTGGACACGAAAACCGTATAATGCATCATTCAATTGTCGTGGCGGAGCGTAGCGCAGCCTGGTAGCGCACCACAATGGGGTTGTGGGGGTCGGGAGTTCGAATCTCCCCGCTCCGACCAAGCGACTCGACTGTTATTCCGTCCGCTCGGCCTTGGGGTGGAGCCGCGCAAAATTGAACCTGGCCCGGAGTGCATGATGAATCCGCCCGAACAATCCGAAGCTGCTTTATTGCCGGATATCGCCAATGAAGCCCGGCCCGGCATCGCCGGCCGGCTCGATTGGGTCGGGATGAATCAAGTCGAAATCCCGGTCCGCATCCAACTCGGCAACAACGACGAAGCCGCGGCCCACGCGCGGGCGACAGTATTCGTCAACCTCATCGATCCGGCGGCGCGCGGCATCCACATGTCGCGGCTTTATCTTTTGCTCGAACAAACCCTGGCCGAACACCCGCTCAGCCCATGCGCCCTGCGTCGTGTGCTGCGTGAATTCCTCGATTCGCACCGCGAGCTTTCCGACCGGGCGCTGATCCGGCTGGATTTCGATCTCATGGTCCGCCGCCCGGCGCTGGTCAGCGACCACCACGGCTGGCGGCGCTATCCGGTCAGTCTGATCGCCGAACTCAACGGCGACGAATGCCGCAGCCGTGAATTCCGGATGGAAATGGCGATGCAGGTACTTTATTCCAGTACCTGCCCGTGCTCGGCGGCGCTCGCCCGGCAATTGATCCAACAACAGTTCGACGCCGATTTCGCCGCCGCCCGGCAACCGGCCAAAGAGGCGGTGCGCGCCTGGCTCGGCGGCGATCGCGGCATCAGCGCCACCCCGCACAGCCAGCGCAGCGCCGCCGATGTCCGCGTTCGACTGGCGCCGAGTTTCGAGGCCTTCCCGCTGCTCGACCTGATCGATTGCCTCGAAGCAGCACTGCAAACGGCGGTGCAGGCGGCGGTCAAGCGCGAGGACGAACAGGCTTTCGCCCGGCTGAACGGCGCCAATTTGATGTTCTGCGAAGACGCCGCGCGGCGCATCCGCAAAGTGCTCGACAGCGATGAGCGCGTCATCGATTTTTGGGCCCGCTGCCGCCATTTCGAAAGTCTGCACCCGCATAACGCCGTCGCCATCGTCACCAAAGGCCTGAGCAACGGCTTCGCCCCGATCGACGGGACACCGGCCGGCTGGCACGATTAGCCAGCGGCCACCCCCTCCCCAACCCCCCGCAAGCGGGCACCTCTCCTTCCCCCTCCCAGGGGGAAGGTTGGGAAGGGGGTCTGAACCTCTCCCCCCTTGTTCCCGGGGCGAGTTGGGAAGGGGGATCGAGGCCGAATATCCTAGACTTGGGCAAGACGATCTAATAAGATGAGGACTCCCTTCTCGCAAGTGGAGCACAGCATGAACGGTATTTCGCGTCTCGCAAGGTGGGCCGGGAGCGGAGCGCTCATTCTGGTATCGGGGGTTTTATTCGTCGCCTGCGGGAGCAGGATCTCGCAGATTCAAAGCGGCGAATGCTTCGTGATCGACGTGGTCGGGGTCACCCCCGACGGTTCGAAGATCTCGCAGATCCGCACTGTCGAATGCCCGGCGGAAGAGACACCCACCGGTTCGAGGATCTCGCAGATTCAAAGCGATCTGATTACCAGTGGGGATTGTTTCGTGATTGTCGAGGTGGGGCTCGACATCCGCGGCTCGAAGATCTCCCAGATCAGGGCGGTGGAGTGCCCGAAAGAGACGCTCGCGCCGGCCGCCGATGATGCCGCGGTAAACGACGCCGAAATTCTCGATGATTCGGCGGAAAACGAGTCCGCAAGTCCGCCCACCGCGACACCGCCGCCCAGTGAAGAGACGCAAGCGGCACTGGCCGCCGATCTGGCCGAAGCAGCACGTCAGGTGACGGCCAAGGCGCGGGCCGAGGCGGATTTGGAAGAGACGCCGGCAGTGACTGATTCCGGCAACTGATCATCTAACAGGTTGTTGAAAAAC
>JRYH01000403.1_pt1 | contig 26903 bp, 28 predicted proteins | sample 235351 | NCBI WGS metagenome assembly JRYH01 (sample SAMN03074221, study PRJNA261480) | activated sludge metagenome | biome: Wastewater Treatment Plant; feature: Wastewater; material: Activated sludge; isolation source: activated biomass of a wastewater treatment plant treating wastewater... ...
GTGGTGCGCCAGATCGCCTTCTACGACTTCGAGTGCAAGCTCCACGCCGCCCGCCGCCAGGGCGAACTCACCCCCGACGACATCAATGCGCTCTGGATGAGCGTGCAGGCGGAAAGCCTCGGCCCCGCCTTCAGCTACATGGACGGCTACGAAACCTTCTGGAGCTATATCCCCCACTTCATCCACTCGCCGTTCTACGTCTATGCCTATGCCTTCGGCGACGGGCTCGTGAACGCGCTCTATTCGGCCTATGCCGAGGGTGCCCCCGGTTTCCAGGACAAGTATTTCGAGATGCTGAAGGCGGGCGGCTCGAAGCACCACAAGGAACTGCTCGCCCCCTTCGGGCTCGATGCCTCGGATCCGTGCTTCTGGGACAAGGGGCTCGGCATGATCGCCGGAATGATCGACGATCTCGAAGCCATGGAAAGCTGACGGCCATCGGCAGCGAACCCGGCCAGCGCCTCGGCCAGGGCTTTCGCAGGCGGCTGCGCCGCTTCCGGGCCTGGGTGCGCCTGCGCGTGCCGCGCGGGTTGCGCGCCCTGCTCGGGCTGCTGCTGGTCGTCCTCGGCCTGTTCGGCTTCCTGCCGGTGCTCGGCTTCTGGATGATCCCGCTCGGCATCGCCATCGCCGCGATCGACCTGCGCCCGCTCTGGCGGCGCTGGCGCGGCAGACCCCGCCGCTGATCCCGCCAGTCGCCGCCATCCGGCCCGCCCGGCCTTCTTCTGGCAGAAATATCCCGGGGGTGAATTGGCCGCAGGCCAAGAGGGGGCAGCGCCCCCTTCCCGGCTCGCTCCGCAACATTCCGGGCGAGATCTCCGGGCAGGCGCCCTAGCGCAGCTGGCTGTCCTTGCTGGCGCGCCGGTTGATGCCTCCCCGGTCGCTGGCACGGCCGTCGCGCTCCTGCTGGCATTCGATGCACAGCTTCACCCCCGGCAGCGCATGGCGGCGCTGTTCGGGGATCGGCTCCTCGCATTCCGCGCAATGGGTGCGGCTCTCGCCGACCTGGCGCTGCTGCTGCGCGCGCATCCGCGCCAGTTCGTCCGATATCGACGCTTCGATCTGTTCGTTCACGGCGCCATCGCGCGCCCAGCCCACTGCCATGTTCTCCTCCTCGCCACGCCGGTTCCGATCCGGCCCGACCGGGCCTCCGACAGGAAAGACCCTGCTCCAAGGATGGGCAGGGCCGCTCCGCTTTGCAAGGCCGCCGTTGCGGACGGCCGACCGTCAGGGTCGACCGGCGCCGCTCAGGCTTCGGCCATCATGCCCTTCTCGCGGGCCAGATCGCGCATCTTCTTCTGCAGCTTCTCGAAGGCGCGCACCTCGATCTGGCGGATGCGCTCGCGGCTCACGTCATATTGCCCGCTCAGTTCCTCGAGCGTCAGCGGCTCGTCACTCAGGCGGCGCTTGACAAGGATATCCTTCTCCCGGTCGTTCAGAACCTCCATCGCCTCGAGCATCAGTTCCCGGCGCGTCTCCATCTCGTCGCGCTCGGCATAATCGGCCGCCTGGTCCGCATCGTCGTCGGTCAGCCAGTCCTGCCATTCGAGCGCACCTTCGCTGTCCGCGCCCACGGTGGCGTTGAGCGAGGCATCCCCGCCGCTCATGCGCCGGTTCATGCTGACCACCTCGGCCTCGGTCACCCCGAGATCCTCGGCAATCTGCTTCACATTGTCGGGGTGCATGTCCCCCTCTTCCAGCGCACCGATCCGGGCCTTGGCCTTGCGCAGGTTGAAGAACAGCTTCTTCTGCGCGCTGGTCGTGCCAAGCTTCACCATCGACCAGGAGCGCAGCACATATTCCTGGATCGAGGCCCGGATCCACCACATCGCATAGGTCGCAAGGCGAAACCCCTTTTCGGGATCGAACCGCTTCACGGCCTGCATGAGGCCCACATTCGCCTCCGAGATCACCTCGGCCTGCGGCAGCCCGTAGCCGCGATAGCCCATGGCGATCTTGGCCGCGAGCCGCAGATGCGACGTCACCATCTTGTGCGCCGCCTCGATGTCGTTTTCCTCGACCCAGCGCTTGGCCAGCATGTATTCCTCTTCCGGCTCAAGCAGCGGAAACTTGCGGATTTCCTGCATGTACCGGTTCAGCCCGCCTTCGGGCGTCGGCGCCGGCAGATTTGCGTAATTCGCCATCAATAGTCCCCCCTTCAGATTTCAGGGCAGGTTTCATCACTTAACATACTATATGCGTCAGGTTTCGTCGCATTCAATACACAATCCGGTTATGAACAGGGCCAGACGGGTCCGGCCGGCAGCGCCGCCCCGCCGGTTCCGCCCGATGATTTCCGTGCAAAACGGCGGGCCGAACACCGCGCCCGTCCATGCGCCCGTTCAGGGATGAACGCGCAGCGCCGCAACCAGGTCCGCCATGTCGGGCGGCAGCGGGGCGTCAAAGCGCATCTCCTGCCCGGTCACCGGATGATCAAAGCCGAGCCGCGCCGCATGCAGCGCCTGGCGGGGAAACCCGCCGGCCATGGCCACCGCCGCCGGGTCGAGCGCCCGCGCCGTGAGCCGCCGCTGCCCGCCGTAAACCGGATCGCCGATCAGCCCGTGACCGCAATGCGCCAGGTGAACCCGGATCTGATGGGTGCGCCCGGTCTCGAGCCGGCAGGCAAGCAACGCCGCCACCGGCGGCACCCCGAACCCCTCGATCACCCGCACCCGCGTCACCGCATGGCGCCCGCCCTCGAAGCGGACGGCCTGCTTCTGCCGCTCGGCCGGATGGCGGGCCAACTGCGTGGTGATGCAAAACGTATCGCCCGGCTCGAAGGACACCCCGCGGATGCCGCGCAGCCTCGGGTCGCCAGCGTCCGGCACGCCGTAGCAGAGCGCGCGATATTCGCGCTCCACCCGATGCGCGGCGAACTGCGCGGCAAGCCCGTGATGCGCCGCATCGGTCTTGGCCACCACCAGGAGCCCGCTCGTATCCTTGTCGAGACGATGCACGATTCCGGGCCGCCTGACCCCGCCGACCCCCGACAGGTCCGCCCCGAAATGATGCAGAAGCGCATTCACCAGCGTGCCCTCGCGCGATCCGGGCGCGGGATGCACGACCATGCCGGCCGGCTTGTCGATCACCGCGATATCGGCGTCCTCGTGAATGACGCAAAGCGCGATGGGCTCGGGACAGATCGCGCTCTGCGCCGCCTCCTGCAGGGTGATCTCGACCTCCGCCCCGGCGGAAGGGCGCCGCCGCGCATCGTCCACCACCTGCCCGTCCAGCCGCACCGCCCCTTCCGCCAGCAGCCGCGCAAGCCGCGTGCGCGAAAGCGCCGCCGCCTCTGGCACATCGCGGGCAAGCGCCTTATCAAGGCGCGGCGGCGGATCGGCCGCGATGGTGAACTTGACGCGGCGGACAGCCATGACGCCCTCCCCGGATACCACGGACGAGCCCGCCAACCTGCGCTTCCTGCGCCGGCTGGTCACGACCCTCGCCGCGGTGATGATCGTCGGGCTTGTAATCGTGATCGTGCTGCTTGTCATCCGCCTCTCGACTCCCCCCGCCGTGCCCGCCCTGCCCGATACGATCACCCTGCCCGAGGGCGCCTCGGCGCAGGCCGTGACCATGGGGGCGGACTGGTTTGGCGTGGTGACCGACGACGGCCGCTTCCTGATCTTCGATCGCACAAGCGGCGCCCTGCGCCAGAGCGTGACGCTGGACTGACACCATGGAACGCGGACGCGCCCCGGCACCGCAGAAGACAAGGAATATCCGGGAATGGTACCGCCTCCCCGGCTTGAACGGGGGACCTCTGGATCCACAATCCAGCGCTCTAACCAACTGAGCTAAGGCGGCACGCGCCCGCGATGTAGCGGCGGCCTGCCTCGATTGCAAGGGCTTTCCCCACCATGCTTGCGCTTCCATGCGCCAGGCGATAGCAGGATGGCGAACTCAGGAGACCGGCCATGGGCATCAATACCGAGAGCGACATCGTCGCCAACCTGCAGATCGGCCCGACCGACAAGGGCATGGTGCGGCTGTTCGTCGAAGCCGGCGAATTCGAGGTTCCGATGGATTTCGAACCCGAAGAAGCCGAGGAAATCGCCGAGGAAATCCGCGCCGCCGCCCAGAGCGCCCGCGCCCGCAAGACCAGGGGCTGACCGCCCCGCCGGCGCCGCACCCGACCGGGCAATCGCGCGGCAGGGCATCTTCTGGCCGGAAATATCCCCGCCGGAGGCCCCCGCCGCCGCAATCCGCGGCACGACGGCGACCAGACCCGCAGGCCGGGACATCCGCTCGCCCGGGAGATCCGCGCGCCGATCTTCCGGCCGGTCCCGCACCACCCCTTGCCGCGGCGCCGCCGGCTGCCTATCTGTCTCGGCGTGGCGGGTTCTGCCCTTCGCGTGCGGCTGCATTCCAGTGGCCTTAAGCAACTCCGAGGGAGCTGGCTCTGTTCGGACCCTGGTCCGATTACCCGGCGCCCACCTGTACATACAGGTCCTCGGGAATCATCGCCTCACGGTTGCCGGCGGTCCCGTCACATGTCCGCCGCCCGCGCCGAAGCGGGGCGGCGTTCACATCTCCTCGAAATAGCGGATGCCCTTGACCACCAGGTCGGCCAGATTCGACGCGCCGAGCTTTTCCCGCAGGGCAAAGCTCACGTTCGAAACGGTCTTGTAGCTGATGCAGGCGCGGTTGGCGATTTCGCGATAGGGCAGTCCGTCTGCGATCATGCCGAGGATCTCCTCCTCCCGCGGCGTCAGCCGGGAGCGGCGGCTCGCACCGCCCGATACGTTCATCAGCGCGATCTGCGTGGCCAGGCGGCTTTCGACGAAATTCCCCCCCCCGCCAGAACCTCGCTCAGCGCGGTCAGGATCTCTTCGGGGGGCGAATCCTTGTTGATGATCCCGTTTGCCCCCGCATGCAGGGCACGGCGCGCAAGGACCGGACTGCGATGCATGGTAAAGACGAGAATCGGCAGTTGCGCGTCCGAGCGCCGCAAACGGCGGATCAGCTTGATGCCGGCGATCTTGTCCTCGCCGAGGGTCAGGTCGATCACCATCAGATCGGGCCGGTCGCGGCGCCAGGCGCGCCAGCCTTCGAGCGCGGTGGTGGCCGAGACGATCTCGCAGGGGAGCCGGGCGCGGATGATGCGCCCCCAGCCCTCCACCACCACCGGATGGTCGTCGATAACGACGATGCGCTTGAGCGGCGCCGATCCCGCCCGGGTTCCGGTTCCGGTTTCGGCTTCGGCGATCATGGCAGGAACAGGCATTGGAAGGGCATCCTCAGTTCGGTTATGGTCCACGCCCCGTCGCGGCAGGGGGCGACATAGGTGGCGCCGAGCGCGCGGGCGCGGTCGCGGATTCCGATCAGTCCGTAACCGTGCCGGACCGGAGCGCTCGGGGGGCCGCAGCCGTCGTCGCTGACCCGCACCACGATCTGCGACACGCAGCCGGCGCCGGATCCCTGGCCGGAGCTGCGCCGGGTTTCTCCGCCGGGCCCGGGGACATGTTCGGTGCGCAGGCTCACGCGGATATTTTCCGCCTTCCCGTGGCGCACGGCATTCAGCAGGCTTTCGCGCACGAAACGATAGATCGAGAGCTCGGAAAGCTCGTCCGAGTCGAGCGCGCACTCCCCGGTCAGGCGGATGTTCACATCCGGTGCGATCTCGGAAAACTGCGCGATCAGCTCGCCAAGCAGTTCGGTCAGCGACCCGTAACCCAGCAGCATCGGCCGCAGGTTGTTGATGGCGTCGCGGGCGCTGTCGCGCACCGCATGGGCGTGAATCTCGGTCGCGCGCAGCGCCTCGTCAAGCTGCCCCCGCCCGGCGCCGTTCACGCTCTGCACCGCATCGCGGGCCTCGGCCAGCGCCGCGTTCAGCGCAAACAGCCGCGGCCCCATCTCGTCATGCAGATCCGAGGCGATCTTGGCCCGTTCGGCTTCCGAAAGGGTCAGCAGGCGGGTCTGCAGCAGGTCGTTCTCGCGATGCTCGGCCTGCAGATGGGTCGCAAGGTCGTTGACCCCCCGCGCGAGGGCGGAAAACTCGGTCAGGCAGTCATCCGGGGCGCGGCAGCTCATGTCGCCGCGGCGCACCGCCGCCAGCGCATCGAGCAGCCGCCGCAACCGCCGCAGGATCAGCCGGTTGACCACCACGATCAGCCCGACCACCCCGAAGACCGCCATGACCAGCATGGGCACGACCAGGCGGAAATTGTTCCATAGCTCCGTGATCCGCGCACTCGGGTCCGAAACGATCAGCACATTGCTTGGAAGATTGGGGTGCGGAACCTGAATCTGGTCCATCTGCAGCGGCGGGCGCAGCAGCGCATCGAACCATTCGGGCACCTCGGGCGAGGACAGCACGCTGCCCACCGCCGGCGGAGCGGCGCGTGCGATACGCCCCGGAAAGACGATATCGACCGCCACATGCGGCATGGCGCCGATTTCCTCGGCCACCCGCGTCGCCTCGCGGATCATCTGATGCGCATCATGGGTAAAGGTCATCCGCTGCGCCGCCGCCTGCCGCGCGGCATGAAAGGCCGCCGCGGTTTCCGCCTCGATCGAACGGCGTGCGTTCAGCATGAGAACCGCCATCACCGCACCGCAGAGCGCAAGCCCGCCGAGAACGGAAAACGCGGTCGCCAGCCCGTTCAGTGACAGCCGCCGCTGCGGCACCAGCACCGCGATCCAGCGGATGATGTCCAGACCGAAACGGTCTTCGACATGAATCACGATCCTTCCCCGGTCGCCATCGCCACCGCCTCCGCATGGTTGCGCCCCTGCCGGCGCTGGACGCGATAAAGCTGGATCACGGCGGCGAGGCTGTCCTCGGCCCGGTGCCGGTCGGAGGCGAGATCATCGAGCAACTGACGCAGGCCCAGCCCCGGCCCGTCGTTGCGTTCGATCTCGCGCCAGAGCTGCAGCACGCGATTGGCGATCATGCGCGGGCTCTCGCTGTAGTCCTGGCCCAGCCGCCGGAAACCCGGTGCGAGATCGTCACGGGCCGCCCCGCTGCGGCGCGCGAGAAAGACGAGCGGCGCCTCGGATTCCTCCACCCGCAGCCAGTCGTCGCCCCGCTCCGCCTCCGGCTCCCCGATGGCGGCGGCGCCGGGCTCGCTCTCTCCCGCGAGAGTCTCGTCCTCGTAGCAACCCGGCAGCATCAGCATCACGACCAGACCCACGGCCATGGCCCAATTGCCACCGGACATCTCCTGACGCATGTCTCTGCCCCGCTGCGACAATGATTCGCGTTCATACTATAGCAGCGGTCTGGCAAAGAGCCCGGGCATGACCTTGGGATTCGGCGGTTTCAAGCGGAAATGGCCGGATTTCGCCCTTCTTCCCTTTCTTCTTCCCGGGTGATCCGGGGCATTTCTCCCCTCCGGGATGGGACATTTGCCCCGTGCAATTCGAGGCGCATCGCCCAAAGACAGCCTTCCCCACTCTATGCTCCAATCAGGCTGCGCAGGACCGCTGCCGGCAGGGCACCGGTCAAGATGCAGGATTGCGCCGACCGGAAAGGGGGGAAACTTCGGTCCGGTTCCGGGACGGTGCAGCAACGGGAGAGGATCATATGAAAATGACACTTCGCAAGGCGATGTTGCGTGCTTCGCCGCTGACCTTGCTCAGCGCGGTGGTGGCGGGCACGCTCGGGCTGCAGCCGGCACAGGCGAATGACAAGCTGATCGAGCTGGCCGAGGATCCGGCGAACTGGGTCATGCCCGGGCGCGACTATGACGAGCGCAACTATTCCGTGATGGACGAGATCAACAAGGAGAACGTCAGTTCGCTGCGTCCGGCCTGGTCCTTCTCGACCGGGGTACTGCACGGCCACGAGGGCACGCCGCTGGTGGTGGATGGCAAGATGTATGTCCACACGCCGTTCCCCAACACTGTGTTTGCGCTCGACCTGGACGATCCGGGCCGGATCCTGTGGCAGAACAAGCCGCAGCAGGATCCGACCGCGCGCACCGTGGCCTGCTGTGACGTGGTGAACCGGGGCCTGGCCTACTGGCCCGGCGACGACGATATGGGGCCGCTGATCTTCCGCACCCAGCTTGACGGGCATATCGCCGCGCTCGACGCCGAAACCGGCAAGACCGTCTGGATGATGGAAAATGCCGACATCAAGGTCGGCGCGACCCTGACCATCGCCCCCTATATCATCCGGGACATGGTGATCGTCGGCAGTTCCGGCGCAGAGCTTGGCGTGCGCGGCTATGTCACCGCCTATGACGTCAAGACCGGCGAAAAGCGCTGGCGCGCCTATGCCACCGGCCCCGACGAAGAGCTTCTTCTGGCCGAGGACTTCAACGAGCCGAACCCGCATTACGGCCAGTTCAACCTCGGCACCGAGACCTGGGAAGGCGACGCCTGGAAGATCGGGGGCGGCACCAACTGGGGCTGGTACGCGTATGACCCCGACGAGGACATGTTCTATTACGGGTCCGGCAACCCTTCGCCCTGGAACGAGACCATGCGGCCCGGCGACAACAAGTGGACGATGGCGATCTGGGGCCGCGATGCCGAAACCGGCGAGGCCAAGTTCGCCTATCAGAAAACCCCGCATGACGAATGGGACTATGCCGGCGTCAACGTGATGATGCTGTCCGAGCAGGAGGACGCCGAGGGCAACACGCGCAAGCTGCTGACCCATCCCGACCGCAACGGCATCATCTATACGCTCGACCGCACCAACGGCGACCTGATCTCGGCCGACAAGATGGACGATACAGTCAACTGGGTGAAGGAAGTGCAGCTGGACACCGGGCTGCCGGTGCGCGACCCCGAGTTCGGCACCCGCATGGACCACAAGGCCCGCGACATCTGCCCGGGCGCCATGGGGTATCACAACCAGGGCCACGACAGCTANNTGGACTGGGAGCCCTTCATGCTGCCCTACCGGGCCGGCCAGTATTTCGTCGGCGCCACGCTCAACATGTATCCCGGCCCCAAGGGCGACCGTCAGAACGGTCTCGGCCTTGGCCAGATCAAGGCCTACAACGCCATCAGCGGCGAAATGGCCTGGGAGAAGATGGAGCGCTTCGCCGTCTGGGGCGGCACCATGGCAACCGCCGGCGGGCTGACCTTCTACGGCACGCTCGACGGGTTCATCAAGGCGCGCGACAGCGACACGGGCGAACTGCTGTGGAAGTACAAGCTGCCCTCGGGCGTGGTCGGCCATCCGATGACCTATACCCATGACGACCGCCAGTATGTCGCCATCTACTACGGTGTCGGCGGCTGGGCCGGTGTCGGGCTGGTGTTCGACCTTGAGGATCCGACCGCCGGCCTTGGCGCCGTGGGCGCCTTCCGCCGCCTGCAGGAATTCACCCAGATGGGCGGCGGCGTGATGGTGTTCTCGCTCGACGGCGAGAGCCCCTACACCGACGACGTCAATCTCGGCGAATACGCGGACGACGACGAAGCCTGATGATCGAGGGACGCACCGGGCGGCGCATCCTGCCTCGCCCGGTGCCGTTCGCGAGAACGGGTGACGTTCGGAAAGTGACGGGAAAAGACATGACAGTCAGAGACATGACGGAGCAAGCGACATGAGCACGAGACTTTCGTGCCTGCTGGGCAGCGCGGCACTGGCCCTTACGACGACAGCGGTCGCGGCCCAGGATGCCGAAGACAGCCTGCGCGTCTGCGCCTCGACCGATGACGCCCCCTATTCGACCGCCGACCAGGACGGGTTCGAGAACCGCATCGCCGAGGTCATCGCCGAAGAGGCCGGGATGACGCTCGAACTGGTGATGATCGACCAGCCCGGAATCTTCCTGTTCCGCGACGGTATCGACGCCGGCACCTGCGACGTGCTGATGGGCATCGACGAAAACGACGACCGGCTTCTGGTCAGCGAACCCTATTACCGGTCGGGCTATGCCTTCGTCAGCCGCGAGGACCGCGACTTTCAGGGTGAGAAATGGGAGGACGTGGACCAGGAGGGGTATGAGACCTTCGCCTACCGCTACTACACCCCGGCCGAAACCATCCTGAAATACACCGGCCGCTATGAATACAACCTGGTCTACCAGGCATCGCTGACCAATTTCACCGACCGGCGCAACCAGTACACCCAGGTTCCCGCCAGGCTCGTGGTGAGCGAGGTCGCGGACGGCAATGCCGATCTCGGCATCATCTTCGCCCCCGACGCGGGACGCTATGTGCGCGATTCCCGCACCCCGCTCAGGATGACGCTGATCACCAATGACATCGAACGGTCGGACGGGGTGATCATCCCGCTGCAGTTCAACCAGGCGGTCGGCGTATCGAAGGACCGGCCCGAGCTTCTGGAAACCGTGCAGGATGCGCTGAACAGCGGACAGGACCGGATCGAAGCCATCCTCGACGAGGAAGGCATCCCCACCCTGCCGCTGGACAAGACAGACAAGGACGAGAAATGAGAAAACTATCGCTGGCAGTTGCGGCTTTCGCACTCGGCGCCACCGCGGCCCTTGCCGAGCAGCAGTTCTATCACACCACAGAAGGCACCCCGCTGGATCTCGATCTGGCCAAGGAGGAAGGGCGCGACACCGAAGCCGTCAAGGAATTCCTCGACNNACCTGACCATGTGTTCGGGCTGTCACGGCCATTACGGCGAGGGCAAGATCGGCCCCGGCCTGAATGACGCCTACATGAGCTATCGAAGCAACGAAACCGACGTCGGGCTGTTCGCGACCATCTTCGGCGGCGCATCCGGCCAGATGGGCCCGAACTACAGCACCCTGACGCTGGACGAGATCCTCAAGGTCATGGCCTGGGTGCGCCATCTCTATGTCGAGGATCCGGCCGATGCCGTCTGGCTGACCCCGGAACAGCGCGAGGAATTCACACCATTCGACCCGGATGCGGACGGCGGCGGCGACAGCGAGGAGTAAACCACCCCGCCCGTTCCGGCCCAAGCGGCTCAACATGGAGAAGGAGGAGACGACCATGAAACTGACACTGCTCGGCATTGCTGCTGCCGTTGCGCTGGCGACACCGGCGCTTGCCTATGACGGCACCAACTGCAAGGCGCCCGGAAACTGCTGGGAGCCGAAACCGGACTATCCCGAAACGGTCGAGGGCTCGAAATACGACCCCCAGCACGACCCGGCCGAAATCTCGAAACAGGGCGATTCACTGGCTGCCATGGACGAGCGCAACCAGTGGCGGATCTGGAACATGAAACAGACCGGCGATTTCGTCTATGACGTGAACAAGATCCCGGACTACGAAGAAGGCTCCGCCCCGCCGAGCCAGTGATCGCGGCCCCGCGGGATCGCCTCTGAAAACAGGCAGTTCACCAGGTTCGTGCCGTGCGCGCCATGCGCCCCCGCGCAACGCCTTCCCCGGGCCTCCCCCGGCGGCGCGTGCGGCACGGACCCTGCCCTTCTGCGGGAGACGAACGATTCATGTCGGACACGGACGACCCGGCCACCGATGACTGGCGGCAGCGCTTTCGCGCGGCCGAAGCCGAACTCGGGCATATCATTCTTGGTCAGGAGCGGGTGATCCGCCTGCTGCTGCTCTCAGTTCTGGCGCGCGGCCATGTGCTTCTGGCCGGGGACGTGGGAACCGGCAAGACGACGCTCCTGCGGGCGATGGCGCGGGCGCTCGGCGGCCCCTTTGCCCGGATCGAGGGCACGGTCGACCTGCTGCCCAGCGACCTGATCTATGATGCCCATCTCGACGACCAGGGCCGCCCCCTGATCGAGCCGGGGCCGGTGCTGTCGCGGGGCGAAGACCTTGCCGTTTTCTTCTTCAACGAAATCAACCGCGCGCGCCCGCAGGTTCATGCCCTGCTGCTGCGGCTGATGGCCGAGCAGAGCCTCACCGCCTTTCGCCGCGAACACCGCTTTCCCCATCTCCAGGTGTTTGCCGACCGCAACCAGATCGAGCGGGACGAGACCTTCGAACTGCCGGCCGCCGCCCGCGACCGCTTCATGATGGAAATCGAGGTCGGATTGCCGCAGACGCGCGAGGACCGCATCGCGCTTGCCTTCGACACCCGCTTTCACGACACCGACAGCCTGATTTCCCATGTCACCGAAGGGTCGCTGCCCTATCGCGGGCTGAACGGGCTGGCGCGCGAGGTTCAGGACCGGGTGCATGCAAGCGAGGCGCTGCAGCGCTACGTGTTCGACCTTTGCGATGCGCTGCGCGACCCCGGGGCGGCGGGGCTTTCGATCGAGGGCGCCGACACAGAGCGGCTCGTGCGCGGGGGCGTCAGCCCGCGGGGGATGCAGTCGCTCGTGCGCGTGGCCCGCGCCGCCGCCTGGATCGAGGGGCGCGACGCGGTGCTGCCGCAGGACGTGCGCGCGGTGTTCCAGCCGGTCATGGCCCATCGCACATTCCTCAACCCCGCCTATGAACCGCGCCGGGAGCTTCTGGTTCCGGCGCTGATCTCCGCCGCGTTCGACGCGATCCCGGTTCCGGCGCAATGACCGCCGGGGGGGACGAGCTTTATCTGTTCGACGCGCTCGCCTGGCGGCTCGGCCGGCGCCAACCGGGGCAGCACGAGGGCGCACATCGCGGGCGGATGCGGGGCAGCGGCGATTCATTCGCCGACATCGCACCGCTGCTCGCCTATCCCGATCCGCGCCGGCTGGACATCCGCCGCTCGCTCACCGACCCTTTCGGCGGCTTTTTCGTGCGCCGTTTCGAGCGCCGCACCGACATCACCCTGCATATCCTGCTGGACGGCTCGGCCTCGCTCGGGGCGGGGGCGGCGTCGGACCGTCAGGGGCTGGCGGCGCTGCTCGCGGGCGGGCTTGCGCAGGCCGCGCGCCGGGGCGGCGACCGTGCCGCGATACAGGTCATCGGCGGCGAGCAGGTGCTGTTCGAGGCGCCCGCGACCCGCCGCCCGGGCCTGGGCGAGGAACTCCGCGCCGGGATCAATGCGCTGCAGCCCGCAGGCCTGGGCATGGAAGGACTCGTCCGGGCGGCCGAAGCCCTGCCGCGGCGGCGGGTTCTGGTGGCACTCGTCTCCGATTTCGATCACGGGGCGGATGAACTCGACCATCTGCTCGGCGCGCTGACACCGCGCCCGGTCCTCCCGTTCTGGCTGCGCGACAGCGGTCTGGAAAACCCGCCGGGCCGGCCCGGCCTCGCCGAGGTGCGCGATCCCGAAACCGGGCGCCGCCGCACCGTCGTCACGGGCCGCAAATGGGCCGCCCGCCAGCAGGAGGCCGCGCGGGAACGCCGCCGCGACCTGCGCCGCGTGTTCTCGAACCACGGGCTGCGCGCAATCGAGATCCGCGACAGCATCGACATCGACCATCTGGTCGCGGCGCTGGGCGAGGGGCTGCCATGAAATGGCTGATGGTCCTTGCCCTGCTGCCGCTTCCGGCCCTTGCCCAGCCCGTGATCGAGGCCGAAAATCCCCGCCATTATGGCTGGTGGCTGGGCGACGAGCTGATCCAGCGATTGCATATCCCCCTGCCCGAGGGGGTCACGATCGAAAGCGCGAGCCTGCCGCGCCCGCGCGCCGTGGATTACTGGCTCGACCTGCGCGAGGTGGCGACCCAGAGGACCGAAAACGGCGTCGATGTGATGCTGCGCTGGCAGAATTTCTATGCGGCGATGGAGCCCAAGCTGCGCGAAGTGCCGCCCTCTCCGATCCGCCTGTCCGACGGAACGGAAACGACGCTTCCCGGCTTTGAATTCGTCACCTCGCCGATCCATCCGATCATGATGCGGCCGAGCCGGGAAGAAATGATGCCCGACCCCGCCTATCACCTGATCGACACGCGCCCGAACCGGATCGGGCTGTCGCTCATGGTGCTCGTATTCGTGCTGACACTCGCGGTTCTGGCATGGCATCAGGCATGGTGGCCCTTTCACGCCCGCCCGGCGCGCCCCTTTACCCGCGCCGCGCGGCAGATGGGCCGGGCGAATGACGCGGGCGCGCGGCGCCGGCTGCTGCACCGCGCCTTCGACGCCGCTTTCGGGCGGGTGCTGATCGNNCTGATCGGCGCGGACCTGCCGCGGTTCCTGGCCGCGCGGCCCGAATTCCGCCCGCTCGAGGATCGGCTGGCCGCGTTCTTCCACGATTCGGATGCCGCCTTTTTCGGCGCCGGACAGCAGGGTGCTGCGGGCGAGGTGCCCACGCTCGCCCGCGACCTGTCGCGCATAGAGCGGGGGCAGCGATGATCGCCTTCGGCCTGCCGCAGATGCTGTTCGCCCTGCCCCTCGCGCTGCTGCCGCTGGTCGCGCGCTGGCTGCGGGCCTCGGATGTCCCACGGCTCGACCTGCGCCCCACCGACCAGGCGTCCGGTATCGTCGACCGGGCGCTGACCGGTGCCGGGATGCTGGCGATCGCTGCGCTGGTCGCCGGGCTGGCCGATCCCCATCTTGCAGGCGGCACGGTCAGCTATCGCGGCAAGGGCACGAACCTCGTGCTGCTGATCGACCGCTCCGCCAGCATGGACGACACCTTTGCCGGGCTCCGCCCGGATGGCGAGAACGAAAGCAAATCGGTCGCGGCGCGGCGGATCCTGCAGGATTTCATCGCCGAACGCCCGGACGACCGCATCGGCATTGCCGCCTTTTCGACTTCGCCCATGCAGCTTTTGCCGATGACCACCGACCGCGCGGCGATCCGCGCCACGATCGACGCCCAGGGCGAACGGGGCCTGTCGCAGACCGACGTGGGGCGCGGGCTCGCGCTGGCCATGGACATGATGCAGGATGCCTCGATGCTCGGCTCGCGCGCGGTGGTCATGGTATCGGACGGAGCCGCCGTCATCGCCCGCGAGGTGCAGGAACAGCTGCGGGAAATGGCGCTTGAACAGCAGGTGAACCTTTACTGGCTTTACCTGCGCAGCGCCGGTGACAAGAGCATCTTCGACAAGGGCAGGCCGGGCGAACCCGACACGCCGCAGGCGCGGCCCGAACGCCACCTGCATCTGTTCCTGCAGCGGCTCGGCGTGCCCTACCGCGCCTTCGAGGCCGAGGATTCCGAGGCGGTCCAGCAGGCGGTGGACGAGATCGGCAAGCTCGAGGCCAAGCCGATCCTGACCGAGCACAGCGTGCCGCGCCGCGATCTCGACTGGATTTTCTATCTTGTGGCGGCGCTCGCGGCGGGGGGGCTTACGCTCGCGCGCTGGATCGAGCGCCCGTTTGCGCCGCGCCGTCCCGGACCGCTCATGAGGCCGCGATGAGACGTGTGGCGCTGATCCTGATGATACTGATCCTGCTCGGTTCGGGCGCCGGGATTGCATGGTTTGCCCATAATGCCTGGGGCGACTGGCGCGACAATTCCGACATCCGCGCCATGGCGGCCGGGCGCCAGGCGGTGCCGCGCGAGAATGCCGACGCGCGGGCGATCCAGGGGCGCGTGCTGTACCTTGCACATCGCGACCTGCTGCCCGAGGCGCTCGAGGTGCTGCCGCTGCTGAGCGATGCGTCCCCCGCGCTTCTGGCCGAGGCGCAATATGCGATCGGCAATTCGCGGCTGCGCGGCGCCTTCGTGACGCTTGAAACCGGCATCATCGACGACGCCACCCCCGAGGTGAACCTTGCCAAGTCCGCCTACCGCGCGGCGCTCCGGGCCAGACCCGAGGACTGGAATGCCAAGCTCAACCTCGAACTGGCGATGCGGCTGGTCCGCGACCTTCCCCGCCCCGAAGCCGAGGGCGAGAGCGACCCCGACACGCGCCCGCGCCGGCTCTGGACCGATGTGCCGGGGATGCCGCGGGGTGGCCCGTGATGCGCCGGATCCTGCCGCCGCTGATCGTGACCGTGCTGGCGCTGCTTGCCGCCTTTCGCCCGGGGTTCCCGCGCGAACAGCGGGTGACTGATGCGCTGGTGATCGTGGACATCACCCGTTCGATGAACGTGCGCGACATGGGCGGGAAGTCGCGGCTCGATTACACGCGCCGGGCCATGCGCGACTGGATCGCGACCCGCCCCTGCGGCAGCCGGATCGGGCTTGGCGTGTTCACCGAGCGCCGCAGCCTGACCCTGTTCGAGCCGGTCGAGGTCTGCGCAAGCTTTGCCGCGATCGAGGGCGCGCTGTTCGGGCTCGACTGGCGCATGGCCTGGGACGGGGACAGCATGATCTCGAAGGGGCTGAACTATGCGGTCGAACGGGCGGCGGCGCTCGATGTGCCGCTGATCTTCATCACCGAGGGGCAGGAGTCGCCGCCCCTGCCCTATTCCGGCGCCGACGCGTTCCGGGGCGACAGTCCCGGCGGGCTCGTGCTTGGCGCCGGCGGCGATACGCCGGCGCCGATCCCCTTTTATGATGACCTCGGCCGCGAGGTCGGATTCTACGGCCCCGAGGACGTGCAGCACGCCCCGGCCCGGATCGGCCCGGCGCCCGAGGACGCATCCGAACGCCCCGGCTATCACCCGCGAAACAACCCCTATGGCGAATCCGACCTGGAAGGGTCCGAGCATCTGTCCGAACTGCGCATGTCCTACCTTCAGGATCTGGCGCAGGAACGCGGGCTCGGTTTTCTGCGCCTCGATGCCGGCACGGCAGCGATCGACCGCGCCCTGGCCGAGAATGCGCCGCAGCACCTGGTTCGCGCAAGGCAAAGCCTTTCGCCGCCCATCGCTCTGGCGGCGCTGGTCCTGCTTATCGCGACCTGGGTGCCGGCGGTCACGCTGCCGCGGCTCCGTTCGCGGGCGCCGGCATGACCCGGCCGATGCCGCCCCGCGAGGCGAGCCGCGCGGATCGGGTGGCGCAAAGGCCCGGTGCCGCCCCATCGGGAAGGCCGGGCCGGCGGCCGGAAAGGAAGAGGCAAAAGGCAATGGATGATCGCAACGAGGCCGATACGGACGAAGCTGCGTTCGGCCGGAGCATGATCTCGGGCGGGGGCGTCACCCTGCGGCGACTTCAGATCTTCATCGTGGTCGCCTATTGCGAGACCCTGACCAAGGCGGCAAAGCAGCTTGGCCTTGCCCAGCCGTCGCTGTCGCAGCAGCTTTCGGCACTGGAACAGGCGCTCGGGATGCAGCTTTTCGACCGCCGCTCGAACCGGATGGAACTGACCGGCGAAGGGCACAAGGCGCTCGCGCTGGCCGAACGGGTTCTGAACAGCATGCAGGCGCTCGAGGACGGGGTTCGCGCCATCGGTTCGGGCGCGCGGCAGACGATCCGGGTGGCGGGGCTGAGCTCGGTCCTGCGGGTGCTGCTGCCGCCCGCGCTCGAGACGATGCCGGGCGCGACCACGGGGCTTGATTTCGACATCCACGAAAGCGCGCCAGGCGATGTGCTGGATCTGCTTTATGGCCGGCATGTGAGCCTCGGGCTCGTCGCCTCGGAATCGATCGAGGCGCCGCCTCCCGGGTTCCAGATGGTGCCGATCATGACCGATCCGCTGGTGCTGGCGGTGCCCGGGCATCTTGACCTTGCGGGAATGCGCGACCCGGACAAGGAACTTTGCGCCGATGACCTCGCGCTGCTTCACCGCACCGTGCAGTTCGTCTTTGGAACGCACACGGGCGACGGGGTGCGCGAATGGTGGGGACGCGCCCTGCCTCGCAGCCGGATGCTGGCGCAGGTGCGCAGCTATGAAAGCGCGCTCGCGCTCGTGCAGCAGGGGCTTGGCATCTGCGTCGTGCCGGTGCTCGCCACGAAGCTCGGCGGCAGGATGGCCGAGAATGTCCGCCTTTACCGGACCGGACTCGAGCCGCGCCATATCGTTGCGGTCCTTCCGTCGCAATATCTGCACAACCCGACCTATTCGGCCCTGATCGAAGCGCTCCGGCGCGCGGCCGGGCGTCTTGCCGGGGCGCCCCTGCATGATTGCCCGCCGTTCATCCGGGCCGTGTTATAGGCAAACCCTATGGGAGCGATAGATGGACATTGGACCGGGGTGCCATACCTTGAACACTGCAGCACAGAGCTGTTCATATCACCAGAACGGGAGAAATTACCATGGCATGGAATGCCCCCAAGATCGAAGAAATGCCGGTCGGCATGGAAATCAACATGTACTCCTGCGCCAAGCAGAAGTGATTTCCGACCTTCGCCCGCCTGAGGCCGGGAACGGCCGGACATGCTGAAGGTCATCGTTCTCGGCGTGGCAGCGGGCGGAGGGATACCGCAGTGGAACTGCAACTGCCCGGGCTGCCGGGCAGCACGCGAAAGGCCGGAGCTTGCGGGAACGCAGGCTTCGATCGCCGTCAGTGCGGACGGGCGCAACTGGTTTCTGGTGAACGCATCGCCGGACATCCGCCAGCAGATCAACCGCACCCCGGCGCTTTTCCCGGCCGAAGGCACGATCCGTCACAGCCCGGTTGCCGGTGTGATCCTGACCAACGGGGAAATCGACGCGATCACCGGATTGCTGTCGCTGCGCGAAGGGTCGCCCTTTACCATCTACGCCCACCGGCGGGTGCTTGACGGGCTTGCCGGGAACAACATCTTCAACGTGCTGAAGCCTGAACTCGTCCCCCGCGTTGCAATCAAGGCCGGCGCGGATTTCGAACCGCTCCTGCCGGACGGCAGCCCGTCGGGCCTTCTGGTCATGCCGTACGAGGTGCCGGGAAAACCGGCCTGGTATCTGGAGGAAACCGCAAGGGCGGCGGCCGAGGTGCTGGACTATGTGCCGGGCGACACGCTCGGCCTCCATATCCGGGAACGCGGCAGCGAGCGCGGCTTTCACTTCATCGCCGCCTGCGGCGGCGTGACCGCGGACCTGGAGGAAAGGATACGGGGAACCCCGCTCCTGTTCTTCGATGGCACGCTCTGGGAGGACGGCGAGATGGTCACCGCCGGGCTCAGCCACAAGACGGGGCAGAGCATGGGCCATGTCTCGATGTCGGGCGAAAGGGGCGCGATCAACGCGCTGGCCGGGCTCGGGATAGGGCGCAAGATGTTCGTTCACATCAACAATTCGAACCCCGCGCTGCAGCCCGAAAGCCCCGAGCGCCGCCGCCTCGAAGCTGCGGGCTGGCATATCCCCCACGAGGGAGAGGAGATCACCCTGTGAGCACCGCCGAAGATTTTTCCGCAACCGCAACCCAAGCGCCGCTCATGGATGCCGAGGCGCTTGAGCGGCGGCTGCGCGAGATCGGGGCCGCGCGCTATCACAACCTCCACCCGTTTCACGACCTGCTTCACGGCGGCAAGCTGAACCGGGGGCAGGTGCAGGCCTGGGCGCTGAACCGCTACTATTACCAAAGCTCGATCCCGATCAAGGATGCGGTGGTGCTCTCGCGTTTCCGCGACCGCGAAACCCGCGTCGAGTGGCGCCACCGGATCGAGGATCACGACGGCGACCGCGACTCCGAAGGCGGCATCGAACGCTGGCTGAAGCTCACGACCGGGATCGGGCTCGACCCGGATTATGTCCGCTCGACCGAGGGGATCCTGCCGGCGACGCGCTTTGCGGTCGATGCCTATGTGAATTTCGTGCGCGATCATTCCCCGCTCGAGGCGATCGCGTCATCGCTCACCGAACTTTTCGCGCCGACGATTCATGAACAGCGGATCGCCGGGATGCTCGAACATTACGATTTCATCAACCCCGAGGTCATGGTCTATTTCAAACGCCGGCTTGAACAGGCGCCCCGCGACGCGAATTTCGCCCTGAACTATGTCAAGGCCCATGCCACGACCCCGCAGATGCGCGAGGACGTGTGCAATGCGCTGATCTTCAAGACCAATGTGCTCTGGGTGCAGCTTGACGCGCTGTATCATGCCTATGTCTCGGGCTTTCCGCCGCCCGGCGCCTTCGTTCCCGCGGAACGCTGAAAGGGGGGTCCGGGATGACAGCCAGGGCGCCGAAATTCAGCATAACCCCGGAAAGCCGCCCGGTGCTGCCGCGCTATGTGACGCTGAAACACGACCGGCTGCGCGAACGCTGGCTGCTGCTTGCGCCCGAGCGGATCCTCATCCCCGACGACATCGCGGTCGAGGTGCTGAAGCTCTGCGACGGCACGGCGACGGTGCAGGATCTCGTCGCCGCGCTCGCGGCCCGCTACAGCGCGCCCGAAAGCACGATCATGCAGGACGTGACCCTCATGCTGCAGGGGCTTGCCGACAAGGGTTTCCTTGTCGAAACAAAGGAGGTCGCATCATGACCGAGAACCGGCCCGGAAGCATCGAACCGGACAAATCCTCCCCCTACGGCCTGCCGCTTTCGGTCCTGGCCGAGATCACCCATCGCTGTCCGCTGCAATGCCCCTATTGTTCGAACCCGGTCGAGCTTGAACGTGCGAAAGGCGAGCTCACCACCGGGGAATGGCATCGCGTGCTGGGCGAACTGGCCGATATGGGCGTGCTCCAGATCCATTTCTCGGGCGGCGAGCCCACCGCGCGCAAGGATCTGGTCGAACTCGTGCAGCGGGCAACCGACGTGGGGCTTTATTCCAACCTCATTACCTCGGCGGTGCTGCTCGGCCGCGAGCGGCTGAAGGCGCTTTATGACGCGGGGCTGAGCCATGTGCAGATCAGCTTTCAGGGCAGCGAGGAGGCGCTCGCGAACCGCATCGGCGGCTACAGGCGCGGCCATCAGAAAAAGTTGGAGGCGGCGCGCTGGACCCGCGAGGTCGGGCTGCCGCTTACCGTGAACGCGGTGATGCACCGCCAGAACCTGCATCAGCTTCCCGACATGATCGACATGGCGGTCGAACTGGATGCCGCCCGGATCGAGGTCGCCAATGTGCAGTATTACGGCTGGGCGCTGAAGAACCGCGCCGCACTGATGCCGACCTATCGCCAGCTCGAAGAAACGACCCGCATTGTGGAAGAGGCGCGCGAGCGCCTCGCCGGCATACTGGAAATCGACTATGTGATTCCCGATTACTATGCGAAGCGGCCCAAGAAATGCATGGGCGGCTGGGGTCGGCAGTTCTTCAACATCTCGCCCTCGGGCAAGGTTCTGCCCTGTCATGCGGCCGAAACCATCACCGGGCTTCGCTTCGATTCGGTGCGCGACCACTCATTGGCCTGGATCTGGGACAATTCCCATGCCTTCAACCTTTATCGCGGCACCGACTGGATGCCCGAGCCCTGCCGCAGCTGCCCGATGAAGGAAGAGGATTACGGCGGCTGCCGCTGCCAGGCCTTTGCCCTTACGGGGAATGCCGCCAGCACCGACCCGGCCTGCGAACTTTCGCCCCTGCACGAAGAGATTTTCGCCATGGCTGCCGAAGAGGCCGAGGGCGAACAGAACCGTTTCGTCTATCGCAATTTCGTCGGCGGAACGCCCGAACCGGAACCCGCCGCCGATGTGCCCGCCGCGCAGACCCCGGCAACGGAGAAGGAAAATACCTGACGACAGCGTAAAGCCGGCCCCGGGCCCGGGGATCCTGAGCGCCGGACACGTTCCGGTCGGCGAGGGGCATGACATCTATGTCGAAACGTCAGGCAATCCCGGCGGGGTGCCGGTCGTCTTTCTGCATGGCGGCCCCGGCAGCGGCTTTCGCGCCGAACAGCGCCGGCTGTTTCCGCCGGATGCCTTTCTCGTGATGTTCGACCAGCGCGGCGCCGGGCAGAGCCGCCCGTCCCGCAGCCGGATCGACAACACCACCGGTCACCTGGTCGCCGACATGGAACGCCTGCGCGAACATCTCGGCATCCGGCGTTGGATCGTGACCGGGGGTTCCTGGGGGGCGACGCTTGCGCTGGCCTATGCCGAACGCCATGCCGAGCGCGTTGCCGGGCTGGTGCTGCGCTCGGTGTTCCTCGGCACCCGGCAGGAACTGGAGACCGCCTTCCTGCACAATCCCGCGCTGTTCCACCCGGACCTGCACCGCGATTTTCTGGCGGTGCTGCCGCCATCCGAGCGCGATGATCCCCTGCCCGCCTACTGGGCGCGCATCCTCGGGCCGGACATGGCCGAAAGCCGCCGCTTTGCTCATGCCTGGCACGATACCGAGCGGATCCTTTCGGTAATCGCGCCATTGCAGGCGCGGCTGGACCCGGCGGCGCTGGACGATCCGGCGCGCCCCCTGCCCGCGACGCCCTTCATGGAGGCGCATTATTTCAGCCAGGGCTGTTTCCTGGACCACCGCCCGCTTCTGGAAAACGCCGCTGCGCTGCATGGCATTCCGGGGACCATCATCCAGGCGCGCCACGATCTGCTGTGCCCGCCCGCAACCTCGCATGCGCTGGCCGCGCGCTGGCCGGATGCCGAAATCCGCCACGTCGAGCAGGCCGGCCATTCGGTGAGCGACGGCACGACGGCGGAGACGCTCAAAGCAGCGATCCATGACATGTCGACCCGCGCGGACCCATGACCCGCACCCTTCATCCGGGGTTTGCCGGGATCGAGCGGCGCGACCTGCCCGAGATCGGGGCGCGCGCCCTGCATCTGCGCCATATCCGCACCGGTGCCGATGTGGTCTTTCTGCAGGACGGCGACAGCATGCGCAGCCTTGCCATCGCCCTGCGCACCCATCCCGGGGATTCAAGCGGCGTCGCCCATGTGCTGGAACATTGCGTGCTTTCAGGATCGCGCACCTATCCGGTGGCCCAGCCGTTCACCGAACTGTTGAAAACTTCGCTCCACAGCCATCTGAACGCCGCGACATTTCCCGATTTCACGATCTACACGGCCGCCAGCTTTCACCCCGGGGATTTCCGCAATCTTTCCGATGTCTATCTGGACGCGGTGTTCTTTCCGCTCCTGCGCGAGGATGACTTCGACCGCGAAGGCTGGCATGGCGGCCCGGGCGGCGCGAAGGGCGGCATCGTCCTGAATGAAATGCGCGGGTTCCATGCCTCGCCCGATGCGCAGCTTGAGGAACTTTCGCGCCGTTCCCTGTTTCGCGCAGGGCCCGGCCGCCATTCCGAGGGCGGCGAAGCGGATGCGATTCCCGGGCTCACGGTGGATGGGATGCGCGCCTTCCACCGCCGTTTCTATCATCCCTCGAACGCGCTTGTCGCCTTTGCGGGCGCGGTGGACATGACGGCGGAGCTTGCGCGGCTCGACAGGGTGTTTTCCGATTTCGCCCCCGCCGGGGCGGCCGCTGCCGGAACCGGCGAAACGATCGCCGCGCCGCGGTTCCTGACGTTTGAGCACCCGGGGGCACGCCATGCGCAACTGGCGCTGAACCGGGCCTTTGCCCCGCCTGAAACACGGTTTCACGAACTCGGACTCGAACTGCTCTGCGAGTCGGTGATCGGCCATCCCGGCGCGCCGCTGCGCCGCGCCCTTGCCGAGGCCGGCATCTGCCGCAGCATCCGCGAAGCGCGCTATCGCGACGACACCTGTCCGCCGCGCCTTGCGATCCGGCTCGACGGGATCGCGCCGGACCGGGCCGAGGCCGCCGGTGACATGGTCGAGGCAGCCTTTGCCAGCCTTGCGCGCAAGGGGATTCCCTCGCACGCTGCTGCCGCCGCGCTCGATGCGATGGAACTGCGGCTGCGCGATCCAGCCACCCGCAAGCGGCCCGAGCCGCTCGCGCGGCTGCTCGGCGCGGCAAAGGCATGGCGGGCGGGACGGCCGCCGCTCGCCGCGCTCGGCTTTGCGCCCGAGATCACGGCTTTGCGCGCCCGCACGGTGCCGATCCTCATGGATCTGCTCGGGGCCGAGATCATCGCCAATCCCCGCCGCAGCGTCATCCTGATGCGGCCGGCGCCGGCAGGTGTGGCCCGCGACGTGCCACCCCCGGCCCCGCACCCGCAGGCGGAACGCGACGCGCCAGCAACGCCCGGCCCCGTGCCGCGATTGTGCCGCGCCGCCCTTGACCATCCGGCGCCGCACCCAAGCGTGCATGTCGAGCATGTCCACGGCGTGCCCGTGCTGCTCTGTCCGCGCCGCACGAATGGCCTTGTCCATATCGACCTTGCATTCGATGCGGGCGGCGCCGGGCTGTCCCTCGCGTCGCTGCTTGGCCCGGTGCTTGCGCATGGGCCGGCGGGGCGGCGGATCGCGGGGCTTTCCGTCGCGCGGCAGAGCGTTCCGGGCAGCGCGGCACGCGGGGCGCGGGGGCTGCTCCTGCTGCGTGCGCGGGCGCTGCCCGGGCAGGCTGCCGCTGTTATCCGCGCCATGAGCGGGATGCTCGCGCCGCCGGAGCCGCCGCGCCCCGACCGGCTCACGCGCATCATCGCCGCCGAGACCGCGCGCATCCGCGCCGCCCTGCTGCCCCGCGCGCACGAGTTTCTGGACCTGCGCCTGCGCGACCCCGCCGGCGACCATATGAGCGGGATCGAATACCTGCGGTTCCTGCATGATCTTGACGCGCTGAACACCGCGGATCCGCAGGCAGCGGCGGCAGAAATCGGAGAGGTCCGCGATACACTCATCACCCGCGCCCGGCTCGGGGTCGCGGTGACATGGGAGGGAACGGACAGGGACGCGCTGCTCGCCACCGTGGCAGAGCTGGCCGCGGCGCTGCCGGCCGGCAGGGACAGCCGCACGCCCGCCCGGCCTGCGCCCGTGCCACCCTGGCCCGCGCGCGAGGGATTTGCGGTCACCGGCAGCACCAGCCACATCGGCATGGGCCTTGTCCCGGCAGCACCGCCGGCGGCGCTGTTCGTGGCGCTGCGGGCGCTGGAAACCGGCTGGCTGCGCCGCGAGCTGCGCGACCGGGGCGGCGCCTATGGCGTGATCTGCCGCGGCGACCGGGAAGGCGGGCGCTGCGCGCTGCTGTCCTATCGCGACCCGAACCTGCTCGGGACGCTCGACGCCATGGCCGGCGCGGGGGATGCGCTTGCGCGAGGGATCGGCGGCCAGGTGATGGAGGATGCCGTCATCTCGGCGCTCGGCCTGCTCGACCGCCCGCTTGCGGCACGCGAACAGGGGCCGGCGGCCCTTGCCGACCGGCTCGCCGGGCGGGACGAGGCGCAGCGGGGGCGTTTCCGGGCAGCGGTGCTCGGACTGACTGCGCGGGAAATCCGCGCCGCCGGCGAGGCGCTTTCCGCCGCGGCGGGGGATGCTCGGATCGCGATCCTTGCCGATGCGGCGACGCTGGAGAGCGCCCTTTCCGAGCGGCCCGGCCTGTTCGAGGTCGGCCGGCTTCCCGGCGGTGCCGGATAGCCACCGTCATGGAGCCAGCCCCGGCGGGGCCGCCCGGCAGGAAACATGCCTGTCCAGAGTGGCTGACCGGCAGGTCAATGCCGCCGGTATGGCGTCCGCGGAAGGGAACGGCGGACCACCCGTTCACAAATCCGGCCCCACCCGGCCGGGACGGTCACGAACAGCGCGAATAGCCGCAGCTCGGGCAGGTCATGCAGCCCTCGATCATGCGCATGCCGAACTGTCCGCAGGACGGGCAGACCGCGCCGGGCGTGCCCTCTCCGGCCGCCATGGCCAGGGCCTGCGGGTCGTTCTTGAGGCCAAGCCCCTCGCCTTCGAGGAAACCGATCGCGATCATGTGCTGCTCGATCACGCCACCGATCAGCGCAAGGATCGAGGGGATATACTTGCCCTTGATCCAGGCGCCGCCGCGCGGGTCGAACACGGCCTTCAGCTCCTCGACCACGAAGGACACGTCGCCGCCGCGCCGGAACACCGCCGAGATCATCCGCGTCAGCGCCACCGTCCAGGCGAAATGCTCCATGTTCTTCGAGTTGATGAACACCTCGAAGGGCCGGCGGCGGCCGCTGATGATGATGTCGTTGATCGTGACATAGATCGCATGTTCGCTGTCGGGCCACTTGAGCTTGTAGGTATTGCCCTCGAGCGCCTGCGGCCGGTCGAGCGGATCGGCCATGTAGATCACGTCGCTGTGCGGCTCGCGCGGCTCGCCCATGTCGCTCGCCACCACCGCAGGCGCGGCGCCCTTGTCCTCCGACACGCTCAGCACCGATCCGGTCACGTCATTGGGGCGATAGGTGGTGCAGCCCTTGCAGCCGCTGTCCCATGCCTGAAGATAGACGTCCTTGAACGCATCAAAAGCGATGTCCTCGGGGCAGTTGATGGTCTTGGAGATCGAGGAATCCACCCATTCCTGCGCCGCCGCCTGCATGCGCACATGTTCCGCCGGGGTAAGGGTCTGGGCATTGACGAAATGATCCGGGAGCGGCGCATCGCCCTTCAGGTCGCGCCACATCTGCACCGCGTAATCGACAACCTCTTCCTCGCTGCGCGAGCCGTCCTTCTGCAGCACCTTGCGCTTGTAGGCATAGGCGAACACCGGCTCGATCCCCGAGCTCACGTTGCCGGCGTAAAGGCTGATGGTGCCGGTCGGCGCGATCGAGGTCAGCAGCGCGTTGCGGATGCCGTGTTCGCGCACCTGTTCGCGCACGTCACCGTCCATCTTCTGCATGGTGCCGCTCATGAGGAATGCGTCGGCATCGAACAGCGGAAACGCGCCCTTTTCGCGGGCAAGCCCCACCGACGCCAGATAGGCGGCGCGGGCGACCCGGCGCAACCAGCGCCCGCTCTGGCGCGCCGCTTCTTCCGAACCATAACGCAGGCCCATCATCAGCAGCGCATCGGCAAGCCCGGTCACGCCCAGCCCGATCCGGCGCTTGGCCCGGGCCTCGGCCTTTTGTTCGGGCAGGGGGAATTTGCTGATGTCCACCACGTTGTCCATCATGCGCACCGCCGTCGCCACCAGGTCGTCCAGCGCTTCCTCGTCGAGGTGGGCCCCCTCGCCGAAGGGATCCGCCACCAGCCGCGCCAGGTTCACCGACCCGAGCAGGCAGGCCCCATAAGGCGGCAACGGCTGCTCGCCGCAGGGATTGGTGGCGCTGATGGTCTCGCAATAGGCAAGATTGTTCATGGCGTTGATACGGTCGATGAAGATCACGCCGGGTTCGGCATAATCATAGGTTGCGCGCATCATCCGGTTCCAGAGATCGCGCGCCGGCAGCGTCCGGTACACCCGGCCGTCGAACTGCAGGGTCCAGGGCGCATCCGATTTCACCGCCTCCATGAAGGCATCCGTCACCAGCACCGAAAGGTTGAACATGCGCAGCCGGGCCGGATCGGACTTGGCCGCGATGAAATCCTCGATATCGGGATGATCGCAGCGCATGGTCGCCATCATCGCGCCGCGCCGCGACCCGGCCGACATGATGGTGCGGCACATCGCGTCCCAGACATCCATGAAGG
>JRYH01000598.1_pt1 | contig 26852 bp, 26 predicted proteins | sample 235351 | NCBI WGS metagenome assembly JRYH01 (sample SAMN03074221, study PRJNA261480) | activated sludge metagenome | biome: Wastewater Treatment Plant; feature: Wastewater; material: Activated sludge; isolation source: activated biomass of a wastewater treatment plant treating wastewater... ...
GGCGAGGGTGCGCATCTGCTCTGACGACAGCAGACCATAGGGCACCGCGACGCGCAGCATATAGGCGTTGAGCTGCAGGTAAACGCCGTTGCGAAGGCGCTGATGGCGGAATTCCTCTTCCGAAAGCTCGCCTTTGAGGCGGCGGCCGACCTGGTCGCGGAACTGCGTCACCCGCTCCAGCAGAAGCTGGTGATCCTGTTCTGAATATTGATACATGGTGGGTCCCGAAGTGTCAGGCGGCCTTGCGGGCCGCGCGAATATTGTCATGCGGAAGCACGAAGGTCGGCCCGGAGGCGCGAATCTCCTCGCGCCGCGTGGTCGCGGCAAGGCCTTCGGCTGTTTCGATCACGTCCATCGCGTAAGGCGCGATGACGATGTTGTCCTGCTCGGCCTGTTCGGCGGCGATTTTAAGCGCCTCGATGTCATCGGCCGCCCGGGCCGTCGCCTTGCGCAGATCCGTCGTCCAGAAAGCATGCCCGTTATCAAGGCAGAGATATGCGACCAGACCTTCCTTCAACAGGGACGCCGTGTAGACTTGCAATGCCATTGTAGGTCTCCTTTTCTGTAACCCGGGTATCGCGATGATGCGGGGCAAACTGTCTTTGACTGCTATCTTTAAATAAATAGTACAAATAACTCAATAGAAATGTATATAATTTTATATTAACATACTCTTACTGTGAATTAAGCGGCGCTGAGGCCGGCCCGGCGGGCGGTATGAATACCGCATTCGGTCTTGGCGCGCCCGGCCCAGCGGCCCGAGCGGGGATCGGCGCCGTCGGCGACGCGGCTTGTGCAGGGCATGCAGCCGATCGACTTGAAGCCATCGGCGACGAGCGGGTGCGGCGGCAGATTGCGGGCGCGAAACGCGTTCCTGATGTCGTCATTGGTCCAGTCGGCGAGCGGGTTGATCTTGATGAAGTCGCCGTCCTGTTCGATGGTCGGAAGCGCGCTCCGGGTTGCCGACTGAAACTGCTTACGCCCCGTTATCCATGCCTTGAAACCGGAATTTGCAAGCTCTGTCATAATGTTATCAAGCGGCGCGACTTTCCGGATATGGCAGCATTTGTCCGGATCTTCGTTGAAGAGCATATCGTCCGGGTCGACGCGGCGGAGCGTTTCGGCGTCCGGGGAGATGATCCGCACATCCTTGAGGCCGAGAAGTTCGGTGAGCTGTTTCTGGTAGCGAAGCGTCTCACCGAAGAGGCGGCGGGTGTCGAGAAAGATGACCGGGATCGTCGGATCGACCTCGGCGACGAGATCGAGAAGCACCGCCGACTCGGCCCCGAAAGAGGACGATAACAAAATTTGGCCGCGCAGGCCGTTCTCGATCAGCGCCTCAAGAAGCGGGCGCCCGGAGAGGTGTCCATAGAGGCCCTGCAGGCGGGCAGCTTCCGATTCGGGATAAATTTTCGATGCGAGTGCCGACATATTTTCTATCCGATTGACTGTGCCCTGCAATAGTTACGTAGTTTAATCAAAAATATCAATAGAAGATGTAATAAAAATATTAACACATATATTATATGTATAATAAGGGCTCTGGAGCGGCGCGTTAACCGGTTGATCGTCCCGCCGATTTCCGACAGATTCGAAAAGGGGAGGGCAGATGGCGGGATCGATCCTGAAAAGCTGTATTACGGGGCTGGCGCTCGCGCTTTTGCTCGGGCCTGCCGCGCCCGTGGCCCACGCGTCCGAGCCGCTTGAAGTCGTTCGCATCGACGGCGAGCGGCTTTATGACGGGGCGGGGCGCGCCTATCTCCTCGCCGGCGTCAGGCTTGTGACAGCGGAGGAGGATGCAAGGAGCGCGGCCGCGGGCGAGGCTTTTCTTAATGCCGCCCTTCGCGATGCAAGTCTCATTTTTGATGGGACCGACTTTGCCGAGGCGGGGCAGGGGGAGAATCGCTACGGCGAGCGGCTCGGCCTCATCCTTCGCAGTGACGGCATGTCGCTGCAGGAGGAGCTGATCCTGCGCGGCCTTGGCGTCTGGAGCGCCATGGCGGGCTTCCCGGCCGCCTGGCGCATCAGGCTTCTGGCGGCGGAGCGGCTCGCCCGGCTTGAGAGGGCCGGGCTCTGGCAGACGCAACGGCTGCTCGATGCGAACAACCCGCCGAAGACCTACTGGCGGGGCCAGTTCGTCATCGCAAGGGGCGTCGTGCGCGATGTCGCCCGCACGCCTGCGCGCACCTATCTCAACTTCGGCGATGACTGGAAAACCGACTTCACCGTGGCGATTTCCGCAAAGGCGCGGAGAAAATTTGAAGCCGGGGAGTGGAAGTTGTCGGAGCTGCGAGATAAATCAATAATGATACGGGGGCCGGTGCGCTTTTATAACGGCCCCTATATGGAAGTTGATTTCACAGAGCAGATGGAGATTGAAGGAGCGGTCGCGCATGAGTGATGGAGAAGGTCGGGGAGGGAGAGCGAAAGCATTTTATCGCCTTGTGGGGGCCGCGGCGGCGCTCTCGCTTGGCCTGGCCTCGGCGCTCCCCACCGCCGCGCCGGCGCGGGCGGATCTGCTTGACAATGTATTTTCCATCTTCGAGCCGAGCAATGACCGCGAGGTAGGCGCGCAGCATCATGAGCAGGTCGTTGCGCAATATGGCGGTGAATATATCTACCCCGGCCTCAATGACTATATTCTCGACATCGGGCTCCGGCTCGCCTTCGTCTCCGAGATGCGCGATCTGCCGTGGCGTTTTACGGTGCTGAACTCGCCCGTCGTCAACGCCTTCGCGCTGCCGGGTGGCTATGTCTACATCACCCGCGGCCTGCTGGCCCTCGCCAATAACGAGGCGGAGGTGGCCGGCGTTCTGGCGCATGAAATCGGCCATGTGACGGCGCGGCACGGGGCGGCGCGGCAGTCGCGGGCGACCGGTATCGGCCTCCTCGGCGCACTTGCCGGTATTCTGACCGGCAGCTCCGTCGTCGGCCAGCTCGGCCAGCAGCTTGGCGGCATGTATGTCGCCGGCTATTCGCGCGATCAGGAATATGAAGCCGACCAGCTCGGCGTCCGCTATCTAGGTCTTGCGGGTTATCCGCGCGACGCGATGGCCGATTTCCTGAGGCGCATGGAGGCGCAGACCAAATACATGGCGGCGCTGACCGGCAACCAGGCGGGCGGCAGCTTCGACTTCTTCGCCTCCCACCCGCAGACGGGCGACCGGGTGAGCCGCGCCGCCAGCGCCGCCAATGCGCAGGCCGATAACCTCGCGCGCGACTATGAGAAGGGGCGTTTTCTCGACAGCATCAACGGCATGCTCTATGGCGATGATCCGAAAGAGGGGATCATCCGCGGGCGCGAGTTTCTCCACCCCGCACTTCGCTTCAAATTTATGGCGCCGGAAGGCTTTCAGCTGATCAATTCCGCCAAGGCCGTCTATGCGGTCGACGGGGGTGGCAACCAGATGGTGTTCGATTTGGGAACGCAGCGCACGAGCGGGCAGTCCATGTCGCATTATCTGACAAGGGAGTGGCTCGCGAAAATCAATGTCCCCTCGGTCTCGGCGGTAGAGGTCGGCGGCCGGCCCGCGGCGGTCTCTCGCTTTGTGCTCAACCGTGACGGCGCGCGCGCCTATCTGACGGTTGCAGCCATTGATTTTGGCGGCGGCCGCGTCGCGCGCTTCATCTATCAGGCGACATCGGCCGACAATGCCTTGAGCGCCCGCTTCACCGAAAGCTTCAGCAGCTTCCGCGCCATGAGCGAGGCGGAGGCGGCGCAGATCCGGCCCGCGGTGATGACGATCGATACGGTGCGAGAGGGGGATACGCTTGATGCGATCGTCGGGCGCATGGCGGGCGTGGTGCAGGACAGGAAGGCGCTGTTCCTGCTGCTCAACCCCGCGTTCGAGCGAGGCATGCCGGCGGTGGGCGAGAAATACAAGTCCGTGCAATATGGAGGCTGACTCGCGGCGGGCGCGGCTCAGGTGGGAATGGCGATCTGATCGGCAATCTCGCCGTCCATCGTGAAGCAGGCCGCGAGCAGCTCGCCGCCAAAGCCGCTGCCGCCGTCGATGGTGACCGTATAGGGCATCACCGTCAGGCCGCGATGCTGCCGCTCATAGCCGCAGATGACCTTGGCGAAGCCGTAGTAGGATTTGTCGAGGGATTTGAACCGCGGATGGCCCCACCAGAAATCATCATTCTGCTCAATCACGGGGCGCGCCGGATCGAGGCCGGCATGGACGAACAGCAGCTCGCCATTCTCGGTGTAGGCGGCGCGGCGGAGCGCGATGAAGATGTCATTATGGCCGGGATAGGCGCGCATTTGCTCGCGCAGCCGATTGGTCCATTTGGTGGTGGCGAGGATGCCTTCGCGAATATGCCGCTTGGCGTTCTCGGCGGTTTCGCCATAGGCCGCGAGCGCACCGCCGACATCATTGGCGAGCATCCATTCGAGCAGGCTCGCGGGCTGCGGGGCAAGCTGGATCTGCAGCAGGCCGCGCCAGATCTCCTCCTGTGCGCCGCGCAGGAAGACGATATCCTCGGGCATCATGCCGGGCAGGCAGAGCCGGTTGATGCGAAATGACAGCAGCTCGTCCAGCACTTCGCGCACCGCCCCGCCGCGCCCCAGATAATTGCCAAGATAGACAAGCCGGTCGCCGGATTTCCAGCGCCGCGCGATCTCGTCATGCAGCGCCTTCAGCGCCTCGGCCTCCCCGTGGATCGAGGCGACGGCCCAGACCCGTTTTGCGCACGCCAGGCAGCCGAATTTTTCATTGTATTTCGTTGTTTTCATGGTTGTTTACAATGAAACCTCGGGACGGGCTTGGCAAGAGGTAGAGAAAAATTGCCGTAAATTTAGACAAAAAGCCCGGAATTTCTTCCGGGCTTCAACGCGACCTTTGAGGGTGCCGGAAATCAGGCGACCTTCAGGAACTTCTGAACCTTCTCTGCGGCTGCTTCCGTCTCGATCTGCTCGACCACCGCGAGCTCGCGGGAGAGGCGGACAAGCGCCGCTTCATAAATCTGCCGCTCGCTGTAGGACTGATCGGGCTGATCCTCGTTGCGATGCAGATCGCGCACGACCTCGGCAATCTGGATGGGGTCGCCGGAGTTGATCTTCGCCTCATATTCCTGGGCGCGGCGGCTCCACATGGTCCGCTTGATACGGGCCCGACCCTTCAGGGTATCGAGCGCCGATTTCATCTTCTTGGGCGACGACAGCGGCCGCATGCCGACATTTTTCGCCTGCTTGATGGGAACGCGCAGGGTCATTTTCTCATGCGCGAAGTCAACGACGTAGAGCGTCAGTGACATCCCGGAAATTTCCTGCTCTTCAATACTGATAACCTGCCCGACGCCGTGGGTGGGGTAGACCACATGATCCATCGGCGCAAATTCCATTTCCTTTGTCATTTACTTCCTTCTCATCAACCGTGGGAGTTACCAAATCAATCAGACGCAAAAAAAAGCAGCTCCATTTACAGTGCTGCAGATAGGTTGCGTTCAAACATAAAATAACAGACCATAGAATTATGAGCGCAAAAACAGCCGTTTGGCCACTTCTGCGCCGCCCCTACGATACCAAGCCTAGTGCATGGAGAGGATTATAGCACAATTTTGTGCAAAAATCTAATGCTGTTATTTAGATTGTGATGATGAGGCCCGAATTCAAGGGGCGCCGGCGGATCAGTCGCCGCCGCCCGGATTCGCGCTGAACTCCGCCGGATACTTGCCGGGTTTGCCGTTCCATTCTTCCGAATCGGCGGGCGGCTGGCCCTTCTGGGTGATGTTCGGCCAGATCTCGGCATATTCACGGTTGAGCTCGAGGAAGGCGTCGGCCCCTTCTTCGGTGTCGGGGAGAATCGCTTCGGCCGGGCATTCCGGTTCGCACACCCCGCAGTCGATGCATTCATCGGGGTGAATCACCAGCATGTTTTCGCCTTCGTAGAAACAATCCACCGGACAGACTTCAACGCAGTCCATAAATTTGCAGCGGATGCAATTTTCAGTAACGACGTAAGGCATTTATATCCTCCAGCCTGTATGACAGGGGCAACAACAACGTATCGGGGCTCTTCCCTTAGGGATTATCGTTTATATTTATGAAAAACAACCCTAAAATCAGCGTCGGGTGTAAAAATCAGTCGTCGCTGATGCCAAGACGGACCAGTACTCTCTTGCGGGCGTCGCCGCGGTCGCGGTCGCTGACATAGATCAGCCCGGCGATACGGCGGACCAGATTGGCTTCATAATCACCGAGCTTGCCGTCCGCATAGACAATTTCCCACAGCATTTCAATCATCTGAACGCGGCTCTCGAAGGGAAAGCTGTCCTTGATCGTGCGGGTGAAATAGAAGAACTGGTCCGACTCCTGATGCGCGACCTCGGCATCGCGCACCACCTCGCGGGCCTCGGCATCGGAGATCTGATAGTGGCGGACGAGGACGTTGACAATCGCCTCGCGCTCGACGTCATCGAAATGGTCGTCGGCAAGCGCGGCTTCTATCAGGAGGGCGGCCGTCGCGACCTTCTCCCGCCCTTCAAGCGGAAGCGGCGGTTGATCCGCATCGCGGGACAGCAGGGATTTCAGAAAGGTAAACATCGCATTCCCCCTTCGCCGGGCGGCAGTGGGCGCGTCAGACGCGCCCGTGGCACTGCTTGAACTTCTTGCCCGATCCGCACGGGCAGGGAGCGTTGCGCCGCACCTTGCCCCAGTTGTCGCCTTTTTCGAGAACCGCCGTGTCGCCGGCAAGCTCATTCTCGCCCGTCACCGGATCGAGATGGGTGGCGGTAATCTGATCATCGCGGGGCGGCTCGGGCTGGCGGACCTCTTCGGCCGGATTGGTGAGCTGCACATGCGAGAGATAGGTCGTCACCGTCTCGCGAAGCTGTTCGAGCATATGCTCGAACATATTGAAGGCTTCGCTCTTATATTCGTTGAGCGGATCCTTCTGGGCGTAAGCGCGCAGCGACACGCCCTGACGGAGCTGGTCGAGCTGCAAGAGATGGTCTTTCCATGCCTGGTCGAGGATCTGCAGCAGAATGCTCTTCTCCACCATGCGCATGACTTCAGGGCCGTAGCGGACGGCCTTTTCGGCCATCTTGCGCCCTGCCGCATCTTTCAGGCGGTCGACGATCTCTTCATTGGCGATGCCTTCTTCCGCGGCCCATTCGCGGATCGGCAGCTGCAGCCCGAGAATGCGGGCAACCGACTGCTCCAGCCCGTCGAGGTCCCACTGTTCGTGATAGGCCTTCGGCGGAATATGCCGGGCCACCATATCCTCGATAACCTCTTCGCGCATGGTCGTGACGGTCTCGGAGACATCCTTCGTCTCCATCAGCTCGATGCGCTGTTCATAGATGACCTTGCGCTGGTCATTCATCACATCGTCGAATTTCAGCAGGTTCTTGCGGATATCATAGTTGCGCGCTTCGACCTTCTGCTGCGCCTTTTCAAGCGCTTTGTTGATCCACGGGTGGATAATCGCCTCGCCCTCTTCAAGGCCGAGCTTGCGCAGCATGCCGTCCATCCGCTCGGAACCGAAGATGCGCATCAGATCGTCCTGCAGCGAGAGGAAGAAGCGGGACGTGCCCGGATCGCCCTGACGGCCGGAGCGGCCGCGCAGCTGATTGTCGATGCGCCGGGATTCGTGGCGTTCCGTGCCGATCACGAAGAGGCCGCCGGCGTCCAGCACCTTCTGCCGTTCGGCAGCGATCTCTTTTCGCACCTCCTCGCTGACGCGGGCAATTTCCGCCTCGTCCGTAAGACCGGCGATGCGGGCGGCGATGGCCATTTCCTCGTTACCGCCAAGCTTGATGTCGGTGCCGCGGCCGGCCATGTTGGTCGCGATGGTCACCGCGCCGAGGCGGCCGGCCTGGCTGATGATCTCCGCTTCCTGCTCGTGATAGCGTGCGTTCAGCACGTTGTGCGGGATTTTCTTTTTCTTCAGAAGCGCCGACAGCATTTCCGATTTCTCGATGGAGACGGTGCCGACCAGCACGGGCTGGCCGCGCTTGCGGCAGTCCTCGATCGTCTCGACGATGGCGGTATATTTCTCTTCGACCGTGCGATAGACCTCGTCATCGCAGTCGATACGCGCGACGGGCACGTTCGTCGGCACCTCGACCACTTCAAGGCCGTAGATTTCGAAAAACTCGTCTGCTTCGGTCGAGGCCGTGCCGGTCATGCCCGACAGCTTTTCATAGAGGCGGAAATAATTCTGGAAGGTGATCGAGGCGAGCGTCTGGTTCTCGGGCTGAATCGTCACCTTTTCCTTCGCTTCGAGCGCCTGGTGCAGGCCGTCCGAATAGCGCCGTCCCTCCATCATGCGGCCGGTAAACTCGTCAATGATGACCACCTTGTCATCTTTCACGATATAGTCGCGGTCCCGCTCAAACAGGGTATGCGCGCGAAGCGCCTGGTTGAGATGATGAACGATGCTGACATTCTCGATGTCGTAGAGATTGCTGCCTTTCATGAGGCCCGCTTCGGCGAGCACCTGCTCGATGCCTTCGGCGCCTTCCTCGGAGAAGCCGACGGTCTTGGTCTTTTCATCAACCTCATAGTCGCTGGGCTGCAGGTTCGGGATCAGCGCATCGATGGCGCGGTAAAGCTCCGATGAATCCTCGGCCGGGCCGGAAATGATCAGCGGCGTACGCGCCTCATCGATCAGGATACTGTCGACCTCGTCGACGATGGCGAAATGAAAGCCGCGCTGCACCATCGCGGATTTCTCATATTTCATATTGTCACGCAGATAGTCGAAGCCGAATTCGTTGTTGGTGCCGTAGGTGATGTCGGCGGCATAGGCGGCGCGGCGCTCGTGATCGTCGCGGCCGTGCACGACGCAATCGACGGTGAGGCCGAGACGGGCGTAGACCTGTCCCATCCACTGGGAGTCGCGCCGGGCGAGATAGTCGTTGACCGTGACGACATGCACGCCCTTGCCGGTCAGCGCATTGAGATAGGCGGGCAGGGTCGAGACAAGCGTCTTGCCTTCACCGGTTTTCATTTCCGTGATTTTGCCCTGATGCAGGACCATGCCGCCGATGAGCTGCACATCGTGATGGCGCTCGCCAAGGGCGCGCCGGGCGGCTTCGCGGACGCAGGCGAAGGCTTCAACCAGCAGATCGTCAAGCTTGGCGCCCTGTTCAAGCCGGCCGCGAAACTCCGCCGTCTTGGCCAAAAGCGCCTCATCGCTCAGCGCTTTGATGCTGTCTTCCAGAGCGTTGATCTCGTTGACTTTGACTTGTAACTGTTTGAGAGTCCGGTCGTTCGGGGTTCCGAATAACTTTCTGGCGATAGAACCGAACATATGTGACTAAGCTCCAGTCGTAGGGTTGTCTTTATCCGAACAGGCGATGATCGCAGGGTATCGGACGCTGCTTACCAGCTTTGTTTCAGAGAAAACTCTTGTTGCGATTATGCAAGACAGATAAGCGGCCCGCGCTAATCTGTCAATCTATCCGGCGCCGAGAAATGCTAAATGCAGCCTGATTCGTGGCGAAAATAAGGAATCTCGCGGCTGTGCTTTTTGAATATGTTGTTATGATTTGAAATATTACTATATTGCCAACAACTTCCGGCACGCGGAAGAAACAATGTCGCGGTACTGGGCCGCAAATAGGGATTGGAATTCAACAACTATGAAGTCATTACATTATTTTGCACTGGCAGTGATTGCGGTGCTGTGCCTCGCGATCGGCTATTTTTTCGGTGCGGAAAGCGGCCCGGCGACGGTTCAGACCGCGACGCCGGCAGCGACTGCCTCCGGGGAGGGAAGCGCGGCGACGAGCAGCGCGGCAACCGAAGAGGATGACAGCGAAGTGCTCGCAACCGTCAACGGCAAGAACATCACCGAAGCCGATGCGCAGGTATTTTACCAGTCGCTTCCCCCGCAGTTTCGCCAGATCCCGATCGACCTGGTCCGTCCGCAGCTGGTTGAGCAGCTGATCAACATGGAAGTTGTCTCGCAGGCGGCTGAAGCGGAAAAATACTATGAAACCGACGCCTTCAAGGAAAAGCTCGGCGCCGTTCGCAGCCAGCTTCTGCAGGAAGTCTATCTCGCCGCCAAGATCGATGAAGCGGTGACCGATGAGCGGCTGCAGGAGGATTACAAGAAGATCGTCGAAGGCTTCACGCCTGAAGAGGAGCTGCATGCCCGCCATATCCTGCTGGAAACGGAGCAGGAAGCGAAAGACATGATCAAGCTTCTCGATGAGGGCAGCGACTTTGTCGAACTTGCCAAGGAATATTCGACGGGCCCGGCCGGTCCGCGCGGCGGCGATCTCGGCTATTTCACGCGGGAGCGGATGGTGCCGGAATTTGCCGAGGCCGCCTTTGCCCTGAAAGACGGCGAATACAGCAGGGAGCCGGTCAAATCACAGTTCGGCTATCACGTGATCAAGGCGGAAGGCCGCCGCAACACCGAGCCGCCGTCATTTGAGGAAGTCGAGGGCGAGCTGCGGGCCGAGGCGACCAATGACGCCGTTGACAAGCTGCTTGCAGATCTCAAGGAGAAAGCCGAGATCGTTGTAACCGCGCCGCCGGCGACGGAAGAGCCCGCCAAAACCGAAGGCGAGGGTGCGGCAAGCGAAGGCGGCAGCGAGGGATCCGGAGAGGCGCCCGCGACGGAGACGCCGAAGGCCTCCGACTAACCCGCCTGCAAGTGCAGAAATGCGCAAAACAGAAGGCCCGGAGATTTCCGGGCCTTTTTCATTTGCTGTGCGGGCGGGCTTTCGCCGCCCGCCTTCATGCATCCGTTGTCGGCAGCCAGGGGATAGTGGTGACCTCGATCCCCTCATCGATCAGCTCGCGCTGCTCATCCGGCGTTGCCTCGCCGTAAATGCCGTGGCGCGGCACTTCGCCGTAATGGATTTTTCGCGCTTCCTCGGCGAAGTGGGGGCCGACATAATCGCAATTCTCTTCGACCTGCCTGCGCAGTTCGCGAAGCGCCGAGACGGCCATGGCGGCCTCTTGCGACTGTTTGCGGGCAAGCTCGGCGCGGCGCATCTCAATGGTATTGCCCTTGCGCGGCACGGCGGGGGCCATCGGCGCCTTGTCGATCTTCATCGATCCGCAGACAACGCAGAGAATATCGCCCGCCGCCACCTGCTCGTCATAGGCGGCGCTGTTCTTGAACCACGCTTCGAAAACATGCGCGTTATCGCATTTGAGGTCGTATTTAATCATCTGTCTGATAACATCACGAAAACAAACTGTCCGATCAACAGATAGTCGTTTTCCCGTTAAACACAAGCCCTTGTTCTTCGGGGTAAAAATCCGATGATAGCAGCCTCACCATGGATTGCAAAATATGCGCATCTGTTCCCTCCGCGAGGCGTTGTGCTTGATGTCGCCTGCGGCGCTGGCCGGCACAGCGTCTATTTGCGCGAGATGGGCCATCACATGATCGCGGTGGATATCGACACGGGCCGGTTCGAGGCGCGCGGGATGCACGGCGATATCGCGCTCATCGAGGCCGATCTTGAGGGGGATGGCTGGCCCTTCCGGGCCGCGTCCTTCGCCGGGATTGTCGTTGTTAATTATCTCTGGCGGCCGCTGTTCCCGGAGATTATCGCGGCGCTGAAGCCCGGCGGCGTGCTGCTCTATGATACCTTCATGCAGGGCAATGAGAAGTTCGGCCGGCCGCGCAACCCGGATTTCCTGCTCGCGCCCGGCGAGCTCGCCCGCGTGTTCGGGCGTTCGCTTGAAATTATTGACGCATTCGAAGGCGATGTCGCCGAGCCGGCGCCCGCCTGTCGGCAGATGATCGCGGCCCGAAAGCCGCATCCATAGGCGCGCCGCCCCGCCTTATTCGGCGGCTTTGGAACTCGCAGGCGGTAGCTCAAGGCGGAAATCACGGATGTTGCGAAGGTTCGGGATCTGCTGACGCCGCCGCGCCACCTGCTGCATGTCGATCTTTGCCGTGATGATGCCGGGCGTCTCGCCGCCATCGGCGAGCACGGTTCCCCACGGGTCAATAATCAGCGAATGGCCATAGGTGAAGCGCTTCTCGGAATGCTGCCCGACCTGCGCCGCGGCGATGACGAAGCAGCCGTTCTCGATGGCGCGGGCGCGCAGCAGCGTATGCCAGTGGGCTTCCCCCGTCGTTGCCGTGAAGGCGGCGGGAACGGTCAGGATGCCCGCGCCGGCGAGCGCGAGCTGCTGGTAGAGATGCGCGAACCTGACGTCATAGCAGATCGTCATGCCGAGCAGCCCCCACGGCGTCTCTGCAAGCTGTGCCGTCTCGCCGGGTGCATAGGCGCGGCTTTCCTTATGCGTCTCTCCCGTATGGAGTTCGACGTCGAACATATGGATCTTGTCATACTGCGCCGCGATCTCGCCGTCTGGGCGGATCAGGAAGGAGCGGTTGGCGAGCCGTTCATCGTCCGGTTTGCGGATGACGAGCGATCCGGCGAGGATCCAGGTTTCTGTCTCCGTCGCGAGATCGCGAAAGGCGCGGAGCGTTACATCATCCTCCTGAAGCTGCGCCTGGGCGCGCGCCTTCGCCTTGTCCGGTTCCAGCATATTTGTCACTTCGGGCGTCGTGATCAGATCGGCGCCGGCGGCCGCCGCTTCGCGGATCAGGGCGGTGGCGGTTGCAAGATTTTCCTGGACGTTGCCCGTGCTGGTCAGCTGAACGCAGGCGGCGGTGAAGAATGACATGTTTTCCACTCCAAAAGGTCAGGCGATGCCGAGACGCTGATCAAGTTTCCCCTCGGCGTCCAGCATATGGATATAGTCGCTGTCGCCGAGATGTTTCCCATCGACGAAAATCTGCGGGACGGTGCGGGCGCCGCTTGCGCGCCGCGTCATTTCCTCACGCAGATCGCCGTCAACTGTAACGTCAATTTCCTTGAAATCCACCCCCTTGCTTTTCAGCAGCTTCTTGGCGCGCGCGCAGTAGGGGCAGAACATGGTGGTGTAGATCTCTACTTTTTTCATGATTTTTTACAGCTTTTTACAAAAGGACGGTCATTTCTATATAGCGGGATTGGCGGGGCGAACAACCCGGCTGAGCGTGAGCACGGACACATCCGCGGCCCCCGCCGTCCGGAGCGCCGCCGCGCAGCCGCTGATCGTCGCCCCCGTCGTCAGCACGTCATCGATGAGCAGGATGCGCCGCTTTTCGGCCCATGCCTTGCGCGCCGGGTTGACGGTGAAGGCGCCTTTCACATTGCGAAAGCGGGCGCGGGCGTTCAGCCCGCCTTGCGACGGCGTTGCGCGGGTGCGAAGCAGCAGGTCCGGCACGGCGGTCTTGCCGGTGCGTTTGGCAATCTCGAGCGCGAGCAGGGCGGACTGGTTATAGCGCCGCCGGATCAGCCGGTGACGGTGGAGCGGGACGGGGCAGATCAGGTCGCACTCGCGGATCAGCGCATCGCCTGCGCGGATCATCCAGCCGGCGAAGGCGGGGGCGCGGTCGGTCTGGTCGGAATGCTTGTAGCCGAGGATCATATTGCGGCTTGCCTCATCATATTTCAGGACGGCGCGGGCGCGGGAATAGGCGGGCGGGCGCCTGATGCAGGCGGCGCAGATCATCTCGGCCCCGTCGTCATAGTCAAACGGATAGCCGCACGTCTCGCAAAAGGGCGCGGAGATATAGCTCATCTCCGGCCAGCAGGCGGCGCAGAGCTGTCCCGGCGTCTCGATCGTCTCGCCGCAAGAGAGGCAGCCGGGCGGGAAAACGACATCGAGGATGGTTTTGCGGACCTGTTGCAGGAGTTGCGCGGGAGTGGCTGTCATGACGGCGGATTATAACGGAAAGCCGGACGCCGCGCTATCGGATGTTGGGCGGGCGTTTTTCTTCACGCCTCCCATTGTGCCCCGCCCGGGGAGATGCGATAACAGGCGCATGAAAAAGCCGCTTTCCGCCATCGATCCGGGGCATGTCCTGTTTGATCGCCGCACCGTCGCCGCGCATCGCCGCCGCGCCGCCGGGCTTGACTGGCCGCGTCATCGCTTTCTCTTTGATGAGGTGGCGGCGCGCCTTGCCGACCGCCTTCTCGATGTCACCCGCTCGTTCGATCTGGCGCTTGATCTCGGCGGCCGCGACGGGTCGCTGAGCGATGCCCTGCTTGCCACGGGCAAGGCGCGCGATGTGATCCGCAGCGATCTCACTGCCGCGATGCGCGGCGCAGAAGAGGCCTGCTTTCTCGTTGCAGATGAGGAGTTCCTGCCGTTTCGCGATGCGTCCTTCGATCTGATCGGCAGCCTGCTCAGCCTGCACTGGACGAATGACCTGCCTGGCGCCCTTGCGCAAGCCGCCCGCGCGCTGAAGCCGAACGGGTTGTTCCTCGGCGCCCTCTTCGGGATCGACAGCCTGATTGAACTCAGAACCTCCCTGATGGAGGCGGAAGCGGAGGTTACCGGCGGCGCGAGCCCGCGTGTCTCGCCCTTCACGGAGGTCCGCGATGCCGGCTCCCTGCTGCAGCGGGCCGGCCTTGCCCTGCCGGTCACGGATGTCGATGTGATCACGCTGAAATATGATCACCCGTTCGCGCTGATGCAGGAGCTGCGCGGCATGGGCGAGAGCAACGCGCTCATCCTCCGCCAGAAGAATTTTACCCGCCGCGATGTGATGATGCGGGCGGCCGAGATTTACAGCGCCCGCTACGCCGATGCGGACGGGCGGATCCCGGCGAGCTTCCAGATCATTTATCTGACGGGATGGGCGCCGCATGACAGCCAGCAGAAGCCGCTAGCGCCCGGCAGCGGCCGGGTGAGACTGCGGGACTATCTGGAGTAGGCGCTGCGACGGGCGGCGGAGATGATGAAAACCGGTTGGCCGATGCGCGGCCGATGGAGAGGGAGACCGGGGAGATGCGAACAGTAGCCGAAATGCTGCAAGGTCGTGATATGACCGTGGAGGAGTATCTGATTCTAAATCGCTTCTGGATCCGCATCCGCGAGGTCCAGCGGGAGCGGGACCCCAACATGACCAAGAATCGCGACCTCGTCGGTGTCGCACTCGGTTATCGCCGCATCCATCAGCAGGAGGTGGATATCGAGACTTTGGCGTCCCTGACCGGCCTCGGGCGGTCCAGCCTGCAAAAAACTCTGAAGGCGATGGAGCGCGATAAAATGATCGAGCTTTACAAGGATGACGCGGACAAACGCCGCCTTCTCGTGCGGCCAACCCGCAAATATACTGACCGTTCCCTTGATATGTATGAGAAGACCCGGATCCTGATCGAAGAGGTGGAGCGCGAGCTCAAGGCGCTGCGGGCAAAGAAATGACCACTTGTGGTAACAAAAAGAGTTGCTATCCAACAAATTATTGACTGTAATTTCGCCGGTAAACCTGAACGATGACAGGGTATCTGGTGCCTGCCCTTTCGTCTGCCAACTTGTGAGGGGCCAGGTTTTCACAGGCCGGCCTTTGGATGAGGAGAAAGTCCAGAAGCCGGCCTCCCTTCCCGCAGCTATTATCCCCCGAAGATTACCGCGCTAGAGCAGGTCGCGCAGCATCGCAATCAGCGGCACGTCCGCCGGCGGCATCTCATAATCGCCAAGCCGCACTGCGCGCACCCATTTCAGCGTCTGCCCTTCCTTCGGGAAGGGAATGCCGCGCCAGCGGCGGCAGACATAGAGCGGCATCAGCAGGTGAAAAGTCTCATAGGCGTGGCTCGCGAAGGTGAAGGGGGCGAGGCAGGCTTCCGTCACATCGATATCGAGCTCTTCCTTCAACTCGCGAATGAGCGCCGCTTCCGGGGTTTCCGCAGCCTCGACCTTGCCGCCCGGAAATTCCCAGAGCCCGGCCATGCTCTTGCCTTCAGGGCGCTGGGAGATCAGCACGCGGTTGTCGTCATCGACAAGGGCGACGGCGGCGACAAGCACGATCGGACGGGGCGGTATGACAGTCTGCATCAGCTTCGATAATCGGCGTTGATATCGATATAGCCATGCGTGAGGTCGCAGGTCCAGGCGAAGGCGCTGCCGTCACCGACCGCGACATCCACATCAATGTCGACTTCCTGGCCCTTCATATGCGGCATGACATCGGCTTCGCGGTAGGCGCTCGCCTTGACGCCATTTTCGGCGACAAGAATGCCGCCGATGCGAAGGCTCATCCGGTCGCGGTCCGCCTTCTCGCCGGACTTGCCGACGGCCATGATGATGCGGCCCCAGTTGGCATCCTCCCCGGCGATGGCGGTTTTCACCAGCGGCGAGTTGGCGATGGCGAGCGCGATGATGCGGGCGGCCGCGTCACTCTCGGCGCCGCTGACACGGACGGTGATAAATTTGCTCGCCCCTTCGCCGTCGCGCGCGACCTGCTGCGCAAGATCGCTCATGACCTCGAGCAGGGCGCGCCGGAAATCATTGAGCGCGGGATCGTCGCTTCCCGAAGGTTCCGCATTCCCCGCCTTGCCGGTCGCAAAAAGAAGCACGCTGTCGCTCGTTGAGGTATCGGAGTCGACCGTCACGCAGTTGAAGCTTTTTGCATTGGCCTCGCGCAGCAGCGCCTGCAGCGTCGGCGCGGGGATTGCCGCGTCGGTGAAGAGAAAGGCCAGCATCGTCGCCATATCCGGGGCGATCATGCCGGAGCCCTTGCAAAAGCCGGCGAGGGTGACCTCTCTGCCGCCGAGCGTTGCGGTCGCGACCGCGCCCTTCGCAAAAGTATCGGTGGTAAGGATACATTCCGCGGCACGCATGCCGGCGTCGGCCGAGAGGTCCTCGGCAAGGCGCGGGAGCAGATTGACGATCTTCTCCGTCGGGACCGGCTCGCCGATCACGCCGGTCGAGGCGATATAGATTTCCGTCGCATCGGCATGCAGCAGCCCAGCGGCGGCAGCGGCCGTCTCTTCCACGGTCTTGCGGCCGGCGGCGCCGGTAAAGACGTTGGCGATGCCGGCATTGACGACGAGCCCGCGCGCTTTGCCATGGGGCAGGATTTCGCGGCCCCAGTCGACCGGCGCGCCGGGCATGGCGTTCTTTGTGAAGACGCCGGCAACGCTGGTGCCCGGCGCAAACTCCGCCAGCATCACGTCATTTCGGCCCTTGTAGCGCATGCCGGAGTTGCCGGCCGCGAAACGCACGCCGTCGATGATGGGAAAATCCGGGAAGGCCGCAGGGGCGAGCGGTGATTTTTTAAGCGCCATGGCAGATCTCCATAAATACACGTCTCCCATACGGCAAAGACGGGCGGGCGGTCAATTCGGAAGTTAGCGGGGGTTATTCGGGTTTGACGGCGGCCAGCATATAGTTGACGGAATAGTCGCGGCTGAGGCGCCAGCGGTCCTCGATCGGGTTGTAGGTCGCCCCCGCCATGTCGCGGAGGGTAAGGCCGTTCGCTCGCACAAGGCGGGCCACCTCGGAGGGTTTCAGGAACTTCCGCCAGTTGTGCGTGCCCTTCGGCAGCCAGCGCAGCACATATTCCGCCCCGACGATGGCGAAGGCGAAGCTTTTGGCGGTGCGGTTCAACGTCGCGATAAACATTATGCCACCGGGTTTCAGAAGTTTGCTGCAGGCCGCGACAAAGCCGTCGATATCGGCGACATGCTCGATCACTTCCATATTGAGGATGACATCGAACTGCTCCCCCGCCTCGGCGAGCGCTTCTGCGGTGGTGTGGCGATAGTCGATCGTGAGCCCGGATTTCTCGGCATGGAGCGCGGCGATCTGGATATTCTTCTCCGAGGCATCGGCGCCGACAACCGTGCCGCCGAGACGTGCCATCGGTTCCGAGAGAAGCCCGCCGCCGCAGCCGATATCGAGAATGTGCAAGCCCTCGAAGGGCCTGAGCCTGATCACCGCATCATCGAGCGAGAGGCCGAAATGCGCAATAACGGTATCGCGGATATAGCCGATCCGAATCGGATTGAACTTGTGCAGCGGCTTGAATTTTCCGCGCTCATCCCACCATTCATCCGCCATCGCGGCGAAGTTGGCGATTTCCGAAGGGTCTACCGATTTTGCCCGCGCTGCGTCGCTCATATTCGTCCCGTTATTATTCATATAAAAAAAGTCAGTATTATTGTAATAAATTGATAGCGGCGCTTGCCCCGCGCCCCACGTTAAGTATAAGTATACGCTCTTTTGGAACCAAACGTAATTGTGACTTTTATATCATTTTTAACCCTCGCGAGTTGCCGGGGGAAGAGGTAAGGCGGCCATGGCACGGCTGGTGATGAAATTCGGGGGAACGTCCGTCGGCTCGATCGAGCGGATCAGGAATGTCGCCCAAAAGGTAAAACGGGAAGTCGATGCCGGCCATGAGGTCGCGGTCGTGGTCTCGGCCATGTCCGGCGAGACGAACCGGCTGGTTGATCTGGTGTCGGGCATTTCCAAGCTGCATGATGCGCGCGAATATGACGTTGTCGTGTCGAGCGGCGAACAGGTCAGCGTCGGGCTGCTCGCGCTCGCGTTGCAGGATCTCGGCATTTCGGCACGCTCCTGGCTCGGCTGGCAGATCCCGGTGCGAACCAACGCGACGCACAGCGCCGCCCGGATCGAGGCGATCGACTGCTCGGAGATTATCAAGCGTTTCGCCGAGGGGCAGGTCGCGGTCTGCGCCGGTTTCCAGGGGCTTGGCACCGATAACCGGATCACGACGCTCGGGCGCGGCGGCTCGGATACATCGGCGGTTGCGCTTGCCGCGGCGCTTGAGGCGGATCGCTGCGATATCTATACGGATGTCGACGGCATTTACACCGCCGATCCGCGGATCGCGACAAAGGCCGCCAAACTTGATAAAATCACCTATGAGGAAATGCTCGAGCTGGCCTCGCTCGGCGCAAAGGTCCTGCAGACACGCTCGGTCGAAATGGCAATGAAGTACCGTGTCAAGCTGCAGGTCCTGTCCAGCTTTGACGATTTACCCGGAACATTGGTCGTAGATGAGGAAGATATCGTGGAACATCAGGTCGTAAGCGGCGTTACCTATACCCGTGATGAAGCGAAAATTACGTTGCAGCAGGTTGCCGACCGGCCGGGCGTGGCGGCCCTTGTATTCGGCGCGCTGGCCGACGCCAATGTCAATGTCGACATGATCGTTCAGAACGTCTCCGAGGATGGCAAGGCCACCGACCTCACCTTCACCGTCGGCCGCAAGCAGATCGATCAGGCGCTCGCGGTATTGGAAACGCTGAAAGACAAGGTTTCCTGCAAGGCGATCGTGCCCGATGCCAATGTGGTCAAAGTTTCAATCGTCGGAATGGGCATGCGCAGCCACGCCGGCGTCGCCAAGAAAATGTTCGCGGCGCTTGCCGAGAAGAATATCAATATACAGGTGATCTCGACCTCCGAAATCAAGGTGAGTGTCCTCATCGCGGAGGAATACACCGAACTTGCCGTGAGGACATTGCATACCGCGTTCGGCCTGGACGCCGCTTAATATGGGCGGGCAATTGAAGAATGGCGCGGACTGCCTGGACAAGGCATGGAAGCGCGGCTGTGAGTTCCTGGGTGTGGATTACGCCATTCTCGGCGGCGCGATGTCGTGGGTGTCGGAGCGCAACCTGGTGGCCGCCATCTCCAATGCCGGCGGGTTCGGCGTGATTGCCTGCGGGGCGATGACGCCGGAGTTGCTGGAGGCCGAGATCAAGGGCACGCAGGCGCTGACCGACAAGCCGTTCGGCGTCAACCTCATCACCATGCATCCCGATCTCGACAGGCTCGTCGATGTCTGCCTGTCGCTCAACGTCGGGCATGTGGTACTGGCCGGTGGGATCCCGGCCAAGGAAACGATCGAGAAAATCCGTGAAAGCACGGCCAGGGTCATCTGCTTTACGCCGACGCTGGCGCTCGGCAAGAAGCTGGTGCGCAGCGGCGCCGATGCGCTGGTGATCGAGGGCATGGAGGCCGGTGGCCATATCGGTCCGGTTTCCACCAGCGTGCTCGCGCAGGAAGTGCTGCCGCATATCACTGAAGTGCCGATTTTCGTTGCCGGCGGGATCGGCCGGGGCGAGGCGATCGGGTCTTACCTGCGCATGGGCGCCTCGGGCTGCCAGCTCGGCACCCGCTTCGTCTGTTCCTTTGAATCGATCGCGCATCCCGACTTCAAGAAGGCCTTCATTCGCGCCAACGCCCGCGATGCGGTGACGACGGTGCAGGTGGATCCGATGTTTCCGGTTATCCCGGTGCGCGCGCTCGATAACGCGGGAGGGCAGAAATTCATCGAAACGCAGCATCGCGTGATTGCAAAATACAAGGCGGGCGAAGTGGATCTTGAGACCGCGCGCCTTGAGATCGAGCATTACTGGGCGGGAGCACTGCGGCGCGCTGTGATCGAAGGAGATGTGGAATATGGCTCCGTGATGGCCGGCCAGAGCGTCGGCATGGTGAAGAAGGAGCAATCCATCGACGAGATCATGCAGGAACTGGTGGCCCAGGCGCGGGCGTATTTTGCAGAACATGGAGACTAAGGGAACGGATTGTCAATGAGCGGTCTTGGGATCAGCGCGCCGAGGTTGCTGCTACGCCGGCTCCATCAGGTGATGGCGGGGCGCGGCGACGCCGAGCAGCGCCTGAACCAGATCGTCGTTCTCATTGCCAACAACATGGTCGCCGAGGTCTGCTCCTGCTACCTGCGGCGGGCCGGTGACGTTCTCGAACTTTTTGCCACCCACGGCATCAAGCCGGAAGCCGTGCACAAGACGCGGCTGCGCTTCGGCGAAGGCCTCGTCGGCGATATCGCCGCGCGGGCGCGCCCGCTCAATCTCTCCGACGCCCAGTCGCATCCGCAATTCGCCTATCGCCCGGAGACGGGGGAGGAGGAATATCACTCCCTGCTCGGCACGCCGATCCTGCGCGGCGGGCGGGTGGTCGGCGTTCTTGTCGTGCAGAACCGGACGCGCCGCACCTACACCGAAGAAGAGGTGGAGGCGCTGCAGACCGTCGCCATGGTCGTCGCGGAACTCGTCAGTTCCGAGCAGATGGTCGCGGCGATCGAATTCTCCGACGCCATCGGCAACGCAACGCTGCCGCATCATATCAACGGCCGCGTGCTCGCCGAGGGGCTCGGCGCGGGCACGGCGATGCTGCACGAGCCGCGCATCGAGGTGACGCGGACCATTGCCGAGGACCGGGCGGCGGAGCTGAAGCGCCTCGATGCCGCCATCAGCGCGATGCAGACGACGGTCGACAAGCTGCTGGTCGCGACGGATAATCTGTTCAGCGACGAGTCGAAGGATATCTTCGAAGCCTACAAGATGTTCGCCTATGACAAGGGCTGGCTGCGCAAGCTGCAGGATGCGGTGGGAACCGGCCTCACGGCGGAAGCGGCGATCAAGCGCGTGCAGGACGATACGCGCGCGCGGATGAAGGAGATCACCGATCCCTATCTTCGCGAACGGCTCTCCGAACTCGATGACCTCGCCAACCGTCTCTATCTCCATCTCGACGGCCGGGCGCTGATTGACCGGGGCAATCTCGAACATGATGCGGTGGTGGTCGCGCGCAACATGGGCGCGGCGGAGCTCCTCGATTATGACCGCCGGCATCTGAAGGCCGTGGTGCTGGAGGAGGGGACGCGCTCGAGCCATGTTGCGATCGTCGCGCGGGCGCTCGGCGTACCCGTTGTCGGGCAGTGCGCTGATATTCTCGATAACGTCGAGCAGGGCGATCTGCTGCTGGTCGACGGCGAGCATGCCCAGGTGTTTGTCCGGCCGGGCGAAGATGTCCAGCAGGCCTTTGCCCGCAGCCAGCGTCAGCGGGCCAAGCGCGAGGCGAAATATGCGGCCCTGCGCGACAAGCCCAATATCTCGCTCGACGGCACGCCCTTCAGCCTGAACGTCAACGCCGGTCTCTTGATCGATATCGATCATTTCCCGGAGCTTGGCGCGGACGGCGTCGGTCTCTTCCGTACGGAACTGCAGTTCATGGTGCGCTCCCAGCTGCCGAAGATCGACGCGCAGACGGAGCTTTATTCCCGTGTGCTCGAGAAGATGGGCGACAGCCCCGTGATCTTTCGCACGCTCGATATCGGCGGCGACAAGCTGCTGCCCTATCTCAAGACATGGGATGAAGAGAACCCCGCGCTTGGCTGGCGGGCGATCCGTATCGGGCTCGACCGCCCGGCGCTTCTGCGCAGTCAGCTGCGTGCGCTGGTGCGGGCGGCGGCGGGGCGCGATCTCTCGATCATGTTCCCGATGATCGCCCAGGTCTCCGAGTTTGTGGAGGCGAAGGCGATCCTGAAAAAGGAGCTTGAGAAAGCGGAGCGACGCCCGAACGGACCGCCGAAGTCGGTGCGCGTCGGCGCCATGATAGAGGTTCCGGCGATTGTCTGGCAGCTCCCGCATCTGTTGACTGAAGCGGATTTTATCTCGGTCGGCTCGAACGATCTGATGCAGTTCTTTTTCGCGGTCGATCGCGGCAATCCGGCGGTCGCCGAACGCTACGACACGCTGAACCCGACACTCCTCTTGCTGCTTCGCACCATTGCCGAGCATTGCGAGGTGATGGGCAAGCCGTTCTCGGTCTGTGGGGATATTGCGAGCCGGCCGCTTGAGGCGATGGCGCTGCTCGGCCTTGGCTATCGCAATTTTTCCATGTCGGCGGAAGCCCTTGGCCGGGTCAAGGAGATGGCCCTCAGCGCCGATATCAGCCGGCTCGAAAGCTTCGTGCGCGGGCTCTGCCATTCGCGGGATCACTCGGTACGCGACCAACTCCGGGCGTATGCGAAGGATCACGGGATTATCATATAAATTATTGCAGTTTCCTTATTTTTGCCGATAATGGCGGGCAGACTGTTGGGCGAGTTAAACAACGGTAAAATTGGCGTTTCATTATGGTGAAAGACAGCAAGTGGCGCGAAGGCGCCAGAGAGCCTGATCTGCTTGGCAGGCACGCATCCCGAGGAAGCAGGCTGTCATTTCAAAATACGGAGGAGTATATGACTGATCCGGAGGGGGACGAACCTCTCACGGTCGGTGCACGGCTGCGACTGGCGCGGGAAGAGATGGGTCTCAGCCTGCATCAGGTGGCCGATGTGTTGCGGCTGAAGGCAAGCCAGGTTTATGCGCTGGAAATGGGCGATTACGACGCCCTGCCCGGGCAGACATTCGTGACCGGCTTTCTCCGATCCTACGCCAATCTGCTCAATCTCGATGCCGTCGCCATTGTCGAGCTGTACAAGAATGAGGCGGGCGGCGGACTGCGCGCGCCGTCTCTTGCCTTCCCCGAGCCCACAACCGGCGGGCGTATGCCGGGAACGGGTATCCTGCTCGGCACCTTCGTCGTCGCCCTGATCCTGCTTGCCGGATGGTTCCTTTATCAGGAAAGCGAAAGTTTCGATTTCGAGCGGGTTGCGGAACTTCCCGAACATCTCGCCGGCAAGATCCTGGAGGAAGATACCGGCAGCGAGCGTCCAGCCGCGACAAGTTCAGAGGGCAGCGTGACCGCGCCAAACAATGTCGTCGGCATTACGCCCGCGGCCCCGCAGGCCGGGACAAGCGATGATCCGGCGGGTGAGACGGCGGCGAGTGAGCCGGAGACGGCGCCGCTTGCATCCTCGGCTGCGGAGACGGCGGAGAGCGCGGTGGCAGACAATGTCCCGGCCTCCGAAAGCGAGGAGGAGACAACAGCATCGGTAAGCGGCGCGGAGACAGAAGCGACCTCGGCGACGCCGGAGACAACCTCGCCGTCAGTTACCGCAGAGGCAGCGCCTGCGGCGAGCGTCACAGCGGAGGAGGCGGAGAGCGCATCCGATGCGGGTACCGGTGCGGCGGCGGCCGGAGCGACGGCAGGCTATCCGCAGGATACCCTGAATACGGCGAGCGCGGCGCAGCCCGCCTCTGAAGAGACACCGGCCAATCCGCTGTCACGGACCTTTGGTGTCGAGAATACGGATGCCCGCGTCGTGCTGCGGGCAACGGAAGAGAGCTGGGTCGAGGTCCGGGTCGGCAATCAGAGGCCGGTCCTCTCGCGCGTTCTCAATCCGGGTGACGTCTATATGGTGCCGAACGATCCTGATCTGAAGATGACGACCGGCAATGCGGGCGGCCTTGAAATTCTGGTCGACGGGCAGGAAATCAGGTCGCTCGGCGGCACCGGCAAGATCGTGCGCGATATTTCGCTTGCCGCGAACAGCCTGATCGAGAATATCGGGCTGCAATAGCGTCTTTGACTTGCCATCGGACCCGGGACGGTATTACTTGTAATTTTCACGATTAGCCGTCATTTTAGGCGTCACAGGCGGCTCGGCCCCTGTTGACGCATCTTTGCTGAAGTGTGACCCAATGAGCATCAGACCATATCGAGAGATCATCCGGCGCAAGTCCCGGCAGATTTTTGTTGGCAATGTCCCTGTCGGGGGCGATGCGCCGATCACGGTGCAGTCGATGACCAACACGCTGACGTCCGATGCGAAAGCGACGATTGAACAGATCCTGGCGCTCGAAGCGGCGGGCGCGGATATGGTGCGCGTCTCCTGCCCCGATGAGGCGAGCACGAAAGCGCTGAAGGAGATCGTCCGCGAAACCAACGTCCCGATCATTGCGGATATCCATTTCCACTACAAGCGCGGCATCGAGGCGGCGGAAGCGGGGGCGGCCTGCCTGCGGATCAACCCCGGCAATATCGGCTCGCCCGATCGCGTGCGCGATGTGGTGAAGGCGGCGGTCGATCATAACTGTTCGATGCGCATCGGCGTGAATGCCGGCAGCCTTGAGCGCGAGCTGCTCGAAAAATATGGCGAGCCCTGCCCCGAGGCGATGGTGGAATCGGCGCTCAATCACGCGCGCATCCTCGAAGACAACGACTTCTTCAACTTCAAGATCAGCGTCAAGGCGTCCGACGTCTTTCTCTCGGTTGCCGCCTATCAGGGCCTTGCGGAAGCCTGTGATTATCCGCTGCATCTTGGCATCACGGAGGCGGGCAGCTTCACGAGCGGGACGGTCAAATCCTCGATCGGCCTTGGCATGCTGCTCTGGTCGGGCATCGGCGACACGCTTCGCGTCTCGCTCTCCGCCGATCCGGTGGAAGAGGTCAAGGTCGGTTATGAAATTCTCAAAAGCTTTGGCCTGCGCCGGCGCGGCGTGACCATCATCTCCTGCCCGTCCTGCGCGCGGCAGGCCTTCCCGGTGATCAAGACCGTGGAAATTCTCGAGGAGCGTCTCGCCCATATCCAGACGCCGCTCACCCTCTCGATCATCGGCTGCGTCGTCAACGGCCCGGGCGAAGCGCGCGAGACGGATATCGGCCTGACCGGCGGCGGCAAGGGCCATCACATGGTATATCTCAGCGGCGTCACCGATCATCGGATCGACACCGGCGGCATGGTCGATCACATCGTCGAACTGGTCGAGGCGAGGGCAGCGGAAATCGAAGCCCTTGATGCGGCCGAAGCGGCGGCACCCAATGATGCGAAATCGGCCGCCGTGCGCATCGCCTGAATACTCCCCACAGCCACAGCAGTTACGGAAGCAAGAAATGTCTCAACCACAGCCAGTCCGCGGCACCCATGACCTGTTGCCCGAGGATTTCGCGCGGCACGCCCGTGTGCAGCAGATCGCGCGGGACATGGCTGGCCGTTTCGGTTACTTCGAGATGGCGACGCCGATCTTCGAATTTACCGAGGTGTTCGCCCGCACCATGGGCGAGACGTCGGATGTGGTCTCGAAAGAGATGTATTCCTTCGAGAGCCGCGGCGGCGAGAGCATGACACTGCGCCCGGAATATACCGCCGGCATCTGCCGCGCCTTCATCAGCAACGGGCTGCAGCAGCAGGTGCCCTTTAAGGTGTTTGCGACCGGTCCGATGTTCCGCTATGAGCGGCCGCAGAAAGGACGGCAGCGCCAGTTCCACCAGATTGACGTGGAATGTATCGGCGCGGCCGAACCGGACGCCGATGTCGAGGTGATCGCGCTTGGCGCGGCCATTCTGGAGGCGCTTGGTGTTCTGAAGGACTGCACGCTTGAGATCAATACCCTCGGCGATCAGGAAAGCCGGCAGGCTTACCGCGCGGTGCTGGTCGACTATTTCGGCGATCATCGGGGGAGCCTCTCCAAAGACAGCCTCGACCGGCTTGAGCGTAACCCGCTCCGCATCCTCGACAGCAAGGATCCGGGCGATCGTGTCCTCGTCGAGAAAGCGCCGCTCTATACCGACTATCTCAACAGCGCCTCGAAGGACTTCTTTGCCGAGGTGCTGGCAGGGCTCGATTTGCTCGGCATCGGCTATCATGTGAACCAGCGGCTCGTCCGCGGTCTCGACTATTACACCCATACCGCGTTTGAGTTCACCACGACGGCGCTTGGCGCACAAGGAGCCGTGATTGCGGGCGGGCGCTATGACGGCCTGATCGAAGCGCTTGGCGGCAAGCCGACGCCCGGAATCGGCTGGGCCGGCGGCGTCGAGCGGCTCGCGATGCTGGCCGAAGGTGCGCCCGAGACCATCCGTCCCATTGCCGTCATCCCGGTCGGCGAGGCGGCGGAGGCGGCGGCCCTCAAACTCGCCTATTCGCTGCGGCGTGCCGGACATGTCATCGAAATGGCGTTCAAGGGCAACCTCTCGAAGCGAATGAAGCGCGCCAACAAGCTGAACGCCCGCGCGGCAATTTTGCTGGGGGAGGATGAGCTTGCCCGCGATGTCTGCACGCTCCGCGACCTTGATAAGGGCGAGCAGACAGAGGTGGCGCTCACGGCGCTCGATCCCGCCCTTGCGGCCCTCGGCCGAGGTTAAGGAGACAGATGCTTCCCGAAGACAAGCTGAAACTGATCCTCGCGCGCTCGGAAGAGCTGGAAGCGGCGATGTCGGGCGAAATGGGCGAGGTGGCGCCTGAAGACTTCGTGCGCATGAGCCGGGAATATTCGGAGATCAAGCCGCTTGTCGAGGCGATTGGCAAATTTCACGCGGCGCGAAAAGAGCTCGCGGAACTGAACGAGATGCTGACGAGCCCCGACACCGACGCCGAAATGCGCGAGATGGCGGAGCTTGAGATTGACGAGCTTGAGGCGCGGCTGCCCGA
>JRYH01010446.1_pt1 | contig 26816 bp, 27 predicted proteins | sample 235351 | NCBI WGS metagenome assembly JRYH01 (sample SAMN03074221, study PRJNA261480) | activated sludge metagenome | biome: Wastewater Treatment Plant; feature: Wastewater; material: Activated sludge; isolation source: activated biomass of a wastewater treatment plant treating wastewater... ...
ATTTGACAGAGTCCCACGGCACGAAGGACGCGCCCCGATGAAAATGCCTGAAAACAAGGCACTTCCGAGAAGGGACGCAGATTCAAGCGGAGAGGGGGGGACTGATCTGCGGCAGCCCGGCGGATGGGCCCGAATCGCGGCAGATCGTCGTAACGCTCGTTTCCGCAACGCGTTAGCCGCACGCCGCTCTTCCGGCTCGAACACGCGTTTTGCCGGCTTTGAACCTCGGGACTAGGGCAGTAATAGGGCAGTCAGGAAGCTGTGGCGGATTGGCTTCGCTTCATGATCGCGGCCGCCGCATCCGGCTTCGTCTCGACGACAGGCTCGCTCGGACGGCTTGACCGATACGGGCCATCGAGTCGATCCCGCAGCACTTCAATGAGCTTGGTCGCGCGTTCTGCCGACTCTGCGGGGAGGTCCGAGACGCTCTTCATCCCGCGCAGCGCCTCACAGATTCGCTTGGCCACGCTCCCTTTGTTGAAGCTGATGCCGTGGGCATCGAGGGCTGCCGAGACTCTGTCCGCGAGTAATCCCCCACGGCTTAGGTCGAGGGTCCCCTTGGCTGACTCCGGTAGGTGCTTCTTGTAGATCGCCAGGACATGATCGAGGTACCACGCTTCATCGAAGATATCCTCGATCGCGCAGGAGCCCTGCATCCCGGTGACATCGCCGAGCAGAGCTGTTTCCGCCTTGTTGTCGCGGTACCGGGTGAGCCAATTCTTGACGAACCGGTCACAGGCGCCTCGCCCCTCCGCGTCAGAATCGTAGAGCACGACGGGCGCGAGCCCCTGCCCCACCATGAAGGTCCCAAGGTATGTCGCTTCGTTTGCGCCACCCGCAGCGGTAATGACGGTATCCGGCGGCAGGCCGGCCTTGCCCGACCGTGCGACGAGATCCGAAAGCGCCGTGACGATCCAATAGTCGTGGACACCTTCGACTATCAAGTTCTTGTCACCGAGGGGCATGCCCAGCCGGCCCGACATGCCAAGGGCCGCTTGTAGCGTGAGCTTGGCTTCGGGTGACGAGTCGAACAACGACTCGGAGACGGAGGTCCCCGCGTCGCCGTCTGCCAAGACCCGGATTCGGTCCGGCTCCAAGAGGTTGATCATGAAGGGCAGGTGCGTGGTGTAGATCATGGAGTTGACGCCCGAGTACTCTTCAAGCCGAGCGAGCAGATTGCGCTGGGCGTCCGGGTGCAGGTGCAGGCCGGGCTCGTCGAGCAGGATCACCGTGTTTTTCAGGTCTCCCTGCGTCTCGTGCAGCAACTTGGCGTCGAACGAGAAGAACCACTGGAAGCCCCGCGATCGCTCCTCCAGCTTGATCCGACTCTGCTCACCCGGCGCCTTGACGAAAGTGAAGAAACTCATGCCATCGGCGTGCAGCTCGACCTCGTAGGCCATCTGCTCCCAGTGGCTTGCCATCTTCTTGGTGATGGTCTCGCTACCGTCCGAAAGGTCGTAGGCACGCTCCGACACATCGCCACTGGCGCCGGCGACGAGCTCGTCCAGCTCCAGCCCCGCGAGGGATAAGAGCGTCAAGATCGCTTTGTCTTCCGGCGTCGGAGACCCCGCGCGTTGCTTCACTTCATCGAGCTTCGCCGTCCCCTTGAATACCTCGTACTCATCCATGTAGACGAACTTTGGGAGCGTCGCCTCGACAGCGGTCACGAACTCTGGCGCCGCATCCTCCGGACTCTGCACGACAAACTCGCCGGCGTATGTTCGCCCGACACGCACCGAGTCTCCGGCTTTGATCGTGCCGTGCTTGGAGAGCGTGGCCACATCTCTGGTTTCGACCTCGAACTCCGCAGAGCACACGACATGCGCCTCGTCCCGACCATCGCGATGTCCGCGCGGCCACTCGTCCCGCATCCGGTACGGCTCCTTGACCGCTGGGTTGAGCTTGTGCAGTGCCTTGAGCAGCGATGTCTTCCCAGACTCATTCTTCCCGACGACAACGGTGAGCGGTGACACGCGGACCATGCCCGAGTCGAGGATCGATTTGAACATCCGAACATGGAACGACTTCAGCTTCATCGCCAACCTCCGTGACCAGCTGCAGATTCCGGCGCCTCGCCCGACCCAAACACGCACCGCATATACTAGCCGCGCACCACAACCAACCCCACGCCTCGCCCGCGGCGGGGTCGTCGCCCCCATATCCTGTACCACACGCGAGTCTACCGGAGACCCCGCATCGCATGCCCACGCTCGATTGGATAGGCAAACAGGCCGTCGTCGGCCATCACCGGCGGGTGCCGTACCGGCTGCTGCACTCCGACCGGGCGCTGTCCGCCGGCGATCCGGACGCCGGCAACCTGCTGGTGCAGGGGGACAACCTGGAGGCCCTCAAGGCCCTGCTGCCGTACTACGCCGGGCAGGTCAAATGCATCTACATCGACCCGCCGTACAACACCGGCAACGAGGGCTGGATCTACAGCGACAATGTCAACAGCCCCTGAAATACGCCGGCAGCTCGGCGAGACGGTTGGCGAGGCTGTGGCCGCTGACAAAATTGTTGTGGTTCACAGGCTCGCCAACAAACATCGAGCCTATTCGAGCAGATCTGACATCAGCACGAACTGCGGGCGCAGGGAAGGACCCACAGCGTGGCCGGCTTCGCTGCAAGCTACGACGGAATCGTCTCGACATACAGCAATCGTTGAAATCCAATAAACGTGCCCCTGATCTCAGACACCGGCCCAAGCTCCCGTACTGCATCGTCGACCGACCGATACTGCAGATCGAGTAGATTTGGAAGCTTCCTGTCATCCAGCTCGTCAATGCCATGCTGAATGTAGTGCGAAAGGACAAACTCCACGAAGTCTCGCTGCGCACCGCTGTACTTCGAAGAAATCAATGATCGACGCGCCGCCACTCGGTCCGCTCGGCTGACCGGTGATGTGGCGAAAGCGATGTAGGACAGCACATCAAAGAGATCGCTGTCTACAGCGCGAATCATCCGAGAAACATCGCCGAGCTGCTGCTTGGTGTACCCCTTTTCCAGAAGCCCCTCCATCAGAGCGCGTCGGGTATCCGGCCGACTCCAAAGCTCGCGCAGCTGGTCCTCGGTTTCGAAGAGCTCGGGCAGATCACCGAATAGCCGCTCGATGAACTCCACGATTGACAACGGTCGTCCATCCGGGCTCCAGAATGACGTGGAGACCATGTGATCGATCAGCCGCTCTTTGCCATCGGCTAGCTTCACGCGTGCCCTGCGTCGCGGTTCCGGATCCGGCTCAGGATCGGGATCAGGTTCAGGACCGGGATCCGGCGGCTCGGGGCGTGGCGGTATCGGAACTGGTACCTCAGGCTCGCCGTCCCATTCGGGGTCGTTGAAGTGCTCGTAGGCCTTCACGAAATCCCAAATCGTGAAGTAGTCCTTGCCGTCGTATAGTCGGGTGCCGCGTCCGATGATCTGTTTGAACTCGATCATGGACTTGATCGGCCGCATCAGGACGATGTGGCGGACGTTCCGGGCGTCCACACCGGTTGACAGCTTCCGAGAGGTCGTGAGCACCGTCGGGATGGTCTTCTCGTTGTCCTGGAACTTCCGAAGAAACTGCTCGCCGGCCTCGCCGTCGAACGCCGTAACACGCACGCAGTAGTCCGTGTCCGGCGCGTCCTTCATCTGATTGATCAGATCCCGCACCGCCGCGGCATGTGCTTGCGTTGCGCAGAACACGATGGCCTTCTCGGCCTGGTTGACCCGGTCCATGAAGATCTTGACACGAGCGGCTTCGCGCTCACGGATCTCGATCACCCGATTGAAGTCCTCTTCCTTGTACCGCTTGCCTTCCTCGATCTCGCCTTCCAGTACTTCGTCGTCCGAGGTGTACACGTATTCGTCCAGCGTCGTCTGGATCTGCTGCACTTTGAACGGTGTCAGATAGCCGTCGTTGATCCCGTCCTTGAGCGAGTAGACATACGCGGGCTCGCCGAAGTACGCGTAAGTGTCGGCATTGATCTTCCGCTTGGGCGTCGCCGTCAGGCCGATCTGAACAGCTGGTGCAAAGTACTCCAAGATCCCTCGCCACGAGCTCTCGTCCTGAGCGCCGCCGCGGTGGCACTCGTCGATGATGACGAGGTCGAAGAAGTCCGGGGGGTACTCGCCGAAGCTCGGCTGGGGCTCGCCGTCGGGTCCCCGACCGGTCATGAAGGTCTGGAAGATCGTGAAGAACACACTGCCGTTCTTGGGAACGCGGCCCCTCTTGCGTATCGCCTCGGGGTCGATCCGCACCATCGCGTCGTCGGGGAAGGCGCCGAACGCGTTGAAGGCCTGGTTGGCGAGGATGTTGCGGTCGGCGAGGAAAAGGATGCGTGGCCGGCGCGACCCCTCCGGCCGACCCGCCCGCCACTCCGTCAGATTCCACCGGCTCTGGAACAACTTCCACGCGATCTGAAACGCGATCGCTGTCTTGCCCGTGCCAGTCGCAAGCGTGAGCAGGATCCGATCGTCCCCCCGTTCAATCGCCTCAAGGGCTTTGGTGATCGCATTGTGCTGATAGTACCGGGGCTGCCATTGCCCGCCCTTATCCTCGAACGGCACGTCACCGAACGCATCGCGCCATGCGTTGGCCTCGTCAAAGACCTCGCCCCACATCTCATCCGGCGTTGGGTATCCATCGACTGGTCCCTCGGCTCCGGTCTCCATGTCTGCCCGGTAGATCCCGTGACCATTGGTCGAGTACGCGAAGCGTGCCTGTAGCTTCTCTGCGTATCGCTTTGCCTGGGCGAGGCCCTCGGTGACGCCTAGCGATTCCTTCTTCGCCTCGATCACGGCAAGTTTGCGATCCTTGTGGATGAGCACGTAGTCGGCGACGTCCTGATCACCACGGCGCCCAGCGCCAATCAGTCGCCCGAGCGTGATCACCTCTCGGCGCACGCGGCTGCCGATTACCTTGCCCCAGCCCGCCTCCGTGAGCAATGGGTCGATGAGCTCCGCTCTGGTCTCCGCCTCATTTCTCACGATCGTCCTCTCGCTCGAACTTGCCGGCGAAGCGTCTTCCAGTCCTGACGGAGCCCCTCCATGCGGTGCAACATCCGGTGGCAGTTCGCACAAACCGTGATCAGATCGTCGACTCTTGTAACCACACGATCGTTGAGGTTCTTGAGCGCCTCGATATGGTGCGCCTCGGCAAAGCCGCGACCGAGTTCGCCATAGCGATCAATGAAGCGCAGATCGCAAACGCGGCAGGCAAATCGATCTCGCTGCTTGCACCGATCGGCGACGGACTTCCGGCGTTCAAACTGGCGATGAAGCCGAACAATGCGACTTTCGATCCCCGAGTAGTCATCGTCATCCTGCGACCCGCTCACAGCCTCGCTCACCCGGGCGAAGAACCGCGCAGCATCCTGCGCGAACCGCCGCCGAGCTGAAGCGTTGGAGATGGGGTCGTGAAAGTAGAGTCCGTAGTACCCGCTGCCCCAAAGACGCTCGTGCACCGGGCAGCCAAAGAGCTTCCTGGGCAGGCCCTCCCTGAGGTGACTGTACCCTTGCGTGTCGACCTCCTTGCCGGTGATCGTCCGCTCGGGCGCCAAACTTGGCGGGGCAATATCCACGACTTTCTGTACCGACTGGTCCCCTCCAACAAATCCGCAGTAGAGCCTTCTCGCTCTTCCTCCTGTCCAGCGATCCGCCCAGATCTCAAGCGTTGGGCCGCGACGGCTGAGCCGACCGACGAACGCGCTCCACCCGTCCGTTGCCTCGGCGCCGATGTTGAGCCGCCTTGGCTGTATGCCGAGCGATGCCGCGTCCGGCGCCAGGAGTCTGACGACTTCGGTCGCAGCTTCTTTTAGTAGGTGGCGATCACGGTGCGCCATCAGCCCGGCTCCTCAGATGCTCACTGCCCCTCATAACTCCGCACGATCAACGGCTTCGCCTTCTCCAGCGACGCCGCGTCATCCACGAACACCTCGAGATCCCCCGTCCCCCAGTGCCCCACGCCGGTGACGTCGGTCGTGAACCCCTGCTCAAGCTCCACCGTGCCCGGGTCTACCTTCAGGAACACCTTGATGCCCTTCTTCTGGATCACCACCGAGGCAAAGTTCTTGATGCGGCGGTACGCGAAGTAGAGCTTCAGCGGCTTCTCGATCACGTCATCGCCCAGGCCCGTGATGAACGACCGCAGCTCGTCCACCAGCTCGGCCATTTCCGCGTCCATCTCCGCGAGCACCTGGGGCAGCGGCTTGTCGCCCGGGTACTTCTTCACGTACCCGCCCGCGCCGGCGTCCCCGGTCGCCCCGGCCGCGGCAGCCGTTCCGCCCGACACCGGCGCCGCCTCAGCCGCCGTCACCGTCGTCGCCAGCTCCAGCGCCAGCAGCCCGTCGCCGAACCGCTTGTACCGCACAAGGTCGATGTTGCGGTTGATCTGCCGGATCGCGTGCTCGTCGAACTTGGTGAAGTCTGCCGCCACACAGATCAGCCGCGGGCCCGTCCAATCGATCTCCTCGGCCTCCTCGGCTCCAAGTCGCTTGAGCACGAGCAGCTCGAAGTCCGCCTTGTGGTCCATCAGCCAGTCGAGGTAATAGAGCCCCTGATTGATCACATTCTCGCTGATCTTCCGCTTGTACTCCACGATCACCGGCGAGCCGTTCTCGTCGATGCCGAGCGTGTCGATCCGCCCGCCGTGCACCGAGCCGGTCGAGTGCTCGCTGGCGAGGAACCGCACGCCGAGCAATGTGTCGAGGTTCTGCTCGAAGAGCGTCTGCAGCGGCTTCTCCAGCCCGGAGGCCGAGCCCGCGATCTCGGTCGCTGTGTTGGACTGGATGTTGAAGAGCTTGATCTCGCTCATGCAGTTACCCCTGCTAGCTCCGATGTCCTGGCTTGGGTGTGCTCGAGCTCGCCACCGAAGGCCGTGCGCAGCAGCGAGGAGCGAAGCGACTGGAGCATCGCGAGCTTTCGATGGCGAAGATCGACGGCGTCCTGCACCGACTCGATGATTCCATCAAGCCGTTCAGCGATGTCGCGTTGCTGTTCGATCGCCGGACAGGTGAACAGGAACGCTTCGATCTGCTTCCCGCTGATGTGTGGAACACCAGTGCCCGTCTGCCCACCGACCATCTGTTCGATGAACGACCTGCTGCTGATCAGATGATACAGAAACCGCGGCCACAGACTGTCTCGGCAACGAAGACGTGCAACCCGCTGGACAAGAAGACTTGGCACGTCTTCATCTGTGAGCATCGCCCGTTTGAAGCCGGTGGAAATCCATGGACGATCCATCGCGATGACGACATCATCAGTCTGCAGCCAGAACCGGTCATACGCATCAGTGTCGTCTGCGGGCCATCGCTTCAGTCCATCCCAGCGCGTTGCGCCCGGGACGATGTTGTCACCTCTCAAGAGGCGAATGCCGCTGGGCTCGTCGGTGTATCCCGCGCTCTTGAATGCCGGTCCTGCCAGCAGATCGATGTGATCTCCAAGCCTCGCATCGGCGGTGCCTTCACAGCCAAGAAGTAGAGCATCCCTTTCTCGCTCAACGAGATGTGTGAGCGGCGCGATCGCTGCCTGTGTAGCCGCCTCCGCCTGCTCAATCGCCTCAAACGCCTCGTCGAGGATCGCCACGATCCGCTTCTGCTCGGCGAGCGGGGGAAGGGGGACGACAAGCTGCGCGAGCTCCTTCCACTTGAGATTGTTGATGTTCATCCCATCGGACAACTGCCGAAGGTGGTCGCGATACAGATCTGACTGCGTGATCCAGTACAGATATCGCGGTAACACGAGTTCGCATGGGATCAGCAGCCCCATAAAGCCGCCAAACGCATAGTCCTCGTCTGTGTCGACGATCGCGACTTTGCCGAGATGACTCTTGCTACCGCTTGCCGTGCAGATCAGAAGCGTGTCCCGACGGATGCGCTTTGACTCGGGAATCTCGATGTCGTCGCGAATGTACCGCAACTCATCGAACACCAGCTTTCCGGTATCACGGTCGACGTTGTTCGCGCGGAGTACGACATTGCTCGACTCAGAGACTTCATCCGCCTTCTTGTAGGTCAGGCCACGGCGAAACTCGCTGAGTTCACCGAGCGTCTTGGTCTCCCACCCCGCCCTCACAGCATCCCCCTGATGCTCGCGAGCACCTCCGCCGCCTCGGCGTCCAGGGCCTCGATCTCGTCGAGGATTTCCGCCGGCGTGCGCGTGTCCGCCTCGTCCGGGCAGTTGGGGTTCTTGGGCGACAAGTCGAGCGTCTGGGCGACCAGATCGCCCACCGACACCAACCACGACTTCTCACTCTCGGGCCGCGTCCGCTGCATCTCCACGAACTCGGCGAGGTCTTCGTCGTTCAGCGGGTCGGTCTTGCCCAGGCTCCGCCCAGGATCAAGCTGATAGAACCAGATGTCCTTGGTCGGCTTGCCCTTCTCGAAGAACAGCACCACGGTCTTCACGCCCGCACCCAGGAAGGTCTTGGCCGGGCAGTCGAGCACGGTGTGCAGGTCGCAGCTCTCCAGCAGCTCCTTCCGCAGAGCCTTGGCGGCGTTGTCCATGTTGCTCAGGAATGTGTTCTTGATGACCACCGCGGCCCGCCCGCCGGGCTTGAGCCGCTTGATGAAGTGCTGCATGAACAGGAACGCGGTCTCGCCCGAGCGGATCGGGAAGTTGTGCTGGACCTCCTTGCGCTCCTTGCCGCCGAAGGGCGGGTTGGTCAGGATGATGTCGAACTGATCCTTGGGCTGGACGTCGGCGATGTTCTCTTCGAGCGTGTTGGTGCGCACGATGTTGGGGACATCGATGCCGTGGAGGATCGAGTTCATGATCCCGAGCGCGTAGGCGAGGGACTTCTTCTCCTTGCCGTGGAAGGTCTTCGCCTGGAGCGTGGCGAGCGCCTTGGTGCTCTTGGCGTTCGGCCGCATGTACTCGAACGCCTCGCACAAGAAGCCGGCCGAGCCGCACGCGGGGTCGTAGATGGTCTCGCCGATCTGGGGATCGATGACCCGAATCATGGCGCGGATCAGCGGGCGCGGCGTGTAGTACTGCCCGCCGGTACGCCCGGCGTTGCCCATGTTCTTGATGCGAGTCTCGTAGAGGTCGCCGAGCTCGTGCTTGGCCTTCTGCGAGTTGAACTTCAGCCCGTCGGCGAGCTCCAGCACATCCCGCAGGATGTACCCGCTCTTGATGGACTGATCGACATCGGCGAAGACGGCGCCGATCTTGTACTCGATCGTGTCCGGGTCTTCGGCGGTCTGCTTGAAGGATTCGAGATACGGGAACAGCTCGCCATTCACGAAGGCGATCAGGTCGTCGCCCGTCAGGGCCGCGTCGTGGTCAAATGAGCCGTCGGCCCTCTTGGGGGCCGCCCACGCGGACCAGCGGAACTTCGGGTCGAGGATCGGCTTGGCGGTCGTGCCCTTGAGCTCGGCCTCGGCGGCCCGCTCGGTCTCCAAGTCGTCCAGGTACTTCAGGAAGAGGATCCAAGCGGTCTGCTCGGCATAGTCGAGCTCCGAGTCGCAGCCCTCGTCCTTCCACAGCACGTCGTCGATGTTCTTGAATGTCTGTTCAAACATAGTCGCTCGGATGGCAGAACCAGCCGGGCGGGGCGGCCGCTCCCCTCGATCCACGGCGTTGCCGAGTATATGGCGAACGGCGGGGAGGGGCTGTCGACCCTATGTCAGTTGCGGGCTCGGTCCAACCACGCGAGCGAGAGCGGCTCGACAGCCTTTTTGTGATCGCGAGTCGGCCGCCACGTCTGCCCGCCTCGGCGCTGGATGTACCCCGCATTCTCCAGCATGTGCGTCAGCAACGGCCACCCCGGGCGTCCCTCGGGCGTCATCTTGCACGGGTGCCCCCACGGCAGGCGTCGGAGATACCGGTCGCTGATCACCCACGTCCACTTCCGTTCCCTGGCGATGATCAGCAGGGCGTAGTCGAACGCCAGTGCGATCCGTGGCTCCATGTCGTGCGGGCTCCACGGCCGCTCGATCTCGCCGCGGTCGTACGCGGGGGCGATCTGGTCGTAGAACACGCCGGCGCCGTCGATCGTGATCAACGGCGGGCGGAACAGCACATCGTCAGGCATGACGCTCACGCCGGGGTCGAACACCGAGCTGATGCCCTCGCTGTCGATCAGGTCGAGGAACCGCTGCACCTCCTTGTCGGTCATCTTCTTGGCGGGGTAGTGTGCCGCACGGCTCGGCCGCACCACCGGTCCACGCTTCGGCCGCGGGCGCCGAGGGACGGGCGGCTTCGAAGGCTTCAGGTCCACGGTCGTCGGATTGCCCATGAGCTGCATCAATCGGTTGCACGGTCCCGCCACATCGCCCGCCATCTGCAGCACCTGCAGGTGCCGTTTCCGCCACACATCCGATCGGCGTTCAAGTTCCTTCTGAAATGCGACGCCACCGGCACCCCAGAGATCGACGATCCGCCCGGCGGTCACGGCATGGCCTTGAGGCGAGCCGTGCATCAACAGGGCGTCAATGCCCACGAGCCATGCCTTCTCGATGTCGGTGAGTCCCTCGTTGGTCATGGGTGCCTCCGGCGTGCTCGACGGCGAAGCCGTCGACGGATTTTTTTTGAAGGCCGCCCTCGGCCGTTGGGTCGAGGGCGGCGAGGTCATTGCGGGATCCGGCCGAGTTCGCCGGGATCCTCAGGCGGCTCGTTGTTGACGGCGGCAGTCATCGCAGCCCTTGGGGATGTAGGGCTCCCAGCATTCGCCTCGGCAAGGCGTTGCGATTTCGACGGTTACGGCATCGAGGACGATGGGCCGCCATTTGTACGCCTGCCTGCATGTTGCGGGTCCGCATGGCTCAGGCAGGCTTAGAACTCGACGGTCAACCAGATCGGCGGGGATCGCTAACTCGAACGCAACCTCCTCGTTTTCGAGATCGGCGACCGCAGCGGAGATCATCGTCGCCGCGAGTTCACGGAGTGCCGGCTCGCCTTTGTTGGCGAACTCCGAAAGCATCTCCGAGAGATCGCGAATGATGCCGTCGGCGACCTTCGTGACCTCGGCGTCAGTCAGCGCGGGCCCGGCGTTCATGCTCGCGAGCCGATCCTCGATGATGCGGATGCGGCTGCTCGTCTCGTCGATCGCGTCATTGACCGCGGCATCGTCCGGCCCGCCGAGCCGCGAGAGCTGCGACCGGTACCGCTTCCGAAGCTTCTCAAGCTCAACGAGGAGGGCTTTGCTCTCGCCCGCGCCGCCGAGCCGCTCCTGATCCTGCTCGGCGATCTCCGCGATGATTCGATCTCGCAAGTCAGGGAGCGAGCAGATCAGGGATTCGATCTTCTGCAACGCGGCCCGATGCAGCGGCGCCGATGGCAGCCATCGACGGAGCGGCGAGTCGGCGGGCGCGGAATCCCTCGCATCGCTGAGCCAGTAGTAGACGCGCGACGGCTTTCCGCTTGCCTTCGCGATCATGGGCTTGCCGGTCGTCCGCTCGGTCATGATTCCGGAAAGCAGATGATGCCGCCGTCCGTTGTCGGACTTGGGTTCCTGGATCTTGCCGGTCTTGATCCGATCGCGGTAGTCCTGCTGCTCCTTCTCCGCGGCGCGCTTGAGCTCGGGCGGCAGGTAGTCAGCGAGCGCCGGATACCGGACGATGAACCAGTCGTTCGACGGCCGGGTCCCGCGGACGACCTTGCCCTTTTGCTTCCCAAGCGGCTGCGGGCGACCGCGCGCCTGATTGACGTAGATCGCAGAGCTGTAGCGGTTGGCGTACCCGACGCCGGTATAGACCTCGTTGCGAAGCAGGTCGCGGACAACCGATGTCGACCAATCCTTCCCGTCCGGCGATGGGATGCCCTCATCGTTGAGAGCGCGGGCGATGCGACTCCCGCCCCATCCATCTTCATGTCGCATCCGGAAGATCCGAACGACGATCGCGCGGAGCGCGGGATCACCAGGGACCAAGGTATCCTTGCCCAGCGAAGACTTCTTCGGGAGCCGAACGCCGTCGGGATACGTCTGCTTGATCTCCTTGGTCTGCGGATCCAGGAACAATCGCGTCCCGTCGGCCAGCCGCCTGATGATGTACTCCGGCTCGCCCGATGGACTCATGCGGAGCTTGTCGATGCCGTACGCCGGCCGCGTTGAATGAACGCGGCGCCCGTTGCGGAGCGCGCTCTGCGAGCCGCGGGCCGACGCATCCGCGATGCTCTGGGCCTGCTGTTGGCTCATGACGGCCTTGACGGTCCGGACGATGGGGAGCATCGCCGGGTCCTCAAGAAACCCGTCTGTTTCAGCGAGGTCGATGTCGGCCGCTTCGAGCCGCTCGGCGAGGAGCCCGAAATGCATCGGGCCGGACCGGGCGAACCGGCTCTGATCGTAGTAGACGACGTAGTCGATCCGCTCGCCGTTCTTCTTGCGCGCGATGATGTCGTCGATGCCGGCCTCAAGATTGCTCTTGACGCTTCCCGACTTGCCGACGAGCCTGACCGGCTCGCCCAGCTCCATGCCGTATTCCTCCGAGAAGACCTTGATCGAGTTGAGCTGATCATCGATCGAGGTATCTGCCTGCTCCATCGTCGAGCATCGCAGCAGCGGGACTCCCCGCGTTCCGTTGAGTCGAGACTTCCTTTTCATGTCTCTTCCTCCTTATGTCCGCCCAACCGACTGCGGACCATGGAGGCGAGTAGAAGTCGAAGGGCGTCTTTGCATTGCTGTTCCTCCTCCGGAGTCTGCGGTCTATACGAGACCGCAACCGGAACCTGACGCGGACGCCGGCCGCGGCGGCGGGGAACGCCCCCGTCATCGAGACCGCCGCCTTGTTGCGGCAGATGTGGTCTGCCCTTCTCATTTCCACAATGCACGCGAAGACTCCTTCCTCGACCTTCAGATCTTCTTGGTGGTGCCGGCGGCGCCCGCCGCACTCCGCGGCCACGGGCGCGACCGCGACGGCTCCACCGGCACCGCCGCCATGCCGCTCGCGTGCCCGTGCGTGCCGCGCGCCTCATCAACCGCTTCGCGGAACGTGCTGCCAAACTCGCGCGAGTACTCGTCCTCGATGGTGTCGAGGAATCCGTAGATCGTGCCCATGAGCGTCGCGATCTCGTTCGGTCCCATGCCATCGTCGAGCGTCTGGATCCGGAATCCACGCGGCGACGCGTGCTCGCAATCCGGCGTGCTCACCGGGTCCGGCGCCGACACCGCGATCAGCAGCGTCCGCGACATGCCCTCCGTCGCCGTCTCACAATTGCTCGCGAGCAGCCGGATCTTGCGTGCCATCCCATCCGGTCCACGGAACTCGTGCTTCGCCGCCATCGCGTACCTCCTATACAAAGGACTGATCCACCAAACCCGCCGCGACGCGTCAACCCCGCGGCGAGTCCCTCTCTCCTCATCCGCCGCATTCGGTGCAGAGGTCGAGCCCCTCGTCGTCGAGCATCCGCCGACGCGTGTTGTTGACGATCCGCCGAAACGCGTCCTCACCAAGGTCCGTCTGCGGTGCGATCCGCGAGAGCAGAATCAGGACCGCCACATCGAGCTGAGCGAGGAGCACCGCGACCTCGGTCTCCGTGAGCCCGCCCATCGACGCGGCGAACAGGGCCTCCGGCCGCGACGCCATCCCTCCGGACTCTTCATCGTGCCCGAATGTGGCCGCGATGGTGAGCACATCGCCGGTCCCCTGTGCCCACTTGAGCAGCCGCTCGCCTGCCGCATTGATCTCGCTTGTCGTCTTCGCGCTGTCACTCATCGCTCGCCTCTATGTACGCCGTCGTGGTGAACCGGCGTAGTACACCCCGCCCGGACGCGAAGGCAAGCGCGCGAGCGACGAAATGTTGAGAATCTTCAGCCGGCTTTCGCACTACCGCGGAAATGGTGTCGAAGCGCTGCGGATCCTGAGCGGAAGCGATGTGGTGAGGTACGCTAATAACGACGCCAGCACGCCATCACGGCGTACCATGTTGCAGCAATGACTTCAGCAGGTACACCCATCAAGAGTTGGCGCGACATCCTCCAAGAGGTACGCGATGCCGCCGCTGCATCAGGCACACGGCGCACCCGCCTCATCCGCAAGCTCGATGAGCTGGAGCACGCCATCAGCTTCGAGATCGAGGCGATCGAGGACGCCCGGCGCCGGCGGGTCGTTGGTCCCCGCAGCCGTGTTCGTGCTGCGATCTACACGGTCGAGGAATCCCCCCGCGGGCTCGCGCTCACCGAACGTCGTGACAGCACGGCTCGGCCCTTCAAGTGCCCGCACGAGGTGTACAGAGCCGTGACTGGGGCCGTCGCCGGCTCAGCGGCCCCTCAGACGTTCCAGCAGATCAAGGGCGCGACGGAGCGAAGCCTGAAGGAGCCAATCGCCGACTACGGCGTGCGCACGCCGCTGCGGTTCTGGGCCGTCATGGGGCTCGTGCGGCACGACCAGGCCCGCTTCACCCGCGTCGGCACCAAGGCTGCGTTCACGCGGGCGACGCGTGACGCGTGGGAGCGTGCCCGGCATGAGCGGATCGAGATCGAACCGGGTTAGGTCGCGGGCTTGCGGCTCGTGCGGAGCTGGATCGCGAGGATCGCTCGCTCGGCGTCCTTGTCGTACATCTTGTAGTAGAGGTCAAGGATGTCGCTGCTGCGGTGCCCCATGAACGCCAGCGCGTACTTGTAGCTGACATTGTCGCGCGCGAGCATGCTCGCGAAGAAGTGTCGGAACGTGTGGATCTTGTACTGGTCCGGCTTGGTGAACTTGCAAGCCACACATAGCCGCTTCAGCTTCCGCAGGAATACGGTGTCGACGATCAGACCGTCGCCATGGCCGCCGAGCTCGCGGGCGGCGAAGACACGTTCACCGGTGCGCGGCCGTGCCCGCAGCATCGCGGCGAGGTCCGGGTGCAGCGGGATCTGCCGGCTGCGCTTGCCCTTGGTCCGCCCGGCCGCGCCGCCGCGCCGGATGGTCACGAAGCCGTGGGTGCCCTGCTTGAGGTCGATGTCATCCCAGCAGAGCTCCCGCAGCTCGCCGAACCGGATCCCGGTGTAGGCGAGGACCATAATCATTTCCCGCATGCCCGGCTCGACGCGATCGAGCATGTCCTCGACCTGCTCCGGAGTGAAGCACGGCTGCGTCGCCCACTCGGGCTTCTTCATCTTGACATGCCGGAGGGGGTTCTTGGTCAGGAGCTCCGCGCGTTCGGTTGCCCACTTTGCGAGCTGCAAAATGATTACGCGTCGATCGTACCGGGTTTTGTCGGAGAGCTTCCGCTCCATCTCGAACGACCAGAATTCGTCCTCGGTGAGCCGAGATCCGTAGACCACACCGCTGACCTCGCAATGAGCCGCGAAGTCATCGAGCACCTTCTGGTATTTCTCCAGTGTCTTCGGCGAGCGAGGCTGCCCGCGCTGCAGGGTCATGTAGCCGTCGACAAGCTCCTTGATCCGGACCTCCCTCGGCGCCGCGGTCGGCTCTCCCTGCCGGATCTTGCGGTGCAGCTCATGGGCCGCCCGGACCGCCTCGACTTTGTTGTTGGTGCCGAGCGACTGTTGCTCCTGTTTGTCGTGCAGGAACCACTCCGCCGACCACCGGCGCGCGGTCTTCAGCTTGCCCGACTTCTTGTCGCGCCACTGACGGTGCCCGATGTAGATGGTGGGGCGTTCCGTGCCCTCGACCGGTTGGCGGTCGACCAGCTTCACCGTCGCGGGCCCTTCATGAACTCGCTGATCAGCGAGTCACGCCAGAACAGCGTCGGCCAGCCGCGCTTCACGCTCTTTTTGAACTTACCCTCGCTGACATAGCGCCGCAGCGTCTGCGGGCTGATCCGCATCGCCTCGGCCGCCTCCTCCAGCGTCATCACCGGAGGCCAGCCCGCCGTGAGCGCCGCCTCGGCGACCATCTCCGGGCTGACCATCGCGAGCCCAATCGTGCGGGACGACCCTCCGGCCTGGGGGCGCCGTGCGCCGGCCCACGCCCGTCGAGGCAGGCGACCTCCTCGCCTACGCGAACGCTCCAAGGCAGCCCATGTCCATCGCGCAACCAGGAGATCAAGCCGGGGAAGCAGACGCGGCTGCCGCGGCACGGGCCGGGCGCTCACGACGACACCTCCCGGAACTCCTCCGGGGTCGGCGAGGGCGGCCCAATGTCTTCGTGGTCGAAGTAGTACGAGCCGCCGCCCTCTTGAGCAGCCGCGCGATTTCTTTGCTCGGCTGCATCCTTGATTCGCCACGCTTCAGCCGTCGGCACGAGAACTTCGCCGCTCGGATCCTCGGGGTCTTGAGTCGGCTGAAGGAGCCCAAGGTCGAGCGCAATGTTGAGCCCCAGCCTCGCCTCCATGTAGTCCAATCGCGACGAGTCAAAGAAGGCCAACACATCCCCGAGCCCTTCCGTCGTCCATCCCGGCCCGCGCCGCTGGCATTCCAGCAGGAGCAGACAGAGGAAGAACTCCAGATGACTGAGGAGGTCGGGGTTCTCGTCGAAGGTCTCCCGCGTCGGGCTCTCGTCCCACAGTCGCTGAAGCTCGATCACATTTCTGCTGTCCATTGTGTTCCTTCCAGTTTACCATTTACAGGACTACAAAAACACTACGGCGGCCTCTGCCTCCCGGTCAAGGCTCAAGTCACGGTTTCCAGATACAATGTCGGGATGAGCCGCCGACCCAGAAGCCCGTACACGACCGCGGAAGAGATCCGGGAGCAGGCCGATAGAGGCCTGTCCGACCCCTCCAAGGCACAAGCGGCCCTGAGGGCTATCCGGCGGCTAGGACAGCACTTGGACGCCGACATCGACTACGAGATTCACCTCGCGGAGCGCCGCGGCAGAGAGCCCCGGGCCAAGCCCAAGCAGGCCAAGGCGGTGGTCGGCTACAGCATCGATCACGGTCGCCACGATGTGGCGCTCGCCGAGCACCGGTCAGGCGGCGCGCCGCCGTTCCGCTGCCCCGAGAAGACCTATGGCGTCGTCGCCGAGGCAATCGACGGCGGCCCCGGAGCCGTGAAGTTCAACTGGATCCACCAAGAGGTCGAGCGATTGATGCGTGCCGAGATCCCGGACTACCAGGTGCGCGTCGCGACCCGGTTCCTCGTCCACGCCGGCGTCCTCGGGCACGCGCGGGCGCGGTTCACGCATGACACGAGCAAGAACCTACCAGTGCTCGCCATGAGGGCTTGGAAAGCGTGGGAGAAGAAGACCAAGGCGGGTCAGACGCCGGCCTGAGCCCGCGCAGACATACTCTCGGGCACTAATACCTCAAGGTCCGGAATCGGTCCCCTTCGCCCGGGTCTGGAACACCAGATCTTGGAACCGACCGCCGTCGCCGCCCCACACATGGAGGCCGATACCGCCGCCGTCCGGGTGACCGTCGACCTCCTGGAGCAGCTCATCGTTCACCAGGAGCCGGCACCGGTCGGGCCGCCAGTCCACTTCCATCGTGATGCTCTCGCCCGCCGCGGGCATCACCGGCCCCGGGAAGCTCCGCCATCGTCCGGGTGTCTCCGGCGCGTTCGGGTGCTTGCCGCCGCGAATCCACACGTACTTGTCCTCGTAGAACAGGAAGAATGACGCCCCGGGCTGCCCGTAGCTCAGGCCCAGCCGTCCCTGATCCCTGCTCGGCGTAACTGTCGCGCGGAAGCGCCCGAAGCCCACCGGTCGGATCAAGTCGAGCGATTTGAACGCCGCGTCTTCGCGCGCCACGATCGCGCCGTCCTCGATTAGCCATCGCCTCACACCATCGTCGTTGACGACTTTCCAGCCATCGAGCGAGACGCCATCAAACACGGGCTCCCACGGGCTCTGTCGCGGTGCAGACTTGCTCGCCCCTCGTGTCGCCCAAATGGCGCTGCCCAGCACCGAAGCACCGATCACGCCACCCGCGGCGACCAGGACACTCCGCCGAGAGAGGAGTGTCGCGGCGCCGTTGATCTCCGCCCGCGTGCGCTCGATCGCTTCCGTGAACTCACGCGCGGACTGGAACCGCGTGTCGGGATCAGGATCGCACGCCCTCGTGATGAGCCGGTTGAGCAGCTTTGTCTCGCGTTGCCGCTCGGGCGTCAGCAGTTCCGCGGGCAGCGTCGGGAACGACCGCGCCGGCAGCCCCGTGACCATGCAGTAGACCACGCGGCCGAGCGCGTACAAGTCCGCCCGCCGATCGATCGGCCCCCACGGCGGTATGAAGTCCGGCGTGCCCACCGCCGTCATCTCCGTCCGCTCCTCTGCGAGCAGCCCGATGTCGCCGAGCTTCCACACCCCGCCGACGCTCAGGATGTTCGCCGGTTTGACATCGCGGTGAACAACGCCGGCGTCATGGATGGCGCCGAGCGCCCGGGCCAAACGCTCCGCAACCTCCAGCACGACGGCCGTCCCCAGCCGCCCCTGTGTCTCGATCTCCCGTGCGAGCGTCCTCGGAACGAGCGATTCGCCCTCCAGGTCGGCAAGCTCCATGACATAGTGCAGCCCGTCATCGTCCGCCGCCACATGCCGCACCGCGATGAGCGCCTCGTGCCCGTCGAGCCTCTCGCCCAGAATCTTCAGCGCCGCGAGCTCACGCCGATGCACACCGCAGCCGGGTGTAGCGGCTGCGATGTGCTTGAGCGCGACCTGACGATTGGCACCGTCCTCAGCAAGGTAGACCACGCCCACCGCGCCGCGGCCGATCTCGCGTAGGCAAAACAGCCCGGGGAAGTTGCGAGGCAACTCGCTACACGCTGGGCGAAAAGTCGAACTCATTCAACAAGACTATCGCCCACTAGGGCTGCGGCCGATTGGACCCGCGATCAGGAGCTGCCCATACAGGTGGGAACCAGTACAGCGTACAGGGCTAGCTGTATTGCTGCGGCTCCGCTCCAGCGGAAGCGATCTGGCAGCGCGTGCCTTGCAAAAACAAAGGGAACCATGACGAGTAGGACTGCCCCCAAGAATCCGTTCAATCCTCCCACATCATTCGCCGACGCCACGATGGGCAAAATGATCAACGGTGACAATACAAATATCGCAGCCAATCCCTCTAAGCCTACTTCTCGGGAGAGTGTGGATCCTGGCGCATTCGCTTCGGACTTGTCGCCTTCGCCTTCGATCCACTTTGTAGCTGACCATCTCATCGAGCGTGCCGTGTTCATGGTTCCGCACTCCCAGCACGGAACCATCGTGAAGCCACCTCCACAATCGCATCTCGCGGCATACCCGTCGAAGTGGAAGCGGTCGGGACGCCCGCAACCGCCGCAGGAGACCTCGCCTGTGATCCCGCAGCCGTCGCACGTGACATAGAGGTATCCAAGTGGATCTTGTGCTGCGTCGTTGACCCCGGTCCGATGCACTGGTTCTGAGCCCTCGACCTCATAGGGCGTTCCGAGGATCTCCCCTTTTTTGAAGCGGTAGTCGCGTTCGTCAATGAGGCCATCATCTAGCTGCTGCTTGAGCGCCTTGAGCTTCGCCGTATCCCCATCGTCGGTCCTCGTGACGGTGTGCGAACGGCGAATCGAATCAACGACGTGGCCTGGGAACAGGCCTTTCACCTTCCACGCGGGGTGCCACGAGTGCGTTTCAAGATCGCCGCTCTTCCGTAGGGAGCAATGCGGCGTAAGCAGCTCGTCGCGGACCATCGCCCGGAGCACATCGGGCCCGAACGGCCCCGAGACGCGACCCTTCGGCGTGCGAATCTCGAACTGGGGTCCCTTGCCGCCAAAGTCGGCCGGTCGCAGCGATCGCACGACCAGGCCGGCGTGCTCAAGCTCCATCCGAGCCTCGTGCTCGGCGGCCGACTCACGGATGAGGTACTCCTCGCGACCCGTGTCCTTGTGAACGACTCTGGCGACAAACTTGGGCATCCGTAGTCTCTGCTCGTATCAGCACATCTTCACACACGCTCCGTTGGCGCCTTCTGCACCTGAGCACCTGCCTAGGCCGCTCTCGTGTCGCGACTCGCGGGGGAGATCACCGGCGTCGCCGACTCGTGAACACCAGCGCCGAGGGGATAACGAATAGTGCGGAAGGCGCGGGAATCGGTGTGCCCACGGCGTACAGGAATCCATCCGTCGACCCGAAGTACAGCGTGCCAAGGTCAGACAGAGCACCGGGTGCCAAGATCGATCCTCCGGTCTGATACTCAAACAGCATGGAACCATCATGGTCAAAGCCGAACATGGTGTCGGTGTCCATGGATGCAAACACTCGGCCGTCCGCGTCGACGATCGGGCTCGACAGGATCTCCGCTGCTGTACCTTCGCCATCGAACACCCATTGCGTCGATCCGTCAAGGCCGAGGGACCACAGCGTGTTGCCGGCTCCGGCAACCACAAGCGAGCCATCTGCACGAACAGCGACACTTCCGAGCACGCCGTTGATGTCTGACCGATGCCATAGCAGGTCTCCGCTGCCGTCGAGTGCGAAGAGGCCATTGTCGACGGTGCCGATGAACACCGTTCCGTCGTGCGAGACGCTCGGCGATGACGTGATGAGCGGTGCGTCGAGGTCGCGGGACCATTGCTGAACGCCCGAGCTATTCACCGCGCGGAGGATCCCGTCGTCACCGCCCCAGATGATGTTCCCACCGTGGTCGATCGCCGGCGAGACGCCAGAGGTCACGCCCGACTCGACGTTCCACTTCACCGAACCATCGGGGTTGAACGCGTAGAGCCCGCTGTTTTGGCGTGCTGCGTAGATCGTGCCGTCATTGCCGACATTCGGCGAAGAGAAGAAGTCACGGATCGGCGCAACATCCGGATCCACGGCCCAGTTGATTGAGCCATTTGAGGCGAAGTTGTAGATCGAGTGATCGCGCGACAGCGCGAGGATCGACCCATCCTGCAGCACGGCGCCCGCTCGCTGGATTCGGCTGGGCGTCGAGTTGTTCCAAAGCACTGTTCCATCAGCCGACACCGCGTACATGCCTTGGTTCGACGGCCGGCTCATCGTGCCGACATAGATCTCGCCGCCGCTCCCGAGCACGACGCCCGCCGTGTGCGGCTCGCCATTCCCGAGGATTCCGAGCCGCCATTGCAGCAGACCATCGGTAGATCCAGCGAACTGAGAACGCCCCGTCCGTTGCTGGTCAGCGCCCGAGAGCGCCCAATTGGAGGTCGCGGGTTGGGCTTGCGTGCTCGCGGCCAGTGTCGCGATCGCTCCGAGTGTTGTCGCGAGTCGTGTTTGCATCCGTGTCTTCCTCTCTCTTCGAGTCCTACTGCTCACGTCGTTGGACGACGTCAAAGTGTGTGTTGTGCCGGCAATGCGGGCACACGCCCATCTTCCCGGCCGATGGCGATGATCGTGTCTCGTGATGCTGCTGCCCGCACCGCCGGCACATCCAGATATGCAGGATCCGCTTGAACATCAGACTTCGCCCCTCTTGATACGGCTCGTCCGCGTCACTGAATCCGTGAGCGCCGCCTCGATGCGTTTCTCCGTCGACACAGTCTCGGCATCGCCCGCTGCGTCACGAAGGCCCGGTGCCATGGCCGCGTCCGCGCGAACACGCTCGATCTCTTCGGCGAGTTCCCGGTCGGATGACGCGAGCTTGCGGATCCGCTCCGCCCTCGCCGCCGGCAGATCGCCCTCGACATACCGCAGCAGCTCAGCCGTTGTCGGGTGCGCCGTCATCACGCCTCCTCCCGCTGGACGCGCTCGACCGTTTCCCGCGCGTGCCGGAGCACGCGGGCTTTGGCCTGATACACGCTGTCCACGCTCAGATCGAGGAACTCCGCCGCCCGCTTGGCCGGCCACCCGTCCAGAACAACCAACTGAAACGCCTGGTAGGTCCGGGGCTCGACCGAACGCGCGGCGGCGTCCAGCGCCATCCGCATCAGCGACCGGCGCCACTCTTGCTCCCACGGCTCATCGGGCCGCTCGATCTCTTCCCCATCGAGCGATCCCGCGGCGCGAACGAGGTGCTTCTCGGCGCGCCCGCGGTCGATCAGTCGCCGACGCACCATCGTGAAGAGGAACGACCGAAAGTTGCCCTTCGAGCGGTCGAGCTCAAAACCCGGCAGCACCCGCGTCAGCTCCCCGAGGATGTCCTGCGTGAAGTCCTCGGCGTCTTCGGCCCCAAGCCCGTGCCGCCGCGCATAGCCGAACACGACGCGCCAATACCGCCGGACCAACTCAGCCCAGTCGTCGGCACCGCCATCCTGCCGGATGCGTTCAAGGAGTGTCGTTGTTCCGCACACGAGCATGCCTGTCCCTCACCCGGGGGTTCGAGCCCCAAGGCGAGTCCTGACACCATTGTGCGGATTTGTCTCAGAGTCGACAGAAACGACGCGACCGACCGCGCGGGCGCTCTGCGGAAACTAGGGCAGAAATAGGGCAGTAGGGTCAAAGAAGAAACCCCGTTGCTCGTAAACCACTGCAAAAACAGTGCTCCGAGCAACGGGGTCTCAATGAAGCGGAGAGGGGGGGATTCGAACCCCCGATGAACACGAAGTCCATACCGGATTTCGAATCCGGCGCATTCAACCGCTCTGCCACCTCTCCAGGTCTGCGGCTTCCCCGGTCTTGCCGGGGCCGCAACTTTAGCCGCCCCGGCTGGGCCCCGCCAGCCCCGCCAACAACCCACCCACTCCAGGGCCCCGCCTGGGCACGGCGCTGACCGCCCGCGTCCCGGTCCTCATACGGATCATGTCTGACCGCTGCGCGGGCGCGGCCGGTGCCACCACCCGCCCTGCCGGCGACGGGTGCTGCGGGTTCGACACCGATGAAAGACGCCCGACGCGCCCTCCGGGTGCGTCGTCGCACCACTTCCGCGCGTCGATCAACCCAGATTGGCTTTTCACCCCGGCCACAACGCCGGCATCCGCCCGGGCCGGCATGAGCCTCTCGAACACGCGTGCCGCCGCGCCGCCCTCACCGCAGCAACGCGACAAACGCCGACACAATCTCATCCGGCTCGCTCATCCGGCCCACGCCCACCTTCCGGCACGCCTGCCAGCCCGACCCGGGGCCGACGAGATGGAACCTATCCTCCTCAAGCGTGCGCACATTCCGCCGCGTCGCCGGCTGCCCCCACATCGTCTCGTTCATCGCCGGCGCCAGCAGGACCGGGGTCTTCTCCCTGTCCACCGCGCTCAGGAGCAGCGTCACAATGTCGTCGGCCCGGCCCGTCGCGAGCCGCGCGAGGCAGTCCATGGTGCACGGCGCGACCAGCGCCCCATCGATCCCCGACGCGAGCGCGATGTGCTGCGGGTCCTGGGCCTCGATGTGGTCCCAGGGGCTCGTGTACACGGGCCGACCCGAAAGCGCCTGAAAGGTCAGCGGAGCCACGAACCTCGTCGCGGCCTCGGTCATCGCCACCGTGACCGAGGCCCCCGCCTGCGCCAGCCGGCTGACGATCGTCGCCGACTTGTACACGGCGATGCCGCCGCAGACCCCCACCAGCACCCGCTTGCCGGACACCCACGCCGCCAGCGAGGCGGGATCGAGCACCATCGATGGGTTGGTTCCCCCGGCCATCGAGACCTCATCCCGGCTGATCACATCGATGGATGCGGACGACCCGGAGGGCTAGAGCAGTGCGTCGCTGTTCTGCGGGCGGTGCGAGCTGATCGCCGCCCCCTCCACGAACTCGAGCGTGATCAGATCCTGGCGGATCTCCTCGACCACCAACTCAAGATCCGAACGCCCGTTCCGGTCCACCAGCGGACGCTCGCCGTCGAGCAACTGCTGCAGCCGACGCTGGATCAGGGCGCAGAGCTTGAACCGGCCACCGATCTTCTCCACCAGAGAATCGTCTTTCAGCGCTTCGATCATGGGTTCCCCGTCAGACGCCCGGTCCTCAACCTGCTCCCAGACCCCAACACTAGCGCCCGAGGATCTCCCGGTCCACGCCATCCCGCCCCCCGATCCCGACGCCGGCCCCGGGGCCGGATACCCTTACCGCACGCGAGCCGGCCCCAAGCCCTCCGCGCCCTCCCCATGGAATTCAGGACCAACGACAAGCTCAGGCACGCGGGCAAGCCCGAATGGGGCGTCGGTCTCGTGCTGGACGCCCAGAAAGCGTTGCACGAGGGCCGCCCCTGCCAACGGCTGACGATCCGCTTCGACAACGCCGGCAAGAAGACCCTCTCCACCGCGTTCGCCGAGCTCGTCCCGTTCGAGGGCCCCAAGCCCATCCCGGGCCCCGCCGCCCCCGTCCCCCCGGTCCGAGGCCGGGACCCCGCACGGGCCCCGGCGCCCCCGCCCCTCCCCGATTCGGACCCGGAGGAGCCATCGATCACCCCCGCCCAGGCCCGCGCCCTGCTGACCGCGCTTCCCGACAAGGCGACCGATCCCTTCCGTCCCCTGGAGGGGAGGCTCCGTGAAACGCTCGCCCTCTATAAGTTCGACCCCAAGAACCGAACGCTGCTCGACTGGGCCTCGCTGCAATCGGGGTTACAGGACCCCCTGTCGATGTTCAGCCGGCACGATCTCGAGGTTCACTTCGAGGCCTTCCGCGTCCATCTTGACCGGCACCTCAAGGACCTCCTCCTCGACGCCCGCAAGGCCGGGCTCGACACCGCCCCGCTCGTCCAGCAGGCGCCGCCCCTGGCCCACCTTGCGCTGCGGCGGATCAACCACAGCCGTTGACCCAACGCAACACGCCGCACGACCCGCGCCCGGCGCATGGCCCCTCCGAACCGGGCCGACGACCCCCGCACGCCCGCCGCCGGGCTCGCAACGCGGTTCTTATCCGGACCCGCGCTCGCCGCTCCGTCCGGCACGGCCCTCGGGCCGTCATGGCCCGCCGGTTGTTTCTGTCTCCCCGTCCGCCGCATCACGCGATTACCACCAGAACGGGAGAAGACATGAGCGAGCAGGAATTCCAGAGCAAGATGACCGAACTCCTCGGGCAGATCAACGAACTCCCCCCCGAGGAACGCCCCAAGCTCGAGCGGCTCGCCCAGGAGACCCGCGACCGGCATGAGCGCATGAAAAAGACCCTCGGCGAGCTCCAGGAATCCCTCGATCAGCTCCGTCTTACCGTCAAGTACCTCGTCTTCGATCTCGAGGCCACGCGTCGGGAGAACAAGTACCTCCGCAAGCTCATCGACTCGCAGCAGGACCACCCCGAATAACCGAACCTCCCCGGGCGCTCCCTGTCGCCCCGTCTCCACCGCGCCCGGCGGTTCCTGTGCCCGGGATGCGGATCATCGCGTGCGGACCGGCCCGTCTCCGCGGGCCGGTCCGTTCTGCTTTTGTGCGATTCGCCGCGGCCCGGCGGAACAACCGTCCCGCCGTGCGCGTTCATATCGTCACCAAGGCCTGCGCCCGAGCCCGCGATCGCCGCGTGTGACGCACACCCTGTGCGCCCGGGCTCGGCATCGCCCCCGCGGCGCGGGCCCGTGGCACGAAAGGAGAACCTATGTCCCAGGATCTGATCACGCACCTGAACAAGGTGCTCGCCGACGCGGTCGTGTTCTATTACAAAGCCCACAACTCCCACTGGAATGTCCGAGGTCCCGAGTTCTTTTCGCTGCACGCCCAGTTCGAGGCTCTCTACACCGAGTGGGCCACCCACATGGACGACATCGCCGAGCGGGTGCTGCAACTCGGCGGCAAGCCCGTGCCGACGCTCGCCGCGGCGGTCCAGGCCTCGTCCATCTCGGAGGAGACGGGCTCGCCCGATGCGCGCGCCATGGTCCGCAACACCGTCGCGGACCTGCACACCCACCGTGAGCGCATCCTCGCGACCATCGCCGTCGCCGAGAAGGCGGGCGACCGCGCCACCTGCAACCTCCTCGACGCGATCAACGACTCCATCGAGAAAACGGTCTGGATGTTCAACGCCGCGCTCGGGTGATCCCATCCGGGCCGCGGGCCAAGAATCTTCTATGCCAGACCGGGCCGCCGGGCCACACATCCTGTTCTTCGCCGCGCCATCGGCGCGGGCGGCGACGCCCGGTCGAGTCCCGGCCCGCGGGGGCGCATGACCAGACCGATCGCGGTCATCCTGATCACCCACACCCCCGAGCGGCTCCGGCGGACCGTCCTCGGCGTCGCGTGGTCGAGCCTCCCCGCCCGCGAGGTCGTGCTCGCCTGCGACAGCGACGACCCGGCGATCCTCGACGCCGCCCGCGACGCGGCCCGCGAGGCGGGGTCGGCGATCACCGTCGTGCAGCGTCCGAGCGCGGGGCGGGGGCGGGCGGCGCAGACGCGGAACAACGCCGTGCGCGCGCTGCTCGACCGGGGGGCGCCCCCGGAGACCGGGCTGGTTTTCTTCGACGGCGACTGCGTGCCGTTGCACCGCACCGTCGAGGGGCACGCGTCGGCACTCGCGCGGGCCGACCTGGTCCTCGGCTTTCGCTATGACCTGAGCGCCGAGCAGGACGCGGCGTTCGATGAGCGCGCGCTCCGCGACGGGGAAATGCCCTTTGCACCCACGCCGGCCCAGACCCGGGCGCTCGACGCCCGGCACCGCCGGTACCGGCGCCAACTCTTCCTGCGTCGCTTCGGGCTGACCAAGCCCCACAAGCCAAAGCTGCTCAGCGCGAACTTCTCCTGCACGCTCGCGGCCTACCGCGCCGTCAACGGGTTCGATGAGGAATTCGAGGGCTGGGGGCAGGAGGACGACGACTTCGGCCGGCGGCTCATGCAGTGGGGGGGGCGCGTGCATGTCGGGATCCGCGGCCTGCTCGCCTGCCACCAATTCCACCAGACCCGCGCCCCGGGGGATTGGCACCAGAGCGACAACGCCCGCATGCTCCGGGCCCGCCGCCCCGTCGCCTGCCGCCGCGGGCTCGTGAACCACGCCGACCAGCCGACCCCAGTGGTCACCCGCATCACCGGATGAGCGTGCGGGGTCTCGGGCGACTCATTCGGATTGTGCTTGTTCGCGGCGCGTGGGTGGGCGGTGCCACCACCCGCCGCGCAGCGGCGCGTGGTGCGGCACGGGACGCGCCGGACATCGCACGACGCACCCTCCGGGCGGGTGGTGGCACCACCGCCCGCGCGACGATCAATCCAGATCCGTATCATACGGCTCGTGATTAACCG
>JRYH01001983.1_pt1 | contig 26741 bp, 30 predicted proteins | sample 235351 | NCBI WGS metagenome assembly JRYH01 (sample SAMN03074221, study PRJNA261480) | activated sludge metagenome | biome: Wastewater Treatment Plant; feature: Wastewater; material: Activated sludge; isolation source: activated biomass of a wastewater treatment plant treating wastewater... ...
GAGCACGGCCACCACGAGCGGCCGCTCGAGCTTGCGCGCCGTGAGCTGCGCGGCAAGCTCCTCGAGCCGGGCCGCGATGCTGTCAGCCGAGTAGAGGACTTCGACCCCGGACAACGGGCCGGATAGTTCGTCCGTCATGCGATCTCCCTGTCGGCGCCGGTACGTCGATTTGCGGAGAGCCCGCCTGGCGCCGCGAATCACTGTTGAAATCGTGAGTTTGCGGGGCGACGCTTGCTCGAGACCTAAGTGAGCGCGTCTCCCCAGCTTGCCGGAACTATCGAGCCTGCGGCAAGGGGATGCAAGACAGACGATTGCCATCGCCACGCGTCAGGCTGAATGCGGCAAACTATTCACGGGCTCAAATCTCGGCGCGCGGAGAGCGGAAGACCCCGGGCAGCCTCGAACGGCACGAATGCGACCTGGGCGCCCTCCGATGCCTCCTGATAGGCGTGGTCATGGCGCAGATCGAACAGACTGCGGGGGACGGGAACGGCCTCGCCGTCCTCGATCATTCCCGCCACGTGGAACGACAGCGCCTCGGCACCCTTGCGCAGAACCTCATCCTCGCGTCGCCCGGTCGAGACGACGCCGGGGAAGTCCGGAAAGGAAATTCCCAGCACGCCATCCTCTTCGTGGATCAATGCAACTGCGGTGGCCATTCTGGTCTTACGCCGCCTTCCCGGACTTCGCCGTGAGCTGCACGCCGAGCGCCTTCATGACGCCGAGCAGCGTGCTCAGACGCGGGTCACCGGTCTCGCTGAGCGCTTTGTAGAGTGCCTCTCGCGTGACGCCGGCGTCCTTGGCAACAACGGTCATACCCCGCGCGCGGGCCGCTGCCCCAAGCGCATTTTTGATGATGACGGGGTCGCCATCCTCAAACGCGGCCTCGATATAGGCGGCCACGTCCTCTGCGGTTTTGAGATATTCGGCCACATCCCATTTGGTGGTTTTGATCGACATCATTTGAGCTCCTGAGCCAGGGTGACAGCTCGTTTGATGTCCCGCGACTGTGTGGACTTGTCGCCACCGCAGAGCAGGATCACAATAGTGGTTCCTTGTTTCACGATGTAGACCCGGTAACCGGGGCCATAATCGATACGAAGCTCTCCGATCCCATCGAAGAATTTGGCATCGCCGAACAGGCCGCGCTCCAAGCGGTCGATGCGGATCTGAATCCGGGCGCGAGCGCGCACGTCGTTGAGCCCCTTGAGCCAGTCGGAGAATTCAACGGTTTGGCGAACTTCGATCACGTGAGAACTATAGTTTACAACACGAGCCGTGCCAACTATAGATTACAAGCACTTCGAAATGAGTTGTGCCTCAGTTCGAAAATTCCCGGCCGGCCCTCCGCCGAGCAGCACCCGCGCGGCAAGGGCCTGTACATGCCGCCGCCATATTCGTAACCGATTGATACGGCCGCTACCTTCACGCATATAGGCGCTCGAAGCCCTCGCCCTGAGACGATCCGGAGCCATCACCCGTGATTCGGTTGACCAATGTCGGCCTCAAGTACGACCGCGGCCCGGAGATCCTGTCGGAGGTGAGCTTCCACCTGCGTCCCGGCTCGTTTCACTTCCTCACAGGCCCCTCGGGCGCCGGCAAGACCTCGCTTCTCCGCCTTCTGTTCATGTCGCTGCACCCGACGCGCGGGCAGATCCGGCTGTTCGGGGAGGACGTGAGCCGCATCAGCACCAGCAAGCGCGCGCCCCTCCGCCGCCGCATCGGCATCGTCTTCCAGGACTTCCGGCTCCTTGAGCATTTGACGACATGGGAGAACGTGGCCCTGCCCCTCCGCGTCGTCGGCAAGCGCGTCGACGACTACAAGGAGGACGTGACGGATCTCTTGCAATGGGTCGGCCNNGAGAAGCAGCGCGCCGCCATTGCACGTGCCGTGATCGGCAAGCCCGAGCTTCTGCTCGCCGACGAGCCCACCGGCAACGTCGACCCGCAGATGGCGCGTCGCCTGTTGCGTCTCTTCATCGAGCTGAACCGGCTCGGCACGTCCGTGCTGATCGCCACGCACGACCATCAGTTGATGCGGCAATTCAAAGCCTCGCGCCTGGAGCTGAATGACGGCCATGTCCGCATCGTATGACAAGCACGGCCGTCCTCTGTCGCGCGGGCACGATCAGCCGTCCCGTGGGCAGGACTATGACGTCTACGACGAGGGACCCGTGACCCAAGGCGGCCGCACGGCGTCCTACCCCTACGACCGCGGCGACTACGAGATCGAGCCCACCCTCGATCCCACGCTCCGCTCCGACTATGAGCCCACCGCGCCGCCGGAGCCTCCCGCCCGTGGCCGTCTCTCGCGCAAGGGGCCCTCGCTCACCGCTCCCATCGTGCCCGCCGGCTCCGTCACCGGCCGCTCGCTGACGCTCGTCATCACGATCATGTGCTTCCTCGCCTGCCTGACGGTCGGCGCGGTCTACATGATCCGCCAGTCGGCCAACGCCTGGCTCAAGGACATCGCCAGCGAGGTGACGGTGCAGATCGTGCCCAAGGACGGCACCGACATCGAGAAGACCGCGGAGGGCGTCGCCGCCTATCTCAATCAGCAGAGCGGCATCCGCACGGTGCGGCTGCTCTCGTCGGCGGAATCGGCCGCCCTCCTCGAGCCGTGGCTCGGCGCCATCGAGGATCTCTCGGCCCTGCCGCTGCCGCGTCTGATCGCGATCGAGCTCGACCGCTCGGAGCCCCCGGACCTCGAGATGGTCCGCTCCGGCCTCGCCGCCCAGTTCGACGGCACGACGCTCGACGATCATCGCCGCTGGCAACGGCAGATCGCCACCATCACGAACAGCTTCTCCCTCGGCGGCCTCGCGATTCTCGCCCTCGTCGCGATGGCGACGACCGCCATCATCGTCTCGGCCACCAAAAGCTCGATGGCCTCCAACCGCGAGATCGTCGAGGTGCTCCACTTCGTCGGCGCCAACGACCGCTTCATCGCACGCGAGTTCGAGAAGCATTTCCTGCGTCTCGGCGTGCGGGCGGGCCTCGTGGGCGCGGTTCTGGCCCTCCTCGTCTTCGTGCTGATGCCCTTCCTCGTGCAGGCCCTGGGCGGCGGCACCATGACGCTCGCCGAGCTCCACCGCCTGGTCGGGTCCGGATCGCTGGATCTCGCCGGCTTCGTGCTGATGGGAATCGTGGTCGTCGTCGTCGCCGCCATCTGCATGCTGACCTCGCGATTCGGCGTCTTCCGCATTCTGAACAGCAAGCATTGACCGGCCTTGAGGGCCGATCTGCACGAGCCCCCAAGCGGGTTGCTATTGATCTGCAAACTGATATATCTTCCGGCGCTTCAACTCTTTGGAAACGATGATGATCTCGAGATCGTTTTCCGGGTATCCGGCGGCGGGATGAGCTGACACAAGCCGATCTAAATCGGCTAGAGTTTCTGCAGGCGTTTGCACCCGCGAGCCACGCTCCATGTGCGGCGCAGCCCTCCCCGGAAGCGGTCTTCGCATCGCTTCGCGCCTCCGCACCAGGCGACGAGGGACGACGAGGGAGGGATCGGCGTGGGGGCGAGGACGCCGAAATCGCGCGTGACGATCACCATATCGGGCCTTAGAGGCGGCCGAGGAAAGGCGGAATGACCGCGAAATGACCGCGAGACGCACCATCGTCGGAGTGCTGGGCTTGGCGTTGTCGGCGCTCCTCTTCGGATTCGTGCTGTTCGCCAATGCGGTGATGCGCGCACCCGAGACGTCCGACGTCAGCGCCGATGGCATCGTCGTGCTCACGGGCGGCCAGACGCGCATTTCGGAAGCGGCCAAGCTTCTGAAGGATGGCCGCGGCCAGCGCCTCCTGATCTCAGGCGTCAACAGCCGCACGGGCCGGCCCTCCCTCATGCGGATCTCGGGGCTCGACGAGGAGACCTTCAACTGCTGCGTGGATCTCGGCTATGCGGCGCTGAACACCGTCGGCAATGCGGACGAGACGCGCCGCTGGGCCGAGGCCTTCGGCTACAATCGCCTCATCGTCGTGACGGCGAGCTATCACATGCCGCGCAGCCTCGCGGAGCTCGCCCGCGCCATGCCCCATATCGAGCTTATCGCCCATCCCGTCGCGCCCGACGATCTCAGACGAAAGGTCTGGTGGCTCGACGCTCCCACGACACGGCTGCTCGCGGCCGAGTTCGTGAAGTTCGTGCCCGCCGCGCTGCGCCTCGCCGTGACGCGCGGATTGACCCCTTGGCAAGCCGATTCCCTCACGGCATCCTCCGCCACGCCGAGCAAATCCTGATCCATCCAGCCTCGCGCGCCACGCTTCATCGTTCGCCCCGCCGCCCTCCATAGGCGCGCCAGACGCCGGCCTTCTCTGCATGCTCTTGCTTCGATCGACCCTCTTCACCATCGCTTTCTACATCACGACAGCGCTGTTTCTGGTGCTCGGCTCCTGGCTGCTGCTCGCGCCGCGCAGTTGGGCGATGGCGGGCCTGCGCCTGCACGCGATCGTCTCCGTCTGGCTCCTGAAGGTCATCGCCGGCACGAAGCTCGAGGTGCGCGGACACGAGAAGCTGCCGACGGGCGCCTGTCTCGTCGTCTCCAAGCACCAGTCGGCCTGGGACACGTTCGGTCTCGTACCGCTGTTCCGCGATCCGGCCATCGTGCTCAAGGACGAACTCAAGTGGATCCCGTTCTATGGATGGTTCTGCGTCAAGTTCGAGCACATCCTCGTCAAGCGCGACAAGGCGGCGAAAGCCCTGAAGGCGATGATCACGGAGGCGGAGCGGCGCGCCGCGCAAGACCGCGAGATCGTGATCTTCCCCGAAGGCACGCGCCAGACCCCGGGCGCGCCCCCGGATTACAAGCCGGGCTACGTGGCGCTCTATGAAGCGCTCGGCCTGCCATGCGTGCCACTCGCCCTCAATTCCGGTCTCTTCTGGCCGCGCCGCAAATTCGCGCGCCATCCGGGCACGATCGTCGTCGAGTTCCTCGATCCCATCCCGCCGGGTCTTCCGCGGAAGGAATTCCGCGCCCTGCTCGAAGCTCGCCTCGAGGAGGCCGCCAACCGCCTCGTCGCGGAAGGGCGCCAGAGCCTCGCAGAGCACGGCAACACACCTGAGTGAGGTCGTCTCGGACAGAGAGCGTACCTCTGCCCGAGCAGGCCCTCAGGGCGTGTAGGTCGATTCGACCGTCCACGCCTCCTTCGGTTGGCTGTGAAGCTGCCAGAACGCGTCCGCCACCGCCGCCGCATCCTGCGATCCCGGATCGACGAACCCGGCCACCGTCACGGTCGCGACGTGAACGCCCTTCTCCTTGAAGCTCTCGAACAGGCCCTGCGCCAGCGCGCGGATGCCGGCCTTGCCGAGGCTCAACGACAGGTAATCCGGATGCGGGAAGAGCGCGAAACCGCCGCCCGTCAGGAGAAGCGAGCCGGATCCGCGCGCGATCATCGCAGGCGCCGCCGCCTGAAGGGCCGCCTGTGCGCCCCCGATATTGACCGCGAGATCGGAGTTGAACGTCTCCGCGGGCTGATCGGCGAGCGTCGCCTTGCGCATCGCGGCGGCATTGTAGTGCAGCACGTCGATCGCCCCGAACGCCTTTTCGACCTCAGCAACGAGCGAAGACACGCTGTGCGCCGCGCCGGCGTCGACGGTTCGAGCCTCTGCCTCGTACCCCTTCGCCTTGAGCTGATCGGCCAGCCCCTTGGTCTTGGCCTCATCCCGCGCACTGAGAACGATCCGGAACCCCTCTCGCGCGAAGCGCTCCGCGGTTGCCAAGCCCATTCCCGGCCCGGCGCCAATGCTGAGAAATAGTTTCATGTCGGCTGCTCCTGGACGTTGCGATGCCGAGGACATAGCCGCTATGCTCTTTGAGATAATCAGGCCAGATTACATTTCATTTTTGCAAACGATGCAGGAATTGTTCGAGCGTGGTGGATTGGAGCTGCTCGCGGCCTTCGTAGCCGTGGCCGACAGCGGCAGCTTTACGGGAGCGGCCATTTCGCTCGGGCGCGACGCTTCCGTCGTGTCCCGCAGGGTGAGCCAGCTCGAAGCGGAGCTTGGCGTCAGCCTGTTCTCGCGAACGACACGGCGCGTGGTGCTGACGGACGTCGGCGCCCGCTATCATCGGCGCGTGCAGAGCCTGCTCGAGGAGCTGTCGACCGCGAGCCGGGAGGCGAGCGATGGCGCCGCCGCTCCGCACGGGCTCCTGAAGGTCTCGGTTCCGGTGACGTTCGGCCGGCAGTGGATCGCCCCCGTGCTGCCGCGCTTTCTCGAGCACCACCCTCACATCCGGCTCGACGTCCGCTTTTCCGATCGCCTCGTCGATGTGGTGGCCGAGGGCTTCGACGTCGCCATCCGGGTGGGCCGGCTGCGCGACAGCTCGCTCACCGCCCGCAAGATTGCGTCCTACAGAAATCTTCTCGTCGCGGCCCCCTCCTACATCGCAGCGCACGGAAAGCCCCGCACGCCGGACGATCTCAAGGCTCACGCCTGCATCGGGTTCACAGGCTATGCGAGTTGGCCCGACTGGTCGTTGTCGAAAGCGGGAAAGCGCAAAACCATCCGCCCGCAGGGCCCGCTCGCCGCCGACAACTCGGAAGTCGTGCTGTCCGCGGTCGTCGCTGGCGCGGGCATCACATTCACCGCGGACTGGCTCGCCGGCCCGGCGCTCAAAGACGGCAAGCTGGTCGAGGTGCTTCCGGGCTGGGGCGGAAAGGGCCAGGGCGGCGTCTACGCCGTGCTGCCGCCCGGCCGGCTCGTTCCCGCCAAAACGCGCGTCTTCGTCGACGAGATCGCCGGCGCCATCAAGGCCGGCTGGGGCAAGCGCGCCTGACCCAACGCCATGTCGTCGAAGCGCGATGGAAGCTTAGCGACAAAGAAGGGGACCATCCGGACCGGCCAACCTCACTTCCGAACCGGCATGAACATAACAAGAACATTTATTGACCCTCCTCCCGTCCGCGCCTATATTTTCGGTTCAGTTGCGTGACCCAAGGCACCGGCATGACGGGCGACCCGACCTTCCTGGCGCCGATCTCGGAAGAGATCTGGCGCCTCAAATACCGCTTCGAAAGTGAGACGGGCGGCGACGAGACGCTCGCCGGCACCTTCCGCCGCGTCGCCGAGGCCGCGGCCTCCGTCGAGAAAGGCCGCAAGGCCCGCACCCGCTGGGCCGAGACGTTTTACGAGAGCCTTGCCGACTTCGGCTTCCTGCCCGCGGGCCGCATTCTGGCGGGTGCCGGCACCGGCCGCGCCGTCACGCTCTTCAACTGCTTCGTCATGGGCCGGATCGAGGACGATCTCGCCTCCATCTTCGAGAACGTGAAGGAAGCCGCCCTCACGATGCAGCAGGGCGGCGGCATCGGCCACGATTTCTCGACGCTCCGACCGAAAGGCGCGCTCGTGAGGAGCATCGGCGCCGATGCCTCGGGCCCCGTGAGCTTCATGGACGTGTGGGACTCTATGTGCCGCACGATCATGTCGGCGGGCCACCGACGCGGCGCCATGATGGGCACGCTCGCCTGCGATCACCCGGACATCGAAGCCTTCATCGACGCCAAGAGCAACCCCGCGCGGCTGCGCAATTTCAATCTCTCGGTGCTGGTGACGGACGCCTTCATTGCCGCGGTCCGGGCCGACAGGCCGTGGGACCTCGTCTTCGCGGGCAAGCCCGTGCGCACGGTCCGCGCGCGCGATCTCTGGCATCGCCTGATGCGCGCCGCTTACGATTACGCCGAGCCGGGCGTGATCTTCATCGACCGCATCAACGCCTTGAACAATCTCGCCTACTGCGAGGAGATCCGCGCCACGAACCCCTGCGGAGAGCAGCCTCTGCCGCCTTACGGCGCCTGCCTTCTCGGCTCGATCAATCTGGCCGAGCTGGTCACCCGCCCTTTCACGGCCGACGCGCACATCGCCGCCGCCGCGCTCGAGGAGCGCACGCGCACCGCCGTCCGCTTCCTCGACAACGTCATCGACGTCTCCGCTTATCCCCTGCCCGCTCAGCGCGCCGAGGCCAAGGCGAAGCGGCGCATCGGCCTCGGCGTCACCGGCCTCGCCGATGCGCTCATCGCCCACGGCGTGCGCTACGGCAGCCCCGACGCAGAGCGCCTCGCCCAGTCCTGGATGAGCACCATCGCGCACGCAGCCTATCGGGCGAGCGCCGGCCTGGCCGAGGAGAAGGGCGCGTTTCCCCTCTTCGACAAGGCGCGCATCCTCGCCGCCCCCAACGTCGCGCGCTTGCCGGAGGAGGTGCGCGAGGCGATCGCCCGCAAGGGGCTCCGCAACGGCTGCCTCACCTCGATCGCGCCCACCGGCACCATCTCGCTGCTGGCCGGCAACGTCTCGTCCGGCGTCGAGCCCGTGTTCGATTTCCGTTACACGCGCCGCGTCCTGGCCCCCGACGGCCTGGCGCGGAGCGAGGAGATCGAGGACCTCGCCTACGCGCGCTTCCGCCGCCTGAACGGCGCGGACGCACCCCTTGGCAGCGCCTTCGTAACCGCCGCGGATCTCTCCCCGCACGAGCACCTCACGATGCAGGCCGCCCTCCAGCGCCACGTCGACAGCGCGATCTCGAAGACGATCAACTGCCCGGCCGACATCTCCTTCGAAGCCTTCGAGACGATCTATCTCGAGGCCTTCGATCTCGGCCTCAAAGGCTGCACCGTGTACCGGCCGAATGCCGTAACCGGCGCCGTCCTCTCCACCCTCGCGCCCACCGGGACAGACGCGCCGCCGGGCCCCCCCGTATCCGAGCCTGTGCCTGAGATCTCTCCCGCCGTGCCGCCGGCTGCCGCCGTTCAAGCCGCGCGTCAGGGCGAGATCGTCTACATGTCCCAGCCCCTGGAGCGCGACCCGATCCTCACCGGCGCCACCTACAAGCTCAAATGGCCGGAGAGCGACCACGCCATCTATGTCACCATCAACGATGTGGAGGCCGGCGGGCGCCGCCGCCCGTTCGAGATCTTCATCAACACGCGCAACCTCGAGCACTACGCCTGGACCGTCGCACTCACGCGCATGATCAGCGCCGTGTTTCGCCGCGGCGGCGACGTGTCGTTCGTCGCCCACGAGCTGAAAGCCGTCTTCGACCCGCAGGGCGGACGCTGGGTCGGCGGCCGCTACGTCCCGAGCCTGCTCGCCGCGATCGGCGAGGTCATCGAGACACATATGCGCCGCATCGGTTTCCTCGGCGCGGCGGAGGAGGCCCTCGATCTCGCCGCCGAGGGTGCGGTCGGAGCCCCCTTCGCAGCTCCCGGCGAAGGCGGGCGCGGCCCCGAAGGGGGCGTCACCCTCGGCCGAAGCTGTCCACGCTGTGCCGCACAGGCGTTCGTCAAGGAAAGCGGCTGCTGGATGTGCCGGGCGTGCGGATTCTCGCGATGCGACTGAGACCCGCCCGCCGGCCTGCGCGCAGCCCGCGCTTCCGCGGGGATCGTGTCGCTTCCGTGGCAAGCGTCCGAAGGCGCGGGACCCTGCGCGAGCACCCGGCATGGCTCTGTGAAAGTTAAGGCCATGACTCGCAAGGCGCGTTCCCTTGGGAACAGCGCCCACGCTCGCACTGCCGTTAGGGTTAGGGCCAGGCCGAATGCCCCAAAATGACTGAGATGGAGCCATATTTCGGCTGAAAATACTGAGCAGTCTGACGACTGTTGAGAACGGATGTTGTGTCAGTCGCGTCGAGCGCCGCGTAAACGGCAAAGGATTTCGGTTATGGGAGCGCGTGTCATTCAACTCGCAGACTATCGAGCCCGCCGCTCGGCCCCGACGCCCGAGCTGGCCGCCCTGGACACGACGTCAGAGCTGACGGACCGCTTCCACTTCTGGAGCGGCGCCTCCGGCCAGCGCTACGTGCACACGGTCTACGACCTCATCGACTGCCCCGAGGTGCCCGCCGCGAACTTCCTTCTCGTCCGCCGCGATGCCACGGGCCACCGCACCGTTCTCGCGATCGGCACCGCCCGCCACGCGGCCGCCTCCCTGAACCTGGCGGAGATCCGCCAGCGCGGCGCCCGTCTCGGCGCCAACGAGGTCCACGTCCACCTGCTCGCGCCGTCCGCCCAGCAGCGCCGCCTCGTCGAGCTCGACCTCCGCGCCGGCCGGATCGACGACGCGGCCGACGAGCGGATCACCGCGACACGGCACTGAGATCTCGGCCCGCGTCCCTGTCCCGGAACGGGCCTCTCCTCCCCATCCTCCCGTCCCATCGCGCCGTGCATTCGCCGGCGCGTTTTTTTGCGCGACGGCGGAACGGCATAGCGAAGGGAGCGGATGGGGAAAGGGAAAGCTCTTCAGCCGAGCCAACCGCGCATGACCGCGAGGCCAGCCCACAAGCCGAGCAGCGAGAGCAGCACGCTGCCGGCGGCATAGAGAACCGCGAGCCCCGCCTCACCGCGCTCGATCAGCAGCATCGTATCGAGCGAAAAGGCGGAGAACGTCGTGAAGCCTCCGAGCACGCCCGTCGCAAGGAAGAGCCGCAGCTCGGGGCTGCCTTGGCTCGCAAACGCGAACCAGCCGGCCGCGAGCCCCATCGCCGTCGATCCCAGAATGTTGATGGTGAGAATGCCGTACGGGAATCCGCTGCCCGCGAGCGCCGTGATCCACGCATTCAGGATGTGACGCATCAGGCCGCCGAGGCCGGCACCGATAAAGACGACGAGGGACACTCTCATTCCATTTCTCCGCTCTCGAGCCATGGCAGTGCCCGTCCGAGAGCGCCGCCTCGCACCCCGCGCGGAGGAAGGCTCAGGACGAGCGCCTACCCGCGCGAAAGCGCCGGTAGGAGCCATCAGCCTTGCGGCGGTTGTCGGGAGACCCCATTCCCATCCCACGCCTGCAATCTGAGCGAAGCCGTCCCGCTTGGCAAGATGCCGATCGGCCGGGCTCAGCCACGCTTGGCGCGAAAGCCGAAGCGGTTGTCGCGCACCGTCCGCGGCTTGGGAGCGGCCCGCGCGGCCCACGCCCGCGCCAGCGCGGCCGTCGGTGAGCGCGCCCCGTTCAACGCCGGCGCCCGCCACGCGGCAAGCGGGCCGACCATCGCCACCAGCCGGTCGAGACGCGGCTCGCGGATGCCGAGCTCCCGCAGGTGCCGGAGCGTGCTCATGAGGTAATCGAGATTGGTGCCCCCGCACCCCACCGAGCGGCGGATCAGGCAGGCCTCGCGCGCGAGCGGCAGACATCCCGCATAGGAGGGGTGCGCCCGCTCGGCGATGTAGGCGTGCGCCCACACGGGCTTCGGCACGCCGTCGAGGCCGTCCGCAATGGCGACCTGCACCCGCGCTTCCCGGTAGACGCTGTAGATCAGCTCGCGCCGTCTGAGATAAGCGAGCGCACGCTCCTGCGTCTCGGGCGCGAGGCGGAAGGCGATGCCCTCGCAGACGCCACCGCGGTCGAGCCCCAGGACGAGCCCCGGCTGGCGCTGCGTGCCGCGGTAGTGCACGGAATAGATGCAGAAGGCGCGATGATAGCCCGTAAGCCGCGCGCGGCGCGCTTCCGCGAACGGGAAGCCAGGGTTCCACATCAAAGATCCGTAGCCGAACACCCAGATCTCGGCCGCCTCGTCCGCCATGCGCGCGGAGGCTCCTCTCAGCCCTTGGTTTTCCCCGCCTCGGGGCTCGCCGTGCCGCGGTCGGCCGCGCCACCCTTGCCACGGCCGAAGTCCGGCACCGGCGTATCCTGGCCGGCCTCGACGACGCCGCGGCGGATTGCGCGCGCGTCCGTGAAGAGCCGGTACAGCGTCTCGCCATCGCCGAACCGGATCGCCCGCTGCAGCATCGTGAGATCCTCGGTGAAGCGGCCGAGCATGTCGAGAACGGCCTCGCGGTTGTTCAGGAACACGTCGCGCCACATCGTTGGATCGGAGGCGGCGATGCGCGTGAAATCGCGAAACCCGCCGGCCGAGAACTTGATGACCTCGCTGTCCGTCACCCGCTCGAGGTGCGCAGCGGTGTTGACGATGTTGTAGGCGATGAGGTGGGGCACGTGGCTCGTGATGGCGAGCACGAGGTCATGATGCTCCGGCGCCATGATCTCGACCTTGGAGCCCAGCGCCTCCCAGAACGCGCGCAGCTTCTCGACCGCCTTGCCGTCCGTTTCGGGAACCGGCGTCAGGATGCACCAGCGCCCGTCGAACAGCTCCGCGAAGCCTGCTTCCGGGCCCGACTGCTCGGTGCCGGCGATCGGATGGCCGCCCACGAAATGCACGTTGGCCGGCACATGCGGCGTTACGTCGTTCACGATCGACGCCTTGACGGAGCCGACATCGGTCAGGATCGCGCCAGGCCTGAGGCTGCGCGAGATCTCTTTCGCGATCGGCCCGCACAGGCCCACCGGCGTGCAGAGAATGACGAGATCCGCGCCCTCCACGGCCTCAGCCGCCGAGACGAAGCCTTGCTCGATGAGGCCGAGCCGCATCGCCGTCTCGACCGTCGCCGGCGTCCTTGCCGAGCCGACGATGGAGCCCGCGAGCCCGGCCCGCCGGACGGCATGGCTGATTGACGACCCGATGAGGCCGATGCCGATCAGCGCGATCCGCTCGAACATGACCTCGCTCATGCCTGCTGCCCCACGAACGCGGCAAGCGCAGCGACGACCTTGCGGTTCTCGTCCTCGGTGCCGACTGTGAGGCGCAGCGCGCCCGGCAGCCCGTAGCCCGCGACGCGGCGCAGGATGAGGCCGCGCGCCTTGAGGAAGGCATCGCATGCCGCCGCGTCCTGGCCGGGCTCGGCCGGGAAATGAATGAGAAGGAAGTTGGCGACGCTCGGCGTCACGGTGAGACCAAGCTTTCCGATCTCGGCCGTGAGCCACGGCAGCCAGGTCTCATTGTGGCGCACGGCCGCCTCGATGTGCGCCCCGTCGGCCATCGCGGCCGCCCCGGCGGCAATGGCCGGCGCCGAAAGGTTGAACGGCCCGCGGATCCGGTTCAGCGCATCCGCCACCGCACGCGGACAATAGGCCCAGCCGATGCGCAGTCCCGCGAGGCCGAAGATCTTCGAGAACGTGCGCGTCATCACCGTGTTCTCGGTGGTGGCGACGAGCTCGAGCCCCGCCTCGTAGTCGTTGCGGCGCACGTACTCGGCGTACGCCGCATCCAGCACCAGCAGGATGTCGTCGCGCAGGCCCGCGCGCAGGCGGCGGACCTCCTCGATCGGCAGATACGTGCCGGTCGGGTTGTTCGGATTGGCGAGGAAGACGACCTTCGTGCGCGCCGTGACGCGCGCGAGGATGGCCTCGACATCGGCGGCGAGATTCGTCTCCGGCGCGACGACCGGCGTCGCGCCCGCAGCCAGGATGACGATGCGGTAGAGCAGGAAGCCGTGCTCGGTGTAGAGGCCCTCGTCGCCAGGACCCAGGTAGGCATGCGCGATCAGGCTGATCAGCTCGTCCGAGCCCGCGCCGCACACGATGCGCTCGGGCGCGAGGCCGAAACGGTCCGCAATCGCCTGCCGCAAGGCGGTGGCCTCGCCATCCGGGTAGCGTTCGAGCCCGGCCGCACCGGCCGCGGTGAAGGCGGCGACCGCCTTCGGGCTCGGCCCCAGCGGCGTCTCGTTCGAGGAGAGCTTGATGGGCTTGAGGCCTCCCGGCACCTGGCTCGCGCCGGGCACGTACGCTTCGATGTCGAGAACGCCCGCGCGGGGCTTCGGAAGGACAGGAGCCATGGGAGGATCGACTTTCGAATCGTCGCGCAGGTTGAGGGCGCGGACGCGGCCCCGTGATACCGAGCGAGCCGCCAAAGCGCAAAAGATTTCAGCGCGCCGGGGCCAAAGTCCGCCCCTCCCGACCCCGTCTCCAGCACCACGCGCGCACGTCGTCGCGTTTACCTACTATTAGTTGCAGTAATAGAAAATTCTATCTGGGATTGAATTCAAAAACGTCACGCATTGTCTGACAGAGAGAGGAGCTTCTATGCGGCCACGGCGGATCGGACACCGGCCTCTCGCGGGCAGCCTCCTGGCGCACACACTGGGGCTTGCCGCCACGCTGGCCCTCGCGCCCGCACCGGCATGGGCCGACCGCATCGGCGCCAGCAGCCTGCCGAAGGCCGCCCCGCCGCTGAAGGGCCGCATCAGCGAGGACGGCGCGACGCGTGCGCTCGTCGTCTCGACCGGCGCCGGCGCCACCACCAACGCCGGGCCGACGCTCCTCGAACGGCCAAGCGCCTTCATCGACCACGGCCTCGCCTATGCGCAAATCGTCAAATCGCCCTTCGGCCGATGGGAGCTGACAGCGAGCTTGAACGACCGCCGCTACACGAATTTCAGCGACGCCGACACGCTCTCGGGCGCGGCCTCGGCCAGCCTCACGCACAGCGAAGAGGCGTCCGAGACCCGGCTTACTTTCGCCGTCTCCTCCGGCCGCGACGTGGAGGAGCGCCTGACCGAGTCGAGCCTCGTGCTCGAGACCACCGCAAGCAAAGGCGCCGTGCGGCCCTACGTGCGCGCCGAGGCCGCCTACCTTGATTTTCGCGACCTGCCCGGCACGCCGGACCCGTTCCAGAGCCAGGACGACCGCGACCGCCTTTCTGCCCGCATCGAGGGCGGCTTGCGCCTGACGCTGAGCGACGACGTCACGCTCAAAGCCGGCGCGGGCGCCGACGTGAAGCGCTACCGGGCCGCGACCGACGATTTCGGCGTCGCCCGCGACAGCATCTCGGTCTTTCCGCTCATTGGCATCGCGTATGCCGGAGAGCGCGCGACGCTGCGCGCCGTCTACGCCCCGTTTCTGCGCATGTACCGCGAGCGCCTGTTTCCGGATGCCTGGAAGCATGGCTATCGCATCGAAGGCCAGGTCAAGCTGGCGACGGGCCTCGAAGCATTCGGGGCGGCGCGTTACGGTTTCGAGGAGACGGATTTCCTGATCGCGAGCGCCGCCTACGAGCGCGTCGTCGTCGCCGGGCTGACGCTCGCCATCGGCAAGGGCTCGCTGTCGTTCGCGGCTTCGCGGACCTGGCGCGATTACGACGGGCTCGGTCTCCTGGCCATCGCGCGCGCAGACGAAAAAACTGAGGTCGGGCTTTCGGGCGAATGGCCGCTCAGCGAAAGCCTCTCCCTCAATAGCAGAGTGAGCTATCTCGCCTATGAAAGCTCGTTCGGCTTCGTCGAGACGGATGCCCTCACGGCGTCGCTCGGGCTCTCCTATGTCGTCACGCAGTAGAGCGAGGGAGGCGCGCACCCCCTCGCTTCATGTCATGCCGTTCTCGATGCGGGCGCAACGCGCACCGAGAACGGCTTCCGGACTTTGTGCAACTAAAACGCCCTCAGCGGCCGCCGAGGCCGAGCCCGAGGCCCAGGCCGAGTCCGGCCTTGACCTTGACGAGATTGAGCACGTTGACGGCGGCACCGGCCTTCGCGGCCGCGCCGGCCTTAACCGCCGGCTGACTCACCGTGTGGCCATGCCCGCCGTAAGACCCATGCCCGTAGCCGTTGGAGCCGTGGCCGCCGTAGTTGCCGCCATGTCCGCTCTGGCCATAGCCATAGCCGCCGCCATGGCCACCGTGGCCCGACGGACCGCCGCGACCGGCCTCAGCCGGGGCTGCGGCCATCGCCACGGCGAAGAGGGAAACGACGGCAAGGCCTGCCGATTTCGTCATGAGAATGTCCTCCAAAAATTGAGAGATAAGTTTCAGATGATGCCGTCGCTTGCGGCAAAGACTTTGTAGCGTGAATGAGTTTTATTATGCAATTTCATTGCCTTATCTCGGTAAAACCACTATAGGGCGTCGTTTGCACGTCACCCTGTAAAGAACGACGGCCGAGCGCGTCGCCCCGCGCAGAGCAGGACGCGCGAAATCGCGTCATTGTTTTTCGAGATTAATTTTTAAAACTGATCCGCAACCGAAAATGACGCTCAGCAAAAAAACATCCGACCCGATGGTCTCGGGTCGGATGCTGTCATGTCTTCCTTTGCGGGAGCCGGACTCTGCGTCGCCGGAAGGGCTCTACGTGGCGAGCGCCGCCTTCGCCTCCGCGAAGGCCCAGTCGAGCCACGGCGTCAGCGCTTCGAGATCGGCCGTCTCCACGGTTGCGCCTGTCCAGATCCTGAGCCCGGCCGGCGCATCGCGATAGGAACCGATGTCGAGCGCGACACCCTCGCTTTCGAGGCGCCGCACGAGATCCTTCGCAAAGGCGGCCTGCTTCGCTTCGTCGAGCGCGCGCACGTCGGCATCGACGACACTGAGACAGACCGACGTGTTGGAGCGCGTCGCCGGATCGCGCGCGAGATTGGCCACCCAGTCCGTCCGCTCGATCCAATCGAAAAGAACGCGCGCATTCGCATCCGCGCGCGCCATCAGCCCCGCGAGGCCGCCCACGCGCTCGGCCCAGGCCAGCGCATCGAGATAGTCCTCCACGCAGAGCATCGACGGCGTGTTGATCGTCTCCCCTTCGAAGATCGCCGCGTCGAGCTTGCCCGCCTTCGTCAGGCGGAACAGTTTGGGCATCGGCCAGGCCGGAACGTAGCTCTCGAGGCGGGCCACGGCGCGCGGGCTCAGGATCAGCATGCCGTGCGCGCCTTCTCCGCCGAGCACCTTCTGCCACGAGTAGGTGACGACATCCGTCTTCGCCCAGTCGATAGGCTGGGCAAAGATCGCGCTCGTCGCATCGACGAGCGTCAACCCCGCGCGATCCGCGGGGATCCAGTCGCTGTCCGGCACGCGCACGCCGGAGGTCGTTCCGTTCCACGTGAGCACGACGTCCCGCGCGAAATCGATCGCGCCGAGATCGGGCAGCGTCCCATAGTCCGCCTCGTGCACGTGCACGTCCGGCAGGCGAAGCTGCTTGACGATATCCGTCACCCAGCCCTTGCCGAAAGCCTCCCACGCCAGCACCTCGACGCCCCGCGCGCCGAGCAGCGACCACATCGCCGCCTCGAACGCGCCGGTGTCCGAGCCGGGCAGGATGCCGACGCGGAAGCCATCCGGCAGCCCCAGCAGTTCCCGCGTCTTCGTGATGGCGAGCTTGAGCCGGGCCTTGCCCTCCTTGGCGCGGTGCGAGCGGCCGAGGAACGCGTCCTTGAGCGCCTCCCCAGCCGACCACCCGGGGCGCTTCGAGCACGGCCCCGAGGAAAAGCGCGGATTGGCAGGTTTACGGTCGGGTTTCGCGGCCATGTCGGACCTCAAGAAAAGGGGAGGAAGGGAAGGGAAAAGGAAGGGAGGGGAGGCCGGACGCGCTCTAGAGATCGAACGTCACGACCTTCTCGATGGCATCGATCGCTTCCACTTTCGCGAGGCTCTCGTTCGAGAGCGGCGCCGAGATGCTGATGAGCGCGATCGCCGCCTCGCCATTCCCCTGGCCGTTGCCGGTGCTGTCCATGCCCACATGCATCCGCTGGATGTTGATGCGCTCCGCCGCCAGGATGTTGCCGAGCGCACCGACGACGCCGGGCCGGTCCGAGTGGCGCGTGAACAGGAACTGCCCGCGCGGAACCGCCTCGACATCGAACGAGTCGATCCTGACGAGCCGCGGCAGCCGCCCGCCGAGCAGCGTGCCGGCCACCGTCGTCGTGCCGGAGTCGGAGTGCGCGCTCACCTCGATGAGAGAGAGATAGTCGCGCGCATCGTCCGAGCGCGATTCGCGCAGGATGATGCCTTGCGCCCGCGCGAGATGCTGGGCATTGACGCGATTGACCGGCCCCGAGAGGCGCTTGTCGAGCACGCCGACGAGCGCCTCGGCCGTGATCGGACGCACGTCGAACTCCGCCACGACGCCGAACAGCCGCACGACGAGCTCGCTGATCGGCCCGTCGCTCAAGGCGCCGACGAGGCGGCCCAGCGCATGGGCCAGCTCCTGATAGGGCCGCGTGCGGCTGTATTGCTCGCCCGAGATCCGCGGCAGGTTGACGGCCGTCTCCGCCGCCCCCGTCTCGAGGAAACGCGCGATGTCCTCGGCGATGCGCACGCTCACCGCCTGCTGCGCCTCCTCGGTCGAGGCGCCGAGATGCGGCGTCAGCACCACGCTGTCGAGCGCGAGAAGCGGCGAGTCCTTCGGCGGCTCCTGGGCGAAGACATCGAGCGCGGCGCCGGCGAGATGACCGCTGGTGAGCGCCTCGGCGAGCGCGGCCTCGTCCACGAGCCCGCCGCGCGCGCAGTTGATAAGCCGCGCGCCGGGCTTCATCCGCGCAATCCGGCCGGCATCGATGAGATTGCGCGTCTTCTCGATCATCGGGCAATGCAGCGTCACGTAGTCGGAGGCTTCGAGCAGCGCCTCGAGATCGCGCGGCTCGGCGCCGAACTGCGCCATGATGTCGGGCTGGACGAACGGGTCATAGGCGAGAACATGCATCTTGAGGCCGTTGCAGCGCGCCGCCACCAGCCGACCGATGGTGCCGAACCCGACGATCCCAATCGTCTTGCCGGCCAGCTCCGCGCCGATGAACTTGGTCGGGGTCCACGCGCCGCTGCGCACGGAGCGGTCGGCCTGGGGAAGATGGCGGCTGAGCGAGAGCAGATGCGCCACCGCCAGCTCGGCCGTCGTCGTGGCATTGGCATCCGGCGTGTTGAAGACGACGATGCCGCGCTCGGTCGCCGCCGGCACGTCGATGTTGTCGACGCCGATTCCCGCCCGGCCGATCACCTTGAGCGCCGTGCCCGCCGCGATCACCGGCGCCGTCACGCGCGTCTTGGAGCGCACGATCAGCGCATCGTACCGGCCGATCCGCTGGATCAGCCCCGCCTCGTCGAGGCCAGTCTCCACGTCGACGGCAAGACCGCCACGGGCTTCGAGGAGCTTGCGCCCGTCCTCGTGAATCGGATCCGCAACAAGCACGCGAAAAGGCTCGGCCATGGATGCACCCCCTCGATCATCATTGGCAGGAAAACGCGGGTGCCGAAGCACCGCACTGGTCTCTGCAAGCAATGGTGATCCGCCGGTCGAAGGCAAGGCCAAATTCGCGCTTCCGACCTTGGACGAGCCGAGGAGACGCACGTCTTTGGTGCATCACGCCCTTCGATCGCGCGGAGATGGGGAACTGAAGCACAAAACGCGCGGTTGACCCGGCAGGGTCATGAAGGAGGATCCGCCAATGCCACGAGGAGACAAGGACCGCTACACCGCCAAGCAGGAGCGCAAAGCCGATCACATCGCCGAGGGCTACAAGAAGAGAGGAGTGAAAGCCGGCGAGGCCGAGCGCAGAGCCTGGGCGACCGTCAACAAGGACGATGGCGGCGGTAAGAAACCGGGCGGATCCGGCCGCGGGAAATCGACAGGCCATCCCGCCGCCCGCAAAAGCGGCAAGCTCGGCGGACGCGCCGCCGCGGCCCGTCCGGCCGCCGCACGCGCACGCTCCGCGCGAAAGGCCGCCGCAACCCGGGCCAAACGACAAAAATCCGCCTGACGATCGGCACGAGACCGCGGCATCGTTGAGAGAGAGCGCCTCCGGCCGCCAGGGCCGGAGGCCGATCGCAGATCCGTATCAGTCGTTGTCGGGACGCGTGCTCAGAATCTCGCCCGTCCCAGGGTGCGCATAGCCTTCGACGCGCGCCCCCGAGGAGTCGGTCGCCTCGAACTCGTAGGCGCCGGCATCGACCTCGATCTCGTGAACCGAGTAGCCCTGCTGCTCGATCTTCTGCACGACATCCGACGTGCTCATCCATTGCTCGCGCGGCACGTTGAGGACACCCTTGTAGTCGTCGGCATCGGCGAATGCGGGAAGGGCGAGCCCTGCGGTCAGGAGGGAAACAGCCAACAGCTTCTTCATGAGATCGTCTCCGTCTATGATGGTGGTTGAGGCGCCCTCGCGGCGCCCGGCACGAGACGGTTCTAACGGGGCCCGCCTGACCGGCCGCTGATACGCGCCGTCAGCCCGTTGTCAGGCAAAATAACGCATCAAAGCCGCATGAAAATTTCGCAGCCCTTGCTCCTCCTGGCCGCCCTGCTGGCGCTGGCGCCGGCCTCCGCCGCCTTGGCCGACGACGACCGCCTCGATCAGGAGCGCGCCCGGCGCGCCCTCCTGGAAGGCCGCATCAAGCCGCTCTCGGAGATCACCGAGATCGTGAGCCCGCGTCTGCCCGGCAAGGTGATCGGCGTCGAGCTCGAGGTCGAGAAAGGCCGCTTCGTCTACGAGTTCAACGTCATCGACTCGCGCGGCAAACTCCTCGAGGTCGACGTCGATGCCGCAACCGGAAAGATCCTCAGCATCGAGGACGATGACTGATGCGCATCCTGATCGTCGAGGACGAGCCGGCCATCGCCACCGCCATCGCAGCTTCCCTCTCCGCCTCCGGCTACCAGTGCCGCCTCGCGGATGATGGCGAAGCGGCTTGGTTTCTCGGCGACACCGAGGACTTCGACCTCGTCATCCTGGACCTCGGCCTTCCGAAAATGGATGGCCTCAGCGTTCTGAAGCGCTGGCGCGCCGCCGGCCGGACGATGCCGGTCCTCATTCTGACCGCCCGCGGCGCCTGGCCCGAGCGGGTGGAGGGCATCGACGCCGGCGCCGACGACTATCTCGCCAAGCCCTTCCAGATCGAGGAGCTGATGGCCCGCGTGCGCGCCCTCATCCGGCGCGCGGCGGGCCACGGTTCGCCGGTAATCGAGGCCGGACCGCTCGCCGTCGACACGCGCCAGATGCGCGTCACCGTCAACGGCACGAACGCTCCCGTCTCGCCGCTGGAATACCGGCTCGTGGCCTATCTCCTGCACCATAAGGGACGCGTGGTCTCCCCGAGCGAGCTGATCGAGCACCTCTATGGCGACGATGACGCCCGCGACGCCAACGCGCTCGAAGCGGTGGTCACGCGGCTGAGGAAGAAGCTCGGCGCCGACGTCATTCAGACGCGCCGCGGGTTCGGCTACGTCGTGACGGCGGGATCGGAATGAGCCTCGGATCGCTGCGCCTGCGCCTGCTGCTCGCGGGGGCAGCCTCCACCCTCCTCGCGCTGGCGCTTGCGGCCTGGGGCCTCACGCTCCTCTTCGAGCGCCACGCGGAGCGGCGCATCGACGCCGAGCTCAGCGTCCACCTGAACCAGATCACCGCCCATCTCGAGCGCGACCCCACGGGCAAGCTCGCCCTCACCACGCCGCCGGCCGACCCGCGCTTCGAGGTCCCCCTGTCCGGCCTCTACTGGCAGATCGTGCGCGAGACGGACGGCACCGTGCTCCGCTCGCGCTCGCTGTGGGACGTGGAGCTGGCGCTTCCACCGGAGCCCGAGGTCGACGACGCCATCCGCCACCACCGCATCGCCGGGCCAGGCCGCACCGAGCTTTATCTCCTCCAGCGCCGCATCGAGCTTCCCGAGCGCATGGGCGGCGGCACCGCCCGCATTGCCCTCGCGCTCGACTCGGCCGAGATCTCCAAGGCCACGCGTGAGTTCGCGGTCGACCTCACCCCCCTGCTCTCCGTCATCGCCACGCTCCTGCTGGCGGCCACCTGGCTCTGGGTGACGATCGGCCTGCGTCCGCTGGCCGCCGTCCGCACCCGCCTTGCCGAGGTCCGCTCCGGGCGGCGCACGCGCATGGGCACGGGCTTTCCGGACGAGGTCCGTCCCCTCGCCCACGAGATCGATGCCTTGATCGACGCGCGCGACGCGGAGCTTGCCCGCGCCAAGACCCGCGCCGGCGACCTCGCTCACGGCCTCAGGACGCCGCTGCAGGTGCTCGAGGCCGAGGTCGAGCGTCTCGCCGCGGAGGGCCAGACGACGGCCGCGCTCAGCCTCTCGACGGTGATCCGCACCATGCAGCGCACCGTCGAGCGCGAGCTGACACGCGCGCGCCTGTCGGCGCCCTATCGCGCCGCCTCGGCCGATCTCGGCCGCGCCATCGCCGAGGTCGTCCGTGTCGTCCAGCGCACGCCGGACGGGGAGCGCCTGGACTGGATCGTAGAGGTTCCCGCCGGCCTCGACGCCGCCATCGACCGCGACGATCTCTCCGAGGCCGTCGGCAACCTGATCGAGAATGCCGCCCGCCACGCGCGCCACACCGTAACCATCACCGGCCGCCGCGACGGCCCCCGCGTGATCCTCGACGTGACGGACGACGGCCCCGGCATTCCCGCCGGACGGACGGACGAAGCCCTGCGCCGCGGCGGCCGCCTCGACGAGCGGGGATCGGGAGCCGGCCTCGGCCTCGCCATCGTGACCGACATCCTGGATTCATGGGGCGGCAGCCTGGCGCTCGCCGATGCCGGACCCGGCCTCACCGCCACCGTCAGCCTTCCCGAGGCCACTCACCCTCCGGAAACCATGCCAGCCACCTCCAACGAGCCCCGCCTGACAATCCGCTGACACCCCCCATCAGGCCGCCGTCAGGCCCTTTCGCCGAGAGTGGCGCCCGACGGATGCTCCCGACCCATGGTGCAGCCACCGACACCGAAGTTTTTTGAACCAGACGTACACTGTAAAACATGGAGATTGCACAGATGCAGAAGACGATTGCGACCTTGGCCTCGGTCCTCCTCGCGGGCGCGCTCGCAGGCCCCGCCCTCGCCGACGACCGCCCGGCCACCGCCGCCGAGCGCGGCGCGGTCACGGAGGTGCTCCGCGCCAACGGCTTCACCTCGTGGAGAAAGATCGAGTACGACCGCGACGACCGCAAGTTCGAGGTCGACAATGCCCGCCATGCCAACGGCCGCGTCTACGACGTCGATATCCGCGGCGGACGCATCATCAAGAAAGAGCTGGAATAGCAAGGCCGCCCGAAGAAGGGCCTCGACACGGACGGACCGGAAACGGTCCGTCTTTTTTTGTGGTGCAGCGTGCGAGAGGAAGGCCCGAAGCCCGCGCCGCTACGCCGTCACACGCACTGCTTCTTGACGAGGAGCGCATTGAGCGCCTCGGCCTCGGCCGTCGCGCGCCGGAAGTCCGCCGTCGCCGTAAGCCCATCGCCCGGATCACCGAACATGCGCCCGAAGGCCGCCGTCAAGGTCGAGGGCCGCGCCTGCTCCTCGATCGCCGCTCTCTGCGGCAGGGCCTTCAGCTCGCTGCTCAGCACGTCGAGCCGGTCACGGATCTGCCGGCAGGCGAGGGCCTCCTCGTCCGGGCTCACGACGTAGGTCCCATCTTTCTGATAGCCGGTGCGCGGAATGCCGGCGAGGTCCGAAACCGTCGCGCAGCCGGCAAGAGCCGCCAGCACACCGCAGAGTGCAAGCGAGGCTCCGGTTTTGCGCACAGTCGAAAGCATCGAGGCCCCGATCCTGAGAACGATGCGGCGCTTGAGGTCTAAGGAAGCCTGCCCGCCGGCGCAACCCTTGCGCGCCGTAAGGCCCCCGTCATCCCCGGCCGACAAACGGCATCTTCGTGGCCATCAGCGTCATGAACTGGACATTGGCCCCGAGCGGCAGCGTCGCCATGTAAACGACAGCCTCGGCCACATGCGCCACGTCCATGCGCGGCTCCGCGCGCACGCTGCCGTCGGCCTGCAGCACGCCCCGCGCCATCGGCTCGGTCATCTCCGTCGCCGCATTGCCGATGTCGATCTGCGACGCGGCGATGTCGTAGGCGCGCCCGTCGAGCGAAAGCGCCTTCGTGAGCCCGGTCAGGGCGTGCTTGGTCGCCGTATACGGTGCCGAATTCGGGCGCGGCGCCACGGCCGAGATGGAGCCGTTGTTGATGATGCGCCCGCCCATCGGGCGCTGCGCCTTCATCAGCCGGAACGCCGCCTGCGCGCAGAGAAACGCCCCCGTGAGGTTCACGTCCACGACGGCCTTCCATTGCGCGGGGGCGAGCGCGTCGATCGGCACGGCCGGCGCCGAGAGGCCGGCGTTGTTGAAGAGCACGTCGACGCGGCCGAAGCGCTCGTCCGCCGCCGCGAACAGGCGCCGCACGGCCTCCTCATCCGCCACATCGGTCGCAACCGCGAGCACACACCCATCACGCGACGCGCAGAGCCCGCGCGTCTCGTCGAGCGCCGCCTGCCGGCGCCCGGCCAGCACCACGTCAAAGCCGGCGTCGAACAGCGCCACTGCCACCGCGCGCCCGATGCCGCTTCCGGCCCCGGTCACGACCGCGACGCGTGAGGATGTCGTCATAGCCGCCGCCCGGCGTCAGCGCGTCGGAACGGGCTTCTCGCCGCGATAATCGTAGAAGCCGCGGTTGGTCTTGCGGCCGAGCCAGCCAGCCTCGACGTACTTCACGAGCAGCGGACAGGGGCGGTACTTGGAATCCGAAAGCCCCTCGTAGAGCACCTGCATCACGGCAAGGCACGTATCGAGCCCGATGAAGTCCGCCAATTCCAGCGGCCCCATCGGATGATGCGCACCGAGCCGCATCGCCTTGTCGATGGCCTCCACGGTGCCGACGCCCTCGTAGAGCGTATAGACGGCTTCGTTGATCATCGGCAGCAGGATGCGGTTGACGATGAAGGCCGGGAAATCCTCCGACACGGCCGTCGTCTTGCCGAGGCTCTCCACGAACTGGCGCGCGACGGCGAACACCTCGTCCTCGGTCGCGATGCCGCGGATGAGCTCGACCAGCTCCATGCGCGGCACCGGATTCATGAAGTGCATGCCGATGAAGTGCTCGGGCCGGTCCGTGGTGGAGGCGAGCCGCGTGATCGAGAGCGAGGAGGTGTTGGTGGCGACCAGCGCCTGCGGGCGCAGGGTCGCGCAAAGATCCTTGAGAATCTTGACCTTCAGATCCTCGTTCTCGGTGGCGGCTTCGATGACGAGATCGCAGGCCCCAAGCTTCGCCTTGTCGGTGGTGCCGGTGATCCGCGCCAGCGCGGCGGTGCGGTCGGCCTCGCTCATCTTCTGCTTGTTGACCAGCCGTTCAAGACTCTTGTCGACCACCGACAACCCGCGCGCGACCGCGCTATCGGAAATGTCGGTCATGGTCACGGCAAGACCGGCCGCCGCGCACACCTGCGCAATGCCGTTCCCCATGGTTCCTGCGCCGATGATGCCAACGGATTCGATCATGGTTCGTCCTCTCTTCCTGTCTTGCGCACGCGACGTCGCGGGCGGCGTCTTCCTCGTGGCGCCACCGTTACCAGAGCGGGCCGGTCCGGGCAAAAGCCGCCCGTGCCCGCTGATGCTTTTCAACCGGCGGTTCGGGGGACGGCGTGATGCGCGGAGCGGGGCGCGGACCGGGAATGCAGTCGGTGGGACGATGAGGCGCGGCGTTACGGATCGAGTTCGGTGTCCCAGTAGAGATAGTCGAGCCAGCTTTCGTGCAGATGGTTCGGCGGGAACAGCCGGCCGTTGCGGTGAAGCTGATGCACGCTCGGCGCGAACGGCTGCTGGCGCGGAAACATATGCGCCTGCGCCATCGTCAGGTTGGCCTTGCGCAGGTTACAGGGCGAGCAGGCCGCGACCACGTTCTCCCAGGTGGTCCGTCCGCCGCGCGAGCGCGGCACGATGTGGTCGAAGGTGAGGTCCTCGCCCGAGCCGCAGTACTGGCAGGAGAACCGGTCGCGCAGGAACACGTTGAACCGGGTGAAGGCCGGGCGGCGTTCCATATGCACGTATTCCTTCAGCGACACCACGCTCGGCAGCTTCATCTCGAAGCTCGGCGAGTGCACCGCGCGGTCGTAATTGGCGACGATGTTGACGCGGTCGAGGAAGACGGCCTTGATCGCGTCCTGCCACGACCACAGCGACAGGGGATAGTAGCTGAGCGGACGATAATCCGCGTTCAGCACCAGTGCGGGATAACTGTCGGCTGGTGCCAAGTTCCGATCTCCTCGACTCTCCTAACGGCGTCCCCGAGCCCGGCCGGGCTCACGAAAATCGACAACACTTTGATACGACGCTTTGAATCCTCGCACAACATATTGTAGACGTCTGGCAGAAATCTTCATAGATCTGTCATTCGTCCCGCCTGCGGCATCTTGTCTGCCCGGCCCTCACCTTTCCTACAACATAAGCACGGGGCCCGCCGGTGAAAAGCGGCGGCTCGTCGCGCCCCTCAGCCGGCCGGCGCGAAGACCCGTCGCAGAAAGCCGGCCGCCAGCCGCAGGCCGGTCTCGTCGATGCCGTGGCCCAGCCCCGGACAGCGGTGCGCCTCCACCGCGACGCCCAGGCCCGCCAGCGCCTGTTCCGCCGCCGGCAGGTAGTTGACCGCCACCACCTCGTCCGCCTCGCCGTGGACCAACAGCACCGGCGGCCGGCTGGCGATCTCGTCGGCCAGGCGCGCGGCGCCGATCAGCAGGCCGGAAAAGCCGACCACCCCGGCGCAGGCAACCGGCCGGCGCAAGACGGTGTGCAGCGCCATCATCGTGCCCTGGCTGAAGCCGACGTAGGCGAGCGCGTCTTCGGCCAGCGCCAGTTTGCGCAACTCCGCCTCGACGAAGCGTTCCAGCAGCGGGCGGGCCGCCTCCGCCCCGCGATAGAGCAGCTCCGGGTCGCGCCGGGCGAGGCTGAACCACTGCCGGCCCATCGGCGCCACGTCGCAGGCAAAGGGCGCGTGCGGCGCGACAAAGGCGGCCCCCGGCAGGACCCGGCCGAGGTGCGGCGCGAGCGGGATCAGGTCGTGCCCGTCGGCGCCGAGGCCGTCCAGCAGCACCACGAGCTGACGCGCCGTCCCCTCCTGCGACCCGACCCTCGGGCCGTCCAGCGCCTCCGCCTGCATCACCGGTCCCCCGCCATCAGGAGGCCGCGCCGCTCGGCAGGGGGTCGGCCGCCTCCCCGCCCGGCAGCACCGCGGTCTTGCGGTAGTGCCAGAGCATCCGCGCGGCGACCGCGCGCAGCGGCCGCCAGGGCTCGGCCAGGGCCCGCATCGCCTTGGCGTCGGGGCGGGCCTCCAGCCGCTTCAGCCGCTCGGCCCCGATCATCAGCGCCCCGAGCAGGGCGTTGAAGCCGACGCCGCCGAGGCCGATCACCGCCACCGTGCTACCGGGGGCGACCTTGGCGGTGTTGACCACCGCGCCGA
>JRYH01000179.1_pt1 | contig 26737 bp, 22 predicted proteins | sample 235351 | NCBI WGS metagenome assembly JRYH01 (sample SAMN03074221, study PRJNA261480) | activated sludge metagenome | biome: Wastewater Treatment Plant; feature: Wastewater; material: Activated sludge; isolation source: activated biomass of a wastewater treatment plant treating wastewater... ...
TGCGAGGTGCACGAGCGCTTCACGGGCGAGGAGATGGAGGCCATGCGCGCGGCCGAGCCCGGCCTCAAGATCATCGCGCATCCCGAATGCCCGCCGGATGTCATCTCGGCATCCGACTTCACGGGCTCGACAGCGGCCATGATCGACTGGGTGAAGACCAAGCGGCCGCCGAAGGTGGTGCTCGTCACAGAGTGCTCGATGGCCTCGAACGTCGCGGCGGAGGCGCCGGATGTCGAGTTCATCCGCCCGTGCAACCTGTGCCCGCACATGAAGCGGATCAGTCTCGAGAAGATCTACGAGGCGCTCCTCTACAATCGCTATGAAGTGACGGTGGACGCGGCCGTGGCCGCAAAGGCGCGCCGTGCCGTCGAGCGCATGGTCGAGGCTTCAGCCTGACGGGAGGCAAACGCGCGTTCGCGCGCAGCCGGTTCTCGCGGTCCCTCGAGGACGTTGTTGGGAGGTCCGCCCATGGACTTCGATCGCATCCGCCGCCTCGCCCGAGGCTTTGCCGACCCTGCCGAGGCGCGGGGGGCGGGCGATATCGTCATCGTCGGCGCGGGGCTTGCCGGGTTGTTCACGGCGCTGAGGCTTGCGCCTCTGCCGGTGACGGTGGTCGCCGCCGCGCCGCTCGGCGAAGGCGCGTCCAGCGTCTGGGCGCAGGGCGGCATTGCGGCAGCCGTCGGCGAGGGTGATACGCCGGAGCAGCATGCGGCGGACACGGTGGCGGCCGGAGGCGGCATCGTGGACCGGCGCGTCGCCGAGACGGTGGCCGAGGAGGCGCCGGCGCGTATCGCGGATCTCCTGCGCTACGGGGTGCCGTTCGACCGCGATCTCGCAGGGCATTACGTGCTCTCGCGCGAAGCTGCACATTCGAGAGCCCGCGTCGTGCGCGTGTCCGGTGACCGGGCGGGGGCAGCGATCATGCAGTCGCTCATCGCGGCCGTGAGACGCATGCCGTCGATCCGGGTGCTCGAAGGCTACGAGGCGCTCGATNNGACCGCGTTTCCGGCCTCCGGCTCGTGCGCACGGAAGCGAGCGGCACTGGAACGTTCGACTTCATGCCGGCGCGTGCCGTGGTGCTCGCGACGGGCGGTGCGGGCGCGCTCTACGCCGTGACGACGAACCCAATCTACGCGCGGGGCGAGGCGCTTGCGTTCGCCGCGCGGGCGGGCGCCGTCATTGCGGACGCGGAGTTCGTACAGTTCCATCCGACCGCCATCGACGCGGGGATCGATCCGGCGCCGCTGGCCTCCGAGGCGCTGCGCGGAGAGGGGGCAACGCTGATCAACCGGGCCGGCGAACGGTTCATGCTCGCGTGCGATCCGGCGGGCGATCTTGCGGCGCGCGATGTCGTGGCGCGCGCCGTGTTCTCCGAGATCGCGGCCGGCCGCGGCGCGTTTCTCGACGGCCGTGCGGCGATCGGGGTGGATTTTCCGCAGGCGTTTCCGACCGTCTATGCGCTTTGCCGCGCCGCGGGCATCGACCCCGTGACGCAGCCGATCCCGGTTGCTCCGGCGGCGCACTACCATATGGGCGGCGTTGCCACCGATCTCTGCGGGCGGACCACGCTCGCGGGGCTCTGGGCCGTGGGCGAGGTGGCGTCGACGGGGCTGCACGGGGCCAACCGGCTGGCATCGAACTCGCTCTTGGAAGCCGTCGTGTTCGGTGCGCGGGTGGCGGACGACATCGGCCGCCTCGTCACGCCCAAGCCGGCGCATCCCGTCGCGAGGACCTACCGCACGGGGCCGGACCGGCCGCTCGACGGCGGTCGCCGCGCGCACCTCATCGGGCGGCTCCGGCGGACCATGAGCGAGCATGTCGGCGTGGTGCGCACCGGGACCGGCCTCGAGCGGGCGCTTGCGGTCGCGCGGGAGATCGGCAATGAGGCGGGCGACGACCGGGCGGTTGCCAACATGGCGCTTGCGGCCGAGATCATCGCCGGCTCGGCGCTGCTCCGGACGGAGAGCCGCGGCGCGCACTTCCGCTCGGATTTCCCGAAGACCGAGCCGGCGCTGCAGCATCGGAGCGCGGTGCTGTTGCGCGACATCCGCGCGATTGGCGCGCGCGGTCGGCCGGCCGCCGCCCGGTGCCGGGAGGAGCTTCACACGTGAGCGATGCGTCGTTGGAAGGCGGTCTGCCGCGCCTCATCGTGGCGCGGGCGGTGGAGCAGGCGCTGGCCGAGGATCTCGGCACGCGGGGCGATCTCACGACCGATGCCACGGTTTCCGCGCGCGCGACGGCGGCGGCGACGTTCGGCGCGCGCCGCGCGGGTGTGATCGCCGGGCTTGCGGTGGCCGCGGCGGCCTTCCATGCGATCGATCCGCGGGTCTCCTTCGCGCCGCGTGTGGCGGATGGGGAGCGCGTCGCGGCCGGCGCCGTCGTCGCGCGCGTCACGGGGCCCGCGCGGGCGCTCCTCACGGCGGAACGGGTGGCGCTCAACTTCCTCTGCCACATGAGCGGCATCGCGACACTGACACGCCGCTACGTCGATGCGGTCGCCGGCACGCGTGCGCGGATCGTCGATACGCGCAAGACGACGCCGGGGCTGCGTGCATTCGAGAAGTATGCCGTGCGTTGCGGTGGTGGCTTCAACCATCGCTCCGGGCTCTACGATGCCATCCTGATCAAGGACAATCACATCATCGCCGCCGGCGGCATCGAGCCCGCCATTGCCGCGGCGCGCGCGCACGCGGGGCACATGGTCAAGATCGAGGTCGAGGTCGGCACGCTTGACGAGCTTGCGGCCGCGCTCCGCCATCCGATCGATGCAGTGCTGCTCGACAACATGGATCTCCCGGTCTTGCGGCGGGCGGTGGAGATGGTCGGCGGGCGGGTGCTGGCGGAGGCCTCTGGAGGCGTCACGCTCGAGACCGTGCGCGAGATTGCGGAAACGGGCGTGGACCTCATCTCGGTCGGCGCGCTCACGCATTCAGCGCCGATTCTCGATCTCGGTCTCGACTTCGAATCCGCCGACACGCTCGCGTGTTAACCGCGACCGGCGCGCCCCTGGCCGTTTCTTCCAATTCGCGCTTGATTTTGCCTCACTTGGCGCACATGTCTCGGTGCGGAGCCGGCTCAGGGAATACGGAAGGGAAAAACGTTTCCATGATGACGGGAATCGTAATCTGGGGCCTTGCCGCGATCGTCGCCGCGGTGCTGGCCGGATTCGTCGCCGGCTGGAAGAACCGCGACTATTCGTTCTGGATGGCGTGGTGCTTCCTTTTTCCGCCGCTCGTCCTCTGGCTCATCCTCATGCCGCGGAAGCAGGGGACGCGTCCGCGCCGCCCCACGCTCGACGAGATCGACCGCGTCGAAGGCCGCGACCTCCCGCATTAGAGAGTTTCCGTTTCAGATNNCCATGCTCCGCATGGACGGCCGGGATCCAGACACGCCAATTGCTCGCATGACCATGTTTCCACCTAAGTCGAAACGACTCTAGGCATTTGATATCCCGCTCTCAGCGTCGCCGGGTCGGCCGGCGGGCCTGGCGACGGCGGGCGGGATCAGAGCTTGGCGCGGATCGCGGCCTGGGCGGCGGCGAGACGCGCGATCGGCACGCGGAACGGCGAGCACGACACGTAATCAAACCCCAAGGCGTGAAAGAACGTGACGGATGCCGGGTCGCCGCCGTGCTCTCCGCAGATGCCGACCTTCAACGCAGGCTTTGCCTCGCGCCCGCGCGAGACACCGATACGCACCAGCTCGCCGACGCCCTCCTGGTCGATTGAGGCGAAGGGGTCGGCTTCGAACACGCCCTGCGTCGCATAGGCCGAGAGGATGGGCGCGGCATCGTCGCGGCTCAAGCCCAGCACCGTCTGCGTGAGATCGTTGGTGCCGAAGGAGAAGAAATCCGCGCCGTCTTCGCCGCTGGCCAGCTCGTCGCCCTTGATGCAGGCGCGGGGCAGCTCGATCATGGTGCCGAGCTTGTAGAACAGGTGCGCGCCGGTCTCTTTCTCCACGGTCTCGGCTGTCGCGCGGATGACGCCGGCCAGGATGTCGAACTCGCGCCGGTAGGCGACGAGCGGGATCATGATCTCCGGCTCCACCGCCGCTCCGAGACGCTTTCCGACCTCGATAGCGGCCTCGAAGATGGCGCGGGCCTGCATCTCGCAGATCTCGGGAAAGCGAATGGCGAGGCGGGAGCCGCGCAGGCCCAGCATGGGATTGAACTCGGACAATTCGCCGATGCGCGCCTTGAGCTTCTCGATCGGCATGGCGAGGGCAGCGGCGACGCTCTCGATCTCGCGCTCGTGGCGCGGCAGGAACTCGTGCAGTGGCGGGTCGAGCAGGCGGATCGTCACCGGAAGATCGCCCATGATCTCGAACAGCTCGGCGAAATCCGCGCGCTGGACCGGCAGGATCCTGGCGAGGGCCGCGCGACGGCCGGCCTCGGTCGCCGCGCAGATCATCTCGCGCATGGCGAGGATGCGGTCGGCGTCGAAGAACATATGCTCCGTGCGACAGAGGCCGATGCCTTGCGCGCCGAAAGCGCGCGCCTGACGGGCGTCCTTCGGCGTGTCGGCGTTGGCCCGCACGGCGAGGCTGTGCGTCGCGTCCGCCCACGCGACGAGGCGCGCGAAATCGCCCGAGAGCTGCGGCTGGCGCATGGGGACGGCGCCGGCGTAGACGCGGCCGGTCGCGCCGTCGATGGTGATGACGTCGCCGGCTTCGAGCGACCTCTGGCCGATACTCAGCGTGCCCGTCTTCTCGTTGATGCGGAGCGCGCCGGCGCCGGAGACGCACGGCACCCCCATGCCGCGCGCGACCACGGCCGCGTGGCTCGTCATGCCGCCGCGTGCGGTCAGGATTCCGGCGGAGGCGTGCATGCCGTGGATGTCCTCGGGGCTCGTTTCCGTGCGCACGAGGATGACGTCGTGGCCTTGCTGCTTCATGCGCTCCGCGTCATCGGAGGTGAACACGATCTCGCCGGTTGCGGCGCCGGGCGAGGCGGGGAGGCCGGCGGTCAGGAGCTCCTTCTCGGCCTCGGCGTCGATGGTCGGGTGCAGGAGCTGGGTGAAGCTCGACGGATCGACGCGCAACACGGCTTCCTCGCGCGTGATGACGCCTTCCTCCGCGAGATCGACGGCGATCTTGACGGCGGCCTCCGCCGTGCGCTTGCCGGAGCGCGTCTGCAGCATCCAGACCTTGCCGTCCTGGATCGTGAACTCGATGTCCTGCATGTCGCGATAGCGGCTCTCGAGCGCCGCGAAGATCTGCTTCAGCTCGGCGAAGGCCCGGGGCATCTCCTCCTCGAGCGAGGGGTTCGGGTCCTCGGCCTCGCGCCGCGCCTTGATCGTGAGCGGCTGGGGCGTGCGGATGCCGGCCACCACGTCCTCGCCCTGCGCGTTGACGAGATACTCACCGTAGATCTCGCGGGCGCCGGTCGAGGGATTGCGCGTGAAGGCGACGCCGGTCGCGGACGTGTTGCCCATGTTGCCGAACACCATCGCCTGCACGTTGACCGCGGTGCCCCAGGTGTCGGGGATCGCATGCAGGCGGCGGTAGGTGACCGCGCGCGCATTCTGCCACGAGCCGCACACGGCGCCGATGGCGCCCCAGAGCTGCCGGCCCGTATCCTGCGGGAAGGGCTCGCCGGCCGCGTCCTCGATCGCCTTCTTGTAAAGCGCGATGATCCTGCGCCATTCGTCGGCACCGAGCTCGGTGTCGTAGGACATTCCGTTGAGGTTCTTGAAGTTGTCGAGAATGTCCTCGAACACGGCATGATCGACGCCGAGCACGACGTCGCCGTACATCTGGATGAAGCGGCGGTAGCTGTCGTAGGCGAAACGGTCGTTGCCCGACCGGCGCGCAAGGCCGAGCACGGTCCGGTCGTTGAGGCCAAGGTTCAGGATCGTGTCCATCATGCCGGGCATGGAGGCGCGGCTGCCGGAGCGCACGGCGACGAGGAGCGGGTTGTCCTCGCTGCCGAACTCGGTGCCGGTCTCGCGGCCGATGCGGGCCAGCGCGTCCTCGACCTCCCGGTCGAGGCTCGCCGGCAGGCGCCGGCCGTTGCGGTAGTAGAGGACGCAGACCTCGGTGGTGATGGTGAAGCCCGGGGGGACGGGCAACCCGAGGCTCGCCATCTCGGCGAGGTTGGCCCCTTTGCCGCCGAGCAGGTTCGTCATGCCGGCCCCGCCCTCGGCCTCGCCGGCGGCGAAATAGTAGACGCACTTGGGCGCCGCGTCGCGGGGGGGCTCCGTCACTGCCATTGGCCTCTTGAAGTTCGTGACACGTTCGTGCCCGCGGCCGGGTGGAACGCCGTTCCATGCCGGATGGGGCACCGGGTGGCCGCCCGTCCCGGGATGCCGGGCCGATGCCGGCGCGGGACTCTCGCACAAGGCATGCCCCTGCGCCAACACTCCCTTTGACTGTGCCCGGCGCCTCGCGCACTCTCCCAGTCTCTCGTTCAAACAGGGTTTCCATGACGGATCAGGTTTCGAAGGTTCTCGAGCGGCTGGACCGCAATTTCGAGGCGGGTCTCGAGCGGCTCTTCGCACTCTTGCGGATCGAAAGCATCTCGACCGATCCCGCCTACAAGGGCGAATGCCGCAAGGCGGCCGACTGGTGCGCGGCCGAGCTCACCGAGGCCGGGATCGCCGCCTCCGTGCGTCCGACGACGGGCCATCCGATCGTCGTCGGGCACGACCGGCCGAAGGTCGCCAAGGGCACGCCGCACGTGCTGTTCTACGGGCATTACGACGTGCAGCCGCCGGACCCGCTCGCGCTCTGGACGAAGCCGCCGTTCGAGCCCCGCATCGCCACCGACAAGGCGAACGGAAAAGTCATCGTGGCGCGCGGGGCCGAGGACAACAAGGGCCAGCTCATGACCTTCCTCGAGGCGGCGCGCGCCTACAAGGAGGTCGTGGGGTCGCTTCCGGTCGCCGTGTCGGCGATGATCGAGGGCGAGGAGGAGTGCGGGTCGCCGTCGCTGCCGGGGTTCCTCAAGAAGAGCGGGCGCGAGATCACGGCCGATCTCGTGCTCGTCTGCGACACCGGGCAGTGGGATAAGGATACGCCGGCCATCACCACCATGCTGCGCGGGCTCGCGGGCATCGAGGTGATCGTCAAAGGGCCGTCGCGCGATCTGCACTCGGGCATCTACGGCGGGCCGGCGATGAACCCGATCCGCGCCCTCGTCGGCGTGCTCGGCAGGATGCACGACGACAAGGGGCGCATCCGCATTCCGGGATTCTACGACGGCGTCACGAAGCCCTCGAAGGCGCAGCTCAAGCAGTGGCAGGCGCTGGGGCTCGATGCCAGCATGCTGCTTGGCCCGGTCGGCCTTTCGCAGCCGGCGGGAGAGGCGTCCTTCTCGCTGATCGAGCAGCTCTGGTCGCGGCCGACGCTCGAGTTCAACGGCATCACGGGCGGCTATCAGGGGGCGGGGTCCAAGACCGTCATCCCGGCGCAGGCGTCCGTCAAGATCACCTGCCGGCTGGTGCCGGGGCAGGATCCCGAGCATGTGCTCGATGCCGTGCGCGCGTTCGTTCTCGACAACCTTCCCGAGGATTGCACGGCGGAGTTCATCGGCGGGCACGGCAGCGCGGCGATCGGTTTCGACACCTCGGCGCCGGCGATGCAGGCGGCTGCGGCGGCGCTCGAAGCGGAGTGGGGCGCGAAGTGCGTGCTCATGGGCTGCGGCGCGTCGATCCCGATCGTGACATCGTTCAAGTCCGCGCTCGGCATGGACAGCCTCCTGATCGGCTTCGGCGTCGAGGACGACCGTATCCATTCGCCGAACGAGAAATACAACCTGAAGAGCTTCAGGAAGGGCGCCCGAAGCTGGGTGCGGATCCTCGATGCGCTGGCGCGGCAGGCGTCCTGAACGATGCGCGCGCCTCCCAAACTCACCCTGCCGGGCCTCCTTGCGCTGATCGCGATCGCGGCCCTGCTCATGTACTTCGAGAACAAGGAGGGCGGCGCGCCTCAGCCGCAATCCAGCGGGCCATCGGCGACGTCGCAGACGACGGCCGCGCGGCCGGACAGCGGTACGGGCGCGTTCGACTACTATTCGCTGGTGCTGTCGTGGAGTCCGACGCACTGCGATACGCCCGAAGGGCGGGACGATCACTCGCAATGCGCGCCGCGCAACGGGCGACGCTACGCGTTCATCCTGCATGGTCTCTGGCCGCAGTATGCGCGCGGCTATCCGGAGAATTGTCCGGCGCGCTCGAGCTGGGTGCCGCAGCCGGTGGTCGACGGCATGCTGGACGTCATGCCCAGCAAGGGGCTCGTCATCCACGAGTACCGCAAGCACGGCACCTGCTCGGGACTTTCTCCCGAGGACTATTACCGCAAGGCGCGGCGGCTCTACGAGAGCCTGACCATTCCGGCGCGCTTTCGGAGCCCCACGGCGGCGCAGTTCCTCGATCCCAAGGAGGTCGTCGCCGCGTTCGTCGCCGCCAATCCCGGGCTTAAGCCCGACATGATCGCCGTCACGTGCGGCGGGCCGGGCAGCCGGCTCCGCGACGTGCGCATCTGCTTCTCGAGGGCGGGCGAGCCGCGCGCCTGCGGGCCGAACGAGGCGCAGGACCGGCTCTGCCGCAGCACGCGCATGCACGTGCCGCCGGTGCGATAGGTGCTCTGCCGGAGCATTGCTGTAATCGGATCACGCGCATTTGTGGATAATTTCACGGTGCCGCGCGGCTGCCGCATTCGGGCTTGTCGCCGAGCGCTCCTCCCCGCAAGCTTCGAATCGTGATGCGTTTGGTTTTCGCAATGCGAGGCTGGACGCATATGCAGGGACTCGCCAACGAACGCGGCTTCAGGCCGCTTCTCGACGATGGTTTCCGCGGCGCGCGGGGCCGCGCTTCCGCCGGCGCCGCGCGGGCGATACGGCCGGCCCCGGCGGACCGCCGCAAGCTCAGCGCGACCAGGGATGCGCTCGATGGGCTGGGCGGGCTCGGCTGGAGCGTGCTCGGGTTCGTCGGCGGCGCCGTGTTCTGGCATTTCGTCGGCTTCTGGGGCTTTCTGTCCGACGTCGTCCTCACCGAAGCGCCGCTGTCGCATGCGCGGCAGGCCGGCTTTCATGCTCCGCCGCCCGCGGTGCGGCCGCACTGGCTCCAGGTTGCGGACGCGTCACCGCCGCCGTGCACGCGGATATCGCGCGACCGGCGCACGGGCGCTACGCGCGCGGGACCCTGTGACGGCGATCCCGCGACGCTGCCTGCGGATCCGTTCCAGGGCCGCGAGGATCGCATGCCCGCCGACACGGCGCCGGTCGTTCGCGATGACTGATCGCACGGGTGGGAAGCAGCTTTTTCACCGCGTGTGGCAACGCGTGCAAGACGCTTTTCAAACAATATGTTCTAGATATGGGTGCAAGCAGGGTATAAAGATCTGCCCACCGCCTGCCTGAAAACTGCCCTCAAAGGAGACTACCAGCACACGGTCTTTGGGCTCATGATCGTACGTGCGGCATCTCGTGGAGTCTGTGATTATGAACGTTGCGGCCGGACAGAGCTGGACCTACCGCGCCCCGAAAGGCTTCGAGGCCTCCAGGCTGCTGATCGGTGCCGTCGCAACGTTCGGCGGCAATCGGAACATCGTGTGCTGCGCTGCGATCCATGCGCCGCGGCGTCATGCGGACGGCCGCCTCGACACGATCACCATTCCGTTCCTGCCGATGACGGATGCCGCGTTCTGCGCGAGCGTGGTCGCGCTTTGCGACGACGCGGCGGAGCTGCCGCAGAACTTCGTCGAGAAGCTCTCCGAGTGGTCCAACGATCCCAAGGGGCAGATCGCGTTCACGGTTCCCTTCGAGGGCTTTCTGGACCAGATGATCGCCAGCCAGATGGCGGAGATCGCCGGGCGCTCGGCGGCTTAAAGTTGCTTGCGGGCCGCGTGCCGGACGCCGATCCTTGCGTCGTGGCCGCCATGCATGGCGTCAGCCGGGCCGAGGATGGAAATCCCGCATAAAGCTCCTGTCGCAACAGATCTTTTGCATCGCCGGCTGCTCTTCCGCCGCATGTTTGCGTGTCAGCCTGACTTGCGCAGGCGCGAGGGGATCCGCAACCAACGAGGCCAGCCTTGCCTTCGTTCGCCGGCTGCGGGGTGCGCCGGCGACAGGGGCGAGACTGGCCTCTCTTACCGCCGCCGGCCTTCAGCCGGCCGGGCGGCCGCGAGACGGACGCGCGATGACGAGGGCGAGATGCGCGCGCCCCTCTTCTGGTCCTCTCGAGCGGGCCGGCTGAGCAGGCCGTCCGCACGCCCTTACGAGGGGAGGGGCGAGAGGATCAGTCCGGAATTCATCTGGAGGCAGCGTAGCGGCGCTCGGTGACAGCGCGATGACGCGTTCGCGACGGCCGTGTGTCGGCGCGCCGACGGGATGCGCGCCGCACCCGGGCCGGTGTGGCGGCCCGGCCCATCCCAGGGGACAGCCGGCGTTTCAGGGCAGGGTCACCTTGGCGGTGAAGACGAAGCGCTCGTCGCAAAGATCCGCGCTCGTGCAGAGGCCGCCGCCACCCGGCACGACGTCGATGTCGCTATCCCAGTAGCGGAAGTCGAACGTGAACTTCTCGACCGAGAGCGCCAGGCCCGCGTTCCAATACTGATAGTCCTCGGTGCGGGTGCCGCCGGGGGAGAAGCCGTCGTTCCGGTCGCCGTAGACGGTGCCCAAGGTGCCGCTGATCGAGGGGGCGAAAATGCCGATCTGCGGCAGCGCGTAGGAGGCGACGCTTTCGAGCGTGAATACCTCCCCGACCTCGCCGCCGTATTCCGGTGACCAGTAGAGGGTCGTGCCGCTGGTCAGGCCCCTGATCCAGGGCGACTCCATGCTGTAGCCGGCCTTCAGCTCGACGAAGTCGAGCTCGGCGCCGGAATCGTTGGCCGCAGGGTAAGCGTAATAGAGGACGCCGAAATCGAACGTGATCGGACCCCAGAACCGACCGGGCCCAATGGTGGGCCTGAAGCCGGCGTAGAGGTCGATCTCGGCATTGGGCGAGCCGGGGCCGAAATCGACATTCGAAGCCCAGATGCCGGCATAGAAGATGCCGTAGGTCAGATCGACGGAGCCCTGTGCGGCCGGATCCTCCAGGGTCTGCGAAATGCCGCGGAAAACGTAATCGCTGGTGGCGCCGAGCGTGACGGAGAAATCCAGCTTGCGCCCTTCGGACATCGCGCCGTAGTCGTCGGCGCGGGCGAGATCCGCGAAGCCTACAAGCGCTGCGCCGGCCATGAGCGTGCGCACCGTTTGTCCGAGAGACGCCATTGGTTACTTCCTTACGCCAACCGTGCCCGCTCCCTTACCCGGGGCAGGCGCTTTCCTCTCCGCAGAAAAGCCCAGAGAGGGTGAGCGAACAAGGGCAAAGGGGGGATGTCCCCAATGTCCCCCGCGGCTTGTGTCTCCGGCGCAACGCACACGAGACGCCCAAAAGAAACGGGACCCGCGAGGGGTCCCGTTCGATCCGTGACGGATGCGTGGTCCGATCAGGGCAGCGTGATGCTGGCCGTGAAGACGAAGCGCTCGTCGGCGATGCCGCCGCCGCCCTCGCTGATGTCAGTATCCCAATAGCGGAAGTCAAAGGTGAACTTCTCGACGCCAAGGGAAAAGCCGGCGTTCCAATAGGTGTAGTCACCCTCGGAGAAATCGAGGTTGTCGACATGGCCGACGCCGCCGCTGATGCTCGGATCGAAGATCATGACCTTGGGCAGCGCATAGGAGAGCAGGCCTTCGTAAACGAAGTACTCGCCGGTGTCGTACTGGCCCTCAGGGCTCCAGAACAGGTTGGCGGTGGCCGTCAGCTTGGGCAGGATGTCGCCGCTCACGCCGGCCTTGAGCTCGAGCACGTTCTTGTCGCCCGGTCCGGAGCTAGTCGAGCCCGGATAGGTATAATACAGGACGCCGAAGTCGAACGTAGCCGGGCCGAGCACCGGCTTGATGCCGGCATAAAGATCGATCTCGGCGGCCGAGCCACCGACGAAGTCCTCGTCGACGACGCTGCCCCAGACGCCCGCGTAGAAGATGCCGTAGGTGGCGTCGATGCTGGCCTGGAATGCCGGCTTCTCGTCGGTCTGGCTTACGCCGCGGAACACGTAGTCGCTGGTACCTGTGGCCGTCGCCGACCACTCGAATTTGCGCTCCTCAGCGAGGGCTGCGCCCGAAAGGGTCATGAGGGCGATGCCTGCCGCTCCGACCATCTTGGTGTATTTTTTTGTCATTGTACCTTGAAACCCCCGAATGATCCCGCGTCCCGATTGCTGATGCACCGAACGATCCGGTGCATAAATCCTAGAAATCGCCCCACAGTCCGCACGCTGCACAAATGGTGCGTCGTCTGCAGAGAAGACTGAAAGTGGCTCTCGAGCACAAGCGGAATGAGCGACGAAGCCGCGCCGTCGCGGCCCGGGTGTCTCATCCGTGCAACTCTCGTCGCGGACTGGCCACGTGACGGTCAGAAACGGCTCATTTCCTATGCGTCTGTTGACGGATGGTGAACAAAGATTCTCGCCAGTGCCTACTTGTTGGGCAGGCGGATGAGGCTGGGAATCATTCGAAATCCCCTCTCGATCCGTTTTTGACCCCGGATTGGTGCCCGGCCGGCCGTTCGGCTATTGAAGTGTTTGGCTCCCCATTTATCGCCGATCAGAGATAGGACCCGTAGCTCCATGCCACATGCCCGCGGATCCGCGCCCACCGTGCTCATCACGGGTAGCGCCCGCCGTATCGGACGCGCGATCGCGATCGACCTCGCACAGGCGGGATGGCAGGTCGCTGTGCACTATCGCCGGTCGAGCGACGACGCGGAACGGCTGGTGGACGAGATCCGCGCGGCGGGCGGTGTCGCATCGGCTATCGCCGGTGATCTGGCTTCGCAGGCCGACGTGGAACGGCTCGTTCCCGAATGCCGCCAGGTTCTTGGGGCGCCGGCCTGCCTGATCAACAACGCTTCGGAATTTCTTCTCGATACGGTCGAAACGGTGACGCCGGGGACGTGGGACACGCACCTCGACATCAATCTCAAGGCGCCGGTGTTCCTCGCTCGTGCGATGTTCCTGCAACTCCCCGACGGTGTGCAGGGCAACGTGATCAACATCATCGATCAGAGAGTGTGGAAGCTGACGCCGGATTTCTTCTCCTACACGATCTCGAAAGCCGGCCTCTGGACGGCGACGCGGACGCTGGCGCAAGCGCTGGCGCCGCGCGTGCGCGTCAACGCGATCGGCCCAGGGCCGGTGCTCAAGAGCATCCATCAGACTGATGCGGATTTCGCCCAGGAGGCGCAGTCGACCCTGCTCGGCCATGGCCCGGCACCGGCGGAGATTGCGGCGGCGGTTCGCTTCATCCTCGGCTCGCCGTCGCTCACGGGCCAGATGGTGGCGCTCGATGGCGGGCAGCATCTGACTTGGCGGCAGGCCTGAAGCGTTTTTCAATCCGGCCCGGACCTGGGTTCTGTGCGGAGGCCGGCTCACGTCTCTTGAGGCGAGCCGTCTTGCTGGGGTCAGGCAAAAAAGAGCGCCCGCATTTCAGGCGATCAGGATGCCGAGGCGGTCGAGCCCAAGCTCAGGCCCGCGGATGCGCCATAATTCTTCCCCCTCCTCCCCCCACTGGCGCCGCAAATGTGGGCCAGGGGTAGGGCTCCCGCGGTGGGTCGGCGGTTGGCATTTAAACCAGCTCTTAAGCTTAAGCGTCTAGGAACCTTCGTTCCGAACGCTGGGCGCCAACCTGCAATCAATCAACTCGCGATCCAGTGCATGGGCCGGCGTTGCGACTGTCCACGTCCAGGATGGGCTCGGCCTCTGGCGCCGCGTAAAACCTGAGGTGTCCCATGGCCTGCCGATCTAGGTCGTCCCGCTTCAGCGCTGCCGTTATCGCGCCGCTGCTTTTCATGTCCGGCGCGGCCGGCGCGGCCGAGCTGCCGCCGATCCGAACCGGCGCGGCGAACAACGTTGCGGATTGCGCGACCCCTGGGCGGCTCACGGCCTATCTGCGCGAGCGCAATCCGAAGCTTGATCCGCGCTATGAGGGGCTCGCTGCCGAATACATGCGCCATGGGGAGGCGCTCGGCGTGCGCTGGGATTACGCCTTCTTCCAGATGATCCTCGAGACCGGCTCGCTTGCCTATGGTGGCGACGTGCGCCCCGAGCAGAACAATTTCGCGGGCCTCGGCGCCACGGGACGGGGCGTGCGCGGCGAAAGCTTCAAGGATATCTCGACGGGCGCGCGCGCGCATCTCGAGCACCTTGTCCTTTATTCCGGCGAGACCGTCGAAAATCCGGTTGCCGAGCGCACCCGCAACATTCAGGCATGGGGCGTGCTCACAGATTGGCAGAAGAAGATCAAGCGCCCGATCACGTTCAGCGATCTTGCCAAGAAATGGGCGCCCGGCAGCCGCCGCTATGCGAGCGACATGCAGACCATCGCCCTGCGTTTCTTCGACGGGGCCTGCAAGGAGCCCGATCCGGTGATGGCGGCCGTCGAACGCAAGCCTAAGCAGGATGTGCCCCCCGCAGCGGCGAAGACCGCAAACGCCGCCGGGCTGATGGCGGCGCCGGGTAAAGGCGCGGCGAATGTGGCGGCGTCCGCTGGATCAGGGACTGCGCCGAAGGCGTCCGCGTCAGTGGCTCCCCCGCTAACGGTTCTCAATCCAACTCCGTCCGAGGATGCCAAGGCCGAGGCGGCAGCCGCTGGAAGGGGCTCGGCGAGCGCATCGGCCAAGGGCAGTGCGGATGTCGTTGAGGTTGCGGCCCTTCCGGGCGGGCTTTCGGGCGCTGGCAAGAATGCTGCGCCACAGGCCGAGAAGAAGCCGGAAAAGAACACCGACAAAAAGGATGCGGCGAGCCCCGGCAAGTGCCGTGTCTGGACTGCGAGCTACGGCGGCGCGAAGGCCATCATCATCAAGGCTGAGGCGGACAAGACGGTCAATTACACCGTGCTCGATGTGAATGAAGGCGCCGAAAAGCGCGAGGCGGAGGCCTACATCAACGCCTATGCCAAAGGCGGAAAATCGGTTGGTGAATTCCCGAGCCAGGCGCTGGCGCTTGAGAAGGCATTCGAGCTTTGCCCCGAAGGTTGACGATGGATCAGGCGATGGCCGCGTTTTGCAGCATGATGACATCTCGGGGGGTTGCCGTTCATTGGCGGCGTGTGAGATGGCTGGCGGCTGCGTCGGCCGTCCTGGCGGCAAGCTTGGCCCCTGTGGCCCATGCCGCGCCGTCGCTTCCCGAAATCCGGCTCTCGCCGCGCAACGCGGTGCCGGGCTGCGTTACCCCCGGCCGGCTGATGGCGTTTCTCCAGAAGCGCAACGGCAAGCTCGATTCGCGCTTCCGTGACATTGCCTCGTTCTACAAGCAGCACGGTGAGACTTGGGGCGTACGCTGGGACTATGCCTTTTTCCAGATGGCGCTCGAGACCAACTTCCTCTCCTATCGCCGTCCGAACGGGCGCATGGGTGACGTGGATCCCCGGCAGAATAATTTCGCCGGCATCGGGACGACCGGCGGCGGCGTGCCCGGCGACAGCTTCCCGGACGTTTCGACTGGTGTGCTGGGACAGATCCAGCATCTCGTCGTCTATTCGGGAGAGATGATTCCGAGACCGGTGGCGCCGCGCACGCGGCTCAAGCAGGAGCACATCCTGAGCCGATCGCGGGCGCTCAACCGGCCGGTGCGCTTCTCCGATCTCGCGAAGCGGTGGGCGGCCGATCCCAAGTATGCGGGGTCCATCGAGTGGATTGCCGAGCGGTTCCGTGCGGAGCATTGCAAGGGCCATGCGGAGGAGGTCGAGGTACTTCCGTGGCTGCAGCAGACGGCGCCGCGGTCCGGGGCCGATGCCGGAGGCAGCATCGAGCGTGAGACTCGGCATGCAAAGGCCGGAGAGGCCAACGCACCGGCGAAACCACGGCGGGCGGCTGCGGCTCCCCAGAGGGCTGCGACACGGTTGGCAGCACCTTCCGCGGCGCCTGCCGTCGCGGATGCGAAGCTCACGGCGGCCTCTGAACAACATCATTCAGCCGCGCAGAGCGCGAGCCCTGGCATGAGGCCCGAGACCGAAACCGGATCCCGCTTTGCACTGTTCAATCCGCCTGCCGGGCTTGCCGATGCGGCGACAGACGGCGCAGACCAGGATGCGGAAGCGCCGACCGTTGTCGCGGGCGCTTCCGTCGGTGGGTTTCTTCTGTCCGACAAGCCAGCTTTTCGGCCGCCCTCGGGGCTTGGTGTGAAGCCCGGGCGCTGCATCGTCGAAACGGCGCGCTATGGCGGCGAGACGACTGTGCTCGTCAAATCGCCCCAGGGGGCGGACGTTCATTACATCGCGCTCTCGGTTCTGGATGGTTTCGAGGAGAGCATGACCAAGAGCTTCCTCGCTTCACGTCCGGAAGGGAGCGAGGTGATGGGCACATTTGCGTCACCTGACGCCGCACTCACCAAGGCGCGGACGCTCTGTCCGGAGTGACAGGCGCGCATGGGCGCATCAGCCGTTCATGGGGGATACGTGCGTGAATCCCAGCCTGCGCCGGGATGACGTTATTTTTGGGGGGCGCATCCTACCCACCAATAGTTCGTCGGTAGCGGGGCGCTATGCGCACGGCGTGATGGCCGGCTAGAGCGCGTCACTCTTATCGGAATCGGATTGCGCGACGTGAACGCGCTCTAAGTTTTTATTTGAGAGACGGATTCACGTTCTCGGTGAATGCGTCCGCATCCACCGAGAACGATCAGGCTCTAAGCTACGGCGCCGGCGCGAGATACTTGAGGGCGGCCGACGAGACGGCGCCACCGACGACGCACGGAATGCCCGCAGCCACAACACCGCCGGCCGCTGCGCCGACGCATCCGAGCGCCAGGGCCGTCTGGCCGACCTGACCCCACCAGGCGAAATTGCGCGATTTCAGCGAGCCCTTGGTCTTCAACTCTTCGATGGCGGCGAGGGCATCCTTTCGGATCTTGCCGGTCTCGAACGTCTCGGCGGCCTCAATCACCTCGCGCAAAGGCTTCCTCACCGCGGCCGGCTGCGTGTTCATCTCCTCGGACAGGATGTCCAGCAGGTCCTTCTCGCGGGACGCATTGCTGGCGAGCGTCCACTTGGCCATTGAGCCGATAGTCAGCTTCTCGACGTCGTTCTGATCCAGGGAAAGCGCCAGCGCGCCGACGATGCGATGGATCGGCTCGCGGTAGCCGGTGGCGTAATAGTAGCCCCATAGTGCGTCGACGACGTAGGCTCCCTCGTCGACGGGCAGCTCGGCCAGCGTTTTGCCGTCGCCGTAGAGGTACTTGCGGATCAGAACCTGGCGTGCGGGCATGCGCTCGACGAATTTCTCCAAAAGGACCTTCCAGTCCGGCAGGCCCGAATAGGCGATGGCGCGGATCAGGACTACCTGATCCTCGGGCGGCAGCGGGAAGATGCGGGAGACGAGAAGCTCGGCGCGGTCGGGGTTCGCGCCCAGCACGCCGCCGGTGAAGCCGATGTAGACGCCGGCCGATTCGAGATCGCGGAAGAGCCCGAGGTCGCCCATCGCGCGCACCAGTTCGGGCAGGCGCTCCGGATCGGGAGCGGTGCGATAGTCGTTGATCCATTTGAGCACGTGCTCGGACTTCGTGAACTCGGGCGCCGGCGGTTTCCGGGCTTTCTCACGGGCCAAGGCGGGAACCAGCGCGAGGACGAACAGGAGAAGGGTGGTCAGGAAACGCATGAGGCCGTTACCTCCGGATACGCCGTACGCGAGGAAGGCGGGTTTGCGAGCATGCTCTGATCGGGCCAAGGGCCGCGAAGTCCTGGGCGGTTTTGTGGCGGAGAGCGGGGACCGTTCGACGCCATCCGCTTGACGGCGCGGCCGGGGCCGCCAATGTTCGGGCCATGTCCACCCCCCCGAACAAACTTGGCGAGCCGGCCCCATCCGCTCAGGCCGACATGCCCGCTTCGCCCCAGTCGCAAGAGAAGGAGCCCAAGCGCGCCACCGGCCCCGAGGTCATCGCCGGGTATCTGAAGACGCTCGGCGCGGGGCCGGGTGTCTATCGCATGCTCGATGCGGCGGGCACCGTCATCTATGTGGGCAAGGCGCGCAATCTCAAGGCGCGCGTGCAGAACTATACGCGGCTTGCCGGGCAGCCGAACCGCACGCTGCGCATGATCCAGGCGACGGCCTCCATGGAATTCGTGTCGGTGCGGACCGAGGCTGAGGCCCTGCTTCTCGAAGCGAACCTCATCAAGCGTTTCCGCCCGCGCTTCAACGTCACGCTGCGGGACGACAAGTCGTTTCCCTACATTCTCATCCGCCGCGATCAGGGGGCGCCGCAAATCCTCAAGCACCGCGGCGCGCGCACGATCAAGGGCGAATACTTCGGCCCGTTCGCCTCTGCCGGAGCCGTGAACCGCGCCATCAACATGCTGGAGCGCGCCTTTCTCCTGCGCTCGTGCTCGGATTCGGTTTACGAGAGCCGCACGCGGCCGTGCCTGCTCTACCAGATCAAGCGCTGCTCGGCGCCGTGCACGGGCGAGATCAGCCTCGAGGATTACGGCGCGCTCGTGGACGAGGCGGTGCGCTTCCTCAGGGGCGAGAGCCAGTCAGTGCGCGAGATGTATCAGAGGCTGATGGAGGAGGCGGCGGAAAAGCTCGAGTTCGAGCGTGCGGCGCGGTTCCGCAACCGTCTCTGGGCACTGGCGCACGTCACGGCCGAGCAGGCGATCAACCCTGACGGCGTCGAGGAGGCGGACGTGTTCGCCGCTTTCCAGGAAGGCGGGCAGACCTGCATCCAGGTGTTTTTCTTCCGCGTCGGCCAGAACTGGGGCAACCGGGCCTACTATCCGAAGGCCGACCGCTCGCTCGCGGTTGAGGAGGTGCTCGACAGCTTCGTGGCGCAGTTCTACGACGACAAGCCGGTGCCGCGGCTGATCCTCATCTCGCATGACATCGCCAATCACGCGCTTCTGGAGGAAGCGCTCAGCATTAAAGCCGAGCGCAAGGTCGAGATCCGGATGCCGCAGCGTGGCGTCAAGTCGAGCCTCGTCGAGCACGCGCTGACTAATGCGCGCGAGGCGCTCGGGCGCAAGCTGGCGGAGACGTCATCGCAGCGCATCCTGCTGGCTGCCCTTGGCGAGCGCTTCTCTCTCCCGCGGCCGCCGCGCCGCGTCGAGGTGTTCGACAACAGCCACATTATGGGCACCAACGCGGTCGGCGCCATGATCGTCGCCGGGCCGGAGGGCTTCGCCAAGAGTGCCTACCGCAAGTTCAATATCCGCTCGACGACGCTGACGCCGGGGGACGACTACGCGATGATGCGCGAGGTGCTCGAGCGGCGCTTCCGCAGGCTGGCCGAGGAGGAGGCTGAGGCGCCTCGGGATACGCCGGCGGATGCCCTGTGGGAGCATGTGGCTGCAGAGGAGGGGGAAGCCCGGGAGGAGGACGAGACGCCGGACATCGGTGACGCTCTGCCCGATCGGCCGGATCTCGTGCTCGTGGATGGGGGCGCGGGGCAGCTCACGATCGCGCGCGAGGTGCTGGCGGAGCTCGGGCTGAGTGATATTGCCGTCGTGGGCGTCGCCAAAGGGCCGGACAGGGATGCGGGGCGCGAGCATTTCCACGTGCCGGGCCGGGCCTCGTTCATGCTCGAGCCGCGCGATCCGGTGCTCTACTTCGTGCAACGGCTTCGCGACGAAGCGCACCGCTTCGCCATCGGCACGCACCGGGCAAGGCGTTCGAAAGCGCTCGGGGCCAATCCGCTCGATGAGATTCCGGGCATCGGGCCCATGCGCAAACGGGCGCTCATGAAGCACTTCGGATCGGCCAAGGCGATCTCTCGCGCCGGTGTCGACGATCTTGCGGCCGTTACCGGTATTTCCCAGGAGATGGCCAGAAAGATTTACGATTTCTTTCACGAGCGGCGCATTTGAAGCGCGCTTCGTGGCCGCCCGTGGGAGGAGCCTAGGCGTGAAGCGCGCCTGCGGCTCTCTGTCTGATTTTTTATATATAGGATGGACTTCCGCTCGTTTTCTCAAATCTTTTATAAACCACTGCCTCCCATATTCAGCGTGCAGAAATTGAAGGCTGGGCTCTGTCGAGCCTGGTGTCGCCCGTGTCTGGGTTTGAGGGGGTCTGTTCATGCGTACGGGCAGAGATTTGCAGAGCGGTACTGGCGTAGACGTTCTCGAGGTCGGGACGCGGCCATCGCGTGGGGCCTCGACGCCGTGCGCCAAGCAGAACGGCAAGAGCGCAAAACCGAAGAAGCAAGCGTCGCCGGCACCTGCCCCTACGGCTACCGAAACGCCCGCGCCCGGCTCTCTGCCGGTGCTCTACATGCTTTCGCCGCAGAAGTTCATGAGCCCGTTCGATTGCAACATGGCCCTCGATTCTGGCTACAAGGTCGTGCTGCCGTACGACGGGGTCGAGGTCGGCGATGTGGGCGCCCTCGTGCAGGATGCGATCTTTTCGCGACCGCCCAAGGCCAATACGGGCATCTTCATCGGCGGCAAGGATATCAAGGTCGCGCTCGACATGATGGCCGCGGCGCGGGCTGCCATGGTGCCGCCGTTCGAGGTTTCCGTGTTCGCCGATCCGGGCGGCTCGTTCACGACGGCGGCGGCGATGGTGGCCTCCGTTGAGCGTGTTCTGCATACGAGTTTCGGCCGCGGCCTGAAGGGGCTCCGCCTCTCCGTGTTCGGGGCCATGGGTGTCGTCGGCTTCGCCTCGGCGGTCATCGCAGCAGAGCAGGGCGCCAAAGTGCGCATCGTCGCCCATGACGATATGGCGCCCCTGGTTGCGCTGGCGGCGTGGGCCAAGACGCGCTTCGGCGTCACGCTCGAGCCGGTGGCTGGGCAGACGGATGCTCTCAAGGCCAAGATCCTCGCCACCTCGGATGCGGCTTTCACGGCAGGGCCGGCGGGCGTTAACATCTTGCCGCGCCGGATGATCGGGCGCGTGCCGCGGCTTCTCGTGGTGGCGGATGTCAATGCGGTTGCGCCCTACGGCATCGAGGGGATGGACCTGTTCATGAACGGCGTGCCGCTGCCGGGATGCAGCACGCTGGGCGTCGGCGCGCTTGCCATCGGCGACGTGAAATATAAGACCCAGGCTGGACTGTTCCGCCGGATGCGCGGCGCTTCGGAGCCGCTCGACCTCGATTTCCGTGATGCCTTCGTTCTGGCGCGGGAGATCGTGGCGGAGCCGCGTACGGGAGAGATCGTGGCGGAGCCGCGTGGGGGAGAGCTCGTGGCCGAACCGCGTTCGAAAAACCGGACGAAGCCGCGTTCAGCAAAAACTCCGGCGGGGGTGCATCCAGTCGCGCGCGCCGCAAAGCGGCGTGCTCCAAACAAGCAGCGTCGGCGCGCCACCGCCTGAGAAGCACAAGAATAAAAAGAGCGGAGCAAGAGCTTTGGCTCCGGCTCCGCTCCGCTGGCGCTCGAATTCCACTTACGCGGCTACAATCCGAGCGCTGCCGTCTGGCAGACGAAGACGCACAACTCACATCTACTGCCAGGCGTTTCTGGGCCAGGCGTTTCTGAGCCAGCACCATAAGATGCCGCTAATTGCTCCTTATGCTCCATAATTTGGCGAGGAACAAGCTCGGGCGGTGGTTTAGCCTCCGGTCGAGACCGGTTTCCAGTCTTGTCGGCAGGCCTAGAGGGTCTTCCCCATTGACTGGCGTATGCGGCAATGGTGTTACCTAGGTGTCATGCATGCGCCCATTCCCAACAGGCGGCACGCGATCAGCCTGCCGAACGTGCTCACGTACGCGAGGATCGCCGCCGTCCCGGCGCTCGCAGCGTGCCTTCTCCATGTCGAAGGCGACGGGGGACGCTGGGCCGCCTTCTGGCTTTTCGTCGGGGCGGCGATAACGGACTGGCTCGACGGCTACCTTGCGAGGCGGCTGGAGCAGCAGTCCAACCTCGGGCGGATGCTGGATCCGATCGCGGACAAGCTGATCGTCGGGGCGGCGCTGCTCCTGCTTGTCCACGACGGAACAGTCGGGGGCGTATCGATCTGGGCAACGATCATCATCCTTTGCCGGGAGATCCTCGTCTCGGGCCTTCGCGAGTTCCTGGCGGAGCTCAACGTCAAGGTGCATGTGACGGCCCTCGCCAAATGGAAGACAGCCGCGCAGATGGTGGCGCTTGCGGTGCTGATCGCAGGGCCGGCCGGCGATCGGATCCTGCCTGGCATCTCGACGATCGGAATTGGCCTGCTCTGGCTCGCTGCTGTGCTTACGCTTTGGACCGGCTATGATTATCTCAAGGCTGGTATCCGCCACGCAATGGAGGTCGAGGGTCATGGTCGATGATGGGCTGGTGAAAGCGGCTGTTGGGGCGCGGGATGCGGAGCTGAAGCTCAGCGTGCGCTATTTCGCCTGGGTGCGCGAGAAAGTGGGCCGCGCCGAGGAGACGGTCACGGTGCCGTCGGGGGTCGCTACGGTCCGGGATCTGGTGGGCTGGCTCGCGGCGCGCGGGCCTGAGTATGCAGAGGCGTTCCGGCGCCCGGATGTGGTGCGGGCCGCCCTGGATCAGGTACACGTAAAGCCGTCGCAGCCGATTGGGTCGGCGCGCGAGGTGGCATTCTTCCCTCCGGTGACGGGAGGCTAGAGCCTCACGTCGAACCTGTCCAAGGCACTGATTTCTCAATTCTTTATGTCCGAAAAAGTCGGACCGCTGCTTTCGGGACGAGGCTCAGGGAGACGCGTCAATGACAGTGCGGGTGCAACGCGAACCGTTCGACGCTGCGGCGGAGCTGCAGGCGCTCACGGCGGGGCGCACCGATGTGGGTGGCGTCGTGACGTTTACGGGCCTCGTTCGCGGAGAGGCAGAGGGCAAGGCGCTTCAGTCTCTCACGCTCGAGCACTATCCGGACATGACGGAAGCTGAGCTCGCACGCATCGAGACAGAGGCACGGGAGCGGTTCGACCTGTTGGATGTGCTGGTCGTCCATCGCTATGGCGAGCTTAGGCCCGGGGACCTCATTGTCCTGGTCATCACGCTCTCGGCGCACCGGCAGGCAGCTTTCGCTGCGGCCGAGTTCCTGATGGACTACCTCAAGTCTCACGCGCCTTTCTGGAAAAAGGAAGCATTCGCCGACGGCAGCGAGACCTGGGTCGACGCGCGTGTGACGGACGAGGCGGCTCTCGCCCGCTGGCGGAGCCGGTAACACATAAATAACTGTAAAGACTCTATGAGTGCGCGTTGTTAACTGGTTGATTTAATTTTGATTTTTTCCGAATCGCGTATCGGTTCCGCCCCGGCGTAAAGAAAAGATTAACCTTTACCGCTCCATAACAGTGCCCGAGGGCGTCCTGCAAAACGCCATCATTTGCGGTTACTTACTGACCGTCCCGGCAAAGGACAGTGTTGCGTAGACGGGGGTCACACAACGATGACGATCGGGCTTTTGCAGCGCCGCCCGCTGCAATTCATTTGTGCGCTTTTCGCACTGTCCTTACCGCTCGCGGCGTTTGCGAGCGAAGGAGCCCGGGTGCAGACCGTAAAGGTCACCCCGCCGGCCAAGCCAAAGGCGGCCGTTAAAACGACCGGATCTCTGGGAACCGCAGCCAAGGCCAAGGCTGCTCCTGAGCGCGCTCCCGCGCCTGCCGCCACGCTTGGCGGTGACGTGTCTCACACGCGCTTTCTCATCGGACTTCCGAAGAAGGCCGAGTTCCGCGTGTTCTCCCTCAACAATCCCCACCGCGTGATCGTCGATATTTCGGAGACGGCGCTTCGCCTGCCGCCGCAGCCGGAAGAGAACATCGCGGTCGGGCTCGTGAAGGCCTTCCATGCTGGCCGCTCAGCGCCCGGCAAATCCCGTGTCGTGATCGAGGTGATCCGCCCCGTCATCGTCGAGGATGCCGCCATCGTGCCCTCCGAGAACGGGAAGGGCCATCGCCTGGTGCTCGATATCGTGCCAGTTTCGCCGGCCCACGCCGGGGCCAAGAAGCCGCTCAAGACAGCGGCGCTGTCGTCGCTCGGCGCCTTCGACGTGCAGCCGCCGCTGCCTTCTCCGGCCGTCAGGCCCGACGAGATGGCGGCGCGCGCCTTCAAGCCGATCATCGTCATCGATCCCGGTCACGGCGGCCATGACTCGGGCGCCATGAAGAACGGCATCGTCGAGAAGGAAGTCGTCCTCGCCTTCAGCCTCAAGCTCAAGGAGAAGCTCGAGCAGACCGGCCGCTACAAGGTGCTGATGACGCGGGACAAGGACGTCTTCGTCGAGCTCGATAAGCGCAAGGAATATGCCGAGAGGCACAAGGCCAACCTGTTCATTGCCGTGCACGCCGACTACGCGGGCAAGAATTCCCGGGCGCGCGGCGCGACCATCTACTCGCTGCGGGAATCGGTCGCTAATGCGCTGCAACGCTCGGCCAAGGGCGAGGTCAAGAGCGCCGTGTTGAGCAAGGAAGAGGCTGAGGCGGTGAAGCAGGCCAGCGTCGGCAACGATCTCTCGGCCGTGCGGAGCATTCTGGCTGATCTTGCAGGGCGCGAGGTGGAGGCGACCCAGGAGCGCACGAGCGTGTTCACGCGCTCGGTGATCGAGTACATGGGCACGAGCACGGAGCTGCGGGCGAAGCCGGATCAGCAGGCGGCTTTCCGTGTTCTCAAGACGGCGCAGTTTCCGTCGGTGCTGATCGAGCTTGCCTACGTCACCAACAAGCAGGACGCCAAGCTGTTGCAGTCCGACGCGTGGCGGGACAAGGTTTCGGATTCGATCATGACGGCGGTTGACAACTACTTCAGCAACCAGATCGCACGCCTGCCGATGTAGTCGCGAGGTTCACCGCCGTGCTCCTTCGCGTCTTCGCGACATTTCGGGACCTGATAGCGGAGGGTCTGGAATCCCCGTCCTGACCTCGCCCACAAGGGGGAGGAACGAACCCTCGCAGCCGCCAAAGTGCTTCCGGAAAAGTGGGCACCGGTTTTCCGAGAGAAGCACGATCTGAACAAAGTGCTTCCGGAAAAGTGGGCACAGGTCAATCGCGAAGCCGTCCGGATAAAGTGCCCTGAATAAGATGCGCAATCGGACCAGAGTGCAAAAAGGCCGGCCCTTGAGGCCGGCCTTTGCGTTTCCTGGCCGGCTGCGGGTCGCACGCCCCGCCGGCAGAGCTCAGTCAGGATCTACTTGGAGGATACAGGGGTTTGCGGGGCCATAGGAGTATGAGGTTCCAGTCGATATCGTGCCGAAGCTCACGGGATTGGGCGGAACTCTCTGGTCGAGAGGTTTCGATGGACCACTGACGAAGGTGCTTCAGCATGGTGCACTCCATCTTCGAGTTGGTGCCGCGGCCGAACCCTTAGCGATCCGCGCAGCATCAGCCGCAGTCCGCCTTCCTCTGTGCGAGGACTGGCGAAGAGGCGAGGCAATGGTGCTGGCGGGGCTTGGGTGTGTGCGGCGATCCTGGACGGACGCTGGCGGTGCAGGCGCGCCGTTGGATTGCTTCGATCGGCAGCTCCGTCCCCGGGTGCCGTGCATTCCGCTGGGCGTGATGACCGTGTGATCGGTCCGAGTTGGCTCAGAGTGCTCAAGGACGCTTGTCCCAAGGCTCTGACGCATGCACCGGTTGATGCAGACCGGCTTGCCGTTGGGCTTGCAGGCCTGGCGAGGCAATCTTCCCCCACATCCAAAAGCCTAAACGATTCGACGGATGCGAAAATGACGTTCGCTCAATAATCGTGCGCCCGTGGCCGGCGCGACTCAGTCTTCGGGATAGACGGCGGACTCGTCTGCCGGCTCAGGCTTTCCGTTGGCACCGCAGTGGCTGAAGAGGGAGCTGATACACGTCCACGTCTTGCCGGCGACGCTGCCGAGAGCCGTGCCGGCATTGCCGATCTGCTCGCCCGCCATTTTGGCGGTGCCGCCGATCGCTTCGCCCGCTTTCTTCAAGCCCTGTTTGGAGGATTTTACCGTTTCGCCCGCGAGTTCCTCCACCGTGCTCGGCACCTTGGAAGACGGTTTCGCCGCTGCGTGATGTGGGGTCTCTTCGTCGTCGGCATCGTGCGCGGGCGGCAGAGGCGTGGGAGAGTCGGCCGCTTGAGAGGGAGGCGGCGCGTGATCTGCTCGATTCCCGGGCCGGTCTACGGAAGCTGTCAGGCCGGGGCATGGGAACGGCGCGCCGCGCGAGGCGGAGCAGCTTTGATGGCCGCCTCGCTTGGCCATTTCGGAGATGCAATGGAGGGTGGCGCGCGGATCATTGCCGGGGCCGTCGCCTGTTCCCTCGACGACGCACCGGTACATGGCGGGCGGGCCCTCGCACGTGACGCAGTATTCCAACGCGACGGCAGCGTCCGCGGCCGCAAGAACGAAAAAAAGGCCAGCAACGGCGTATATCCGCTTCTGCATCCTCGACCTTCCTCCGTTGATGCCAATCCGCACTCCCGGCTCCCTGCAGCAGCCATGCGGTTTTCTATCAACCGTCTATCATCTGCGGCCGGCGCTTTCGACTGCACGCATGCTCCGGGCGTGCGGCGAGGCTCCGATTGTCTGGCGCTCTTTGCACTATAGGGCCCACCTCATGACCTCAATGCAATGGGCCTCTTGCTCCTCCGCCAAGAAAGACGAGGCGCTTGCATCGAGAAGGAGCGGTGTTGATCGGCCGGATGCCCACGGTGATTGCTTAGGCTCCACTATCAACGACACGCAGCGGGAATGGGGCCGTTTTGAGGATAGGCCGCGAGAGAGCGAGTGCTTGCCAACAGGAGGGGCCACATCTATACGGGTGCTTCGCGCGCTGGAGACGTGGCCGAGAGGCTGAAGGCGGCGGTTTGCTAAATCGTTATACCCCCAAAGGGTATCAGGGGTTCGAATCCCCTCGTCTCCGCCAAGCGATT